>Ga0209759_1000092_pt1 | contig 161238 bp, 146 predicted proteins | sample AraplaCL_Col_mMS_FD_184261 | JGI IMG/M metagenome (GOLD analysis project Ga0209759, IMG submission 184261) | Arabidopsis root microbial communities from the University of North Carolina, USA - plate scrape CL_Col_mMS (SPAdes) (version 2) | ecosystem: Host-associated > Plants > Roots >... | reverse complement strand
GCTTGGTGGCTTGGTGGCTTGGTGGCTTGGTGGCTTGGTGGCTTGGTGGCTTGGTGGCTTGGCGGCTTGGCGGCTCGGCGGCTCGGCGGCTCGGCGGCTCGGCGGCTCGGCGGCTCGGCGGCTCGGCGGCTCGGCAGGCGCGCGGCGCGACTGGCGGCTTCACTGCGTGAGCCGGCATCACGCGCTAAACTCGCGGTCTACGGCCCGCGCTCGAGCTTCGTCGCCCTGCCTCCTGGTTCGCGTTATCCACGCCGGTGCGCGTCATACCGCGCGGCTCAGCCGGCGAATCGCTCGTGCGCCCCCCGCCCAACCTTTGCATCGCCGCCCTCCGCCAACTTCGTTCCGATGGAAATCGTCTTCACCGTATTGATTCTTCTGCTTGCCGTCGCGGCCTCAGGGGTCGTGACGCGCCTGCTGCCTTTGCCGTTGCCGCTCGTGCAGATTGCGATCGGCGCGATGCTCGCGTGGCCGAAGTTCGGACTGCACGTCACGTTCGATCCCGACATCTTCATGATGCTGTTCATTCCGCCGCTGCTGTTCGCCGACGGCTGGCGCATTCCGAAGCGCGAATTCTTCATGGCGCGCCGCTCGATCCTGATGCTCGCGCTCGGCCTCGTGTTCATGACGGTGCTCGCCGTCGGCTACTTCGTGCACGCGCTCGTGCCGTCGATGCCGCTGCCCGTCGCGTTCGCCCTCGCCGCCGTGTTGTCGCCGACGGACGCGGTTGCGCTGTCCGGCATCGCCGGCAAAGGCAAGGTGCCGGGCCGGCTCATGCATATCCTCGAAGGCGAAGCATTGATGAACGACGCGTCCGGCCTCGTCGCGTTGAAGTTCGCGATCGCGGCCGCGTTAACCGGCGTCTTTTCGCTGCGCGACGCGTCGATCAGCTTTGTGATCATCGCCGCCGGCGGCCTCGCCATCGGCGCAGCGGTGAGTTGGCTCTTCAGCTTCGTGTCCGTGCACTTCCTGAATCTCGCCGAAGAAGGCGACCCCGCGCCCGGCGTCGTCATGACGCTGCTGATTCCGTTCGCCGCCTATCTGATCGCCGAACGCTTCGAACTCTCGGGGATTCTCGCGGCGGTCGCCGCCGGCATGATGATGAACTACACGACGCTCGCCACCTCCGGCCCCGTCGCGTCGCGCCTGCGTGCAAGCAATACGTGGATGATGATCGAGTTCGTCTTCAACGGCATGGTGTTCATTCTGCTGGGGCTGCAGTTCCCGCACATTCTGGGCCGCGCGTTGCTCGACGCGCACCAGACGAGCGACGCGCAAGTGGGACGGCTGATCGGCTATATCGCCGCCGTCGCCGCGGCGCTGTACGCGATGCGCTTCGTGTGGGTCTGGCTGCTGCGCTGGTTCGCGAGCCGCGGTGCAGCGCGGCACGGCGTCGCGAACGCGGTGCCGGGGCTGCGCACCGTCGCCGTCACGACGGTTGCGGGCGTGCGCGGCGCGGTGACGCTCGCGGGCGTGTTGTCATTGCCCGAAACGCTGCCTGGCGGCGCGGCGTTGCCGGGACGCGACCTTGCGATCTTCATCGCGTCCGGGGTCATTCTGGTGTCGCTCGTCGTCGGCATGATCGCGCTGCCTTTGCTGTTGCGCGGATGGCGCCGCGGCAAGGATCCGCACGCCGCCGAAGAAGCGCTCGCGCGCACGATGGCGGCACAAGCGGCGATCCGCGCGGTGGACGACCTGCATGACAAGGAGTGCACGAATCTCGACGAATCGGCTTCCGCCTATGCCGCCGACGTCACCGCCCGCGTCATGGACATTTATCGTCGCCGGCTGACCGCGCTCGGCGAAGAGAAGGAGCCGCGCGAGATGGCGCGGCGCGCGGACGCACTGGAATTTCGCATGAAGCTTTCGGCGATGCGCGCCGAGCGCCAGGTGTTGCTCAGTCTGCGCAGCGGCCAGATCATCAACGACGAGACGTTCAACAAGCTCATGCACGAAGTCGATCTGTCGGAGAGCGCGCTGACCGCGCGCCGCAGATGACGCCCGCCTGAAACGCGGTTGCGGCGGCTCCCGTTAAAGGTCTGCGCGCCGCTGCCGCCTCGGCCATCATGCCACCGGCCCTTGTGCCGGCTTCCTTCTGAGCAGCGCATAAAGAATGATGGCGCCGAACGTCGCCGTGCCGATGCCACCCAGACCGAAGCCGCCGAGCTTGAGCGAAAAATCGCCCGCGCCGAGCACGAGCGTGACGGCGGCCACGATCAGGTTGCGGTTGTCCGAGAAATCCACCTTGTTGACGACCCAGATGCGCGCGCCCGTTACCGCGATCAGCCCGAACACGACAATGGAAACGCCGCCGAGCACCGGACCCGGAATCGTCTGGATCACCGCGCCGAACTTCGGCGAAAAGCCGAGCACGAGCGCGATCACGGCGGCGATGACGAATACCAGCGTCGAATAGATTTTGGTGACCGCCATCACGCCGATATTCTCCGCGTAGGTCGTCACGCCCGTGCCGCCCGCGAACCCGGAGACGACCGTGGCGAGCCCGTCGCCGAGAAACGCGCGGCCGATATAGCGGTCGAGATTCTGTCCCGTCATGGCGCTCACTGCCTTGATATGCCCGAGGTTTTCAGCGACGAGAATCACCGCAATCGGTGCGAGCAGCGTCATGGCCTGCATGTTGAAGACGGGCGCGGTGAAATGCGGCATGCCGAACCACGCTGCGTTGGCCACGATCGAAAAGTCGATCGGCTTGCCCATGCCGAGGCCATTCGTCACGATTGCGTAGATCACGTAGGCCATCAGCAGGCCGACGAGAATCAGCAGGCGTTGCAGCATGCCGCGCGCGAACACCGCCACTGCGCCGACGCACAATACGGTGACGAGCGCCATCCACGAATCGAAGTTGCTGCTGCTCACGCCGCGCACGGCAATCGGCGCGAGATTCAAACCGATCACGCAGACAATCGCGCCGGTGACCACCGGCGGCATCAGCGTTTCGATCCAGCGCGTGCCGACCGCCGACACGATCAGCCCGATGACCGCGTACACCGCGCCGCACGCGATGATGCCCCCGAGCGCCACCGGAATGTTCGGGTTCGGCCCGTGGCCGCCATAGCCCGTGACCGCGATCACGAGACCGATGAACGCGAAGCTGGAGCCGAGATAGCTCGGCACGCGGCCGCCCACGAGCACGAAGAACAACAGTGTGCCGATGCCCGACATGAAGATGCACAGATTGGGATCGAAGCCCATGAGCAACGGCGCGAGCACTGTCGAACCAAACATGGCGACGACGTGCTGAATGCCCATGGCGAACATCTGCGGCCAGGCAAGGCGTTCGTCGGTACCGACGATGCGCCCCTCGACGGCATCTGGCTGCTGGCGCCAGCGGGGAAAATAGGAATCGGCCATCGCGGGGGTTCTCCTCTATTCGGCGTTTTTCGTGGACGACGGCGCGTGAAAGCGGCGCCGTGCGGGAAACACGCGCGAGTGTACGGAGTGGGCTTGGAGGTGGCAAGCGCGAACCAGCGCAAGCGGTCGCTCGCTTTGAGATTCGTCCGATAGGAGAGCGGCGCTGCGACTCTTAGACTTCTCCCGCTGCGTTGACCTCAGGCAGCGCATGCAATGTTGTTGTAACTCTCCGACTTTCCGCTCACGCTCGCCGAGTGTGAGCGGCTTTTTTTTGCCTGCACGGGGGCGGCTTTGCGCCGCGCGCTGAACAGTTGCGTTGGCGGGCGTCGGCTCGCGTTGCGCCGCGCGTGCCATCGCCTTCGCTGCGGTTCACGCGTGAGCTTCGAACGCGTTTCCCGCAAGCCGCACCGTGTATGCGCGAACATCTTCCGGCCATTGCGCGATTTTTTCTTCGAAGCGCGGCCGGTCGCCGGCATACAGCGCGCGGGTCGCCTCCTCGTAATCCGGCAGGTTGCCGGCCAGCGCGGTCATGAAGCGGTAGACCGCTTCCTGCGCGGCGCGTCTGCGGTCGAGAGGCTCGCCAGCGGCGCGCGCCGTGTCCACCAGTTTGCGCAGCGCGACCGACGCGCCGCCCGGCTGCGCGTTCAACCAGTCCCAATGACGCGGCAACAAGGTCACTTCGCGTGCGACGACGCCGAGCTTCGGCCGTCCGCGACCGCGCGGCGCGCCTGCCGCGGCCGCGTCGGGGCTTGCGTCGTTCGCCGGATCAGCGGCGTGCTGCGCCTCAACCAGGCGCGCGACGATCTCTTCCTCCGTGCCACGCAGATCGAATTCGACTGGCGTGGCGGTGGCGTCGTCGAAAACAAGCACAGGCGCCTGCTCGCCGCGCGCGAGTACCTCCCTCACGGCGAGGGCGACGGGCGGCAACGTGCCGGAAGCAATCAGACGGTGGCCTTCAAAGGCGGTGCAGGTGCGCGAATGCGTGGTCACGACAAACTTCAGTTCAGGAAGTTGCCGAATTATACCCGGATTAAATTAACGCGCAATATATTGCCCGGGTAATATTATTGACGCGTCACCGCCCCGCCACGACCACGACGCTGCCGCCGCCCGCCGGTGTCCCCGTCCGATAGGAGAACACGCGGTTGCGGCCGGCGTCTTTCGCGGCATACAAGGCCTGGTCGGCGGCCTCGACGAGTCCGCGGCTTGTGGAGAATGCCTCGCCCTGCATGGTCGCGACGCCGATGCTCACGGTCAGCACATGGTGCGAACTCGCGACGTGGCGGATCGCGAGCGCCTCCACGGCCGCGCGGATTTTCTCGGCGATCGAGGTGGCGCCGGCTTCGTCGGTGTCCGGCAGGAGAACGGCGAACTCCTCGCCACCATAGCGTGCCGCCGTGTCGCCCGGGCGCTGCACGTTCCCGGCGATCGAGTGAGCCACCGTGATCAGCGCGTCGTCGCCGGCCGAGTGGCCATAGAGGTCGTTGAAACCTTTGAAACTGTCGACGTCGATGAGCAGCATGGAAAGCGGTCCGCCGTGGCGTTGCGCGCGGCGCCACTCGTTCTCTACGGCCTGCTCGAAGGCACGGCGGTTGTCGACGCCCGTGAGGCCGTCGGTGCGCGCGAGCATGCGCAACTCGTCCTCGGCGGCGAGGCGCCGCCGCATCTGCTGCGCGAACAGCACGGCCAGCGCAATCAGCGTGAGGTCGAGCGCGGCGATCAGCGAGCCGATGATCCAGGCCCGCCGCCGCCAGCCGACATAGATGTCGCGCGTGGACAGCGCGACGTCGAGGATCAGCGGATACATGTCGATATGGCGGAACGCGTACCAGCGCTCGACACCGTCGATCGCCGCCGTGCCGAAGAAATCGCCGCTCGGCTGCTGGACGAAGCGCGAGTAGTTCGCCGTCCCCGTGAGATTGATGCCGATGATCTTCGGATCGTAGGGGCGCCGCATCAGCATTGTGCCGTCGTTCAGCATGAGCGCCATCGACCCGCCCGCGCCGAGGTTCATTCCGTCGAACAGCCTGCGGAAATATTTCAGGCGCATGGTCCCTACCACCACGCCGCCGAAACTGCCGTCGGCTTTCGTAATGCGCCGGCTGAGACCGATGCTCGCGTCAGCGCCCGTCGTGCGCGGCATGAACGGGTGGCTCACGTACAGACCGACGTTGGGCGAATCGCGGTGAACCTTGAAATAGTCGCGATCGCCGAGATAGACGTGCCGCGGCGGCACGAACTGCGAGTCGAACTTGATATAGCCGGTTTCGTCGATCACGAGGATCGAGCCCATGTCTTTCGCGGACGCCGAGCCGTCGAACAGCACCATCTGACGCAGCACGGGATCGAGCTGCAGCACGCCCGGCTGCTTCAGGCCGTCTATCACGGTTCGTATCGACAGATCGTAGATCTCGAGATTGCGCGAGACGTCGCGCTCGACCAGCAGCGACACATTGAAGACCGCGTCCTGCGCGCGCCGCAACGCGTCGTCGCGCATTTGCGCCAGCACCCACACCGCAATGGCGAGGATTGCGCTGGCCAGCACGACACTGATCGCAATGATGAGGTTCGGACGACGCGTGACCATTTTGTTCGATTCGGGCATGCGCGACCTTGACGCGCGAGAGGGAAAGAGACGCGCCCAACGGAGTACATAGGGCGAACCGGTAGGGTACCAGAGGTGGTAGCGGCCCAAATCGCGGAAAAGACGGGCCTTTGCCACCTTGCGCGCGGCTTACGAGCCGCGGTGAAGCGGGATGATAGCTCAGCACGCTATCGATTGGCCATGTTTGGCGGCGGGCGGCATGTGCATGGGCGCGCGTCTGCCGTCACCGCCAGCGCATTACTCGCTTCCCGTGGCTTGCTGTTGCGCGATCAACACCGCGCCACAGCTGAGCTTGTCGCCTTCGCGCGCCGCGGCCATTCCGTCAAAGGTGACATTGGCGTCTCCCGAGACAATGACGACAGAACCGTGAATCTTGCATACGGCCCGATCACCAACACGAGCCACCGCTTTACCGTTGATGTCGGATTGGGGCGCCCCAGTGACGACCCTGCCTCCGTGGCTATGCTTGTCTCCCAGACAAATAAACGGGCGGTTCATGATTTCACCCTTCCTTCGGAACGGCACCGGGACGCCGGTCGTCGCGATGCGGGGCACCAGACATCACGAGAACATCTGAGTCATAGAATGCCCAGGATTTGCCGAGTGGCACTGATTAGCCTCCTGGCACCAGATGAATGAAAGGATCAGCCGGCAGATGACGGACCTGTGTATTGGCGGTTTTTTCCGCGGCATCCGGCGGTGTAACGAGCATGAAATGCAGGTCACCATCTGGCGTCAGGTTGGCGGTAAGACTACCATGCCCCGCATCGTAACTTGCCATCGCCGACAGCCCGAGCCCGACCATTGGCCCCATGATGCCGAGGTTGCCAAAACGATGACCGAGGTCGAAGCCCTCCGCGAGACTGGTTGGATCAAGACGGTCATCTGCGTCCAGCGTGTGCAACAACGGGAGCACTGCCGGCGACGCGACGCTGTCGAAGAAGAGCCGTGCGACCTTGTCGCCCTTGGGGAGTTGGGTCTGCACCTTCTGCCAACCTGCGCGCAATGCATCGGCCTGAGCCCCGCCGCGAAGAGGATGACCGTCAGCGTCTTTTAGACTCACTGCGACGGGGCGATGCAGGTACCCGAGCAGGGGTGCATCATCGAACTCCTTCAGTTGCCAGCGTGCCCAACGCGCGGGAAACCAGTCGTCGGGCTTGAACGAGCCGGGTCCCTTGTTGCTCAGCGATGGCCACAACAGCGGCAACTTGGACTGCCAGTGCGCGACCGACGGAGGTGAGACGTCGAACCCATCCTGGGGCTCGGAGCTGACATTCCAGAAAAAATTTGCCAGCTTGATGGTGTCGTACTGTCTGTCATCGGCACCTGCGTCTTCAGGATCGTCATTGACATAGGGACGCATGTAATGGTTCACCCGGTCCGACCGGGAAACCAGCAGTCCTACCATCGCATCGAATTGCGAGGGAACGCGCTGCCCCGAAGGCACGTCGTTCTGGGTGAACCAGCTACGAACAGCCAGGCCGTCCATGCCGTAAATCAGCACCTGGGGAACGGTCGGATTCCGGTCGAAGAAATCGAACAAGTAGTCGATCTGGGCCTGCGGGTTGTCGACGCTGACCGTCTGAGCAGACAGGAACATGTGCTGCGATAGGCTTGCCTCCTGGCGATTCGTCGTAATGAAACTGCCTATGTTCGTTTTTCGCCCTTCGCTCCTGGGTGGGCCGAAAATGATCACCGGGATCGGCCAGCGCTCAACGCCCTCGCCTGCGCTGTACTTGAAGGAGGACCCAAGTGCTCCCGAGGTTTTATCCTGAACAAGAGCACGGTCGCTCGGGTAGTCCTTAGGGTTATTCGAAAGCACGCTCCGATACGCGTCTTTCTGCTCTTTCAGGAATTGCCATAGATCGGTCTGCGCCCACACATCCACGCGCACGCCAACGCCACGTAACTCGAGACGATCCGGGCGTGGCTCTGCGGCGATAGCGGATGAGAGTGCACTCGCGGGGTCAGCCGCAGAACCTATGGACGCTCCGGCTACGGTACCGTTTGTCGCCGCCGGAGATCCCGCACGAAGCCGCCACGCGCCAAAGAACAAAATCGCCAAAAAAACCGCTCCGGCCACTATTCCCCACATGACATTTCTCGCCATCCCTGTTGCCTCGATTTGCGTTTTCGACCAGGCATCGTAATACCTGATCATGTTGTATCCCGTCCAGCCCGTCGACCAGGCGACAAACAACGCGAGATAAGTGCGCGACTGCGAATGCATCACGGCTTTCATGCCACGACTCCTGGGTCGTTCTTTCCGCTTGCGCGCTCCTCGTGCGTCTGACTTTTGATGAGAGGCGGCCACGTCCGCGGAACATACTTTTCTTCGGGAAATTTACCCGCGTAGTAGTACTGCTGGGTTGCGTGCGCAAGCCCCTTGGCGTCATCGCTGAATTTCTCAAAGCAAGCACTGACATTGGGCGAAACCTTTTCCCAATTCGTCCGCCAATCCGCAAACGCGATCAACGTCGCGCGCCAATCCGGATCATCCAGAGTCTTCGCCTGACCGATTGCCACGTCCATTGCGGCAATCGCGCGCACGTTCGCCGCGTCGTTCAGGATGCCGGAGTGGTAATTGTTGTCGGTCGCGTCCTTACCCGTAAGACGCGCCCGCACTTCGTTTGGCGTTTCGCGGCGCATGAAATTGACGCCGTCAAGCGACGACACATCGCTCGTCTGGTCGTTTTCGTCCTGCTGCTGGCTGTTGTACCACTGCTTCACCACTGCAGCAGAAGTCGCCTGAGTCTTCTGTTGAGCAGCCTGCGCGACGACAGAAGACGGAATGCCCTTGATCAACTTCCAGTCGTATTCCGCATCCGGATTCCCCAGCGCTACATTTACACCGACTGCATCCACGGGAAGTTGGCCCGACGGGTTACCCCGTTTGTCACGCGTCTCGCCACCGAACAGACTGGGCGCATAGGGTGGATCGATCTGCTCACCATTGATCCAGCGATCAAGACTTCCGTCCACAGGAGCGCTCGACCAGGCTGTGCGGTAGGGGTGCTGTGTCACCGCGGCCGCCGACGTACTCGAGCCCCCCGGGAAACGCGGCTCGTTCGGCGTGCGTGCCGTTACCGTCTGTGGCGCCAGACCCACCAGAACCGGCTTTCCGTCGCGCTTCAATTTCGTCCACAGCCGTTGATAAAACGCGAAACGACCAGGAGCCTTCTTGAAGGCATCCATCGCAGCCAACTGTACAAACTTTGCCCACGCGCTGGCGGTCGACCCCAGCGCCACGGCAGTCACACTGTTAGGCATGCCATAAGTTCCGATCCCACGGATGTTGTCGAGACCAACCACCGTATCGTCCGTGCAGAAATACAAATACACCTTGCCGCGGTTATCCCGTTCATTGAATTGGGCACTCGCGCCGCCCGTCCCCAGCGGGCGTACACCTTGCGTCGGCGACCATTTGGGACCTGTGCGTCCCCTATGTTTCGGGTTCTGGTCAGTACATGCGAGTTCGGTCAAGGCGGGCTGCTGATGCCGGGAGCCGGTCACCGCCTCGACGATGTTCGCGAACGTCTTCAGTTTCGCTTGCGACGTCTGCTTCTCGTCGTCGTTCTCCCAAACCGCATACGGACTGTCTACCATGATGATATTGTCCGCGAGACGCGCGTTCTCCTTGGCCAGGATGGCCTGAGCAAGCAGCGTGATGATGGTGCCCTGGCTATGGCCGATCACCGTTATCGTTTCGTCACCGGTCCCCTGGTCCGTACTCGCCTCGCGAATTTGCCGGATGAGCATGGCAAGTCGATGCGCAGCCAGTACGAAGTACAGCCTCATTGGGCTTTCCCCGATATACGTGTATCGATCCGCAAGGTGTCTCGCCGCGTGTTCTTTCGCGCCCAGCTCGAATCCCTTGCCGTACATATCGGGGATGTTGTTGGTCGCGTTGTCGAAGTAGCCGCCCTCCTTGGCGAAGTGTGCATCCAGCCGATTACCTTTGGCATCCTGATGCTGGCTGCGCAGCTTGATAGGATTTCCCTTGCGATCCTTGGCAATTTCACCGTTCGCGGCCCTATATCCCCAATAAAAAGGAATAAAGACGCTGTTGGTCTTTTCAGTATCCGTCCGTCTGTAAAGATGCGTGTCCGGGTCGTAAACAACGGCTTTATCTGCGTCCGTGAGTTTCGTCTGGTTCTGGCTGGCTTCCGCCTGTTTCTGTTTGGCCTCACGCCATGCCGCGCCGTACTCCCCCGCTGCGAGATCCGTTCGGTTCAGTCGCCAGTTCAGTCCTTCACATATACCGCGCTCGACGTTCTGATAGGTCGCCCCCGGATCGTTCACGCCGTGCAGAAAGATTACGATCCCCGGACGATCCGGCGGTACTTCGACGAGTCGCGGCTGATTGTTGAAGTTCGGGTCAGTGACCGCAGTAGCGCTGGCCGTGACGTGTTGTTTGGTGTCCGTCATACCGGTACATCCTGTCAGAGACTCACAGTTGAGGTTTCAAAACATCGATCCTGGCGATTCGCATGACGTCGTCCTGCAAAAGGTCCGTCAAACCTTGCGCGTCTGAGGTGCCCTGAATGACACGCCCGTCACTCATCGTGATCTTGTAGGCCTGATTCGCGGCGAGCATTGGCGAATCGTCGGTGTGGCCGGGGTAATGCAATTGGTAACGCTGCTTTGTGCCGTCCTTGCCAAAGTTCAGCGGCGTCGATTGCTGCGTCGCAGGGCCGTTAAAGGAATGCCCTGCCGTCTTCACGTTAAGGCGGCCATCAGAACCCATTTCGTGTCCGCCGCCGATCGTGTAGTAGCTGCCGTCCGATGCGACCAGGTGAATCTTTTCTCCGCGGATATAGACGTCCCCGGTGGCAGCCACATGCAAATCCTTCTGCGCCTGGATGACTACGTCGCCCGCTTGAGCCTGAAGCTGAACATTGCCCTGATTCGCAATAGCGCTAATGCCGTTAGCCATTGCAAACAACTGCATGCCCTGTCCCGCATGGCCAACCCACCGCTGCCCGCTCACCAGTTGAAGATGCTGCTGCGCAACGTTATCGATGTTTTCACCCGCATAGCTCACATGCGTTTTCGGCGTTACGTTGACCGACCCGGCCTGCGCTCCGAATGCCATCAGTGCCTGCGAGCCCGCTGACGACGCACCGGCACCGGATGCACTACCCGGCGTCCACTCCCTGAACGCAGACGCCACCGCGTTCTGTCCCGCTGTATCGGCGGCCTGCCCGCCGTGCTGCCCGGCATAGTCACCCAGCGACTTGAACAGTTCCGTGCACTGCCCAAGGAGCTGCACCAGTTCATCACGATCCAACTGGTTTCCGCTTGCCTGCGTGCGGGCATAAGTGGTCAGTAGAATGCCCCGCGCGGCACGTAATGCTGCAGCCGCATCCGTGCGCAGTTCCGCGCCCTCGCCACGGTCCTGTCCTTGCCCGTTATCACGCGGCTGCGTCAGATACCCCAGGTTCAATTGACTGTAAGCATGCTCGCTCGCCAGCTGGCCGCTGATCTGTCCGGGTGTATCGTCGAATCTGAGCTGGTTGTAGCGTGCTGCCTTTATTTCCTTCGTCTTGATCCCCGACACATACCGGTTGCCGGGCAACGAGCCGGTGTGACTGAACGCCGCCGGCTTGTTGGGCCCGTTATGCAGCACTCCGGTCACGAACATCTTGTCGGGGTCACCGTTCAGGAAGTCCAGTGAAACTTCCATCCCGACCCGCGGCAATGAAGTATGGCCAAAACTTTGACCAGCCAGACTCGTACTGACACGCACAAAGGCGCTGTCCCGATCGGTACCGCTGACCCCAACACCCTGGGCATGTGCATGATCGTCCGGATCGAGGCCCTGAATCTGCACCTTGATCCGTCCCAATTCGTCGCAATACACTTCTTCACCCTCGGGGCCAACAACCATTGCGGTGATTGGGTAGACGCGCGGAAGATCAATGCGCGGATCGTAGGATGGTGTAAGCGCTGTGCCGCGTCGCACGCAAGTGAACGTGTTGTGATAGCGCGTTCCGACCTCGTCGGAGGAGCGTCTCTCTGCCGAACTGAAGCCAGTCGGCAGCGAATCAAAATGCCAGCGGTTGGCTTCGAACAGCGCCAGCGCCCGCTCATTCAGATCCTTCGGAAGGTTGTTCTCAGCGCGATGATGCAGGGCGGTGACGACGAACTGTCTCTCACTTTCCGCTCGCGTATCAACTTCTGGATGACCAGTCAGCTCAAACCAGCGGCCAACCGCCAGATCCCGCACGCCACTTGCTGCCTCTACGCTTACAGCCCGCAGTTCGTGAGAGAGCATCCGCGCCTTGCCGAGTCGATCGTAGTCGCTCCACGAGTCGCCCGCGTGCGGCACGTCGATTACGCTATCCGACAGAAGCTGCGACAGATCGTTACCGGCCGGGCCCTGATCAACGAGGTTTGACTCGGAGGCCTGAGCCATGGTGCCGGCCTTATAGTCCCAGCTCGCACGCTTCACGCTGCCTGGCACCAGTTGCTGCGAGGCAGACCACAAAGTGACCGAATCTCGCTCCTCAGTCGCGGCATCGCGGTGGTAGCGAATCGTGCCTGCGGCCGATTCAGCCAACTTCATGGAATCGTCGAACAGCACCAACGTGTGCACCGGCGTGTCGGCACTACCGCCCTCGGACGGTGCCTGCCCACGTTTGCCCGCCGCAGTAAACCAGGCTATTCCGTCACGACGGCAGAGGCGTCGGATAAAGTCAGCATCAGACTCGTGAAACTGGAAAATCAGTTCGCGTACTGGATACTGGCTACGATTTATGCCTGACAGGTCGAAATCAAATGCGCTCGCCAGTGCAGGGCTTTTCTTTTGCCATTCCCGAAGCAGTATCTCAATGACATCGGGCACGTTCTTTGTGCGGAATATACGGGTATTGACCCGCCGCTCCAGAACGGAAAGTGCGTCTCGAATAGTGAGCTGATAGGTTGCCAGCGAACCATCGGATTGGCCTGCGCGTGCGTCTGTTATCAGTCCGCAAATCTGATGTATCGCTTTGCGATCGGTTACGAGCTGAACGGACACCGGTAATCCGATGAAAGCCTTAAGCGGCAGGTCGGCGCGTGTTGACACACATGTCAGGTGCCCTTCGATACCAGCGCACAAGCCTTCCTTAATGTCGATGCGCTGGATTATCAGCACTTGCTCGAGCGCCTTCTGCGCATGCCCCCACTGCAGGCGAATGGGACGATTGTTCTGGTCCAGGACCCCGGAAGCGAATGCCCGCAGCAGATCAGCAGAATTCACGGTTGATCTCTTGAAGTTTTTGCTGACTCGCCTTAACGGCGGTCGAGCCTTTGTTTGACTGTCCGCGTCACCGGGTTAGTTAACCGGCCGGAAAACGCAATTCGTCTGATTTTAGCAAAATCGCTATTGTGCAACGTATTCCATACGAAATTTAACGGTGCACCTCACAATCGCTTCGTTTTCTGCATTTAACAAATTTGGAAGATCGTTTTTCCCCGGACGCCCACGGAATCAGTTTGCACTAAATACCCGCCAATTATGCCAATTGACTAGATTCAGAGCCCCCGTTAAAAGATGACGGCCTTCGTTGCGCGGCTCGCGCGGTGACGCGCATGCCCGAAACCCGCGTTGGAGAGACGTGGATCGAGCGACCTGAGAGCTGAGTGGCCGCCATGCGCGAGAAATTAAAACAGCTGGTAGTGCGCCTCAGCGCGGCACTGCGTCGCCAACTGCGGTGCAGGCCAGACGAAGCGGATGTGATTCGCCCGTCACGTTGGCAATAAACGTCGCCACTTGTTCTGGCGATGAGGTCCATCGATCATTCACTGCGCCGGGCTTATTGTGCAACCTACGCCCCTTAAGGGCACACCATGCTGGGCGCGCCAGAAACAAAAAAGCCGACTCAAAAGTCGGCTTTTTTGTTGGCGCGTGATCTCGCACTTGGTGAGAGAGAGCATTCGTTAGGCTGGGCGCAAAAAATATGCTGCCCGTCTCACGCCTTTCGTAGCAGAAATTCGTTTGGTGGTGGTGAGGCGACGAAATAAAAACCCAAAATAAATGGCAGATAGTAATAGAGCGGTCTCAATAGTATTGAATTGGGCATTTGTCCTCGGCAAGGGCGAATCCGGCGGCACAACCGTTCACACGGGCCGCACCACTTGGATCCCCGGAGGCGCATCGGCATTTAATCCCGAATGAAAAATGTTCAGCTCGCGCAAAAACACTAAACAAGATTTAACCGCGACCCATTCGCGGCACTTAGGCTTAAATAGTTAGACACCCCCCAGCTTATCTTTAATTCATAACCCCCATTTTGCGAAATCGTTATGCGCACTCTCCGCGGAGATGATAAATCCGGCGATTAAACCATTAAAACGGACTGGGGCGAGTTCGATCCCCAGTTCGATCCCCTAACGCGGGATCGAACTGGGCTCAGAACATTTCCCCGCTCGGGCAGCAGGCCGACGGTGTGGGTCGTCGATCGCGAAAAATTGCGGCCGGTCGCACGTACTCTTGTATCTCATCCATTGTGCGAGCCCCATATGGAGGCCGGTCATGAAATCGGCTCGAACTTGTGCCGCCTGCGGCGCGGCATTCATCCCTCTTTTGCACGTCCCGAATCAACGCTACTGCTCGGCGAAGGCCTGCCAGCGTGCGCGCCGGCGCGACTGGCAACGTCAGCGCCTTCGCACGGATTCCGACTACCGCGACAACCAGGCGCGGGCACAGGCCGACTGGCGGGCCCGCCATCCAGACTACTGGCGCCAGTATCGCGCGACGCATCCGGCGTATCAAGAACGCAATCGCATCATGCAGCGAGAACGGAATGCGCGTCGGACTTACCAGCCGTTTGCAAACATGAACACGTTGCAGCCCTTCCAACCACTCACGTCCGGCTTCTACATACTGCGCGACGCAGTCGAGGCCGGCATTGCAAAGATGAACGCGTGGACGGTGCACATCGCCGTCCTATCGGCACCTCAGCTGGCACCTCCGTGATTGCAAAGAGATGACCTGATCGACTTCGGCTTATCGCCTGCTACCTTCGTTCTTGTACCCGCGCATTCGATCGCCGTGGTCTTGCGGACAGGTCACCTCCGTGGGCGCGACGACCCATCCGGCAACCGTCACACGGGAGCGGGGAACACATGATGGCGTCAAGGCTGGCTGGAGCAGGACCGTGGCACTCGATCACACAGACGATGCAGATAACGCACAGGCGCTGACGCTGCGTGCTGCCGAATACGTCCGCATGTCGACTGAACACCAGCAGTACTCGACCGAGAACCAGCGCGATCGGATCCGCGAGTATGCTGCCCGACGCGGCATCGAGATCGTGCGCACCTATGCGGACGAGGGGAAGAGCGGCCTCCGCATCGATGGACGACATGCGCTGCAGCAGTTGATCCACGATGTCGAGAGTGGCACCGCCAATTTCCAAGTGATCTTGGTCTACGACGTCAGCCGCTGGGGGCGATTCCAGGATGCCGATGAGAGCGCGTACTACGAATACATCTGCAGGCGCGCCGGCATCCAGGTGGCCTATTGTGCCGAGCAGTTCGAAAACGACGGCTCGCCGGTGTCCACGATCGTGAAGGGCGTCAAGCGGGCGATGGCCGGCGAATACAGCCGGGAGCTTTCCACGAAGGTGTTCGCCGGCCAGTGCCGGCTCATTGAGCTCGGCTTCCGGCAAGGTGGTCCGGCCGGATACGGTCTGCGACGGGTACTGGTCGACCAGCACGGCCTCATGAAGGGAGAGCTTCACATCGGTGAGCACAAGTGCCTGCAGACGGATCGCGTCATCCTGATGCCCGGGCCAGAGAGCGAGACTCGGATCGTCAATCTCATTTATAACTGGTTCGTCGATGAGTCGCTGAACGAATATGAAATCGCGGCCCGGCTGAACGGCATGCGTGTCCGCACCGATCTGAGTCGCGAATGGACGCGTGCAACGGTAAGGGAGGTGCTGACCAACGAGAAGTACATCGGCAACAACGTCTACAACCGGGTGTCGTTTAAGCTAAAGAAAATGCGGGTCATGAATCCACCAGAGATGTGGATCCGCAAGGACGGCGCGTTCCAGTCGATCGTCCCGAGCGAGACGTTCTACACGGCGCAGGGCATCATGCGGGCGCGCGCCCGGCGCTATTCGAGTGAGGAGTTGATCGAGCGCCTGCGCAACCTCTACCGGAGCCGCGGTTTCCTTTCGGGCGTGGTGATCGATGAGACTGAGGGTATGCCATCCGCCTCGGTCTACGCGTACCGCTTCGGCAGCCTGATACGTGCATACCAGACCGTCGGATTTACGCCCGGTCGCGATTACCGATACATCGAAACCAACCGCTTCCTTCGGCAGCTTCACCCAGAGATCGTTACTGAGACTGAAAGGAAGATCGCCGATCTCGGTGGCACCGTGACCCGCGATCTGGCGACGGACATGCTGACCGTAAACAGCGAGTTCACCGCTTGCATCGTGCTCGCCCGATGCCAGGCTCATGACAACAACGGCCGCAATCACTGGAAGGTCCGATTCGATACGAGCCTGCTGCCGGACATCACAGTGGCAGTGCGACTCGATCGCGACAACGCGGCAGCGCTTGACTACTATCTCCTGCCGCGGCTCGATTTCGGTCAGCCCCGCATCCATCTCGCCGATCAGAATCCCGTCGAATTCGAGAGCTATCGCTTCGATACGCTCGACTACCTTTACGGCATGGCTCAGCGCGCTCGCCTGAGGAGAACGGCATGACCCAGTGCCAGCAGAGCGGCGAACTCCGGATGATTTCCATCGACCAGATTGAAATCATCAACCCACGAGAACGCAACAACCGCGTGTTCGAGGAGATTGTCAGCAACATCAAGGCCATTGGCCTGAAAAAGCCCATCGTCGTCACGTCACGTGCGACAGCCAGCGGGATCGAGAAGTATCTTCTCGTGTGTGGCGAGGGAAGGCTCAAGGCGTTCCGATCACTCGGCGAAACGACGATTCCTGCCCTCGTTGTCAGCGTGAGCGACGAGGATGCGTTCATTATGAGTCTGACGGAGAATATTGCGCGACGCCAGTGCCGCCCCCTCGAACTGCTCGCTGGCATACGCCAGTTGCAGGAAAGGGGCTATGCGCCGAAGGCCATCGCTGATAAGACTGGCCTTACCCAGCAGTACGTTCAAGGCATTTTGACATTGCTGCACCAGGGCGAGGAGCGCCTTGTGATAGCAGTAGAGAAAGGCCAGATCCCGTTGAATGCCGCCCTCACGATCGTCGGCGCCGGCGACAACGATGAAGCGATTCAGGCCGCACTGCAGGAAGCCTATGAATCCGGCAAGTTGCGCGGCCGGCAGCTCATGGACGCGCGCCGCGTTATCGAGAGACGGAAAACGCTTGGGCGGTCTGCCGGCCGGAATATGTCCCGCAAGGTCGCCGGCGTCACAACTTCGAGTCTTGTTCGGACCTACCAGCATGAAGTCGAGCGTCAAAAGGCGATGGTCAAAAAGGCAGAATTCACGCAGCAGCGCCTGCTATTTGTCGTGGGGGCGCTCCAGCAGCTTCTAACCGACGATAACTTCGTAAACCTTCTACGGGCCGAAGGACTGGCGACGTTACCGAAATACCTGGCCGAGCGCGTTTGGCCGTGCGGGAGCGCAGCATGACAGGTGTGATGCTCGGATTCATTCCCGAACCGATATCGGTGCCGTTAGCGAACATTCTGCCGTCGCGCCGCACGCCCGCCGGAGTGATCGATTCGCGCAAGTTCAAGCAGATCAGAAGCTCAATCCAGGAGGTCGGGCTCATCGAACCGCTTTCCGTGACGCCAGCAAACCAGGCTTCCGGGCAGCATGTGCTGCTTGATGGGCACCTCCGCCTGATCGCGATGCAGGACCTCGGCTTCGAGACTGCCACATGCCTGATCGCCACGGACGATGAGAGCTACACGTACAACAACAGGATCAACCGGCTTTCGACGATCCAGGAGCACTATATGATCCGACGGGCCGTCGAGCGCGGTGTTTCCCCGGAGAGGCTGGCAAAAGCTCTGTCGGTCGACGTTTCCCTGATACTCAAGAAGATGGCCCTGCTAGATGGCATATGCGCGGAAGCCGCGGAACTGCTTAAGGACCGGCAGTTTTCACCCGAACTGGTCCGGGCCCTTCGCAAGATGAAGCCAACACGGCAGGTTGAATGTGTCGATCTGATGGTTGCAGCGAATAACGTAACGGTGTCATACGCTGAAGCCCTGCTCGTTGCCACACCTGCCTCGCGCCTTATTGACGGCAAGAAGCCGAGCAAACTGACGGGCGTCAGTCCCGAACAAATGGCAAAGATGGAGCGTGAGATGAGCAACCTGCAGGGCCAATACAAGCTCGTTGAGCAAACCTACGGACAGGACGTACTCAATCTCGTGCTCGCAAAGGGCTATCTCGCCAGACTGCTCGACAACCAATCAGCACGACAGTATCTTCAGCAGCACCAGTCCGACCTACTGACGGAATTCCAGGCCATCGTTGACACGGTCTCCCTCGACCAGCAGCAACTCGTGGCCGTCGCATGATTGTCGGAAAATATTAGCAATTGCACGCCTAACGAGCAAAACGTTATACCTCGCGGCGGGAAATTTTGAGCGCATGCCGAACGCGCAATGAAGGCGCGTCCCGCTGTCCAGCAATTCGGCGCCTTGTTAGGAGCCTCGACCGACTCCTTCAAAATCGATCTCCCGTATCCGCTGCCACATCGATGCTGGCACCAATGGCTGCGCCATGGTCGGTCAGCGAATATTCAATGTGGTTCGGGAAGTAGCACTTCGTCGCATAGCCGCCAGCCACCAGTGCGTCGATGACGGCTTGCCTCGCGGCACCCTTGATGGCTGGCGGGAGAGGGTCGAGGGCCCAGTTTGGCCGGGCCGCGGCCTGGCGGATGGTGGCAAGTTGGGCGGCGCTCAGGCTTGGTTTGGAGCGGGAACCGGTCATGGTCGTCTCACGGTTGTTTCCCCATGAAGGCGCAGCTCCGCGAAAAAGCCAAGCCAAGACAACCACTTGCGCAATAATATATCGCGTGATATAAAGCCAAAAAACAGCCACGCGAGACGCCATGGAGCCCGCTCAAATCCGCCAACTTCGCAAAACGCTGAACATTACCCAGCAGCAGTTCGCCGAGCTGCTGGGTGTCTCGTTCGTGACGCTCAATCGTTGGGAAAACGGGCAGTCGAAGCCTTCGGCGATGGGGCTAAGCAAACTCCAAGATCTAGCTGCGCGAGGAGGCGGTCAGGCGACCGAGCAAGGCGCCTATGTCGGCGGATCGGGCGCTGGCGTTGATCCGCAACTCGAGGCTCCGCGGCTGGACTTCCTCGGTGACGCAAATGCACTTCGCGTGCTGGTAGAAGGTGAGCGGCTTTCCTACGGACACTTGTTCAATCCTGCCTTCGCCACCGAGATCAGCGAAATCGACCCCTTGCCGCACCAGCGCATCGCGGTCTATCAGCGCATGCTGCCGCAGTCCAGGCTGCGCTTTCTGCTCGCAGACGACGCTGGCGCGGGCAAGACCATTATGACCGGGCTCTACATCCGGGAAAGTCTGTCACGCCGCACGATTCGGCGCGTGATGGTTGTTGCGCCTGCAGGCCTTGTGGGGAACTGGTACCGAGAACTCCACAAGCTATTCCAACTGCGATCCAAGATCGTCGTGGGCTCCGACACCAAGGACGGAAACCCCTTCGCCGGGGCGGGCAGCGACCTCGTCGTTGTGAGCGTCGACAGCTTGCGCAGTCCGAGACTCTTCAATTGCTTGCGCGACTCAGCCGTCCAGCCCTACGACCTCGTGGTTTTCGACGAGGCGCACAAGCTATCCGCCAACCGCGATCCGGATGGCACTTTCCGGCCGACGGACCGCTACCGATTGGCCGAGGCAATTGCCGGCGTGCGCGAGCTGCCGGATGATTGGCGTTTGCCGTGGGCGGCCCACCACTTGCTGCTGCTGACCGCCACGCCACACATGGGCAAGGAGTTCCCGTATTACTGCCTCTGGCGGCTGCTGGAGCCCGAACTCTTTAGTACGGAGACGGCATTTGCCAAGTTCCCCCGGGAGTCACGCCACCGCTACTTCGTTCGGCGCGTCAAGGAGGAAATGGTCGATCTGCGCGGCAGGCCCCTATATCCAGAGCGTCTGTGCGACACCGTCAGCTACGAACTGAGGCAGGGCGAAGTCAGCGAACAAGCGCTCTACGACCGCACCACGGCCTACATCCGGCACTATTACAACCAGGCTCGATTGCTGAATCGACAGGCCGCGCGCTTTGCGATGACGGTCTTCCAAAGGCGACTTGCGAGCAGCACCTGGGCGCTACTGTGCTCGTTCCGGAACCGCCTCGACAAGCTCAACGCGCTCATTGATGACATCCAGTCCGGACGCATTCCCGAGAACGATCTTCGCGCTCAGCAAGAGCGACTCAACCGGAAGGTCCGTGAAGGCCGCTTGGTCGACGTTTTGGCCGTCAAAACTGCGGATGAGGAAACCACCGGCGCAGGCAAAGAAGAACACGAAGAAAACGAGGCTGAAGCGCTGGGCGCATTCATTGCCACAAGCCTTGCAGAGCTGGTGGTTGAGCGCGGGCAGGTCCAAGAACTGATAGCTCTCGCGGGAGCCGTGCACAACAGCGGCCGCGAGTCCAAGTTCGAGCGCATGGCCGAGTTGCTGCGCGCACCGCAGTACCGCGACCAGAAAGTCATCATTTACACCGAGCACAAGGACACCCTCGAATTCCTGATTCGGCGACTTGAGGGCATGGGTTACGCGGATCAGGTGGCCTTCATCCACGGTGGTTTGGGGTTTGAGGAACGTGATGCGCAAGTCGAGCGCTTCCGCTCGCCTCACGACGCGGAGCACAAAGGTGCACGCTTCTTCATCGGCACCGACGCTGCGGCCGAAGGCATCAACCTGCAATTCTGCTGGATTCTCTTCAACTACGACGTGCCGTGGAATCCCGCGCGGCTGGAGCAGCGTATGGGGCGCGTCCATCGGTACGGACAGAAGCGTGACCGTGTTGCGATCATCAACCTGGTGGCTGGCAAGACTCGCGAAGGCAAGGTGATTAAGACCTTGCTCGACAAGCTCGAGGAGATCCGCAAACAGCTGGGCTCGGACAAAGTGTTCGATGTGGTTGGGCGCATCTTCGAGGGTATGTCCATTACCGAGTACATCCAGCGCGCCGTCGAGTCGGACAACGAGGCGGACAAGGAAGCGCTTGACCTGGCTGGCGAACTCACGGTGGAACAGGTGCGCGCCCTCGCGGCCCGCGAGGAGTTGATCTACGGCAAGGGCGGCGAGGTCATGGCCGACCTGCCCAAGCTGCGCGACGCAATGGCCATCGAGGAAATGCGCCGCCTCCTTCCTGGTTACGTGCGCCGCTATCTCGAACATGCCTCGCCGTTGATCGGGATTGACCTTGTTGGCGACCTCGACGGGCAGTTCTTCCTGCGCCCTCGCAAGCGAGGCGTCTTGGAGAGTCTCCTGCCACTGCTTGACTCCTATCCTGAGTCCGCGCGTAACCGCTTCACTGTCTATCGCCCTGATGATGGACGGGACGCAATCTTCCTGCATCCAGGCGAGCCGGTGTTCGAGCGCCTATCGGCCATCGCGATTGAAGAGTCTCGTCTGGCAGGACTTCGCGGGGCTATCTTTACCGACGTCAGCGCGACCGCATCTTACCTCTACCACGTCGCGCGGATCACGGTCGTGCGCGGCATCGACCCTGGTATTCCTGCGTTCCACACCCAAGAGATTATTGAGCAGCGCTTGGTAGGCATCAAGCAGTTCGCTGATGGACGCATGATCGAGACGCCCGTCGAGCATCTGCTGCTGCTCAAGCCGACGACAAAGACCAACTCGGGCAGCGTCGTGTTTCTGGCGCAAAGCGACACGTGGCGTTTGGCGGCGCGGGAACACATGCATCGGGAGGTGGCGGCCGGTCTTGCCGACCTTCAGCGCATGAACGCCAGCAACCGCCTGCAAGAGACCGAGGACTATCTGCGCCGGGCGTTCGACTACCAAGAATCCGAACTCGCGGCCGCGCGCAAACGGTACACAGAGAAGGCGCGGGAAGGTAACCGAACCGCCCATGTGGAGCTGGAGCGCATCAAACAACAGCAGAAGACAGTTGCCGAACGCCGCGCGCAGGCACTCCTGCAGGCTCGCCGCGAGGTTGAGATGATACAAGCAGGGGCCGTCGAGATTTTGGCGACTGCGCTCGTCCAGCCCTCACAAGACCCGGAGGACATCAAAGCCCGCGACGCTGAGGTCGAGCGCATTGCGATGGAGGTTTCCATCGCCTTCGAGGCTGCGAGAGGCGCAGATGTGCGGGACGTCTCCACACCACCCAAGGCCAAGCTTGCGGGGCTGAACGACTACCCCGGGTTCGACTTGTTCTCCAAGCGCGCCCGTGAGGAACGTGGGATCGAAGTAAAGGGGCGCGTTGGCGTGGGTGAGATCGAACTCACCGAAAACGAATGGGCCCGAGCTTGCAACTTGCGCGAGAAGTACTGGCTGTACGCTGTTTTCGACTGCGGTTCCAGCACGCCACGTTTGTTCCGTGTGCAAGACCCGTTCGCCAAGCTGATAGCCAAGGCACGCGGCAGCGTGGTCATCGCGTATGGCGACATCGCCAACTCAGCGGAGGTGATGGCATGAGTAGGACAGCATCGAACCAGCAAACGACCTTCGGTCTCGGGCCTGAAAATGAATAAAGGAACATCCAGTGAATAGCAACGATAAGCGCCTGATCGAGGTCGCATTTCCGCTCAAACAAGCATCGATCGACTCCGTGCACGAAAAAAACGTGCGCCACGGCCATATCTCGACTCTACACATCTGGCCGGCGCGGCGTCCACTGGCGGCCTCGCGCGCTGCGCTCATTGCCACCCTACTGCCCGACCCTGGCGACAAGGCACAACGCGACGAGATTTTGAAGCGCCTAGGTGGCACGCTGACAAAAACGCTCAAGAAAAAGAAGATGCCGAACGGCCGGATCGAGGAAATCGAGGCACTGGAAACCGAGGGTGGGATACTGCACTGGGGCCGGGAGTCCGATCCGGATCTGGAATGGTTCCGGCAGGAAATACGAAAGGCATATGGCGGGCGGGCACCGAAGGTCTTGGACCCATTCGCCGGCGGCGGTGCAATTCCGCTTGAGGCCATGCGGCTGGGCTGCGAGGTCACTGCCGTGGACATCAACCCGGTGGCATGGTTCATTCTCAAGTGCACCCTGGAATACCCGCAGAAGCTGGTCCGTCAGACCCGCAAGCTGCCCGATTTCGCGCTGCAAGACCCGGACTTCATGGCGACGTACTTCAAGGCGAACGGGCTGAAACCCGCCGAGATCAAGCGTCATCTTCGCGCGTTGGCGGGGACGAGTACGACCAATGCCGAGCACTTGGAGCGTGGCGAGAACCTCGACCTGCTGGCGCATCCTGATCTCGAACCCGGTCTCTTAGAAACGGATCTCGCCTGGCATGTGCGCGCCTGGGGGCGCTGGGTACTCAAAGCAGCTCGCGCGGATCTCTCGCGCTTCTACCCCACCTACGCGGAGTACTGCAGCCTGAAGCCGTATGCCCGTGTGGCACTTGATACACGGGAACCGCTCAAGCTTGTTCCCACGAACGAGGCCGGCGAAGCGCAAATTGAATTGCTAAACGCGGGTTACGCCCGGGAGTATCTGGACAACCCTGCCAGCCCACGCTGGATCGCAAAACCGACCGTGGCGTACCTGTGGGCACGTACTGTGAAATGTAAGGCGTGCCGGGCAACCGTGCCCCTACTGAAGACCCGCTGGCTTGCCAAGAAGGATGCGAAACGGGTCGTCCTCACCATGAGGCCAAAGGAGGACAGGACTGGCGTGGAGTTCGGCATCGACCTCAACGCTAAGGCGATGGGAGGAAACGCGGCCCAGAAACGTGAGTACGACAAGAAGCTCGGTTCGGGCACGATGAGCCGGGCGGGCGCCACCTGCCCCTGCTGCGGGACGATCATGACAATGCACGATGTTCGTCTGGAAGGCCGCGCGGGTCGCCTGGGCACCTTGATGACTGCAGTCGTCGCGGACAGCCCTGCAGGCAAGGAATATCGACTCCCCACAGAGTTGGAGCGTGAGATGGCGGAAGTCGCCGGCGCGGAGTTGAACCGAACATTTGCCGACGTGCCGTTTGGTCTACCGACGGAGCCCACTCCCAAGGGTGGCAGCGGTGCATCGAGGGCATTTTCCGTTGATGGCTACGGGTTCGACCAGTGGCGGAAGCTCTATGGCGACAGGCAACTGCTGTGCATTGCCGAATTTGTGCGGGCTACTCGGAAATCCCGTGAAGTGCTAGCTGGTGCCGGATATAGCGCTGAATGGGCCGAAGCTATTGCTGCGTACCTTGGGCTTGTCGTTGATCGCATTGCTGACCGCGGGAGTTCAATCTGCCATTGGGATATGGGTTACGAGAAGATTGCCAATACTTTCACCGGTTTTCGCCTTCCAATTAGTTGGGACTATGTCGAGGGAAGTCCGACCGGCGATAGTACAGGCTCCTTCTCAGGTCAGCTTGAGTGGGTCGCGATGTATGTGGAGCACGCAATGTCCGCGATGCTGAATACGCCACGACCGTCGGCTAGGAAATCAAGTGCAACTGGCCGCGTGGTGGAGGACTATGACGTCGTAGTGACGGATCCGCCCTATTACGACGCCATCCCGTATTCGGACTTGATGGATTTCTTCTACGTCTGGCTGCGACGCACCTTACATGGCTTGTCTCCTGAAATCGATGCAGCGTTCGCCGAGCCGCTGGCGCCAAAGTGGAACCACGAGGCCAACGATGGCGAACTAATTGACGATGCCTCACGATTTGGGGGCGACAAAGAGGCATCCAAGCGCAATTACGAGGCCGGCATGGCGCGGGCGTTCGGTGCCTGCCATGCGGCACTCAAGCCGAACGGTCGCCTAGTGATCGTCTTCGCTCATAAACATCCCGATGCGTGGGAAACGTTGGTGAGTGCAATCATCAAGGCCGGTTTCGTGGTGGACGGCAGTTGGCCCATCCAGACAGAAATGGGCAATCGCACTCGGGCGCTTTCGTCCGCCGCCCTGTCCTCGTCCGTCTGGCTGGTCTGCCGCAAGCGCGATCCGATGGCCAAGGCAGGCTGGGACGCCCAAGTCATTAAAGAGATGGAGTCCAACATCGTCACCCAACTGCGCGACTTCTGGGACGCCGGCATTCGCGGCCCCGATTTCGTCTGGGCAGCCACCGGACCCGCGATGGAAGCCTACAGCCGCTACCCGGCCGTGAAGAAGGCATCTGAACCAGGCGCACTGATGGGGGTTGATGAGTTCCTGCGGCATGTGCGCCGGATCGTGGTGGACTTCGTGGTTGGTCGCGTGCTGTCACACGGGCAAGCTGACGTGCCCGTGGGTGACCACCCGCTGGACGACATCACCACATACTACCTACTCCATCGCAATGACTTCGCCTTAAGGGACGCGCCGGCCGGGCCATGCATCCTGTATGCAGTGTCTTGCAGTTTGTCTGAACGCGAATTGGCCGACCAGTACGAATTGCTGGCGCGGAGTGGCGGCGCCTCAGAGCCCGATGAGGGTGAAGCGGATGAGGATGACGCAGACGGCGACGACTCCGGCTCTTCGGGTGGTGGCGGGAAGTTCAAGCTCAAGGCGTGGAACGCACGCAAGCATCGGTCACTTGGCTTGGAAACGGCAAGCGGTCGCCCGATCCCGTTGATCGACCAAGTTCACAAGTTGATGCAGCTGTGGATTGCAGGCGATGTCGTGAAGGTCAATGAGTACCTTGACGCTCGCGGGCTGCGTCGCAGCCAAGTTTTCGCGCAACTGATTCAGGCTCTGATCGAGAAGAGTCGCGACGAAGGAAGCGCTGAAGAGTGCTCGATCCTGGAACGCCTGCAAAATTACCTGAAGTCGGTGGGCAGCACGGCCCAGACGGCGCTCGGACTCGAATAAAGAACCGGAGAATAATATGGCCAAGACAAATACAAAACCGTGGCACCAGGTGGTGCAGCTGCGCGACGACATCATCAACCAGGAGTTGTCGCAGAAGCAATTCGCAGCCGACCTCTACGATGTCGTCATGGGAACAAATCCTGGCGTGTACCACGACGCTGGCGAGTTCTTTGCGCTGACCTATCCCACGGTGAAACTACGCGATCTTGCGCGCGACGTGACGCACCGGCTGGCAGGGAGGTCGGAGAAAGCCGTGCGTCAGTTGCACATGACCTTCGGCGGTGGCAAGACACACTCACTGATTACGTTAGTGCATTTGGTGCGTGAACCGATTGGTTTGCCCGCCATCCCTGCGGTGCAGCAATTCAAGGCGCACTGCGCTCTTGAAGGAGGCTTCCCCAAGGCACGCATCGCGGCTGTCGTTTTCGACCAACTCGACGCCGAAATGGGGATGGCGGCCAAGGCGCCGGACGGGGCCAAGGCTACGTTCAAGATGCCCTGGAGCATCATTGCCTGGCAGCTCGCCGGTCCCGCTGGCCTGAAGCTGTTGAAGGACGACGGCACTGAACGCACTAGCCCACCGGCCACCGGTGTGATGGAGGAGCTTCTGAAGCTCGCGCGCAAGGACGCTCAAGGAGTCTTGATCCTGTTCGACGAGGTGCTCTGGTTTGTTCGCGTGATGGCCGACATCGACCGGGCGTGGATCAGTCGTATGCGCGAATTCATGCACAGCTTGACCCAGGCCGTGGCCAAGGTTCCGCAATGCTGTCTGGTAGCGTCTTTGCTCGCATCCGACACCAACAAGATGGACGAGCTAGGCAGGCAGATCAGCAAGGAGCTGTACGATGAATTCAAGCGCGTCGCCGACGAAGGCATCCAGCCCGTCGAAAGCCAGGACGTCCCGGAGATTCTGCGTCGACGCCTGCTCAAGCTTGAAAGCTACACGGACCGCTCGCAATGGCCGAGTCAGGTCGTCGGGGCGCTTAACGGTATTCAGGCCATCGACGACTACACAGCCAAGAACCGCGCGGCAGAAGAAAAGCGCTACGAGGATGCATATCCCTTCCACCCCACGCTTATTGACACGCTGTATCAGAAGTGGACGCAACTCGAAGGGTTCCAGCAGACGCGGGGCATTCTGAAGACGCTTGCATCCGCGTTGCGGGACGCGGTGAAGTGGGACCAGCAGCCGCTCATCGGTGCGCAGGTCTTCCTGGCCGCCCCGAATACCGAAGGCCTAAGCGTGTCAGCTCGCGAGCTGGCCAGCGTCGCACAGTTAGAGCAATACGAAGGCCGCCGCCAGAACTGGACAGCCATCCTGGAGGCGGAACTCATCCACGCCCGCAAGGCGCAGGAGGGATTGCTGGGCGTGCAGCAACGCGAGATTGAGCAGGCCGTGATTGCCACGTTTATGCACTCCCAACCCATCGGCCAACGAGCCACCACGCGCGATCTGAAGGTGCTAACTGGCGTCGGGTCGCCTGACCGCATAGAACTGGACAAAGGCTTGGCCCGTTGGGCTGAGGTGTCCTGGTACCTTGACGATACCTTCACGACCGACCGCGAAGGTGGCCTGCCCAAGTTGTGGCGGCTTGGTTCGAAGCCCAACCTCAAGCAGATGCACGACGATGCGCGCCAGAACGTGAGCGCCACTGTGGTGGATGAGGTACTGGAAAAAGAAATCCGGGCGGCAGGAAAGCTGACCGAAGGTGCGCGTGGCGCCGGTGCCAAGGTACACATGTTGCCGGCGCGTCCCGCCGACATCGAGGACGATGGCGAGTTCCACTACGCCGTGCTTGGTCCGAAAGCAGCATCGAACGGCAAGCCAAGCGCCGAGGCAAAGCGGTTCATCGATGAGACGAGCGGCCCCGAAAAACCCCGTGCTCAGAACCGAAACGCGGTGGTGCTGGCAGTTCCTTCCAAAGACGGTGTCGAAGTCGCGCGGGAAAAGGTGCGCGATCTCCTCGGTTGGGAGAAAGTGCGCGAGATGCTCAAGGAGCGTAGCGACATCGACACGGCGGCAACCACGCGCCTGGAGCGCAACCTGAGCCTCGCACGCGGTGAGATGGTCTCGCAAATCGTGATGGCCTATTGCATCGCGGTCACGGTGAACGATTCCAATGACGTGGCGGCATTCCGCATCAACGTCGACAACGATCCACTGTTCTCCAAGATGGTTTCCGACAAGCGCTTGCGCATCGAAAGCACGGCCGTGAACGCCGAAGCGCTGCTGCCGGGCGGCCCGTTCGACCTGTGGAGCGCGGGCGACAAGGCTCGCTTCGTGAAGGATCTGGTGGGCGCGTTCGCAGCGACGGCCAAGCTGCCGAAGATGCTGAACCGCTCGGCGATTCTGGAGACCTTGCTCCAGGGCTGCGAGGCGGGTGACTTCGTTTTGCGCGTGACCCGCGCCGACAAGTCCACGCGCACGTTCTGGAAGTGCAGGCCCGACGACACGGCAACACAGGACTCTAGCCTTGAGGTGGTGTTGTCGGATGCCGCAGTGCTCACTGAGCTGGATGCCGCACTAATTGCGCCGGGCAGTCTGCCTGGGCTGTGGGCAACGGATGCGATCACGCTGCCGACCGTGGGTACGTATTTCTCGGGCAAGCATTTCGTCGAGATCGATAAGGGCAGCTACACCGAGAACCTTCTGATTCCCGCTGCCGATCCGCAAGCCATCACCAACGCGGTGGCGAGCGCGGTGAAGAACAGCCGGGTGTGGTTGATCAACGGCACGATCAGCGTTCTGGGCGACGAGGTGCCGCCCGGTTTTGTCAACGACTCAGCGCAATTGCTGCCGCCACCGCCGCCCGTGACCAGCGTTGATGTGCTCCCCGCACAACTCGCAGCAGCGTGGAACGGCGATGAGAGCAATGCTCACCTCATTCACGCGGCGTTGTCCGCAAAGGCAGAAAAGCCGCTCCCCTGGGCCCGCATCGCGCACGCGCTCGAAGAGGCTTTCCGACTTGGGCTCATCGAACGAACCCTGGACTCGGGGCAGTGGCCTTGCGACATGGGGGGAGCATCGGCAGTCAAGGTGCGAGTCCGCAAGAATGACGCAAAAGAACCGCCGCCGACCAAACATTATGGCTCCAAAGCTGCCAGTACCGAACTCCAGACTCACGAAGTGCAGGATCTTGCTGACCACATCGATGCCTTGCGGGAGGCAACTGCCGGATACCCCATGCGTATTCGCGTGACGGTGGAAATCGGCGAGGACGGCCAGGTCGATCAGACAGTGTTAGAGAAAGTGAACGCCGTACTTGCGCAAGTCAAAACGGGCTGGAAGGCCGAGTAGAAGACCACAAGAACCGGGAGCAAACGCAATGGGAAAGCTGATCGACGGGGACGACGGCCTGCTTGCTGATGATGGAGACGACAGGGGATCAGACGATCAGCACTCCTTCGGCGGCATCTGGACGCTCATCAAGCTGGAAGCCCTTGAGAAATATCTTGGCGCGTTCAACACCGCGCTGAGCAAGCAGAATTTCACCCGGATCTACATTGATGCTTTCGCTGGCACCGGCCGTTGCGACATCAAGGTGGACGGCGAGAAGACCAGCATCGATGGTTCCGCGCGAAGGGCCTTGGCCACAAACCCTGCGTTCCACAAGTATTGCTTCATCGAGCTGCGACCGAAGAAGCTTGCCGCGCTGAAGGCACTTGAGGTGGAGCACCCTGGCAAGACCATCGAGGTGATTCAATGCGACGCCAATGCGGCCTTAAAGGCGCTATGTGCGCAATATCGATGGCAGAGCGAAAGGGCCGTGCTGTTTCTCGATCCATTCGGAATGCATGTCGAATGGTCAACACTGGAAGCTGTAGCCAAGACCGGTGCGATTGATGTTTGGTACTTGTTTCCCTACGCTGGGTTGTACCGTCAGGCGGCGAAGAATGCTGACGCGCTGGATGCCGACAAAGAGGCGTCGTTGACCCGCGTGCTGGGCACCGACGAGTGGCGTCGAGCGTTTTACGCACAGAAACGGCAAACGGATTTGTTCGGCGGGGATGATGGAGATGAGCGCAATGCCGATCACCGGGAGATGCTGAATTTCGTATCCAGGCGCCTGAAGGGACTGTTTCCCGCCGTGGCCGATCCAAAGGTGCTGTACCAGGGCGGGGATTCGAAGAACCCGAGTGGCGCACCACTCTTTGCGCTCTATTTTGCGGCGTCCAACCCTAAGCCCGCTGCGTATGGACTGGCAACCAAGATCGCCAAGGACATTCTGGACACGCTATAGCTACAGATCTGCAGCCTGTGGGTACTCATCCCACGTGCGTCCCCGGAAGATACGCCCGTTCGCCTTCTTGTGGCGCTTGACGCCGTCGGCGCCCCAGCCACCCCACTGTTTGAAGAAGAACGCCGCGCCGGCGGCCTCAGCCTGCGCCTGTACATTGGCAACCCACGCCTCGCGCATGGGCCGTGCCTTAGGGCCAGATTCGCCGCCGACGATCACCCAGTGGATGTTGCGCAGGTTAATGCGGCCCAGGTCTTCCAGCAGAGGCTCGACGGAGAGAAAGCGGATGTGCGCATCCACCCTGCGCAGGTGATCGATGCGCGGCACGCCGTACTTCTTGTCCTCAACAGACACGCCCAGCCACACGTTCTGCGGGCAAGCACGGTGCGCGAAATACTCGGGCAACCGCTCGGCCCGCTTGGTGAGGATTTGATAGGTGTGGTGCGGCGTGGCCTCGACGATCGAAAACACGCGATCTAGAAACTCGTCCGGCACGTCGTCGTGGAACAGGTCGCTCATGCTGTTGACGAAGTACGTGGTCGGCTTCTTGCGCGCCAGCGGCTGTTCGAGCCGGCTCTCGTGCAAGGTGAGCTTGAATTCATTCTCGTACCCAGGAGCCCCCATCGCGTGCAGCCGCCGGGCCATCACTTCGGCGTAGCAGTTCTTGCACCCTGGCGAGACCTTGGTGCATCCGGTGGTCGGATTCCAAGTCTGCTCAGTCCATTCGATGGTCGATTGTGTCGCCATATCGGCCTCCTGTTTCACTGAGGCGCAGAACCCGCCGTGCGGGTGTGCGCGTGTTCGGATGCAAACGCATCCACTAAGCGGGATAGCGCCGAGCGTACCTGCACTAAGTCCGGATCGGCGAGCGCGACACGAATCCGTTCCGCGAGCTGCTCCGCCGTCGGGGACTCATCGTTGTCCGCCGTATGCACCAGACGCATGCAATGCTCGATGACGCTGATCGGCGGGCTGGCCTTTCCGCTCTCATACCGGCTCACCGACGACTGCTTCACGCCCAGTAACACAGCGAAGTCCTTTTGGCTACGACCGTTGCGCGCCGCTCGGACAAGCTCCCCTACGCTATTGATGGATATCATCTGCCTGCCCCACAAATGCACCTAAAGCATACTTTATCCTAAGAATGCTTTTGGTGCATACATCTGAGGCATCATGAGTTCCACAGCTTCACCCGTCACCGGAGTTGGTAGATCAATTTACGCCGCCCCCTTTACCCGCTCCGCCACATGCAGCCCACCGATGCGCGGCATGCCGAGCGGCCCGAAGGCGAGCGACGGCAGGTGAAGCGAGTGTTCGACCACGAAGGTGACCGCGTTTGTGGGTGTCAAGAATTACTCGTGAGGCACTGCGAATGCCCCAGCCTGCTCCCGATACCACTTCTGAAACTCCACGACCATCAGCGTGGTCTGCGTCGCATCCTGCGCTAATTTTTCGCAGTCGATGGTGCCAATAGAGGGTGCGGCAGCAGGTATTGCGTTGGCGGCACTTGCTGGAGTTCCGGCGGCAACGGCGGAAACGCGGGACACGCGGCGGGGATGGGTTGCGGAACCGACGCGCATGCGGCCATAAAAATGGTAGTCAGACTCAGCGAGAGCCTTTTCAGATTGCTGAAACTCATGCGAGATCTCCTGGTTGATCGTCGATTCCTGAGCGTTGACGGTGGTCGCGTGCGCGGTCTGCTTGGCGGCCGCCTGCACAATCGCAGCCTTGTCGGCTTGCCACTCGGCAGTCACGCGTGATGCGCCGTAGTGGCAGCCCCCGATGAAAAGCGCCCCCGCTGCCGCGGCAACGGCCATCACGCGCCACGGCAGCACCCGCAATGCGGCAAGCAAGGGTGTCAAAAACATGGCTCATCCCTCCATCGTTCCGCCGGCACTCGCGTACGCCGCGAGCAGCGCCGCTTGCGGCCGCGTACCCTGGCCATACGGCGAGCCCGGAAAACTCGCCCACGTCCGATTGCAGCGGCCAATTGCGTCCGTCACATCGCCGGTCACGATCAGGTCATATGCGCCGACCTGCTTGAGCAGCTCGACGCAGGCGAAGTCCTGCGACACCGGCGAAAAATCCGATAACCCGAGCGCGGCCTGCAACCCCGTCCACGTCGAAAACAGAAACTGGTAGCGTCCCGCCGCCGTCGACTTCAAGCCAGGCCGCACTGTCACTAGTTGATCGGGGTGCTGTGCGTAGTTGTTGAAGAGCCCACCGCCGACTAGCACGTTGTAGCCGTCGTCGCCCTGACCTGCCGTGCCCTCGGAGACAGCGATCATGTCGAGAAAGGCGGCAACGTTCGCGCCGCCGAGTTGATCCATCGGTGCGCGTGCCATCAAAGCACCTCCTTGACGTCCTTCGCGACGTCCTTGGCCACGTCGTCGATCGAGGCATCGCGGTTTTTCACGATGAAGTTGAAGATCCACCGCACGATCGCCCAGCCCGGCAACCCACACGCGAAGATCAGTCCGCCCATCGCACACAAGCCGACCATCGAATGCACCCATTCGTAGAGGCGCAGATACTCGATCGTGGCGGCGCCGCCGCCGATGCTCGACACCACCGTGCTGATGAGCCCTACCGCCCATTCGCGCTTCGAACGCGGCGGCGTCATCAACATCACGACGATGGCCGCGAGCGTCGCACCGCCCGCTGCTGCCCCTGCTGCACCACCGACGGCCGCTGCCGCACCGGCGACACCACTGCTGGCTGGATCTGACATTGCCTTCTCCTCAAAAAAAAGCCGCCCGAAGGCGGCGAAGTGTTTATGCGATGGACGACCGGCTCGAAGTCAAGCGGTCACGTGTGAAATGATCGGGAACGCGTTGAGCGCGACCGCATACGATGCAATGACCTCGACGTACATGCGCGTCAATCGACCCGCGTGACTCAGCCCTGAATACGGTGCAATGACCTCGGTGTAGAGCTTCGTCAAGCGCGAAGTTTGCGCGAGCGAAGTGTAGGAGCCGACGACTTCGCTGTAGGTCTTCGTCAGCCGCGTCGTCGGCCCGCTTGCCGAATAGGCGCCAACGACCTCGTTGTAGACCTTGGTGACTTGCGTCGCGGTCATGGATTAGTCTCCGACTCCGACCTGCATCGCATTCACGCTCGTCGCTGCCCATGCCGCGCCTGACGCGTCGGTATAGAAGCTGTTCTGGTAGAGATGGTTAGCGCCGTTCGAAAGGCCGAACGTATTGCCCGAGACAAGCGTGCCGTTCGTCTTGAGCTTCGCGATGAGGTTCGCAGAGCCAGTGCCGGGGTTTTGCCCCCAGTAGTTTGCGACCACCGCGCTGATGTTTTGCGGGGTATACGCCAACGACGGGTACTTGTAGAGATCGACGTTGCCCGTGCCGCCGTCGCTGACGTAGCTCGTTGCCGTGTAGTCGCCGTTGACGCACGTGTAATGAGTGCCTGCCGTGCTCGGCGTGAACTGAATCGTGTCCCCATCGGCGTTCGGCACAAGCGTGCTGATGCGTTGTGGGCCGAGCGGGAACGTGTTCATGTTCGTGCCCGTGTTATCCCATGCAATGAAGTCGTCGTAGTACCAAACGGGACCTCCGTTCGTGTTCTGCATGAAGGACAGCGTGATATTCCCATTCAACGTGTACGCGCCATTCATCGTCGCGCCGGAATAGTTGATCTGCTGAACACCGTCCACATAAACCTTTGCCCAACCGCTAGAGGTTGAAGAGAGAAGAAACCCAATCTCGATCCAATGCCAGTTACCGTCGTGGACATTCACGGTGCCGGTCGCGAGAACAGTTGACGTGCCCAGTTTTAAAAGCTGTACGGCACCCGGAACAACCGTTCCGGCTGTTACGAGCGAGAAGCTACCGTTATTTGAATTCGGCAGTCCGAGTCCGCTGTTGCCGTAACTTGCGCTGCCGTCCGAGGAAGGCAGTCCCGTCGCCTTCATCCAAAAGCCGAAGAACAGCTGATTCGAAACGTTGACGTTCGGAAAGATCGGCGTCTCTGCTCCACACCACGTGTAGTACGAAGAGCACGACATGGCGCCTCCGCCAAACTTGCCGCCTGTCGTGGTCAGCGTTGGGCCGTTGTTTACCAGATTCCACTTATCGGTAAATTCCGCGGTCGCCGTGTAGCTATCGAAGCCGTCGCAAAAGATGAGTGCCATGTGATTCCTTTCTTAGCGGGTCGCGGCAAACGTGATGCTGATACCGGACAACGTTGTGTCCGCAGTTGGCTGATTGGTGACGGTGAGCAGGTCGCCGGCATTGAATGTCACTGCGCCCGAAAACATGAATGTCCCGGTGTTGGCCGAGGCCGCAAAGTTGACCGAGCCGATAGTCGTGCCGTTCTTCGCGATCGTCAGAGTCGTTGCCGCTGTGGCCCCAACGAGAGACGACGCATACGAGCCCGTAAGGTTGGCTGGCAGCGTGATCGTGCGGGGAATGGTGCTGCGCAGGAGGACCTGACCGCCCTGCGGCACGCCGGGGATGTAGCCCAGCATGTCGTAAGGGATCGCGCCGGGGAGCTCGCGCGCGCCGACGGGAATGTAGGCCCGCTCGTCCGTGTAGGAAGTAACGGTCGTCGCGCCCGTGACGATGGTATAGAGCGGCACGACAGCGCCGGCCGGAAAGCCCGTCGCGTTAACCGACACGGCGCCCGTCGTCCCGTTCGCGTAGACGTAGTTCGTCGCGCTTGCGGTCAGCGTAAGCGTCCCGTTCACAATCGCGTTGCCGTTGTAGAAGCCACCGTAATAGCCCCACGTCAGGCCGTTGCAGGCGCTCGCGTGCCGGCCCCAAAGCGTCGCAGGCGAGACTGCATCAAAGAGCGCGTTGGCGACGACCTCCTTGTTGCTCTGATTCGTTGCGATGGTGTCGAGCAGCGTCGTGCTATTGCTCATGCTTTACCTCGTAATGGTCGTCGTCGCGGCGTAGCCGAGGACGCCTTGATCGCTGTTCTGCTGCACGTTGAAAGTGATCGTCTGGCCGGTGCCAAAACCGTCCGCCGTGATGTTGGCGGCCGTGTACGTGTAGGAGCCGCCCGTGCCGTTGCCGGCGACCGTCACGGTGCGCACCGCGGTCGACCCGTTGAGGATCGTCAGCGTGTAGTTCTCAGCCGATTCATCGAGCGCCACGTCGGTCCCGTCGAGCCATTGCGCATTGACGCGCGCGCGGCGAATCCAAGAGAGCGAAATATCCGATAGGCTCGACGCGCTACCGTGGCCCGCGACGAAGAGCGCAGGCGAAAGCGGCCTGACGCGCGCATTGGCCGGCTTCAGCTTTTGCGGCGCGCTCGGGGAACTGCTGAAGAGGTTCAACAGGAACGTCTCGAAGGAGAGCGTCGAGCCGATATCCGTGAGCAGAATCGGCAGTGAGGCGATGTGCGTCGTGTCGAGCAGGACGAATGCATCGCCCGTCGCATGCGAGCCCATCGCGTATTCGGTCCCGACGCGCCCGCGCAACAGGCCCGACAGCATGTACGTATTCGCCGCCGTGAGCGTAGCGTTGCGGAAAAAGATGAGCTCGCCGCCAAGGTAGGCCGCGTTCAGGCCGTTGAGGAAGTCGGGATACGCGCACGACGAGAGCGAGCCGCTATAGAGGATGATCGTAACCGTGCTCAACTCGTCCGGCTGATTACCACCGTAGAAGTTCGGGAGCGCAGTTGACGCATTGCCCATCGAGGCGGCTTTGCCGAGGTTCAAAATCTGCGAATAACTCGACCCATCGCGCGAGAGCTCGACGGCACAGCCAGGCCAGTTCGACGCCATCCCGCACGCGGCAAGGTAGAGCCCCTGTGACGTATCGCCGCTCTGCAAGGGCGGCACGTCCATGACGGTCAGGACGGTCGGCCCGCTGTAGTCGATTTGTTGCGTCGCGAAGCCGACCGCCGCGCCGCCCTGCGCCGTGTAGGTCGCTGGGTTCGGGTAAATGTCGGGCTCTTCGAGCAGGGCCGTCCAAATGAGCGTGCCTTGCCCGTCGTATTGACAGCGCGTGATGCGCACCGTGTAGCTCTCGCCATTGCCTTGCAAGGTCATCACGTCGCCGGGCTCGTATTGCAGATAGCCGAGGCCCGTCGTGAATTGGAACGACTTGCGCCCGATCCATGCCGACCACAGCATCGCCTCGGCACGTGCCCGCGCATCGCCGCCTGCGAGCACGATGGGCACGTTCATCACTGTGTCCTTGTTCGAGTTGGTCAGCGCCCGCGCTGCGCGTTGCGTGTTTGGGTTGTAGTCGCTGTTGAGTTCCGGATACGTGAGCGAAATCGAGCGCGGCAAATCGACTTCCTGCGCGATGACCTCCGTAATCGGCGTGAGGTTCGCCGCGTCGCCCATCGTCGGCGAGGCGCCGAGGTCCGCGTAGTTGAACGTGCCGGCCGGCTGCGAGCCGCGCTTGACGAACTTGATGAGCCCGTCCGTATCGCACGCGTCGAAGAAGTACGCTCCCATCAACGGCGCGAGATTGGAGCGCGCGGCCGAGTGGTTCGTCACGGCGTAGCCTTGCACGATATCGGTCAACTGCGACACGTCGCACTGGCTTGACGAGAGGCCTACGCGGCTGCAGATATCCGAGACGACGTTTGCAACCGTCGTGAAGGTCTGTCCCTCGCTCACGACCATGTAACCGAGGCTGACCGTGGTCGCGTATCCCGCAATCGCGAACATGAACAGGTTCGGGTTGATCGCGACGAAGGTCGTGACGTTGTAAAAGACTGCTGTGCCGACCAGCGTGTAGATGTTTTGCGAAGGCCGGAAGAGATGGACGGCGTGATCGGCCGCATACGTGTAGATGTGGTCGTCGTCGAGCACGTAGCCCATCCCGGCATCAAGCCCGCTGATGGTCCACGAGTTCGTCGTGACGAGCGTCTGCCGGTTGAGTTGATAAAGCGTCCCTCCACTTACCGCGTAGACGTAAGTCGCGCTGCCGCCGAGGATTTGCCAACTGCCACCGCCCGGCGCCGTTGCGGTCGCGAGGATCGTGCCGCCCGGATTCGTCGCTTGCCCCGGCATCGTGGGCGGTGAGACGATCTGCTGGCGGTAAAGCGTGCTCGCACCGGGATACCCCGATCCGATGTAGAAATCCGAGCCGTTGCGCCAGAAATTCGACTCGGAGCCAGCCACGCCTAGATTGAGGGATCCGCCGAGGCTCATGTCGTCGAAACTGCCGTCGGGGTGCAACCAGCCCGGCCACGTGTAGAGCCCCGGAACGTCGGAATAGCCGTTTGGCATGGTCGTGCCGCCGGGGCTCCAGTTAATGGAGCCGGTCGGCTGTGCGCTATACGGGTTCACGTTGACGACAACGACCTGCGAGCGCCCCCACGGGTAGGAGTCGAAGCCCATCAAGGTCCCGCCCTGCGCAGTAAGACAGGGCATCATGTAAAGGCCGCCCGTGCCGTGCGGGAACGTCGTGCTAAACGTCTGCGTCGTCGCGTAGTAAGACGTATTGGCTGGCAGCGTGATGACCTCGAACGAGAACGACGGGAGGTAGTTCCCCCATTGCGAAAGGTCGAGATTATTGAAGACGACGTAGGCGAGGCCGCGATAGGCCGGCACGTTCGCCACGCCGAGCGCCGCTTGCATCGTCGGGTCGGGCTGTTGGTTCTCGTCGCCGGGGTACACGGTGAAGTTCGTGACCATCTGCGACGAGCCGCTGATCGCCTGAAAATTCGACGGGTTGCTCACGTCGTAGATGAGCTTGCCGTTCGCCCAGATGCGGCGCACCGACTGAATCGGGCCGGCACACAGGCCGACTGCAAACGACATCGAGACTTTCTGCTGAGACGGCCCTTTGCCGAACCCCTTGCCTTGGTTCTGGATGTATGGCTGACCGGCCCAAATGATGTTGCCCGCCACGCGATACATGCCGTAGACGAGCGGGATGGGCTTGCCGTACGCGCTGTCTTGGATGCGGATATCGGCCGGGTTCGGTCCCTTCGGGCGCATAATCATCGCGCCCACCATGCTTCCGACCATCCAGCCGATTTCGGCGCCCGTCATGGCGGCGCCGGTCGCCGCCCACAGTCCGGCCGCCGCGCCTGCTACGCCAATCTCGGCGCCGGCCGCCGCGCCTACTGCGGCAATCGCAAGCTGTACCATTTAGACGACTCCTGGCACGCGATAGGCCGCGACGATTTGCCCGCGCATCTTGTCGTCAAGCCGCGTCTCGATGACCTTGCGGTTAGGCAGATAGGCGTGAATGACGTGATCGGGCGCGGTGAGAATGCCAACGTGAAGCGGCACGGCCGCCCACACGAACAGCACCACGTCTGCCGCTTGCGCTTCGAGCAACGGCACGTGTTCTAGCTGCGACTCCATGACGGGACGCAGGCGTCCATCGGGCCGGCGTCCGTAGTCGCGGATATCGAATTCCGTGAGGTCGAGCGCTTGCGCCGTGCAGATGACGAGGCCGATGCAATCGCAGGCGACACCTTTGAGCCGACCTTGGTGTTGATAGGGCGTGCCGAGCCACGTCCGCGCCTCGGCGACGAACTGTTCTCGCGTGACGGTCATGATTAGCTGCCCTGCGGACTGAGCAAGATGTCGGGGCCGGGGATGTACGGCTCGCCGCGAAAGTGGACGATGTTGTTGTAGCGGCTCGCGCACGTGCCAATCGTCTTGTCACAGCCGGCCGTGATCGTGTACGTATCGCCGACCGCAATGGGATAGGGCATCGCCATCGCGAGCGTGACGACGCCAGGAGCGAACGACTTGACCTCCATCGAGAAGCCGGCGTTCTGCCCCGTCAGCCACTTGACCTTGCCATAGGCGAAGTAGCCGATGGAGTACGTGTAATTGATGAAAACTTCCCACAGCGGGTCGGCACCACTGAAGGTGTAGAGACCGCTCGAACTGACGGAGTACTGGCCGTCGCCCGGGCTGCTCGCGACTTGCGTGAGCGATTGACCGTATGAGCCCTTCACGCCGGCGTCGGCCACGAACGCGCCGCCCGTAGGCGGGACGACCTGGATCGTGTATGGCGCATGCGAGGGAACCTTGTGCCCCGTCGTGTCCGTGTAGGAAACGGTCGGGCCGGTCTGCGTCAACGACGAATCGTTCCACGAGGTCGCGCTGTTGAGTCTCCCGACCGTACCGTTGAACGCCAGCGGTGCAGTATTGACCGTGCATTTCGAGTCGCCGAAATTCGCGCGGCACGTCGGCGAGTACACGTCGCCCTGCTCCTGTTGCGCGAACTGCGCAAGGCCCCGGAGCTCGACGCTGTAGGTGCCGTTCTTGATCGTCACTTGGCCGAGGTAGCCTGTTTCGAGGACGACGGCGCCCTGCGTGAGGTCCCCGTAGTTGACGAGCGAGCACGTGACATGCGCGAAATCCCATTGGCCCGATTCAAGCGACGCCTGCGTGATCGTCGAAGAGTCGAAGATGGCCGACACTTCGAGGTTCGATGTTGATAGGTCGCTGCTCGTCTCGATCTGCGAGTGCGTGTAGCCGCCCGCCGCCTGATACGTGATGCCGTTGTACGTGACGGGTTGATCGAGGTCCGTGAAGGCGAACTGCTGGCCGTCCGTGCGCGTGATGAGCCAAAGCGTACAGATGGTCTGCACGGTCCCTTGCAGGTGCCCGAGCAGCGCGGCAGATATCGTGCGCATTACGGGCGGACCTCAATGATCGGAATCGAGCCCCAATCGACGAGCAAATCGCCGTTCGGGCCGTTGCGGTCCATCAGTTGCTTTTTCATTTCGTCCGTGTCGAAGCGCACCGGCACGTCGAACTGGCCTGCCCACGCCAACACGTCGGTTGGCTGCGGGAATTGTTGGCCGAAGCCGCTCGCGGTGATGGTCTGGCCGCTCGTGTTGACCGCCAGCGTATAGAGCGCGCCTGAGACCGCCGTCACCGTGAATTGCTTGCCGTTGAGCGTGCCGGCGTTTGCGCCGCTCAGGCCCGTCAGATAGAGCAGGCCGCTCACACCGACGTTCGGCAAAGCTGAGGCTAGCGTGATTTGCGTTGTGGCGCCCACGGACACGGCCATCACCGCCGCGCTCGCTATCGGCGATAGGGTCACGAGGCCTGTCGTCGTGTCGAGGTTGTAGGGCGACGTAAGCGCGCTGCCGTTCCGGTAGACGACGACGGTCCCAACGACGGGCTTCTGGATCAGGCGCGTCTCAGACAGTGCGCCGTTGACGTACAGCTTGCCGAGTTGATAGACGCCGATCGTCGATTGTGGCGAGAGCCCGCCCTGCGCAGTCGTGCAGGCGTAGTCGGTCCAATCCTTGATGCGAAAGCCATAGGCGCGGCCCTTCACGCTGCGGAAAAACGCATCGAGCGTCGCCGTATCCAAGGCGCTCATCGCACGGCGCCCCACGTCGAATTTAATGCGTGCCTGCGTCCAGGCGACGATGCGTGCGTCGCGCCCCGAGTAGACCTGATTCACGACGGTTAGATAGGTCGGCCCAACCGTCGCCCCGAACGCGATGTTGTCGGGAAAGCGCGGCGATTCGAGAAAGGTCGTCATCCGATCCTCGCCATCGCAATTTGCGCATGCCGCATGATTTCGGCCGCCTGCTGCTGCGCCGTTTGCCGCGTCGTTCCGGGAGGCACGGCGATATTGAGATGGAACGTGTTCTGACGGCCGCCGCCATTGCTGCTGCTCATGGGCGTAACCCTGCCGCTGTCCTGACCCATCATGAGAAACGTCCGGTTGGCGACCGTGAGTAGCTCGGGGCCACGCTCGTTGACCTCGTACATACCGCCCGTGAGCACGGGGCCGCCTGAAGCGCGATAGCCGCTGATGAGGTCGTCGGGCGTGCTCGTCGCTGATGCGCCGATGGCCTCGCTGCCGCTCGCGCCGCCAAATAATCCCCCAACCAGACCGACGAGTTGACCGATCAAGCCCCCGCCGCCCGAGCCTCCCCCCGTCCCAAAAAGCTGATTCGCGAGGTCAGTGGCCACGATGCGGGTGATCGCCTGCTCGATGCTGTTCGCCATGTCGAGGAATTCTTGACGAAGCGATTTCGTGCGCGTGATCGTGTTGTCGAGCATGTTCGCGAGGCCTTTCGCGAAAATGTCGTTCAACGACTTGCCAAGAACGTTCGTCGAGGCTTGGACTTCCTGCACGTGCAACTTGAATTGCTGCGCCTGCGTTTGGAGCGCCGGTAAGCCGGACGCATCGGCGATCTGTTGCATCTGCTGTGCGATTTGCGCAAGCTGCGCCACCGCCTCCAAGCGCGCTTCGCCGAGCTTGCGCATGCCCTCGAGTTCGCCCTGTTGCCCCGTCTGCGTTTGCAGCGCGATCGATTTCTCGGCAATCGAAAGTTGCTCGTCGATCACCGCCGCCCGTTCCTTGAGTTGATTCATCTGCGCTTGCGCCACGGCGGCGCTGCGCGCGGCCGCGAGCGTGTTCAGGGTGTCCGTATCGCCCGCCACCGTGGCCTGCGCCTGCAACTTGCCGTGCTGCCGGTCGAACTCGTCGCCCGCGCTGTTGCCCTGAGTGCGGCGTAGCTTGTCGAGTTCGGCCGTGAGCTTCGTGACCTCGTCGCGGTATTTGGCCGTTGCGGTGGCCTGCTCGTCCGTGAGACTCAGAAGCTGCTCGGACGACGACAGAAGCGCCTGTTGCTTCTGGTCGCGCAGCGCGTCGGCGCGCGTCTTGGATTCGATCCGTGCGCGCGCGTCGGCCGACTTCGAGGCGCTCGTCTCGATGGCCGCGATCTCCTGGTCGTACAGCGCGGTAATGCGCGTAATGTTGGCCTGAATGACCGTGCGGCGCTCGGCGTAATAGTCCTGGATTGAGAGCTTGTCACCGTCGTAATACTGCTTGAGCATCCGCTCGCGGTACGCCAGGAGCTTATCCTCGGCCTGGATCTGGTCCTGCAGCGGCTTGAGCAAGGATTCGAGGTCAGCGTGCTCGATGCCGCCGCCACCGTGCGCGAATTGCTTACGGATGCGTTCTTGCTGTTCAGCGATTTGCGCGGGCGTCGCGCCCGCCAGCGTACCTTCGCGGGCCGCCTTGTCGAGCTCGATTTTGAGCTGCTCGGCGCCCGTGTGATGCGCTTCGACAAGGCGAGCCCAGTACTGTTTGGCCTCGACGACCTGCTCGTCGTGCAGTTTGCGGGCCGCCTGCTGCGCGGCGTTGTCCTCCTGGTTTCGCTTTTGCGAAGTGAGGCGGCCCAGCAGGGCGGTAGCCGCGTTGTACTGGCTATCGTAGATATCAGCATTGATGCCGCCGGCCGCGCCGGCGCGCGCGCCCTGGATGCGCGTGAGTTCCTCCTTGACCTTCGAGATGCGGTCGTCCAGCGTCTCGGCGCGGCCGATGCCGAGCATCGCATCCCAAGCCGACGACGCGGCGCTCTTGACGCCATGCCATGCGCGCTCAAGGAGACCCAGGTTCTGCGTCGCGTTCGTGCCGAGCGAGTCATAGAGCGCCTTCGATGCGACGATCATCGCTTGCTCTTTGTCACCGGCGTCTTCGAGCGCTTTGATATGGTCGTAGATCGCGCCGTCGACGAAGTGATATTGCTTGTTCGCTTCGACGGCCCATTTGAGCACGCCGTCGGACATACGCGCGAAGTCCTTGGCGACCTCTTCGCTTTTCTGGCCACTCACGTCGGCTAGGCGCGTTGCGGCAAGCGATACCGTGCCGATGGCTTCGTTACCGATGCGGCCGGTGGACATGAGCGCTTGTGTCATTTCGCGCGCCGCGCCGATGGTCGCTCCGGTCGTCGCGGAAACCTGGCGGGCGAGCGCGTTGTAGGTGCCCTCGGTTTGCCCCGCATAGTTGCCGGTAAGCAGCAATGAGCGCGCAAACGCGGCCGACTCCATCGCGCCCTTGACGGCCGCTGCAGCCAAGAGCAAAACGCCGCCCGCGAGCACGCCGACCGCCAACCCGACAGGGCTCATGACGGCGCCCATGATATCGAGCCGCTCCCCAAGTACCATAAGCGAGCCGGCTGCGCGTTTGAAATTACCCGTGGCCAGCTCGTGGGCCAGCACGAGCATTTCGCGCCGCGCCCCGACGGTCGAATGCGACAGATGCTCCATCTCCTTCGCCATCTGCTCGACGCCGTCAGCGCTACGGACCGCGCGGCCAGCCTGCGCCATGTTTTCGATCTGCCGCGCGGTGCGGGCTGTCACTGAGTCGATCGCGCGCAGGCGGTTTTCGATGACCTGGTTCACGCGCCCCATGTCATCCTGCAGGCGTGCCACATTCGCCTGCAGTTCGATGACGAGCGACCCCATTGCCATATCAGGTCACCTTGCGGTTAAAGACGGCGGACAGGATCAGCGCGGATTGCTCGGCCGGATCCTCGAGCAGGATCGGCGCGGGCGCGGCGCGTTTCAGAAAGGGCATGAAGTCCGCGGCCGTATAGGGTTCTTTCAGTTGCCGAAAGCCATGGTTCGCGGCCGCCGCGGCAACAATGCCCGCACGCAGGTCGGCGCGTCCTTCGAGCCCTTCGATCTCGTCGTACGCACGCCACTCGGTGAGTTCGGCACTGTCGAGCTCGGCCAGCAACTGTCTGACGGTCTTGCCCAGGCGCAACGCTAAGCGGAAGGCGAAGCGCCGCTCGGGGCGGCGTCGGAGTTTTTTGCGGCGTCCTCGACGGCCCCCGGCGACAGACCATTGAGCCGTTGTGCGACCTCGAAGATACGACCGATTGCAACCGCGCTTTTCGCAGCCAGCTGCGCGACCTCGTCCGGCGAGAAGAGCAGCTTGCCGTCTTCGCCCACCAGGGTCATCGCGACGAGCTTCGCACGCAGGTTGCTGGTGTCGGTGGTGAATTTGCCGGAAGCGTCGCGGCTGATGAGACTCGCTTCATACGCGTCGCGGTCACTGCCCATCATCGTGCGCACGAGCACCGTGCCGCCCCACTCGGGAACGTCGACGCTTTCGGTCTTGAGGTCGTTGGCGGCGAGAATCTGATCTTTGGTGAGAATGGTCATGATGATCCTGAAGGGATGAGTGTTACGCGTAGGTCACTGGGCCCGTGACGATGAGGTTGACGCTCGCCGTCACGAGCTTGTCGACGCCGCCATCCCACGGGAAGGTTTCGACGAAAGCGGAGAAGGTGGCCGTATGCGCGTTGGGCAGCGTCAGCTTGTACTGCGAGATGGTTGCGTTCGCGAGGTTGTTGCGCAGCGCGGTCTGCCCCGCATCGGACAGGTCGATATCGACATCGAAGGTGAACTGACCGGGATCGAGCAGCCCCGCCTTGTACTCCTTCGCGGTGCTCGACAAGTTGGTCGCATCGAGCTTCACGACCTTGCCGTCGAAGCCCTTGAGGGTCTTGAAGTTACCGATCTGCGTCCATTGCACGGGCGTCGCAATCGGCGACCCGGCAAGCGCCGCCGCGCCGGTCGTATCGACATCGATCGCGAACGTGTTGGTGGTCACGTGGGACACGACGTAGTTGCCATTCAGGCTGGCGGGGGCGCTCGCGCCGGAGACCGTCACGACGTCGCCATTCGACAGGCCGTGGCCGGCGGAGGTGACGATGGTCGGATTGCCCTCGGCAATCGATGTGATGGTCAACGCACCACCCGAGCCGGTCGCGACCTTCAGGGTCGAGCCCTGCGCGGAGATTGCAGTGGAAGTCATCAAAAACTCCTTGAGGAATAAAAAAAGCCCGCCTACGCAGAAGCGCGGCGAGCCGATCGGTCTACGACTACCGGGAAGTCAGGCGTGCCAAACAGAAAAATCCATGACGATGCGAAATGCCTTCACATCCGCCTCGTACTGGTCGTGTTCGTGCAACTGCACGTTCGGCACGCCCCAGCTACTCATCGCCGCTTTGACCGCGGCCGCGAGCGTCACCGCACCGCCATAGGTCAGATCCCAGGCATCGATCTGGAAGCGGGTGTTATTGATTGGCGGGTTGCCGTTGCCATCGAGCGTGTTCTCGACCGGACTGGCGACGCGCTGATAAACGAGGTACGGATACACTGCGTTCTGTTCGGCGACGATCGGATAAACGCCGCCTGCGGCCAACCCCGACAGCTGGGCAAATAGCTGCTCCTGAATCGTGTTCATTCAGTGCTCATTTCTTGAGCTTTTCGACTTCCTTCGGGATCCGCTCTTCGAGGTAGCGCTTGATCGCATCGATCGCTGCCTGTTTGCGCGCTTCGAACGCAGGCCGCATGAACGGCTTCGCGGCCATCTTCGCGGTACCGAATTCGATGAAGCGCCAGTACCACGCGTCGAGGTTGCTGACCTGGCCACCCCGCCCCCTGACCTTGTTCGCCCCGTACCCCTGGCGCACGCCGACGTAGAACGTCTGCGTGGTCGCGTTCGAACGCTCACGGATCTGCTTCTGGTAGATCGCGTGCTTCACTCGCCCGGGATCGACGCGCTTATCGTCGCCTGCATAGACCGGTGCACGGGCGACGGCCTCCTGCCGGATCACGGTCGCGCCGGCGTTGACCGCACCGCGCAGCACGTTCTTGGCGATGTTGACGGGCAGCTCGGCCAGCGCCTGGTTCAGCTCTTCCAGCCCCTCGACCCTGATCGACTTGAACTCAGCCATCGGTCATGCCCTCGTTCGCCATCAGTTCGATCAGGCGGTTGCCCTCCTCGACATTGAGCGAACCCTTGATGTCGAAAATCCGGTTGTTGTAGACGAGCCGGTACGCCGCCACCGTTCTGGGGTTCGCCAGCAGATAGTCGTAGCGCACGGTCACGCGGTGCGAGACGTCGGTAAAAATCGATTGCGCGGCCGCCCGTTCGTTGCCGCCCAGTGGCTCGATCAACGCATAGATCTGCTTGATCTCCGTCCATACCAACTGTTGGCCGCCGAACGTGTCCTGCAACGCGCTGCGCTGTTGCAGCGACACTCGACGATTGAGGACGCCGGCCCGCAGATGGGCTGTCATGGCAGGCTCTGCCGGTACGGATCGAGCAGCCCGTCAATGAACGGCAACTCCTCGACCTTGCCCCGGTTCAGGATCGCCACTTCTTCGCGGTTCTCAAAAAGCGAGCCAGTGCGAATCAGGATCCAGTTGCGGATACCTTCGGGCACCGGCTCGGGGCCGCCGTACACATAGCTCGTGCCGCTGCCCGCATCCGACAGGGTGACCGCGTTGCCGCTCCCGTCCTGCAACGTATAGACGCCAGCGCCTGCGGACACAACCGTGTAGAGGGTGTCGCGCTGCAGGGGCGTGGGCAGCGCGCCGCCAGAGTTATAGAACTGCACGGTTTCGCCCGCCGCCCACGCCACCGGCCCGCGCACCTTGATTTGCGTGGCCGGAAGGCTGCCCAGCACCGTGAACACCGACATGTAGCCGGCGTCGTAGGTCACGCTGACCGCGCCGATCTGCGGCAGCGGGATAGGCCAGATCTTGCCGAAGCCTGGTGTGATGATCGCGGGCATGAGCGCCGCGTTGACCACATAGTCGGCGGGATCCATGACCTGCGACGTGCCGTTCATGTCGAGGTAGCTGATCGACACGACGTCCACGATCGGGCTGTGCGGCAGAATGATCGCGAACGCCGGATAGTTCACCACGTGCGCGAACGGCAGCGGCGTGCCGACGCCGGCCATCGGAAACTTGTCGAGCACGAGCTGATAGCGCGCATAGAGCAGTTGCTGCCGTGTAATAGTCTCGGCGGCGACACGCGCGGCTGAGAGGATCGACAGGATGATCGGATCCTGGGAGTCGTCCGTCACGCGCAGGTGCAGCTTCGCCTCAGCGAGGTCGATCGGCTCGCCGATCGGACGCTGGATCAGGACTTCGGGCATCGCCGACTCAGCATCGCGCCGTCAGATGATCTGGACGACGCTCGCATCGCCGAGGTTGATCGGGATCGCGGCCGAGGCATCGACAGGGGGATCAAAACGGCCACCGACGCCGAACAGGTACGCGGCAACATATGACGCGGCGGTGCCGATCGCGAGCGATACCTGAACGAAGGCGTAGCCGTTGTTGGTATCGACGTCGCCATTGCGGAAGTTGATCAGCGCCTGGACGTTCGCGCCGGACGCGGCCTGAATCGTGGTGATCGCCTTGCCCGGCAGATCCTTCGCACCGGTGCCGCTCGCATCCTGAGCCTGGCGGATCTTCGCGTCGAGTGTGCCGTTAGCGCCCATCGCACCGGTGCCGATCAGCGCGAGGAAGGTATGGAAGTTTTGCACCGGTACCCAGGCGCTAGTCACAGTGCCGGCCGCCTGGTTGGCGGGATCCACCGAGGTCAGCAGAGCTTCGAAATCAGTCGGTTTCAGATTGGGCAACATGATCGGTTCCTCGAAAGATTAGCGGGCAGCCAGTTGGATAAACGGCGACAGGTTGTTCGTGCCATTCGCCGGCTTGATCGGATTGACGATGGTCGGCTGACCGTCCAGACGGAAGACCGTGCGAAATGCCATCGCATCAGCGTCGAAGTAGAGGTGCATCGACGTCGCGGTTTCGATACCGGACGCCTTCTTGATCGTCCGGTAGTACGACATGTCGAGCAGAATCACGTCGCCTTGCGACGAGAAACTCTTCGCGTGCTGCGAGACGAACACCGGGCGGCCCAGCAGCATCCCGTAGGGCGACTCCTGTGCGCCGGCCGAGATCGGCAGGTAGATCGGGTAGTTGCCAAGCGTGAGCGTAAAGAGCGCCGGCAGCACGTCGTTGTTGACGAGCCAGATCGCGCGGCCAAACGAGCCGGGCGGCAGGCGCGCGATCATCTTCGAGAGGTTCGAGATGGTCAGCGTCTGCGTTGCCTGACCTGAGTCCTTCGCCACCACGATCGCGGCGTTGCCCTGCAGCGCGCCGATCGGCATACCGTTGCCGGCACCGAAGAGCAGCGAGTCGTTGGTCTTCCAGCGGATCGAGTCACCGATCTTGCGGTTCAGGTACTGGCCGAGGGCCGGGCCGTCCGCGATCAGCTCATCGGTGAGCGGCACGAGTGCCATCATCTTATGCAGGTATTGCGTCGTCGCCGACAGCTTCGGCTTGGTCGCTATGCCGCTATTCGCTTCGGCCTGCCAGTACGCACGGATGCCGTCGGTGCCCCAGGGCGTCGTTTCATCCTTCGGGAACACCATCGAGTTGCCCTCGATGTCGTAGTCGTCGGTGTACGGCAACAGCGCATCTTCGCCGAGCGACAGCGTGAAGATGTCGCGCGAGAATTCCGGCGGAATCAGGAAGCCGCCATCTGGACCGCTCGTCTCGCCACCGAACGTCGTCGGTGCGGCCGCACCGATGCCGCCGAACCGCAGACGTTCATCGGCACGCATTGGGTTGACGGTCGCGGTGTGGACCGACTTGGCGAAATCGCCGAGCGAGCGAAAGCCGCGCTTCGGATCCTGCTCGGCATTCTCCGACACGCTGATGCGCGCGTTGTCGGCCACCGGTACGCCGGCCGAGCGTTCGGCCTCGATGAGCGCTTCTTCGCGTTCGATCTGCCGCTGGGTCGATTGGATCGACGCCATCAGTCCGTCATATTGGGCGGTCTCCGCTTCATTCAGGTCGCGATTTTCCGCGTGCGCGGCGTCGACCAGTTTGCGTGCGTCCGCGACGAGGGCGGCCTTGCGTTGCTGCAACGCACGGATCGTTTTGCTCATATCAGGCTCCAGAAAGTAAAAAACCTCGCCGCAGCGAGGTTGAATGTGGGGAAAAGCTTGATTACGTGCCGAGCAGATCCAGCAAACGCCGACGACATGCCACCCGTGCGGCGCCGTCCTGATCCACGCGTGGAGAGGCGGCTGGAGCAACTTCCGCCTTGGGCTTGGACGATTGACGGATGTTTTTGGCCATCCGTTTTATGACATCGTCGAACGTCGCGACGTCATCAACCATTCCCGCGTCCTTCGCCGCCTGCGCACCCAGCACCCGGCCCTGCCCCATTCCGTCCCGCACGCTCGCGATCGGCACGCCGCGATTGCGCGCGATGGCCTTGGTGAACGCGCCGTAGTAGTCATCGACGCGGCTTTGCATGAACGCTTGCGCATCAGCGGACAATGGCTCGTACGGGTTGCCTTCCGTCTTGTACTTGCCCGCCGAGATGATCGTCGTCGTGACGCCGGCCTCAGCGAGTGCCTTCGACCAGTCCTCGTGCGCGGACCACACGCCAATCGAGCCGACCTCGCCACCGGGTGTCACATAGCATTCGCTCGCCGAGCTCGCGAGCCAATAAGCGGCGCTCGCCGCCAGGCTGTTCGCGATCGCGACAACAGGTTTCTGGCTCCGCGCCTGGTAAATTTCGTCAGCAAGTTCCTGAACGCCATACACGCTGCCGCCTGGCGAGTCGACGTCGATCAGCACACCATCGACGGTGTCGTCGGCGAGCGCCGCACGCAGCGACTGCGTGAACATCTGCGTACTCATCGAGCCGGGCCCGGAAAGGTCGTCCGCCATGTTGCCGCGTTGCGTGACGACGCCATACATCGGCAATACCGCGATCGAGCCGCCCCCCGCGCGGGATGCGGCGCCGCGACGGGCTGCCACAATCTCGGCATCGGCACGCACGCGCTCCATCGTTTCCGCATCCACCATTCGGCCCGACGACCAGCGTGCAACGACGCCGGCGATGGCAGAAAGCCGCTCCGGCATGATGGCCCACGGCGTCGACAGGAATTCAGAAATCAGGAGCGCGTGTTTCATGGGGTGCCTTGTTCATCGCCGGCGTCACGCGGTGGCGTCGTTCCGGTGTCGTCCGCATCGAGGTCTTCCGCGTCGCTTTCCTCGACCATATTGAGCGGCCGCAGCGGCTCGTCCAATCCATCGATCGGGTTCAGCGATTCCATCTTGCGTGCCTCATTGCGGGTGAGCCAGCCGTCAAGAATGCCGTTGTGGTAGTACATCGCCCGGGCCTGCGCGTCGCCGCGCAAGAGCGCCGTGACCGGGAATTCGACGTTCAGCCCGTCGTCTTCGGCGAGGAAGTTGTATCGGATCGCTTCTTCCCAGCGCACGAGCCACGGCCGCAACGTATGAATCACGAATTCGAGTGACAGCTGCTCGATGTTCGAGAACGTCGCCTTCTCGAGATCGCCGATCATGTGCGGGGGGATCCGAAAGAGGCGCGCAATCTCCGACACGGAAAACTTGCGCGTCTCGATGAACTGGATGTCCTCGTTCTTGAGGCCCAGCTCGTGGTATTTCATGCCGAACTCGAGAATCGCGGTCTTGTGGCGATTCCGTCCGGTCTGCTGACGCTGCCAAGCCTCGCGAAACTCGCGCCGTTTCTCGTCGGATGGGAACGCGTTCGGCATCTCGATCCAGCCGCCCGGCGTGGCGTCGTTCATGAAGAACCGCATCCCATAGTCCTGGGCCGCCAGACCACCGGCGACGGCTTCACGCGCCGCCGTGATCGGGTTGTAGCCGACAATGCCGTCGGGCGACAGGCCGCGCAGGTGGAATACCTCACTGCGCGCGAACACGACTTCGCTGCCGTCACGCCGGGCGTAGCGGTAGCGCCACTGCGTGTCCGAGAGCAGTTCGACCGTGACGCGGTCCGGGTGCAGCGGCAGCAGGTCCGTCACCTCGCCGCGGGTGTTCGAGACGATCTGCGCAAACGCGTTGCCGCGCAAGGTGCAGTGGCCCTGTAGCATTTCGCGAAATTCGAGAGGGTTCTGGAAGTCATTGGGTCGTAGCGCGAACAAGCGGTACAGCCAGTGATTGCGCATCGGCGTCTTCTCGCCACTGGACTGCTCGCGATACAGCACGAACGGCAGCGTCGACACCGATTCGGCGAGCACCCGTACGCACGCGAACACGGCGGTCAGCCGCATGGCCGCGTCCGCATTGACCGAATGTGGCGTGCCCCGAAACGGTACCGGCGAGAACCAGAAGTCTCCCCACGGTGAACGGTCACCGGTGTCGCTGCCGGCATCGGCGCGCATCGACAGCAGCATCACTTCCTCGCCATGAGTGCGCCGAAGAGCGTCAAACCGATCACCAGGCTGCCGACTGCGACGAGCGCCGCCGGGACGCTGACCATCGCGACCCCGGCGCCGACCAGGGCGATGCCAATCAGGAGCGAAGCGTTATAGACGTGCGGGTTCATACGACCATCAGCGTGTAGTCATCGGGCATCTTCGGTGTCCCATCCCCCACCAGCGCGCGGGCGAGCGCCATGATGAGCGCGACGATCCCGTCGATCTTGTTCTCCGGGCGTTCCTTGCGCGGATAGATGTTGTCTTTGGCGTCCAAATGGGCCACCACATTGCTTGCCATCCAGCCCAGAACCGGATCGCCGTCATGGATCAGCTTGTGTTGCAGCACGAGGGCCTCCAGGGTTTTCATCGGCTCCGAGAAATTCAGCACAGTCGGCCGCACTTCAATCATCGGCAGGCCTTCGGCGAGCATCCGTGTCGATAGTTGCGTCGCCTGGAACGGATCGAAGGCGACGCCCTGCACCTGAAAGCGCCCGGCCAGATCGATCAGGTCTGCCTCGATCCAACCGAAGTCGATCACGTTGCCCGGGGTTACCGTCAGGCGTCCGGTGCGCATCCATCCAGCGTACTGGCTGTTGCCGGTGGCCATCACGGTGTCCTCCGGCAGGTAGTACTTGCCGAACACTGCAAAGCCACCGTCGACCTCCGGATGTGCGAACAGCAGCATCAGCGCCGCGATGTCGGTCTTGCTCGCGAGATCAAGGCCGATCCAGCAGGGCTGACCGGCGAGTTGGTCGATGTCGAGACTCGAATCGGCACAGCGATCCCAGGCCCGCATGTCCATCCACGCCGTGTCGGCGTTGACCCACTCGTTGAGGTGCTTGGTCTTGAAGTTGTTGACCGCACTGGGCAACTGCATCGCCTTCGCCTGTAGCGGGCCAAGCACCTCAGGCTGCACCGAGATGCCCCAATTCGGGTTGGCCTTGATGAGCGCCGCCTCCGTCGTCCAGTCGTCGCCTTCATCGAGGCCATAGACGATGCCGAATTGGCTGTCGTCCTCGAACACGCCATCGAGCAGCTTCGTGACGAAGGTGCGGATCTCATAGCAGATCCCGGCCCGGTTGCTGCCCGCCGTCGTGATCACCCACAGCAGCGAGTTGTTGCGCTTGCCGGTACCGGTTTCGACCACGTCATACACTGTGCGCGTCTTGTGCGCGTGCAATTCATCGACGCAGCCGAAGTGGATATTCAGGCCGTCGAGCGTGGAGCCCTCGGCGGAAAGCGCCTCGAACTTGGAGCCCGATGCCAGCACATTCATGTTGTGTGCGCCGACGGCGACACCAAAGCGCGACCGGAATCCGGAGCTGCGTCGGGCCATCATCTGCGCGTCCCCGAATACGATGCGCGCCTGATCGCGCGTGGTGGCGAGCGAGTACACCTCGGCACCGCCTTCGCCGTCGGCCGCGAGCATGTACAGGCCCACCGCCGATGACAGAGTCGACTTGGCGTTGCCGCGAGGCACCTCAATATAAGATCGCCGGAATCGGCGCCGGCCATCGGATTGCACCCACCCAAAAACGGTGGTCAGGATGAAAACCTGCCACGGCTCGAGCTCGATCGGCTCGCCGGCCAGTGGCCCCTTCACGTGAGGCAAACGTTCGATGAACGCGCAGAGGTTATCGCCGGGCGCGTAAGGCTTGCCGTTGCGGTCCTTCAGCTTCGGATTGAAGCGGTACGGGCTCGCTTTCCCTTTGAACCGGGCCAGATCATCCAGTTGTCTCTGGCAGGCCAACTGGACCCAACGGCAGGCTGTCAGATCCCCGGCGACGACTTGTTCCGCATACCGTCGGGCAGTTGCTGCGAAGTTGCTGGTAACCAAATGCTAAGATCGCGATTGCTCGCGGTCCAGGACAGAAAAGATCGGGTTTTTAAACAGGAAACACGAGAAAATGGCCACGTCCACCACCAACCTATTAGCAACCAACCGGCTCAACGCTTTTTCTGCTTCTTACCAGTCCACAAACGAAGACATCGCCTTGCATAGCCGGGGCGAATTTCTTGCGGAATTCCCGCTACGCCGGCTGCAAAATCTCCGTCTGGATGATTATGTGATTGGTCACGGGGCGCCGACGTTCTGTGCCTACGTCGAGGCCAAGACGCGCGCCTGGGCTCACATTTATGGCGCAAATTCCTTCAAATTCGGAATCTATTTTGGTCGCATCAAATCGGACCCGACGAAGAAGTACCGATTCGCAGCCAAGTTTGGGGAGAATCAGTCGGACGCATTCAAAGGAGTCAAGAGTGCGCTCTTGTCGCTGGTCAAAGAGGGAAGCAGAAAAGGCGCCATAAATTTCCAAGCGATCGATGAAAACCCGCTCTCGCAGATGTTCAAGGCAAAAATACTGAGCTTGTACTTCCCGGAGCGATTCATCAATGTATGCAGCGGCGATGACATCAAAGATCTGGCAAAGGCATTGAGAATTCCGCCAGCGCAATACACGAGCGAATATCAGCATCAGCTGGCGGTTGCAAAGGCTCAGCATCCGGTCGTTAGGGACTGGAGCTATCCTAAGTTCACCGAGTTCCTGTACGCGACCTATCTCAAGCCGTCAACTGCCGCTCCCTCGATCAAGAAGCCGCGAGAGAAAGTAAACCGCAAGGTCAATTTTGAGGATATCCAGGCGCAGCGCGATGCTATCGGCAAGGCTGCCGAGGAATTTGCTCTTTCGTGGGAGCAGGAGCGACTCGGAGGAGACTCTCGTCTGGTACATCTCATACGCAAGATAAAAGATCTGCGTGATCGTCCGGGCTACGGTTATGACTTCCAGTCGTTCACGTTACCTAACGTGAAGCGTTATGTCGAAGTCAAGGCAATTGGCAAGATCGGTGGCGGCTACCGGTTTTTCCTGTCGTCCAACGAGCAGATCGTGTCGCAGTCCCGAGAGCATAAGAGTGAGTACTATTTCTATCTGGTCAGTTTTGATGGCAAAGGTAATCCGTTAGAACTCACTCCTATTCTTGCAAGCGAGCTATACGCCGTCGCGGGACTTCAACCTGCCTCATATGTGGTCCAGTTCGACCTCAAGTAACTGGTTGATTGACAACGGATCAGCTTGACAGCCGCCGCTACCCAGCGATCTCCGACCACGGATCGAGATCGTCTGCCGCTTCGACCGGCAACGTGACGCGAGAACGCGAGGCGGGCGTGAATCCCATCTCGATCGCTGCCTTCGTCATGATCTGCGCCTGCTTGTTGGCGATCGCAAGATACGGCGACTGCATCGGCACACCCGTATTCGGTGCCTTGATCAGCAGCCCGGTCTTCGCGAGCCCTGCCTGCGCCTTCCGGTACAGATCAGCGGCGCATGCCCAGACCTCGAGCACAGACATATCGAGCCGCTTGAGCAGATGCGCTGGCGCGTTTTCGATCGCATAGCGCCAGGCGTCCTTCGCCCCTTCGCTCATGTATTCGGGCGGGTCAACCAGATCTCCCTGCGGCTGCGGCTCACGCGGGTTGGTGCGGCATTTCTGCAGCGTGCCCTTGATCTTCTTGACAGTGGTCGGAAGTGGCTTACGTCCAGGCATTTTTTGCGGGTCGGGAGGGGACCCCTCCCTGCTTCATTTTGCACGCGCAAAAATCTGGTCCCGCGCGCGCACCGTGGGCCGAGAGGCGTAGGGATTCGATCCCCCCTGGGGGGTGGTAATGGCCGCAAGGGCCGCCACACGTGGCGCCCGGTTGGCCTCGTTCGTCTTGGCTGGCGATACTCGACTCAAACTCGGTCGTTGGCACACGGCGCGCGTCAGCCGTGGTTGCGGCGCGCGGTCTCGCCCGCAGTCTTGCGGTTGTGGCACGGCACGCACAACGCCTGCAGATTGTTCCAATCGAACCGTGCGCCGCCATCCTTGATCGGCACCACGTGATCAACCACGACGGCAGCGACCAACGCTCCGCGCCTCCGGCACTCGACGCACATCGGATTCACGCGCAGATAGGCCGCCCGGCATCGGCGCCATGCGGCGGACTTATAGAAGCCGTTCTCCGCATCGAAGTCGCGCCGTGCGCGCCCGTAATCTCGATGCGTCCAGCCTCGATGCGTTGGACAAAAGCCGGGCGACGCGAGCAACACAGGGCACCTCGGAAATCGGCATGGTGTCGGAGCGCCACGTGGCATCAGATCTTCCGCTTGGCTTCGTGATCGAACAGCGTGTTCATGTGCTCGTCATCCACCACCACGCAGGAGCACGACATGAGCACCATCCAACTCACGCCCGCCCAGCACGCGATCCTCGCCTATGCCATCGAGCACACCGGTGGCAAGATCGACTGGTTTCCGGACAACATCAAGGGCGGCGCACGCAAGCGGGTCCTCGAGGGCCTCGCGAAGCGTGCCTTGGTCACGAGCGACAGCACAGACCAGTACGTTACGGCCGAAGGCTACGATGCCCTCGGCGTACCGCGACCGATGCCAACCGCACCTACCGATCCCGAGATGGAAGCAGCCGTCGCAGCAGCCGAGGCGAGCCTGCTGAAAGCGACGGCTCCAAAGCGCATGCGCGACAATAGCAAGCAGGCGCAGGTGATCGCGATGCTGCGGCGACCGGAAGGCGCGACGATCGCACAGATATGTGAGGCAACCGATTGGCAAGCCCACACGGTACGCGGCACGTTGGCAGGCGCGCTCAAGAAGAAGCTCGGACTCAACGTGCAATCCGAAAAGCATGACGGCGAACGTGTCTACCGGATCGTGTGAATTAGGAAGATCGAGGAACCCAAGTTCATCTTGGCTTCCCTATCAGGCAGTGCGGTACCATTTATGCTGTAACGATCAGCCCGGAGGATGCATGAATCTTAAGCATCTCGAACCGCAAGCGCTACTGGCGCTATATGCCGAAGTTCTCGGCGAGCTCCGAACCCGTGGAATAACTCGAAGCACAAACAATCCGGTTGCTGATTATGCGGAGATGCTTGTTGCAACGTCTCTGTCCTTGAACCTGACGAGCAAATCGACAAAAGGTCATGATGCTGTCGGTGCAGATGAATGTCACTACGAAATCAAAGCTCGCCGCGTAACTGAACATAACGGCTCGCGCCAACTAAGTGCGCTCCGTAAGCTGGACGAACGGCACTTCGCTTTTCTTGCGGGGGTGCTGTTTCGAGAGAATTTCACCGTCTGGAAAGGATGCCTGATCCCCCACGAGGTGGTCATCAAAAAGTCCACTTACCGGGCACATACCAATGCATGGATCTTCCACCTTACAGACGACATATGGTCAATTGATGGTGTTGTGGATATCTCCGCTCAGCTCGTAACCGCGGAGTCGGAGATTGGCTCGCGAGCCTTTCCACAAGGTTCGGACTGCACATCTGCAAACACGGCACCATCGTACTCACGCAAGCCTTGATTGCCCGTCCAGTCCTGCCAGCGTCGCACGATCACATCGACATATTTCGGATCGAGTTCGATCAATCGAGCACGCCGTCCCGTTTTCTCACAGGCAATCAATGTCGAGCCCGAGCCGCCGAACGGGTCGAGCACGATGTCGCGGGTCTTGCTGCTGTTGCGCACGGCCCGCTCGACGAGCTCAACGGGCTTCATCGTCGGATGCAAGTCGTTCTTCGCGGGCTTTTTGATCTGCCAGACATCGCCCTGATCGCGAGCACCGCACCAGAAGTGATCAACGCCATCACGCCAGCCATAGAGGATTGGCTCGTACTGGCGCTGATAGTCGGCGCGGCCCAGCGTGAACGTGTTCTTGGCCCAAATGATGAACGTCGACCAGCGACCACCGGCGGCGCGGAATGCCGACTGCAACGTGTCGAGCTCGCTCGAGGACATCGCGATGTAGACGGCGCCCTTCGTGACCGCCAGTAGGTTCTGGCACGCGGCTGTCAGGAACGCCTCGAAGCCGTCGCCGAGGTTGTCGTTCAGGATCGGGCGATTCTTTCCGCGCAGCTTGTCTTTTGCGGTGTTCGCATAGTTGACGTTGTAGGGCGGGTCGGTGAAGACCATGTCAGCCAGTTCGTCGCCCAGTAGCGCGTTGTAGGTATCTGCCTTCGTCGCGTCCCCGCACAGCAGCTTGTGCTCGCCGAGCAACCAAACATCGCCGGGTCGCGACACCGGAGTGTCTTCAACGTCGGGAACGGCATCGTCATCGGTATGCCCGGCGTTGTCCGACTCCTCACCGGCGATCAGCGACGCCCATTCTTCGGCGCTGAAACCCGTGATGGCGAGATCAACGCCTGCACCCTTCAATTCGGCCAACTCGAGGCCGAGCAGCTCGTCGTCCCACGACGCGTTCTCGCCGAGCTTGTTGTCGGCCAGGATCAGCGCCCGCCGCTGGATTTCGGTCAGATGCGTCATCGGGACGACAGGCACTTCCGTCATGCCGAGCTTGCGTGCCGCGAGCAGCCGACCGTGGCCCGCAATGACGTTATTCTGGCCATCGACCAGGATCGGCGCACCCCAGCCGAACTCGACAATGCTCGCGGCGATTTGCGCCACCTGTGCGTCCGAATGCTGCTTGGCGTTCCGCGCATACGGGATTAACACGTCGATCGGCCGCAACTCGATCTTGATGTCCGCGACCGGATTACGCATCGGCGACCTCGTCCAACGTGACGCGCTCGGCTTCGACCACCTCAAACGATTGGCCGGAGCTGGCCAGCGTCACGGACGCGTCAGGGTAGTGTTGAAGGAAACGGCGGATGGCCACGTCGACATACTCGGGGGCGATCTCGACCGCGCGGCAGCGGCGCTGGGTGCGCTCGGCCGCCAGCAGTGATGTGCCCGAGCCATTGAACGGCTCAAAAACCACGTCGCCGGCATCGGAGAAGGCTTGCATCACGTGCTCGGGAAGCGCGACCGGAAACACTGCCGGATGATCTATGCCATCACCGATCTTGCCCTTGTGCCGCATGATGCGGATCACACTGTCCGGAATACGGGTGTCCTGCGTCGGCGCGCCGGCGTGCGACCATCCACCGACTTCGCCGTCCTTCCTGCGCATCGCGGTCGACGAGCCATCGGCGCGCAGATGCGATTCCTGGCCGGCGTGCTTGCACGGCACGATCTTGTTCGGACGTCGCGCCTCGCGGTTGAAATGGAAGATGAATTCGAAGCTTGGCGCGAGACGGCCGTTCCAGTCGCCCGGCATCCCGGGACCCTGGTCCCAAACGTACCAGCCGAAGCGCCGCCAGCCGGCAGTCTCCATCCACTGTAGCCAACCGTCCCAGTAGGGGATGACCGCGTTGTCGCGATGGATCAGGCCGAGATTGACTAGCACCTGCCCGTCGGCGGCCATCGGCAGCTCCATAAACACGCCGCGCATCAGACCGTCCCAGTCGACGATCGTGTTGGTGTAATCGCGCTGGTTACCGTAGGGCGGGCTGGTGAAGCACAACGCCGCCCGATCGAGGCCCATTAGTGTGGCGATGACCGGTGGATCGGCGGCATCGCCACAGATCAGCCGGTGCTCGCCAATGAGCCAGACGTCGCCGGGACGCGTGATCGGCGTGGCCGGTGCATCGGGCACTTCGTCTGCAGCATCGCTGTCGCCATTGGAAGCCTCGGACTCATCGCCGCCCAGCAGCGACGCAATCTCGGTGTCATCAAAGCCTGTCAGCTCGAGATCGAAGCCCGCTGCCTGCAGATCGGCCAACTCGAGCGACAGCAACTCTCCGTCCCAGCCGGCGCGTTCCGCGAGTTTGTTCTCCGCAAGGATGAACGCGCGCTTTTGCGTCTCGGACAGGTGCGCGAGTTCGATCACTGGCACTTCGGTCATCTCGAGCTTGCGTGCGGCGAGGAGTCGACCGTGACCGGCGATAACGCCGCGGTGTCCATCGACCAGCACCGGGTTGTTGAAGCCGAACTCCCGGATGCTTGCCGCGATCTGGGCGATCTGCTCATCGCTATGGGTCCGCGCGTTACGTGCGTACGGAATCAGCGACTCGATCGGACGATAGTCGATGTGCAGGGTGGGCATCGGGAGTGAAAACGAAAAACCCGCCGGGCGAGCTTCACCGAGCGGGTTCGAAATGGAGCAGAAAGCGTGGGACCGCTACGGCCACACGACTGTCCAGAGAATAGCTGAAATACTACGCTCGAACTGGGGAATGTGTTGCACGTGTCCGGGTACTCAAAAAGGACAAATACAACAAAGCGTGGACAAACGGGACAAGCATTACTCTATGTGGCTCATCCGTTTAGGCCGGGTGTCGGCGGCCGCATTCAACCGGGTCGCGACGAGTTGCAGGGCAGATTTCCAGCGCCGCCAAGCCGTCGTGCGGCAGCACCCGAAGCGCCCGCAGATATCCTGCCAGTCGTACTGCTTTGCGCGCATCCACACGAGGTGCCGTTGCTCGACCTCCAGCCACTGCACCCAGCGCATTGTTTCCAACATCCGGTCGACGGCGTCGGGACCAGGAGGCAATGGCCGATACACCTTGTCGTCAGCGGCGAACGCTTCCCACTCCTGGCGCATGAAGGCGGGCCAGACATTGAAATAACCCTGCACCCGAACCGGGGGTAGTCGGCGCGCGATGTCAGCGGCGTCGGCAAAGCGCGCCGCCACTTCCTCGATGGTCCATTCAGTCATGACGTCGACCCTCGCCGATGCATCCGTAGAGGCGCTCGCCAATCCGATGCACGATTTCGCGTTCGATGAAGTCCAGGCGCGCATCGGCAGCAGACACCACCAGGATGTGCTGCTCGCGCCAGCCGGTGCGTTTGACGTCCTCCAGATCGGTCACATGTGGTTGTTTGTCGCCCAAGGGGCATCGGTAGCGGTTGGCAGGTAGTTTCATGTCAAATCTCCTGCGTACTAATCGCCCAGTGCAGCAATGCCAGAGCATCGGCTTCGTTATCGTCGGCAGGGGTATGGCCGCGAGACCGTACGGACGCGATCACTTCGTCCTTGCCTGCGTTGCCTTTCCCGGTTGCGTGTTTCTTGATCGTGCCGACCGGGACCCCCTGGTACGGAATGTTGTGATGCTCGCACCATGCAGTGAGGTGGCCCATGAAGCCTCCATACGTATGAGCTGCGTCGACGCCTGCATGACGTCGAACTTCCTCAAAGAAAACCGCGTTGATGTAGTGGCTGGTGCTCAACAGCTCGTTGAGCCAGCGCTTGAAGCGCAAGAAACGCATACCGCCACCTTCGAATCGCTGCGGTTTGAAATGCATCGTGCCGCTCGTAACCGTGCCGTCCCGGTGCTGCAGAGCCCACCCGGTGTGCGTACCCAAATCGAGTGCCAGGATTGTCGTGTTCATGATTCGCTCCACTTTTTGGATGGTGACGGATCTGACATGCTTCACGGTTATCTCCCTATCGTGCGCGCGCACGCGTAAGGGGTTAATCATGGGACCTGTCAAATCCGTCACCCAGCAGGTGATCAGTCATCTCGGTAGGGTGTTCTGCCACCATAGGGCTTGGGTCTGAGGCTGATGCCGGCCACGGCGCGCGCGCCGCCATGCAGGCGGCATTTTTCGAACTTGCGGGTCGCCATCAGCTCGGAGAAGCGTTTAACCGAGCCCACGTACTCACCCGCTGCTTCGGCCCATTCACGCCAGTCGGCGAACAGTTCGGAGATGCCTTCACGGTGGATCTTGGCCAACAGGCAGCGCTCCTCGATCCACTGCCCGAGTGCGTCCTCGGCCTCGAAATACTCTTCGGTCGCCGATACCACACAGGTCGGGGGATTCAGACCAGTGCGTTGCCATTCGAGGCAGCCGGCGACGGCCCAGGCGAGGATGCCGTTGCGCTCGGCGAGCAGCTTCTCGGTGAGCTTTCCGTCACGCTTCTCAGGCGGGATGGTTACCGTGAACGGGATCAGGTGCAGCCGGCGCTTCATCGCTTCGTCCACGTTGCGGATCGCCGGCTTGTGATTGCCGGCAATAACGAGCTTGAACTGCGGCAGGTACTCGAAAAAATCCTGACGCATGAAGCGCGCAGACACCTTGTCGCCACCAGTGATCGCCTTGACCTTCGACTCATTCCAGCGTCGCCCCTGTTCGGTCTCGATCGAAGACACGAAGCGCGCGCCGCGCAGGCCGGCGAGGTCGGTCGGGTGACGGTCGCCACGCGCCTCCATGAAGGTGTCCATCGGCGCGCTCGCCGCATAGTCGCCAAGGATCGTCGAGACGACGTTGGCAAACACGCTCTTGCCGTTGGCGCCGGTGCCGTAGAGGAAGAACAGCGCGTGCGCGCTCGTGGCACCGGTCAGGCAATAGCCGATCACGCGCTGCAAATAGTCCTGCAGCGCCGCATCGCCGCCGGTCACATCGGCCAGGAAGGAACGCCAGAGCGGGGCGTCGCCGCGCGGCGTCGCGGTCGTGATTTTGGTCATTCGGTCGGGACGCTCGTGCGCGCGCAGCCGCCCGCTGCGCAAATCCACGACGCCTCCGGGGGTGTTGAGCGCGAAGAGATCCGCATCCCATTCGTCCGAAGTCGAGGCGTGGCGGCGGTCGGTGCGTGCGAGTCGTTCGACGCCCCCGACGGTCGAGCTTGCGGCAAGCTTGGCGGCAAGGCGGTGCGAATCGGCCTTTAGCGCAGCCTCGCGACAAATTGCACGGACGAGGTGGTGCACTAGCAGCGTCTCGTCCGCCTGCCAGCGAGCGCCGGTCCATACCAGCCAGCGTCCCCAAGCGGCGCAGTATCGCCAGTCCTCGCAATAGCGCGCGGTGAAGGTCAGCGCCAGCGCGTCGTCGGTCGCCCACACCGACGCATCTTGCGCGGGCGTGCCTAGTGTGGGCTTGATGGCCAGGCGCGGCCCCGCGTCGAGAAAAGCATGAACGTCGAATTCGTCGGCGATTGCGTCGGCTGCATCCCAGCCCTCTGGCCTATCATCGGGTGGCAGCAGGACATCACATGAAACCGCGCCCGCTGTGAGCACTGCCTGCGCGGCCGCCATCGCGTAGTCCCAGCCTGGCTTGTCGCGATCGGGCCAGACCAGCAGGTGCTTGCCCGCCAGCGGCGACCAGTCGGTCTTGTCGACGGGCGCATTCGCACCGTGCATGGCCGTGGTCGCGCAGATGCCCGCATCGATCAATGCCTGCGCACACTTCTCGCCTTCGACCAGCACCACCGTCTCGGCCAGCGCGATGCCGGGCTGATGGAAAAGCGGTCGCGGCTCGGGCGGCGCCATCTTGCGGCGCCGTGCGTCCCAGGGCCGGAACTCTTTCTTGCGCCCGGGAGGGTCGTAGCGGTAGACGACAGCAATCAGCCGGCCGTCACCGTCCACATAGTCCCATTTCGCCGTTGCCGGGCCGAGGTCATCGACAGGCGCTTCTTTCTTGGGCTTGCGGGTCGGCAGCGTCTGGGCGCGGCCGAGCAGCTTCGCCGCCTCGTCGAGCACGCGCGGGAAATCGGTATGGACGTCGACGCCGAAATGGCTGCCGATGAGCGCGAAAATGTCGCCGCCCGAGTTGTCTGCGCGATCGGTCCACAGCCCCGCCTTATCGCCGTCAAGCACAACCTCGAGGCTGTCGCCGGGACTGCCCAGCACGTCACCGATAGTGAAGTGCCCACGCCGCTTTTTACCGGCCGGAAGCAGCACCATCAGCACCGACTCCAGACGCGCAAGCAGTTCAGCGCGGATCGCTTCACGTTGGGCGTCGCGATCGTGTGTCGCTTCAGGCGTCGTGTCGTTGAAGTCGATCATTCGGTGCCCCCCGCGGTCTTGCTCTGGACGGCCGAACTCTCCGCGGCCCATGCGGCGAGTTCGGACATCCGGAAACGCACGAGGCCTCCCAACAGGTAATGGGGGATGCGGAATTTCGCGCGCATCTTCTGATCGGCGAACCAGTAGTACGGCAGACGCAGACTGCTCGCTGCCTGCTTGGCGTCAATCATGGATTCGGCCGCATCCGCGATCTGAGCAATTGGATTGTTCATGTATTCGTTCTCCAACAACGGTCCTGCCATGCGCACATCCGGCATTCGAAGTGGGTCGGGTCCGTGAACGAACGCGGCAAGAGCTCGCCGGCTTCGGTCGCCCTGATCACCTTCACGGCGCGATCAGACATGCGCTGAGCAAGCCCAGCATCAAAGGGGACGAGCTCCGTGTAGATATCCATCGTGTCGGCGTTCACCGCCGTGAAGAGCGCCGGATGTTCGTGCAACTCGAGATAGGCCTGATAGAGCGCAACCTGCGCGGCATAGATCGGCTTCGCGACGGCCAGGCGGTTCTTCTCCAATTCGCGCCAGGATTTCGCGCCAAGGCACTTGTTTTCCCAGAGCGCTGGGTAAGTGAAACCTTCGGGGCCGCCGATGATCACGCCATCGACGTGACCCTGCAGGCGCCCGTCGGCCACCGAGAAACCGAACTGCTCGCCGTCGGCCTTGCGCGTGCGCAGATCGAAGTCGGCGGCGCGCAGCCACGCGACCATGCAATCCTCAATGACGTGACCCCGCTCGAAGATGCGCAACATGCGACCTTCGGTCTCGCGGCCAGGATCGACAGGTGCTTGCGCGAACTCGAATTGCAGAGCGCGTTCGCACGCGACGCCCAGCCGCGACGCACCGAGGTATTGCCGGAGCGTCTGTTGCGCGCGGGCGCGCTGAAGTCCGAGATCGATGAACGCCGTGACCCGTCCCGAGAGACTGGCCGTGGAATTGAAGTCCATCATGGCGTCGCCTCCCACGGCAGGTCCTCCTTCATGCCGGCAAACGGATCGCTGATCGTTTCCTTCATGCCCTGCACAGGCGGATATTTGGTCGCCTCGTGATGCTCGACCATCGCCTCGGTGTAGCGCGTGACGATCGCATCGATGACCCGCAACGCCTCGGCTTCCGAGTACGTGCCAAGCGGCTTGTCAAAGCCAATTTCGCCTGCAGCCTCGCCGAAGGCTTTGAGGCACGTGCGCATTGCGACCAGTTCGACATCAGACGGATCGATCATCATGGCCTCCTTGTTATCGCAACTCCGGTCCTTCACCTCGAGCCAGTTGCCATACAGCGTGTGGAACGCGTTCTGGCAACGGCGCGAGCAAAACACCCAATCGATCGGATAGCGTCGAGGATCGCCGCCCCCACGGCGAGCATCGGTATGGCCGAATCCCCGCGCCTGACGTTTGCAGACCCAGCATTTCATCGATCCCCCTTACTGTGCCCAGGACGGCTTGCCAGTGACGGGCGCGGTGCGCGGCGGCGCGGCGGACGTCACGGTGCGCGGCGGCGCCGCCTGTGCCGGGGCGCCGGAGCTGCCGCTACCGGGCGCTTTGGGCAGCAGGCCCATCAGCCGCAAGTACTCTGGCTGATCGGGCTCGACGGCGAGCTTGATCACATTGCGCAGCTCACCCTTAGCGTCCTTCTCGACGTCGATGCGACCGATGAACTCCAGGCCGTCCAGTTCGTGGAAGCCCTGGATACGGCGCGCGGCACTCGCCTGAGGGGAGTTGTCCTGCGGCTGCACGCCGCGGGCGGAATTGAGTGCACCACGGATAAAGCTACGTCCCATCTGCGCCCACGTCGGGCCCTTGGGGCTGTACAGGCCAATATTCGAGAACACCTTGCGCCGTGCATATTCGCCTTCGAGCACCACGAATTCGCAAGCCAGATAGACCGAGCCGGTTTCGAAGCTCTGCGTCGCGTAGCCGCCGGTCCATCCTTGGCTGGGATCGTCGAAGCCGCCCGGCTTGATAGTCATGCGCACGCGTACGGTCGTCGCCTTGGGGATCAGATCGAAGTCTTGCTGCTGCTCGGCGTCATTGAAGTCGTTCCAAGTCGTCATGATTTACTCCTGCGGGGAAGGGGGCTGGGTGGCGGCCGGACGTGTGAAAGCGAGTCGCTCGGGCGCGGGTCGGGCAGGACCGGCGATCTTCTGCATGAGGCGACCCAGGTGCGGTTCTTCGACTTGATCGAGTCGGCCCGAGCGATCCTTGGCCGGATAGCCCCAGGGGTTCAGCGTGTGGCAAACGAGGGCGCGATAGCTGCTGCCGTCCTCGCCGTTGAACTCTGCGAGCGTGACGACCTCATCGACGATGCCGGGCAACTCGAGGCCGGTTTTGGAGCCGTCAATCTGCAACTGGTAGAGGCGGCGGTTGTAATCGTCGAGTTTTTCCTCGAGGATGCCGACGAACCAGATGTTTTTGCTCCGGGTGTGCTGCAGATGGGTGAGCCAGCCAATCATCTCTTGGCCCATCAAGCCGTAGGCACCGCGTGAATCGGGTTTGCCGGTTTTCTCGGAGTAAGCCTGCGGCTGGCCTTTGCACCATTGCAGGCACAGCCGACCGGCCACCGTGATCGAGTCGACGAACACGGTGTCGTATTTCTCGAGCATCGATGGATCGCCGAAGCGCGCACACACTGCGTCGAAATGAGCCTGGCTGTAAGGCTGGTCGTCGCGCAGTGCCGGATTTGGCCCGCCGATGAGGGCCGCGAAATCACGGCACTCCTGCCAGGTGCGCGGGCGGAGGGTGTCGCCGGTCCAGCCTTCGACTGCCAGATCGCCAGCTTCAAGGTCGAAGAGCAGCGTTGAGGCCGCTGCCAGCGTCCACAGCTGGGACGTTTTGCCGATGCCAGCCTTGCCGACCAGTACGCCCTTCACACCGCGCTTTTCGGTCAGACGGGCCTCGGCCGAGATGATCGGGAGCGCCATCACGCCACCTCCTTCAGCCGCTCGGCGACCGCCGGATTCCAGAGAATCTGGTAGCCGCTGTGACCGTTGCGCGAATATGGCAAGGCCTCAGCCCAGTCCTGGCCAGCCTCTGTCAGTTCCCACTCGTCGCGATCGTTGCGCAACTGCAGCCCGTGACGCGCGAGGCGCTGGTTGGCGGCCTTCGCCGAGATGCCGAGCAGCTGGCCGACCTGGGTGGCATTGAGCGAGCAGATCGGGGCATCGGCAGCGGGCAGCGCGCGGCGCAGCGTCTCGACGGTGATACCGGTGTTCTCGTGGATACACGTCAGCGTCGCCGCCATCGCGATGCCCGCCTTCACACCAGGCAGCTTGGCCACAGCCTCGCCGATCAGCAGGATCGACGACACGCGGTCCTGCGTCGGCGCCGGAAGTGCAGGCGCGGTCGGCGGCACCGCGTAGGCGCCGGTCTTGCGGATCGCCGGCAGCACCTCGTGAGTGATCCAACGCTTGAAGCGCTTGACTTCGGGCTTGCGGCTTTTGAGGATGGCGGCGTAGAGGCCGGACTCGTTGATGACCAGCATCTCCTGGTCGCCGGAGGGGGTACGCACAATCTGCGTACCCTTCTCGTCGTCGTCGAGCGACCGGGTCATGTCGCTTGCCATGCGGTATTCGAGGGACTGGGCAACATCGGCCGCAACAAACCACGGCTCGCCGTGAGCGTCGGTGACGATGCGAACCTGCCGGCCTTCGTAATCGAATGGAATGAGATGAGTGGTCATGGCCTATTCCTCCGAGACGAGAGCCAGCCGGAACGACGGCTTGCCGGGCTTCACGGTGCGCGCCGCCTCGAACTGCGCGCGCAGCGCCGGCGGCCAGTGGCTGAAGCGCGATTCGGGTACGCTGTATTCGATGTCGAGGAAATCCTCCGGACGCTCACCACCTGCAGCGATGCGTTGAGCGATGGGTGCCAGTTGCGCCTTGTCCCAGGTCACGCGCTTGGGCTGATCGACCGTGACACGTAGTGGGCCATCGGAGAGGTGGACCACGCCGAAGTCCTTGCCGGCCTCGAGGCGCGCCGCGCGGGCTTGCTCGCCGTAACACTGCTCCAGCGCCGTATCGAACTTGGCGCGCGCCTTCTTGAGCAGGTCCGTCGCGGCGTCGATCTGGTTGCTCAGTTCGTGCTTTTGGGCCGGCGACAGCGCGGCCATTTGACTCACCGAACGCTCGGCGAAATCGGCGGGGAGAAGCATGAGTTCGTTCATCACTCCCTCCTCACGAATAGGCCCGCGCCGAGGTCGAGTGGCGCGAGACGCGCCGCTCAAACGCTTCGATATCGGATAGGAGATAAACGACTCTTGAGCCGAGCTTGCAAAATACGCAGCCCAGTTGCTCCTGGCGCCACCGGCGAAGAGTCTTGACGGAGAGTCCCCAGCGGGCGGCGAGCTCGTATTCGTCAAGGGCGATGCGCGTGGCACCGTTTGGGCATGGCCCGGAGAGATTCCGGCCGGATTGAGCCGATGGGACTTGGCGCGGCATTTGGAGCACTCCTTTCGTTGAAGTGCTCCTATTTCCTCGCATACGGGACTGCGATATTTCGCAGTGGTCCCGCAGAAATTACGCAGAAATTACACAGCCTTGATTTTTAAGCGATTTCCGACTCCGCAGCTGGCGAGTCCGTTCCTTGGGCTACATCCAGATGATCGGGCGCGCCGATGTTGAGCTCCCACAGGCGATGTTTATCGTTGCTGTCGGCACCACGGAAATAGGTCGTCCACTCCGGCGCACCACGGAAGAGTTCCACCATCGTCCGGAACGAGACACCGGATTCAGCTTCGATCTGCGGTCGGGTCCATTTGCGTCGTCCTGACGCCCACGCGTTGACGAAAACCTCAACCACGGCGATCCATTCTTTCTTCGTGAGATTCCACGGTTCCGGCCAGGGCCCAACCAGCACGCCGCTCCGCGCATCGTCCTTGATCAGACGAGGCACATCGGTCACAGCAGCTGCGTTCTGGCGACGTCGAATCTCGCCGTCGACCCGAGACAGATCCACTGAAACCTCACCGTTCACGTCTTGCGCCAGGGCGTCCAGCGAAACGACGATGCCGGGGCCGAGGAATCGGCGGGACAAGCCAGCCGTGGTGGCCAGGACGATAGTCAGGCCGCGATTCGATTGCCGCAGCTCTGTGTCCATCTTGTCGGCGTGCTTCGGCTCCCACAGGCGCGACACCAGTGCGACAGGCAGCCGCTGATCACCCATGCGGTAGTTGCCGAGCACATATGGCTCCTGCTCGTCCGCGGTAATGGGGATGTCTACGAGCTGCTGCTTGAGCAGCTGATCCAGCCGTTCGCGCAGGTACGACTTGTCCACCGAGTACCGACAAAGGTCGCCGTCGGAGAGCTCGTAGCGTTCGCCGGTCAGATCGTCTTGTGCCCAGGTATTGGCGCTATCGAAATGTACCTGTAGACGACGATACCCCGCTTGGCCATCCTCATCCTCCACTGGCACGGTGATGTAGTCACCGGGCGCTTTCTTCTTGAGCAATCCCTTGCTGACGAGATCGGTGGCGGGCAGATCGAGCGCTGCCAGCAGGTGGCCGTCGACCTCATCGACCGCGAGGTCGAGCAGCTTCATCTCGGCGCGGAAAAGCGCCAAATCGGCTCCGACCTTCGCCGCTTGCACCCGCTTCATTATGCCAAGCGAGGTCAGGATGTCGTCGCCGCACCGGCGCATCCGAGGGTCAGGCAGCGTTAGCAGGTTGCAGGAACCTCGCTGGCCAACAGTGATGTCGAGCGCGCGGCACTCCTCCTCACCGTCAAAACGGATCACGAAGCATAGTTTCACCTCCAGGACGGAGCGGCAGCTCGACAGCGGGTTGCGGTCGCCAAAGTGCAGATTAGAGACATCCCAGACGTCGTCGCTGTCCGCCAGAGTCAGCGTAACGCTGTGACGCGTGTGGCCCAGCGTCACTGCCAGCGAGGAAATCCAGGCATCCACAATCACCGCGCCGGTGGCCTTGGCCGCCTTGAGGTCCACAGCGTGCTTGAACATAGCCAGCTCGTAGCTGACGGCATCCACCGGCTGCCTCGATAAGGGTTTCTCGAATCCGATCACCGAGAAGCGATCTGCGAGGCGCTTGGCGGTGCTCTGTCGGTCGGAGAGCACATGCACCTGGTTCTCGGCGGGGTCATACACCAGCGTTGCTTCTAGTGCAGGGGTAAACAGGAGCAAGTCGCGCCGACGATCCTTCATCTGGCGCAGCAACTTCATCTTGCCGGGGTGGTAAACGACGAGGTAATGCAGCCGACGCTTGGTGCCTTCGTCGCCGTCGTCCATCTCGAAGTGGATGACCTCGCAACTTGTCTTCGCCTCATCGTCGAGCCCGAGAATTTCGCCGACACCTTCATGCAGTTTTCTGGCGACTTCTTCGGTCCATACGAAGTCGCGGCCATCCCCGTCCCGCACGGTGAATCCGAGGAACTTCTTATGACCGTGGAAGTGATGCGTCAGGTAGATCGTTTCGATCTGGTCGAATACCCGCGGAGCCTTGACGCGCAACCAAATCAAACGTGCCATCGGGTCGGCGGTTCGGTCGAATGTGCCGATTTCCGGGTGCCCCTCGAACTCAATCTCGCGGTATGCATATTCCAGCATCTCTTCCGTGCGAAAGCGCGCCAACTGGAGGAGCCGCACCGCCTCTTGGTCAGCAATGGTGATGTCTTCTCGCTTGACGGTCTGGATGCAGTCGAGCAGTTCCGGCCGGGCGAGATGCTCAGGCTTGGACAGATCAAGCACGCCGAGGAACGCGAACTTGTCGACCTGCGCCAGCAGAGCGATGGAGCGCAATGTTGCTGACTCAATCAGGTCGACAACATGCTTGCTGTTCTTGTTTGATTGCCTCGTCACTCAACACCCCGTCTTGTTATTAGGTATTGAAATATTAACCGTTGATTACCCTCTGTTGCCATCCTGTTCGGGCGGCCGCAAATAACATCGCTGACAGTCTGCGGTTAAATCTTAGGTCGCAATATGACTGTCAAACTCACCTCTCCCGAACTGCTCTCACCCTGCCAGCGCGCTCGTGAAATCGTTTCGCTCATGGTTCTGGCGATCAGCCGACTGCACGCGACAATGCCGAAAGAGAGCGACATTCCACTTGGCTTCTCGCCCAGAGGAAGCGTCCATACAGACTCCTCTCAGCCCGGAGTCTGTCGATGAAAAAAGCAACCACCGCGCCGCCTTCCGCAGCCGCCCGAGTCGCCGCTCTACCCACGCTTCCGATGAAGGAATTGTGGGCATTGTGGGATCGATATTTCCCGCGCCGTCCGCCACATAGCAACCGATGGTATGTCGAAGGTCGAATCGCCTACCGAATCCAGGAAGAGGCCTATGGAGGGCTGCGGCCCGAGGTTCAGCAGCAACTGATTCGCATTGGGGAAGCGCAATCAAAGATGAAAAAACTGCGGCGCAAGCATGACATCCGCATCGTGCCAGGCACCGTCCTGATGCGGGAGCATGGCGATCGGGAACACCGTGTCACGGCCCTCGCCGACGGCGGCTTCGAATACGGAGGGCGACGGTTCAAAAGTCTGTCTGCGGTGGCGCACCACATTACTGGCTCCCACTGGTCGGGGCCGATGTTCTTCGGCCTGGTGAAAACAGAAAAGGGGAAAAAATGAGCACCGTTGTGACCAAGAAACGTTGTGCCGTGTACACGCGCGTGTCCACCGACGAGCGACTCGATCAGTCGTTCAACTCGCTGGACGCACAGCGCGAAGCCGGCCAAGCGTACATCGCGGCGCAACGCCATGAGGGGTGGCTGCCTGTCGACGACGACTATGACGACGGCGGCTACTCGGGCGGCAACATGGAGCGGCCGGCTCTCAAGCGTTTGCTCGCGCTCATCGCCGCCGACCAGATCGATATCGTCGTGGTCTACAAGATCGACCGCCTGACGCGTAGCCTCGTCGACTTTGCGCGGCTCATCGAGGTGTTCGAGCGCCACAGGGTGTCGTTCGTTTCGGTCACGCAGCAGTTCAACACGACGACCTCGATGGGTCGGCTGATGCTGAACATCCTGCTGTCATTCGCTCAATTCGAGCGTGAGGTCACCGGCGAGCGGATCCGCGACAAAATTGCCGCGTCCAAGCGCAAAGGCATGTGGATGGGCGGCTACCCGCCGCTCGGCTACGATTTGAAGGACAGGAAGCTGCTCATCAACGAGCGTGAAGCGCCTATGGTAGTGCGCATGTTTGAGCGCTTCGCCGCATTGGGCTCCGTGACGGAACTGTGCCGCGAACTGGCGCAGGATGGCGTGAAAACCAAGGCGTGGAAGACCAAGGACGGGCGAGTACGCAACGGTACGGCAATGGACAAGCAATATCTGTCCAAGGCACTACGTAACCCGGTGTACGTCGGAGAGATTCGGCACAAAAACGTCGTTCACGCCGGCCAGCACCCTCCGATCATTTCACGGCAGTTGTGGGACCGCGTCCAAGCCATTCTGGCCGAGGATGCCGATCAGCGTGCCGGAACGACGCGCACGCGTGGCAAGTGCGATGCCTTGCTGCGCGGCCTGCTCTTCGGGCCAAATGGCGAGAAGTACTATCCGACCTTCACCAAGAAGGCTTCTGGCAAGCGATACCGCTACTACTATCCGCAATCCGACAAAAAATACGGTTACGGATCGAGCGAGTTGGCCATGCTGCCGGCCGGTCAGATCGAGGACGTGGTCGTGAACCTAGTCATTCAGGCGCTGCAATCACCTGAATCGATACAGGCAGTCTGGAATCAAGTGAGCCAGAACCACCCGGAGATCGACGAGCCGACCACGGTGCTCGCGATGCGTCGTCTGGGTGAAGTCTGGAAGCAATTGTTCCCCGAAGAGCAAATTCGGCTCATCAATCTGCTGATCGAGCGCGTTGACGTGTTACCCGACGGGATCGACATTGCGTGGCGCGAGATGGGCTGGAAGGAACTCGCCGGCGAACTGGCACCTGCCACAATTGGCAGCGAGATGCTCGAGGCAGAGAGGTCGCAATGAACAGGGTGAAAAAGCGACTTATCACAGATGAACCACGGAACCGACGGCACCCGCTTGCAAGCGGCGGCGAGAAAATCACGACCTTCGTGCCGCTGCGGTTTGCGAAGCGCGGACATCAGAAGGTCGTCGTCGGGCCGTACGGCGTCGACAATCCAGTTGAGGTCACGCCTGTTACGCCGGTCATTCCGCCGACGCTCGATGCGCAATTGTTGCGCGTGCTCGGCCGGGGATTCTACTGGCGGCACCTGATCGACAGTGGCAAGTTCGAAACGACAGCCGAGATTGCCGAACAGGAGGGTGTGCACAAGACAGCCATCAATGACGCGATTCGGCTTTCATTGCTCGCACCGGCGATCGTCGAAGCAGCGCTCACAGGGACGCTGTCACGGACAATCTCACTGGAGGCATTGCTTCGGACACGTATGCCTGCAGACTGGAACGGACAGCAACGTACGCTGGCGGCGTCTGCAGATGACTGGGGACATGAGGGCTGAATAGCCGCACGCGACCCGAAACGGAAGTTCGACTGTCTCCGGAGCCGTCATTCATGCCGTTTCAACTGCTGTTGCCCGGTAGTTGATCGGTGTGGGCGAGATTCTCACAGTTTCTCTTGCTCGATGTCGTACCCCGGTTCTACACCCCATTTGCCGCCCGCAAACCAGAATCGAATGCATCCGTCCGCACGCGTCGTGAAAACATGCCGATTCTCACCGTTGATTGTTGCACCACGCGATTTCGACCGATAATACGGCACGGTTTTTTGCGTATCGTATTGATATCCTTTATCAGATATAACCGTGAAATACGGCTTACATCCATGCTTATCGAAGACGTCCTCGCATATGCCATTATCGCGCCCATGATGAGATGCGATGAGAACATGTGTTTTCGCGACAGCACTTTTAAATGATTCTGATTGCTCAAATAAGGCCAGCCACCCAGCCTTTTCCAGATCACCAGGAAACAGAAAATTGATACCGGCGATAGATAAGTAGAGAACCATGCTGAGGTTATTCTCATCATCAAATTCTGGATAATCATGATAGAAAACTTTTTTTTCGACGTCTTTGAATACAGGAGGGGGCGATTCTGTAGTGCCAGATGACGTATAAACCGGGAACATAGCAGCAAGTTGGTCAATTCCGGAACCCATGCCATCCTCGCTCTTCAACTCTCGCAGAGAGCCGGAGTTTACGCTCTTATTTCGTAAGAGCCATCCAATATCGACGCGCTCGCGCAGATTTTTGAGTCCCGAAACGTGATCTTCGTCATAATTTGTGATCGCGAGCATATCTAGGCTATGGATGCCGCGCTCGCGCAGGTAGTTGCCCGGCCTCCAACCATTGTCACCGTTATGCCCGCAGTCGATCATCATGCGGGTACCGTTGTCGCATGTGAGAAGCGCGCAAGCTCCGTGCTCAACGTCAAAAATTTTCAAATCCATGGTCACCTCGGCGTTAGAGCAGTCACTTTTTATCCTCGCCAGAGTCTCCGCGCGATCGACTTTTTTCTATGCCCCATACAGCCTGCGCGACATCTTCAATCTTGGCTAAGAATTTATCAACATTCAGCCCTGCAATAAAAGCCAGCGCATAAAAACCTATTTCCGAGGCATTCTCTTTCTGACCCGACTCCAGAATTAATAGCCCGGCTTTTAAAAACATAAAACTTACACCCCCACAGCATGTGCTCATCACCGGACGCAAAAAATACCACGCGTGCCAATCTTTGTCCCATCGCTTGTGTACGCATTTGTTCAGATACACCGCGCGAAGGCAATATATGCATCCACCACCACCCCCGAGCAGACAACAGATCAAAGGGATATGATTGTCCGCAATGATCGATAGCGGTGTTTGAAAAAACATGTAAAACAAGCCCCGGGCGATCAGTGCCAAGAAGAGCATGAGGTAAGCGATGATCAGGAACAGCACGTTGCCCCCGGAGCGGGTGATTGTAGTTCTATGAGATGCTACCTATTTGAATCGGATGCTAACCCAGACTTGCATAGAGGCCAAGTCTACATAGTCCCGAATACTAGCAACGATGTCGACCGGTTGAATCCGCAACCAACTGTTGCTCCATGCGGACTGCCGTAGTCGATTCATAGCGGGCGATTGGCCTGCGAGACCAGAGGCGCTACCAGGTCACGCCACAGCTATTTCGTCCGCTGCACGACTTGGTGAGTTGACTCCCGTCAGCGAACGTGAATTCGACGGTTAATGAATAATCCCAGTCATCATTGCCTTTCGGGTTTCTCTTGGCAGAAAGACTGCCATGCAGGACGTTGTTGCGGTTCGAAGGCGCAAGAATCTGCATTGCCCGAGTCTCCGTCCGCCCGCTTGTCCAATGGTCACCGTTGCGGTCGGCGCTGCAGCAGTCGATGTGAGCTATTGCCCTCCCTGAACCATCATAGACGTCGACGACAGGCTGCGTGTCCCAATCCTTGTCGTCTCCAGTTGTTGCCCAAGTCGCGCGCACCGTGGTAACCGGCGCAGGGTCCGGATCGGGAACCGCCGTCTTGATGATGTAGTCCGACGTCGATGAAACGCGCGCAATCGAGTTGTCGCGCAAATACATGGCCGTGTACGAGATTGGCAGCCCAGGTGAAGTCGACGAAAAGTTGGCGCCGGCTTTGATAAACGAGGCGATCTTCGATGGGTCTCCCGTTACCACGTCAACAGCCGGTTTTCCACCGCCCCCCACGACGAGCACTTGAACAGTGCTCTCACTGAGCGTCTTCTTTTGCAGACTGTCGAAGTCTGCTTTCACCGTTCCTGTGCCAAAGCCGACAGCGGCATCCAATGCAGTCTTGATTTCACTCTCGCTGTGATTGGACTCTACCAACATCCACAGCTCCCGACCGTAGGTCACCGAGTTGATGAAAACTGGAGGATTCCCTTTACCGACGTAGTTCCTCAGTCTCTTGAAATTCGTCGTCGGAGTGAAGAATGCGATAGGATCACTGGGAGCTTCACACGCCACAGTGTAGTAAGTCTGGACGAAGCGAACCAGTAGTCTGGTAGTGGCATTTGCATTCTCGGTGCTGAATGAACCGTCTACCTTGCCGTTAAGCCAGCTATACGAGGCACCAAGCTTTAATACGCCCTCGTCGAGTGAATTAAAACTTGTTTCCGTATATGTCATCCTGGCGGGTTGGTCCTCCGCCAAGCGTTGATTGAGAATCCTGGCAACCGCCGCAGTAGCGTTCGCTTCAGTGGGTACGAACGTGACTGAATACTTGACCGCTGTCGGTCCCGCAATCCCGCTTACCGTGCAGGTTTGCGGCCGCCTAGTGGCGACTATCGGAAAGAGAACACCGTCGGGCAAGCTCTTGCCCTGCACTAGCGAGCCCGGATAGAGAACGCCCGCGTTGGGATCGAAAGCGACAATCTTTTCGAGGTTCCGCGTCAGACGTCGGCTTTCCTCAGTGGTCGCCATTCGATTGCTATAAGTGCCGATGTATCCAGTGCTCTTGGGCGGACCAATCACATCACCATCAGCGGCGCTTTCATTCCGGACCGGGACGGGCGGAATTGACGTCAAATAGCTGCGGAATTTACTTGCTTCGGTCTGCGCATGAGCGAGTCCGGAACCGGCAAGGACAACGGCAATTGCCACCCCCAGAAAATGGTTCCACATGGTCCACTCCCGTTTGCGCGCCGGTTTTTCGTAATAATAATTCAATTTCTTGGAGCGATCAAAGTTCCGTTTGCGCCGCCCGCTCCCCTCGGACTGCGCCAATTCCCTTGGATGGCGGCTCCTGGCCCCGGCTTCCGTCCCTCCGCGCAAAGTCTCCACCGACCGACCAAGATCCATTCCAAACTCAGAGCCGGAAACCCGCGCCAATACTGGGCCTTGTGCGAAGGCCGACTTTGCACAAACGGAGAACAGAGAACGAAAAACGGGGAAATGGGATGAAAATCTGGACGGCGGCGGCGAAAGACGACTTTGCACAAACCCGGGAAGCCCCGCCAGCACTGGCGTCGTGGCCGACGTGAAAAAGGCCAGAGCAGCGTCTGGCCTTTAAATAATGGTGGAGAGGAGGAGGATCGAACTCCCGACCTTCGCATTGCGAACGCGACGCTCTCCCAGCTGAGCTACCCCCCCAACGTCAAACAATTCTAGCACAAGCATTTTGCGTTTTGCCAAGCCGCCAGGCGCGGCAAAACCGCACAAAACGTCACTTCGACGGCGCGCCAGCGAGCACCCAATCCACCACGGCGCGAATGTCGGCATCGCTCATCGATTGATGAGCCGGCATGGGAATCATGCCCCACACGCCCGAGCCGCCCTCCTTCACCTTGCGCGCCAATCTGGCGGGCGCCTGGGCGTCGCCCTTGTAGCGGGCGGCGATCTGCTGGAACGACGGACCGACCAGCTTGCGATCCACCGCATGGCAGCCCATGCACGCATTGGCATTGGCAATGCGCTGGCCGCGCGGCGCATCGGCGGCAAATGCTGCGGGGCCGGACAAGCCCGCCGCCGCGCCCAGCGTCAGCACAATAAGAACACCCGCAACCGCACGCTTCATTGCGCGGCCTTCGGGTTGCCCGGATGCACCGCGTTCGAATTCGTGACCGGTGCCGGCGCTTGCTGCTCGAGCGGCCGCGCGCTCACCGACGAATCCGGAATGGTGCCCACCGTCGCCGCGCCGGCATCCGGCTGCGACGCGGCGACCGGCGCAGTTGCCGCAGCGGCAGCGGCCGCCGCGGCTTCCTGCGGCTGGATGTACTGGAACACCTTCACGACCTGCGTGACGCCCGGCACGCGGCTCGCGACGTCCGCGCCGCGATTGCCCTCGTCCATCGTGACGAGGCCCATCAGATACACCGAACCGCGCTCGGCGACGACCTTGAAGTCGTTCGCCGAAATATCCTTCTCGGCGATCAGCGCCGTCTTAACGCGCGTTTCCAGATACGTGTCGTTCGTGCGCGACGAGAACGAGCTCGCCGGCATGATCGCGAGTTCGTTGACGATCGTGTTCACGTTATTCAGGCCACGTACGATGCTCTCGGCGCGCTGCTTCGACGCGTCGCCCGCCACTTCGCCCGTCAGCAGCACGCGGCGATTGAACACCGTCACGTTGACGTGCGCCGAGTCCGGCAGGTTCTGGCTGATCTGCGCAAGCGCCTTCACCTGAATCTCGCGGTCCTCGGTCTGGGCGCCGAGCGTGCGCCGGTCGGTCGCCATCAGCGCGCCGCCGCCCGCCGCGCCCGCGACCGCGAGAAAGCAGCCCTGCAACGTCGCGGACAAGCCCGCCGCGAACCCCACCACCAGCACGGTTCTCACCAGTGTCTTCTTGACGCGGAATGCGCTCATCAACTAGCTCTCCTTCGGATCGGTGTCAGTCTTCGCCCAGCAACATGGCATCGATGCCGTCGCATAGACAATGGATGGTCAGCAAATGCACTTCCTGGATACGCGCGGTGCGATCCGACGGCACGCACACGTGGATGTCGGTGTCGCTCAATACTTCCTGCATGCGTCCGCCGCCCTTGCCGCTCAGCGCGACGACGATCATTTCGCGCTCGTGCGCAGCCTCGATCGCCGCGAGCACGTTCGCCGAATTGCCCGACGTGCTGATCGCGAGCAGCACGTCGCCGGGCTGTCCGAGCGCCCACACCTGCTTCGAGTAGATCTGCTCGAACGAGTAGTCGTTGGCGATCGCGGTGAGCACGGACGTGTCGGTGCTGAGCGCAACGGCGGGCAAGCCCGGCCGCTCGCGCTCGAAGCGGCCGATCAGCTCCGCGGCGAAATGCTGCGCATCCGCAGCCGAGCCGCCGTTGCCGCAGGCAAGAATGCGGTTGCCGTTGGCAAGCGCGGCGAACATCGTGTCGATTGCTGCGGCAATCGGCATCGACAAGGATTCCAGGGCTTCGAGTTTGACTGCCGCGCTATCGCGGAAGTGTTGTTGAATGCGTTCGACTGACATCGAGTCTCTATCTTCTACCGCGAGTGGGCCGCACTGCGCAGCCGTGTTGTGAAGTCGTATTGATGAAATCGTGCAGCGCCCCGCGCTGCTGCAGCGAAGCCGGCGCGCGACGCGTTAAAAGCGGAAGCGGGGACACGCGGGCTTCTGGATGCATGGACGAGAACGCCTCGCACTGCGCTGTCGTGCCGCCCGTTGCGTTTCGCGCCCGCCAGAGTCCTCGCCCCCTAGCTCGCGTGCGAGCGCAAGTTTATCGCACTAACACGCGTTCCCCGCGCCTTGCGTCACACTTCGTCAGCACGGAACGCATCGCGCAGCCAGACGAGCCGCCCCGCTTCGAAAGCAATCACGTCGAAGCGGCAAGCGGGCTGCGCGCCTGCACGCGAAGCCTGCGTGGCGAGGTAATGCTGCGCGGCGCGCACGATACGCTGCCGCTTCTGCCACCCGATGCTCGCCGCCGCACCGCCATACTTGCGTTGCGCGCGCGCCCGCACTTCGACGAATACCAGCGCACCGTCCCGATCGCGCATGACGAGATCGATTTCGCCGCCGCGGCACGACACATTGCGCGCGACGAGGCGCAAACGCTGACGCTGCAAAAACTCCTGCGCTCGCGTCTCGAAAGCCGCACCGACGAGTTTGGACCCTGCCTGCCCAGAAAAGTTGTCGGGCATCGCAGCGCGCGGCGCTTGCCTCGGCGCCGGCTTCGCGCGAGGCGTACTCTCAGGACGCGCGCCGCCCGGCGCGGCTCGCCCTGCGTGGCACAATGACGGCCTCATTCCGTCCGTTTGCGTTTTCTGCCTCATGACTCCTCTCCCTGAACTCGCGCAAGGACAGCAGTACCCTGCCGCCGCGCTGTATGTGGTGGCCACGCCGATCGGCAACGTCGCCGACATCACACTGCGCGCGCTGCATGTGCTCGGACTCGTGGATCGCATCGCCGCCGAGGACACGCGCAACACCGGTCAGTTGCTCGCGCGCTATGGCATTTCGAAGCCGCTGATCGCGGTCCATCAGCACAACGAGCGAGCCGCCGCGCAACGCATCGTCGAGCATCTGCAAGCGGGCGAACGTGTGGCCTATGTGTCCGACGCCGGCACGCCCGGCATTTCCGACCCGGGCGCAAAACTCGTCGATGCCGCTCGCGAAGCCGGCTTTGCCGTCATTCCGCTGCCGGGCGCGAGCGCGCTCGCCACTGCCCTCTCCGCTGCAGGCGATTGGGTCGCCACGTTCTCGTTCCTCGGCTTTCTTCCGCCGAAGCCCAAAGCCCGCGCCGCTGCACTGCAAGCGCTGACGAGGCACGCGCACGCCATGGTGTTCTATGAAGCGCCGCACCGCATTGTCGAAACCGTGCAGGCGCTGGCCGATGCATTGGGCGGCGAACGCAAGCTGCTGATCGCGCGAGAGCTGACGAAGTTACACGAAGCCTTGCATCGCGGCACCCTGGCCGAAGGGCCAACGTGGCTCGCCGCCGACGCAAATCGTCAGCGGGGCGAATTCGTGCTGGTGGTGGAAGGCGCGCGCGAGGAAGCAGCCGGCGAACACGATCACGACGCGCTGCTCGAACTGCTGCTGGAAGAATTGACGGTGAGCAGCGCGGCGAAAGTGGCGGCGGCGATCACCGGTGCGTCGCGTAATGCGTTGTACACGCGCGCGCTCGCGCTCAAGAAGGAAGACAACTGACGGCGAGCGCCTGCAAAAAATCCGTCGCAGGGCAGCGCCGCGCAAACAAAAAGGCCGCTCATACGGATGAGCGGCCTTTCTTACGTCCTGACACGCACAGCGGGTCGTTTCGCGATGCCGGGCGACGCAGCGCGCGCCGCCGCCAAATCATTTCTGCGCGGTCGATCCCGAGTTGGACGCCAGCATTTCCTCACGCGCAGCGCGGGCCTCTTCCTGCGTCAGGCCTTCGATCTTCACACGCGCAGTGCCGGCGTGGCGCATGTCGAGCATGGTCGCCGCCGCCATCGACAGATCGATCACGCGGCCGCGCGCGTACGGGCCGCGGTCATTGATCCGGACCACCACCGAGCGCGAGGTGGCCGGATTGGTCACGCGCACGTAGGAGCCGAGCGGCAGCGTGCGGTGCGCCGCGGTCAGCGCGTGCATGTCGTAACGCTCGCCGTTCGCGGTGCGGCGGCCATGGAAGCCGCGGCCGTACCAGGAGGCGCGGCCGGTCTGATGAAAGTCGGACACGCCGGTGCCGTCATCCGTCAGCGGTTTGGCGTCGGCCAGCGACGGGCCTTTGGCGGCGGCGTCCGAGGCCGGCGCGCTGCCGTAGGCTTGCGGTCCGAAGGAGGCGGCTTGCGCATTCTTCGTGCGAAGCGGCACAGCGTTTGCGACGCTGTTGTCGGCGCCCGGGGGCGTCGCGCAGCCGGCCAGCACAAAAAAGGCAAAAAGAGTCCCCAGACTACGGGATAACCGAGTTTTCATAAGACGTGCAATCACAGTGTCGAGCCGCATCACGCGTAGTTGAGCGTGTTGCCTGCGACTCCGGCGGCAAAGGACAGCAACGCGCCGCGCGAGATGAGCGCAGAACGTCAAAGCCCGGACGCAGCTCACTGAGCCGCTACCGCACGGTTAATTTTCACGTCTGGCGCAACCTGTCCCCGGCAGCCTGACCAGACCCCACATGCCGCCATCGAACGTGGCAAACACGTTCTTGCGCGCGAAGCTCAGCGCGCAGGAACGGCGGCGTAGGCCCCACCCAGCGTCACGACCGTCAGAGTCGTAGCAGGCGCGCGGCGCCTGGCTGGGCAAGACGTGTGCATCGAATGCATCGATACCTGATGGCCGTCAAACCGCGACAGCCCTTACTTGAGTGGCGATCCGCGCTCCCATTTTTGATGGGGACGCATCGCCTTGTGGCAGCACGATTCCCTCGTGCATGGACTCCATTATACCCAAAACAGAATTCTGTGTTGCTAAGCGACTGAAAACCTTGATGAATCTTCACCATTGCTGCAAGAATCGACAGACAAAAGCCCGCTGGCCCAGCCCTTGCGGGCGGGTGACGAGGCTCGGCGCGTACCGCTGAGACGCCGGTACAATCAACGTTTTCTCCGCGTCGCCGTCACTCATGAAAGTCACCTTGATCCCCGTTACGCCGTTCCAGCAGAACTGCTCGCTGCTCGTTTGCGAGGCGACCGGGCGCGCGGCCGTCGTCGATCCGGGCGGCGACCTGGACATCATTCAAGGCGAGATCGCGCGCCAGAAGGTGAGCGTCGAGAAAGTCTTTCTAACGCATGGTCATATCGACCACTGCGCCGGCGCAAAAACGCTCGCCGCGCATTACGGCGTGCCGATCGAAGGCCCGCATCCCGACGAACGCTTCTGGCTCGACAAACTGGCGGATCAAAGCACGCGCTTCGGCTTTCCCGCTGCGGAGGCGTTCGAGCCCGACCGCTGGCTGGACGACGGCGACACGGTGCGATTCGGCGACGAAACGCTCGAGGTCTATCACTGCCCAGGGCATACGCCGGGGCACGTGGTGTTTTTCAGCCGCGCGCATCGGCTCGCGCTCGTGGGTGACGTGCTGTTCGCCGGTTCGATCGGCCGCACGGACTTCCCGCGGGGCAACCATGCCGACCTGATCCGCTCGATCCGCGAAAAGCTCTGGCCGCTCGGCGACGACGTCACGTTTGTGCCCGGCCACGGCCCCACGTCGACGTTCGGCGAGGAGCGGCGCAGCAATCCGTACGTGGCCGACGGAGTCGTCGCATGAGCAGCGAAATCTACGTTAGCACCGACGTCGAGGCGGATGGGCCGATTCCCGGTCCGCATTCGATGCTGAGTTTCGCCTCGGCCGCCTACACGGAAGACAAGCAGCTGATCGCCACCTTCTCCGCGAACCTGGAACTGCTCGAAGGCGCCGCGCCGCATCCGGTGCAGGAAGCCTGGTGGAAGACCCAGCCGGAGGCGTGGGCAGCGTGCCGCACGGACCTGCAGCATCCCGCTGAGGCGCTCGCGGCTTATGTCGACTGGGTGGAGGCGCTGCCGGGCAAGCCGGTGTTCGTGGCGATGCCGGCCGGCTTCGACTTCACCTACATGTTCTGGTACATGATGCGCTTTGTCGGACGCTGCCCGTTTTCGTGGTCCGCGCTCGACATCAAGACGCTCGCGTTCGCGATGACCGGGCTGCCGTATCGCAAGAACATCAAGCCGCGCTTTCCGAAACACTGGTTCGACGAGCATCCGCACACGCATGTCGCGCTTGATGACGCCATCGAACAAGGCGCGCTTTTCTGCAACATGCTTAAGGATTTGCGCGCGATGCAGGCCGCCGATATCGCTGCAAACCAAGAAGGGGACGGCTCAGGTCAAAATCCCGCTGAGGAACCGGCAAATTAGGTAATCTCCCTCGCCGGAGCCGTTTTGCATTGCGTTTCGTTTTCGCGCCCTCTACCATGCGGTGATACGGCGACGCAAACGGAGGCGCAGTTGACACTCGATACGTTCTCTCAAAAAATCCTGCGCCTTTTGCAGCTGGACGCGCGCCGTTCAGTGCAAGAAATATCCGATCAGGTCGGCCTGTCGAGCACGCCCTGCTGGCGGCGCATCAAGGACATGGAGCAATCGGGCGTGATCCAGCGCTACACCGCGCTGCTGGATCGCGAGAAACTGGGGCTGCACGTCTGCGCGCTCGCGCATATTCACCTCACGCGTCACACCGAAGGCGGCGTCGAACAGTTCGAGCGGGAAATCGCCACCTGCCCGGAAGTCACCGAGTGCTACAGCACGACCGGCGAGTCCGACTACATCCTCAAGATCGTCGCGCCCGACATCAAGGCGTACGACACGTTTCTGCACGAACGCATTTTCAAGATTCCGGCCGTCGCGCAAGTGCGCACGAGCGTCGTGCTGCGCGAGATCAAATTCGATACGCAGTTGCCGCTTTGAGGCGTCAGTTGGTGTGCCGGTGAGCCGGGTGTGAACTGCCGTTAGGCTATGAAAGGCGGCCTGGCCGCGGTTCGCCAAGGCCAGATGCGCTTTGTGTCGGGTGCCGCGAGGCCTGTTACGTGGTCCCGTGAGGCGCCGTACTGTGCTGACGATGCTCCTCCACCGCGCCGGCTTGCGTGGACGAACCGCTTTGCGTCGACGGCGTGTTCACCTCGCGCAGCACTTCGAGCTTACGCGCGCCGACCCGGCGCTTGAGCGCGGCGAGATCCACGCGCTCGAGCCCTTGCGCATCCCCGCGGCCGGCGTCCTGCGACGGCTGCGCCGGCAGCACGACTTCGACGTCGAGCCCCGTGCTCAGATAATGAATGTTCACCGCCGCGGCCTTCACGCTGCCCGCCGCCAACGCAGCGTTGATGTCCGCGACGATCCGCTCGCGCGGCGGCAAACCAACGGGCGGATGCGCGACCGCATCGTTTTCCGGATCGACGTGGATAAGCGCGTCGAGTACCCGGCTGTCGTTCAGCACCCGAAGCCGCGCCGTCTCCGCAATGTAGTGCCCCTCCGACACCGAAATCAGCGGATCGACCAGAATGTGCGCGTCCACCAGCGCGAAATCGCCCATTTTGCGCGTGCGCATTTCGTGGACGTCGCGCACGCCGGGTGTCGACAGCAGTAGCGCGCGCATGTCGGCGGTGGCGGTTTCGTCTAGTGCTCTGTCGGAAAGATCCTGCAGCGCGTCCCATCCGAACATCCAGCCCATGCGCGCCACCATGAAACCGACGATCGCCGCCGCAATCGGATCGAGCAGCCGCACGCCGGCGAGGCTGCCGAGAATACCCAGCGCGACCACAAGCGACGACGCCGCGTCCGAGCGCGCATGCCACGCATTGGCAATCAGCATGGCGGAGCGCACGCGTTGCGCTTCGCGCAGCATGTAGCGGAAAAGCCCCTCTTTCGAGACAAGGACGAGCACGGCCACGACGAGCGCGCTCAGGTGAACAGCGGGGATGCTTTCGAGATCGGCGAGACGCGTGCCGGCACGCCACAGCATGCCGACGCCGACTGCGATCAGCAGCGCGCCGAGGAACAGCGAGGCGACCGTTTCATAACGGCTATGGCCGTAGTTGTGATCGGCATCCGGCTTGGCGCCGCTATGCCGGTTGGCAAACAGCACGACAAAATCGGAAATCAGGTCGGCGAGAGAATGGATGCCATCGGCGACCAATGCCTGCGAGTGCGCGAACACGCCGATGGCGATTTGCAGCGCCATCAATACCGCATTCAGCGCAATACTGACAAACGTACTTTTGCGCGCGACACGGTGTTTTTCAGCGGATTCAATGGCGGCGGAAGGCATGGGGGAAAGAAATGGACGTCCGATTCCGCCATTCTACCCGCCTGACGTTCAAAGCGAGTGCCTTGCCCCGTAAAGATCTTTTAAAATCAAGCGGTTATGAAAACGAAAAGCATTCGCATTCGAATTGCGCAAAGCATCGGTGCACGCAGTCGCTCGCGTTTGGCATCGCAACGAAAAGGCCGCGTCTGAAAGACCTACGCGGCCTTAGCCATTGAGCCCGGCGCGGTTGCGACCACGGGCTCCTATTCGTATTACCTTTAATGCGACAGGCATTACGCCTGATTAACGCGAGGCAAGTGCTCAGTAAGCCCTTGGCCTGATTACTTCTGAATCAGAAACTTATCGCGGTCCATGCCTGCAATCCAGCGCGGCGGTTTGCCGCGGCCCGACCACGTGCTGCCGCTTTCCGGGTCGCGGTATTTAGGCGCGACGCCGGCGCGTGGACGAGCCGCCTTGGCGCCCTTGGCTCCGCGGCCGCCGCCAAGTTCACTCAGCGAAATGCCGTAGTCCGCCATTTTCTGTTTGATTTCGTTCAGCACTTCCGCGTATTCGCGCGACTTCGCCTCTTCGATCTGCTTTTCCAGCTTCTCTCGCTGCGCGAGTAGTTCCTTGTAGGAAGACATAGGTTCCCTTGTGGTTTGGATTAACGACTGCCAGTCTTAAGCCGGCTTGCCCTTTGAAGGTGTTCATGCCTCGGAATTTGAACGCGAGATTAACACAAAATAGAAAGACTACAAATGCATTGGCGTAAAACTAATACCTTGTCGTTTCAAAAACTTTCGCTGCGGCGCGCGGTCTCGCGGCACCTTTCATTTAGCTACCTCCGCATTTTGCAGACAAAGCGGCTCGCGAATCGGTAAATATGGGATTAATTATCAGCGCATGAAAATTAAGATACGTTGTGACAGCAAACATTTCATTTCATGAAAGCTTTGACATGAAACGTCGTAACATATTTCGAGTGCCGCCCCGCGTCGTTTTTGGCGATAAGGTTTTCCCGAATAGGCGATAAACGCCTAATTGCCTTGCCGTCGAATGCAATCTTCTAGCGCGGCGTGCAAGGTTTCCTGGTCGGGCTTTGCACTTTCGAATGCAAAACGCTTGCGCTGGCTGTCTTTGCGCAAATCGACACCATACCGGTCGACGCCGATCAGCTGGTAGCCGGAAGCGCTCGCCAGCGCGTCCGCAAACTCGCCGATGAGCGAATCTTCGGCCTCGCGCTCGAGCTCGGGCAGCGGGTCGAGTTCGTCGCCGCCGAGCCATCCCATTGCCCCGAATCCGCCGATGTAGCGCAGCCGGTCGAGTTTCATCGTCCAGAACGTGAAGTCGCCGAGCACGAGATAGCGTTCCGCGTCCGGGTGATAGCGCAAATAACGCGCGACGAGTCCGGGCGCCGGCTCCACCGGCTCGAACCGGCCAAGCAACGTGACGCGCTGACCGTTGAGCACGTCGCCGTCCGGGGCATCGACGACCAGAAAGCCGGCGCGCGGATCGGCGTGCAGATTATGCGTGTGCTCGGCGAGCCGGCTCACCAGAATGGTCGGCCGATGCTGCTCATCCGGCGCGAAGGGCAGCACGGATGGATAAGGGAAGCCCTCCGGCTGGCGCGCGTGCGTGGCGAGCGTGCCGACCGCGGCGGTATGCAACAGGTGCAAGGGTGCTTGGGCGGGAATGTTCAAGTGCTTTCCTCGATGAATGAACGCTTGCGTGCGGTCGTCGGCGGAGGCGGCAATCGGGAGCGAAAGCGCCAGGCGCTCAGGCATGAGGTGTGCGCCGTCGCCGAAACTTGCCGACCAGCGCGCCACGGGCCGCACGAACCGCAGGAACCCCACCGGAGGCGCTGAAAGCCGCGAATACACGCGTCAAAACCAGCAATCCGATGGCTTCAAGCATAAGACAGCGCGCTTCGTTAGAATCGGAAATTCGCTTTCAGTGCGCTTTCTTTCGCATCTTTCTTCTACTCGAGACTTCCGTGTCCGATCGCTCGACCGACTTCGCCGCCATTCCCGCCGCTCACCGAAACCTGTCTGACACGGCGCGCCAGCGCGCGCGCGTGGCGACGATGGCGCTGTTTTTCATCGCCGGGATGGTGTACGGCTCGTGGGGCGTGCATGTGCCGACCGTGCGCGACCGCTTCCACTTGAGCCCGGCCTTGCTGTCGCTCGCGCTCCTCGCGGTCGCCGGCGGCTCGATCGGGGCGATGGCGGCCAATGCATCGTGGATCGCGCGGGTCGGCACGCGGCGCGCGTGTCTCACCGGCGGCCTCGTGATGGCGGCCTGCGTCGCACTGATTCTCGTGGCGCCGTATTACTGGTTGCTGCTGATCGTGCTGACCCTCTTCGGTGCGGGCATGGCCACGCTCGACGTCGCGATGAACGCCGAAGCCAGCGCCGTCGAGAAGGCGCTGCGCAAGCCGATCATGTCGTCGTTGCATGGCATGTTCAGCGTCGGCGGGATGGTCGGCGCGGCAGTCGGCGGCGCGCTGCTCGCGCATGGCATGGCGCCGGCTGTGCATCTTGCGCTGGCCTCGGCCGTCAGCGCGCTAGTGCTGATCGTGGCCTGCCCGTCGGTGCTGCCGCATGTGCCGCACGACGAGCATCCGGATTCGGCGACACCGCGCGCGAACCGCTGGCGCTCGCCCGCGTTGTGGGCGCTCGGCACGATGGCGCTCGTCGCGCTGATCGCCGAAGGCGCCATGTACGACTGGGCGACGGTTTATATGCGCGACGTCGTCCTCGCGACGCCGGCTTCCGCCAGCGCCGCCTATGCGGCGTTTTCCGGCGGCATGGCAGCCGCGCGTTTTGCCGGCGACGCGGTGCGCGCGCGCTTCGGCGCGCCGCAACTGGTGATGGGCAGCGCGACGCTCGCGCTTGTCGGCATGATCGGCGCGCTGTTGCTGCCGACGCCGGTCGCAGCCCTGACGGGCTTCACGCTGATGGGTCTCGGCCTCGCCAACATGATGCCGGTGCTGTTCGCGGCCGCCGCTAGCGTGAAGGGCATCCACGCCGCCGAAGGACTCGCGCATGTCGCGGGGCTGGCGTATTTCGGGCTGCTGTTCGGACCGGTCGTGATCGGCGCGGTGGCGCAGGTGACGAACCTGTCGATCGGGCTCTCCGTGGTCGCAGTGTGCTGCGCGCTGATCGCAGTCCTGGGTCCGAAGGTGCTGCAGCGGCTGAAAATCTAGCAGGTGCTCGCCTGCTGAGCTGGGGGCGCGCGCCACGGTCTTCCTCGCGGACTTCGGTCCGCCAATGCGCCGCGTTACGTTACACGCGGACTTCGCGCGAACGTGTTCCGGCGCACACTCGCTTCGCCGAAGTCATTTGCGATTCGCGCCGCCTGCCCGTAAACCGTTGCCCCGCTTGATGTTCGGCGGTCGCGTCATGCCAGCCGCAGAAAATGGCACAGACGTTGCAGTTAGCTCCCCAGCGGTTTCCAAACTACGGGGAGCAGACCATGAATCGCACGTTCAGACTGACGGCCATCGCGATGTGTGTATCGTCGATGATCGTCCTGACAGGATGCGGAAGCACATTGACCTCGGCGGGCTTGAAGAGCGGCTCGGGCGGCGGCACGCCGACGCCGACCCCGACGCCCACACCTTCACCGACACCAACGCCGAGCCCCAGCCCGAGCCCCGGTCCGAGCCCCACGCCGTCGCCGGGCAGCGCCAACCCCATCAATAAAGTGGTCCAAAGCACGGGTAGTGTCGTGACGGCGGCCGGTCAGACGGTCTCCGCGATCGGCAATCAGATTGCGCTCACGCCGATCCCCGGCACGAACGCCGCCACATCGGCGGCACTGGGCGGCGTCGTATCCAACCTGGGCAACGGCGTGACGGCGGTGGGCAGCGGCGTGGCGAACGGCCTCGGCCAGCTCGGCAGTTCCACCGACCCGCTCGGCACCACGCTCGCGAGCAGCGGCAACCTCGTGTATGACGCGGGCCAGGCCGTCAACAGCACGGGCCAGCTCGTCACAAGTCTCGGCAGTGGCCCCACGGCGCCGCTCAGTCCGCTTTCGACCCCGCTAGGCGGCGCCGTCTCGACGCTCGGCAACACCGTCAGCGGTATCGGCACGCAATTGGGCGCGCAGTTGACGGGCGGCGCCGTCCAGCAAGTCACGCAGCCGGCCACCACCGCCATCGCTCCGATCACGACGACACTCGCGCAGACGACTCAAACCATCGGCGACACGAGCGGCCTCGGCTTACCGCTCAACGGCCTGCTATCCACACTCGGCCAAAGCCTCAGCAGCGCCGGCTCACAGATCGGCAGCGCGACCGGCAATGCAGCCGGCCAGGGTCTCGGCGACGTGGTCAGCCGGCTCGGCGACACGGTGACCGCTGCGGGAAGCCTGTTCACCGCGGGCGGAACGGCAAGCGGCACACCGCTGGGCGGCACACCGCTCGCGCCTTTGTCCAGCCTGTTGACCGCGCTCCCCGGCACATTGAGCGGCGGTCTCGCCGGCGGCAGCGGATCGACGAGCCCGCTTGCGCCGCTGACGAGCGTCATCGGTACATTGAGCGGCGGCTCCTTAGGCACTGGCACTGGCGCGGGCGGCGCGCTCGGGCCGCTCACCGGCGTGCTGAGCTCGGTGACGGGCGCACTGAGCGGAGCCTCGGGCGGCGGCGCAAATCCGCTGGCGCCGTTGACGTCGACCGTGTCGAGCTTAACCGGCACACTCGGCTCGGCCACGGGCGCGGCCAACGGCGGCGCAAGCAGCGCGACCGGCAATCCGCTCGCGCCGATCACCGGCTTGCTCACGACAGCGACCGGCACATTGACCGGAGCGGCGACTTCGACTGGCAGCACGAACGGCGCCGGTCTGCTCGGCGGCCTGGGCAGCCTGGCCACGAAGAAGTAACCAATAGGCGCGGGGAACAACAGCGGATAAGAACAACGGATAACAGCAGCAGATAACGACGCAAACAATAAAGCGTCGCAAGGGAGGTGGCGAGCCGGGCAACCGGCTCGCTGTTTTTTAACGCTACGGCTAATGCCGTGTGCCCACCGCATTCACTCGTACACGTGATGGATTCAGGCCTCACGCGTGCAGCAACTGGAAAGTAGCACTGCTCAGCAACCGCTCACGCAACGCATACGACTCGCCCGCAAACGATTGCGTCAGCACGCGCGCAAAGCGCCCGACCGCACGCCCTGCAACCTCAAAAGAAAAAAGGCACGCGGCCCAAAGGGTCACGTGCCTTCCTGAACATCCGGCGGCGGACAGCGCACGGCTGCCGCCCCGATGCGGTATTACATCTTCACCACGTCGAGCAGCGTCTTCTTGCCCGACTTGTAGTTGTACAGCGAGATCACGCCGTGCTTCAGATCGCCCTTCGAGTCGAAGGTCGTCTCGCCGATGACACCCTTGTAGTCGGTGTTCGGCATTGCAGCCAGGATCTTCGCCGGATCGGTCGAGTTAGCGCGCTTCATTGCGTCGACGATGATGTACACCGCGTCATACGTGAACGGAGCGTAAATCTGGATCGGCTGGCCGAAACGCTTCTGATACTTCGCCTGGAACGCCGAACCGCCTTCCATCTTCTCGAGCGCCATGCCGGCTTCCGAGCAGACGATGTTGTCGGTCGCGTCGCCGGCCAGATCGGACAGCTTGTCGGTACACACGCCGTCGCCTGCCAGCACCTTCGCGCGCAGGCCGAGCTGCTTGGCTTGCTTCGCGAACGGGCCGCCGGTGGCGTCCATGCCGCCGTACATGATCGCGTCCGGGTTTTCACCCTTGATCTTCGTCAGAATGGCGCGGAAGTCGACAGCCTTGTCGTTCGTCGCGTCATGCGACATGACGTTCAGACCCAGCGACTTGGCCGTCTTTTCAAATTCGTTCGCGAGACCCTGGCCGTAAGCAGTCGAGTCGTCGACGATCGCGACGCTCTTCACTTTCAGGCCCTTGGCTGCGTAGTTAGCCAGTGCCGGACCTTGCTGCGCATCGGTCGCGACGACGCGGTACGTCGTCTTGAAGCCTTGTTGCGTGTAAGCCGGGTTCGTTGCCGACGGCGAGATCTGCACGATGCCTGCATCGCTATAGATCTTCGAAGCCGGGATCGACGTGCCCGAGTTCAAGTGGCCGACCACTGCGACGACCTTGTCGTCGACCAGCTTCTGCGCGACTTGCGTAGCAGTACGCGGGTCGGCTGCGTCGTCCTGTGCGTCGAGTTGCAGCGTGATCTTCTGGCCGCCGATCGTCAGGCCCTTCGCGTTGATTTCCTCAACCGCGAGGCGCGCGCCGTTTTCGTTGTCTTTCCCCAGGTGAGCGATACCGCCAGTCAGCGGTGCAACGTGACCGATCTTGACAACCGTGTCCGCCGCGGCCGTTGTTGCCAACGTTGCGAACAGCATCGCCGCAGCGCTGATCGGCAACAGCTTTTGAATCTTGATGTTCATGTAAGTCTCCAGTTTCGGTCCCAAAAACAACGTAATCGCCCTGTGCCCCCGCTTCCCCAACACGTGTCGCTCAGTCCCGTGGACGACCACGCCGGTTGCATCGTTCATGCACTTGGCAGCACGCCTGCCGGACTGTTTGTGACAGGCGGCAAACCGTACTTGCGCGCAAGTGTAGGCTATCAAATTAATTTGTGGGACTTTTTTGAGGAAGTGGGATGAACACTAATAGCGTTTATCCAGCGGCGCCGGGTCCCGGCGTGCCTCGCGGGCCGCAAAGCACCGTCCCATGCGGGTTTGCGCTATATGGACAATGCGCCGGAGGGTAACACCTCAAGCTTTTGGCGACTCGAACCGTTAATGTTTCGAATGCGGTTCCGAATGACGTTTCGAATGCGGTTTCGAACCAGGTTTTTTGCCGCTTGGGCGCGTATGTTGAAAACGAGGCGCGCCGCGAGCGGGGGCGGCGCGCGTCGGACTCGCTCGCGATCAGAGTTTGAATGCGGCGATGCGTGCGCTCGCCGCGCGCCATTCTTCTTCCAGTTGCGCCATCAGCTCGGCCGCGCCGAAGTCCTCGCCGCGCGCGCGGCCAAGCGGCGCGCCCTGCCCCGACCACAGCGACAGATAGTCGCCGTTCTGCGCGCGGCCGGCCGTTTGCCGCAACTCCTGCGTCAGGGCGTTTTGTACGGGATACGGCGCGATCTTCTGCGGCGCGTCGCTCAAACGCTGCATCAGCGGATTGCGGATGCCGCGTGCATGGCGGCCCGTGATGGCGCGCGTCACCGAAGTCGACGTGTCGGAGATAGAGCGCAGCCGCTCTTTCCATATCTGCGGAATCGCGCTCTCGCGAGAAGTGAGAAACGCCGTGCCCATGACCGCCGCTTGCGCGCCGAGCGCAAGCGCGGCGACGATGCCGCGTCCGTCCATGATGCCGCCCGCGGCGAGCACCGGCAGTCCGGTTGCGTCGACGAGTTGCGGCACGAGCGCCATGGTGCCGACGAGCGCTTCTTCAAACGAACCGATGAAGGTGCCGCGATGCGCGCCCGCCTCCGAGCCTTGCGCGGCAATGGCATCGGCGCCCGCGTCGCGCCACGCGACACCTTCGGCGACATGCGTCGCGGTGCCGATCACATATTGGCCGTTGGCATGCAGCCGCGCGACGTCCTCGCGGGAAAGCAGCCCGAACGTAAAGCTCACCACCGGCACGCGCGATTCGATCAGCGCCTCGAGCTGCGCGCGAAAATCCGGCGCGTAGCGTTCGAGCGGCCGGCCCGGCGGCAAGCCGAGGTCCGCACGCACCGGGTCGATGGCTTCCAGCGCGCGGCGCACGGTGGCGTCGTCGGGCGAGGCCGGCTCCAGCACGAACAGATTGACGCCGAACGGACGATCGGTCAGCGCGCGGATCGCCGCGACGTCGCTGGCAATTTTCTCCGGCGAGAGCGCCGCGCCGGCCAGCGTGCCGAGGCCGCCGTTATTCGACACCGCGGCGACCAGCTCGGGCGTCGTGGCGCCCGCCATGGGCGCCTGCACGACCGGCACGCGCAAGCCAAAACGCTCGGCAAACGGCGTCACAAAATTGCCTTCACTCATGATCGATTCTCCTTCGCGCAATCTGCTCGCCATCACGGCGAACCACCACGTTGGACTCTACCGGGGCCGTGCGCAACGGGAAAATGAATTATCGAGAACGTTTCGATCGTCAGAGGAGATTGCCTCGGCGACCCGCGCCCGGCATGCCTTTGAAGGCTGCTCGCAAGGCTCGCGCGGGCCTGCCTGCATCAGCATTCTTTTGATGGCAAACTGACCGCCCGCTTCAGGCATCCGAGCCTCCTGCTTTCAATTCGACGCAACTCGCAGACTCAACTCGCGCGCCCGCGCGACTATGGAGAACACCATGAGCATCACTTCCCGATGGATCGACATTCCTGCCGGCAATGACACGTTCGGCGGCTACCTGGCGTTGCCCAAGAGCGGCAAGGGACCGGCCGTCATCATCATTCAGGAAATCTTCGGCGTGAACAGCCATATCCGCTCGGTCGCGGATCAATATGCGCAAGACGGCTACATCGCGCTTGCGCCAGACGTTTTCTGGCGCGTGCAGCCGCGCGTCGAGCTGACGTATGAAGGCGCCGACCGCGCGAAGGGCATCGAGCTGATGCAGAAGCTGAACGCAGACGAAGCCGCCGACGACATCGGCGCCGCAGCCGCAGCGCTGCGAGCGATGCCCGAAGTCACCGGCAAGATCGCCGCGATCGGCTTCTGCTTCGGCGGACGGCTCGCGTATATGGCGGCGGCGCGCGGCAGCGTCGACGCGGCCGTCGCCTATTACGGCGGCGGCATTCAGAACCAGCTCGACGAAGCCGCGAAGATCAAGGTGCCGATGCAGTTCCATTACGGCGAACTGGACGCGCATATTCCGCTGTCGGCCGTCGGCCAGATTCAGGAGCGCTTTGCGGGCCGCACCGATACCGAGTTTCACATTTATCCGAACGCCGATCACGGCTTCAACTGTTCGGACCGTGCGTCGTACAACCAGCGCGCCGCCGCACTCGCGCACGGCCGCACGTTGACGTTCCTCGGCGAGCGGCTGTAAATGATGCAAGGGGCGCGGTTCATCACGGCCGCGCTCGCGACGTCCCGCCCCCAACATCCGACAGCGAGGCACCACCCGCCGTGCTATCCGACTATCTTGCCCATGACGCCCTCGGCCTCGCCGAACTCGTGCGCACTCGCCAAGCCAGCGCGCGTGAGCTGCTCGACACGGCCATTTCGCGCGCGGAGGCGGTCAATCCGGCGATCAACGCGATTGTGCTGAAGGACTATGACACGGCCCGCGAACGCGCGTCGCGTTACGACGCGAGGAATGTCGACGGCGCACACGCCGGCGGCCTGCCAGCCACGCACAGCGCGCTCGCCGGCGTGCCGTACCTGATCAAGGATCTCGGCGCCCCGGTCGCCGGCCTGCCCATGACGATGGGCAGCCGCCACTACCGCCACTTCATTCCCGCCGACGACGCGCCGGTGGTTGCGCTCGCCAAAGCAGCGGGTCTCAACATCTTCGGCAAGACGAGCACGTCGGAGCTCGGCCAGATGCCTTATACGGAGCCCGAACTATTCGGCGCGTGCCGCAATCCGTGGAATCTCGACCATACGCCGGGCGGCTCCAGCGGCGGCGCGGCGGCGGCCGTCGCCGCCGGCGTGGTGCCGCTCGCGCATGCGTCGGACGGCGGCGGTTCGATCCGCATTCCCGCCTCGTGTTGCGGCCTCTTCGGGCTCAAGCCGTCGCGTGGGCGCGTGCCGCGCATGCCCGCTGCGGTCGCGGCGGGCGAACTCGGTGTCGACCACGCCGTCTCGCGCAGCGTGCGCGACAGCGCGTTGTTGCTGGACCTGCTTGCAGGCAACGCGGACCGTCCGCTCGGCGCCCCAGGCACGTTCCTCGGTGCGAGCCGCGAGCCGTGCACACCGTTGAATATCGCCTACGTCACCGAGCCGATGCTCGCCCCCTCGCTTTCCGCCGACGCGCGCGCCGCGCTCGACGACGCCGCGCAACTGGCCAGCTCGCTGGGCCATCGCATCGAGCCGATTTCGCTCGGCATCGATTTCGCGGCGGTCCGTCATGCGTTTCTCACGCTGTGGTCCGTCACGGCAGAAGATCTCGTGCTGAACGCCGAGCGCATCACCGGACGCAAGCCGCTGCGCGAGGAGTTCGAAGTCTCCACCTGGGCGATGGCGCACGTGGGCCGCAAGCTCGGTGAGCGCGGCCTGCCGGGTGCGCTCGAAGAACAGCGCCGCATCACCGAACGTCTGACCGATCTGTTGAGCCGCTACGACGTGATCCTGTGTGCGACGCTCGCAGGCGCGCCCATCAAGATCGGCGAGATGCAGCCGACGCCGGCCGAGCGCATGCAGATGCGCGCGGTCAGCGCCATGCCGCTCGAACCGCTGATGAAGAAGCTGCTTGCGGAGGCGTCGAACAAGGCCTTTGCGTGGGCGGGCTGCACCGAACTGTTCAATCTGAGCGGCCAGCCGGCCATGTCGATACCGCTTTACTGGAATGCCCGCGGACTGCCCATCGGCGTCCAGTTCGCGGCGCGCGACGGCGGCGAAGCGACGCTCCTGCGCCTCGCCGCGCAACTGGAAGCCGCGCGGCCCTGGTTCGACAAACGGCCGCCGCTCATGAAGGCGCGCAGCTAGGCCTGTTTTTGAGCCACAAAACGACGCTGCCGCGCGCGGCGGCAGGCGCTTTGTCGGGGGTTCGTCTGCGAAACGCCGTCATGTTGCAGCGCACATGAGCCGCAACATGAGAGCAACATGAGAGCAACATGAGCGCAGCACGGCAGACGCGCGATCAGGCCTTCTTGTTATAGGCGCTGCACCAGCCCTTGGCCGCGACCTGTTTGCCGGCGAACATCGGACACGGCGCATAGGCATCGCCTGCCTTGCCCTGATAGAAGCTGCAGTTGCCGCAGTCCTGCCCCGGTGCGTACTTCGCGAACTTGGCCTTGTCCACCTTGCTGGCGTCTTCCTTGTAGCCGAGCGCCTGGGCGGTCGGATCGCTTTCGGCGACCTTCGGCGCGTCCGCGAACGCCTGGCGGGAAAGCGCGAGCGACGAGGCAACGCCGATACTGGAAATCAAAAACGTACGACGGGAAGCTTTCATGGGGACTCACTCCATTTATATTGAACTGATCGCCGTTCTGATGACAGCGGTCCCCAAGCATAGCAACGAAGCCGCCGAAAGTGACGGGTCAAATGATAGAGATAAGCGAATCGCTACGACGTCGCACCGTGCTGCATGACGCGTGACGCATGACCAAGCCCGCTCACGCGCGTCCGCTCAGTTCGCAGACCCGCTGCGCGATGGCGAGCGACGCAGTCAAACCCGGCGACTCGATGCCGAACAGATTGACGAGTCCGCGCACGCCATGCGCGGCCGGCCCCTGAATGACGAAGTCGGCGGCGGGTTCGCCGGGGCCCGAGAGTTTCGGACGAATGCCCGCATACGCGGGCTGCAACGCGTTGTCCGGCAGCGCGGGCCAGTACGCGCGAATCGCCGCGTAAAAAGATTCGGCGCGCTGCGGATCGACGTCGTAATTGATGGCGTCGACCCATTCGACGTCCGGGCCGAAACGCGCCTGCCCGCCTAAGTCGATGGTCAGATGCACGCCGAGCCCCGCTTCGTTCGGCATCGGATAAATCAGGCGGCTGAACGGCGCGCGTCCCGAGATGCTGAAGTAGTTGCCGCGCGCAAGATAAAGCGGCGGAACGTGGCGCGCGTCGAGTCCGCGGATGCTGCGCGCCAGCGCATTCGCATGCAGCCCCGCGCTGTTGATCACGCACGCGGCGCTGATCGTGGCCGGCGCGGCGCCACCCACTTTGATGACGAAACGGCCATTGCTTGCCTCGATCGATTCGACGGGCGAGTGAAACGCAAACACCGCGCCGTCGCGTTCGGCATCGCCCTGCAACGCCAGCATCAATTGATGACTGTCGACAATGCCCGTCTGCGGCGAGAAGACCGCCGCGACGCATTCGAGCGCCGGCTCGAGCGCCTGCGCCTCGCTGCCGGAAATGCGCATCAGGTCGAGCACGCCGTTTTCGCGGCCCTTGTGCATGAGGCCGTCGAGCTGCGGAATCTGATTGTTCGACGTCGCAACGAGCAGCTTGCCGCAGCGCGCATGCGGCACGTGACGCTCCACGCAATAGTCATAGAGCATCTCGCGGCCCCGCACGCACAGCGTGGCCTTCAGCGAGCCGCGCGGATAGTAGATGCCGGCGTGAATCACCTCGCTGTTGCGCGAACTCGTACCCACGCCAATCGCCTCGGCGGCTTCCAGCACGATCACTTCGCGCCCGCGCGCCGCCAGCGCACGCGCTACCGCGAGCCCGACCACGCCCGCGCCGACCACCACACATTCGATCTGATCCATGTCCCTCGACGCAGCCGACTTCGCCGCGCGCCGCCTCGTTCATCCATGTAGATGGCCAGCATGCGGCCACCGAGCGCCCGTCACCGCTCGCTGCCGAACGCACTGCCGTTTTGCAGCGGGTTTGCAACGGTTTTGCAACCGCCGCCTGAAATTGTACGACGGCGCACAGACGGCGATGCGCAGCGCGGTGTCAGGCCGTGTCGCACCGTGTGGCGCCGCGGGCATCGTGCCGGGATTCGCCGCATTGCCCACGGCAATGACCCACGGTTGCTCAGAAGCCGATCGGCCGGCGCCGGTTGCCAAAATCGAGCCGTATGTCGCCGCCGCCGATTTCGTCGCGTCCGTCAATCCGCGCCGCGCCGAAGCCGTTCAGAATGGCCCGCCGCATTTCGCGCGGCGACGCGTTCTTGAGCGCGTCGAGCGCGGCGTCGCCGAGCAGCTCCGGAAACCGCAGCCCCCATGTGTGCGCGCCGCGAATTTCCGCGTAGATGGACTGCGCGATGCGGCGCGCGCCGTCACGGTCGGGCGGTGGAATTTCATACACGTTCATCCGGTTCAGGATCGGCTCGGGAATCGAGCGCTCGTCGTTCGCCGTGGCGATCCAGATCACATGACCGGCATTGATCGGAATCTCGGCGAATTCGTCGATGAAAGTCTGCGCCGTGTCGTGCTCCAGTAGCGCGTACAACGCGCCGAGCGGATCGTATTGCGAGTCGCCGGTGGCCTTGTCGATTTCGTCGACGGTAATGACCGGGTTCGCGTAGCTGCCGTTCACGAGCGCGTCGAAGACCTTGCCCGGCTTGGCGTTTTTCCATTGCGACGACGCGCCCGAAAGAATCCACCCGGCCGTCAACGAACTCATCGCGACGTATTGATAAGCCGTGCCGAGCAGGCGCGCTAACTGCTTCGCGAAATGCGTCTTGCCGATGCCGGGGTCGCCGAGCAGCAGGATCGGCATCAATTCGAGGCGGTCCTCGGTCTCGAGACAGAGCGCGACCTGTTTGCGGATGTCGTCGAGCGGGTCGGCGAAGTTGGGCAGCGCGCCGATCAGATCGTCGATGGACGGCATGCGGTTCGGCTTCACGCAGAAGCGCAGATTGCCGGTTTTCAGCATCTTTTCGTAGGTGGTGCGCAACGCGTCGTTTGCGCCCTCGCTGAGGTCGTTCAGCGCGGTCTCGACCTGATCGAGGTCGTACACCTGACTGAACGATGCCACGGCGATTTCCTGTTTGACCATTGCTGTTGTCATTGCTCACCCCGTTTGGCTGGCCTTGCTGGCGGCATCCGCTGGACGCCGTTTCAAGTCCAGTTTAACGAGGACAGATCGGCACGCAAGCCAGCAGTCATGCGGCTCTGCTGCTAACGGACGAGTCTGACGGCGACGCGCGCGGCCCGGCGGCAGGAATTCCCGGCGCGCGTCGAAATGCATTGTTGCTGAACCCGGCCCCGTTTAACGTGTCAGAAAAAGGGTTCCGCTCATCAGGCGTAAGATGACCCTCTGACCAGGCTGCCGGACGCAGTCACCGGAGATGTGTTCTATGTGGAAAACCAGTATCGCGGCTGTCCTGCTCGGCACTTCGTTGCTTGCACAGGCACAACAACGGCCGCCGCAGCAGGTCGTGCAGTGGGAGCTGCAGGTGTTGCGCGACGGCCAGCAGATCGATACGTTCGGTGGCACCACCACGGTCGGCCAGGCGCGTACGGACACGCATCACCAAGTCGTGCAGCATAACGTCGGCTGCAAGGATCAGCCGGCGGGCAGCATCGACCTGTCGCGCACGCTGACGGTGTCGCCGTTGCGCGCGGACGGCAACGAAGTGACGCTCTCCATCGAGGCGCAGGAAACCCTGGAGGATCCCGCTGCGCGCCAGACCGACACCGGCTGCAAGCTGCCGCCGCAGCCGCGCCAGGTGAGCGCGAGCCATCCGGGCCTGAAGGTGACGGCGGGTCAATGGACAAACTGGACGATCGTCGACAAGGATCCGACGCTCGTCTACCGCGTGCGGGCTAGCCTGACGAATGGCGCGAACGGCACCGTCGCCGCGAGCACATCCAGCGCGGCCACTGCGGCCAGCGCGGCAAAGTGAACCAGCGGCAGACGAGCTGCAGACGAACTGCGGTCAAGCCGTAAGCGAAAGGTTGAAATGCGAAGCTAAAGCGCCAACCTGAACGTCGCGCGAACAACGCACGAATACTCGAAGCCCCGAAAACAGAACGTGGATAACGCGGCATGCGAAACCCCGAAGAATTGATCCGCGAAAGCGCAGCACCTAAAGATTTCGTGGCGGTGAGCTGGAACCTGCACAAGGGCCGCACGCCGCTCGGCTTTCAGGCCTGGCAGGCCATGCAGCGCTGGGTTCAGTCGACCCACGCAGACGCCTATTTCCTGCAGGAGGCGATGGCGCGCCGCATGCCGTCGCCGGTCCTCGCGAGCAGCTTCGGCGCGCCCGTCACGGATCCTCTGAACGATGTGTGGCATTGCCAGGCGACTGAAATCGCGCGGGCGCTGCAGCTCGAAATCGCGCTCGGGCCGAACGTGTTCAAGCCGTCGTGGCGGCACGGCAATGCGATCCTGTCGCCGCATCCGCTGGATCTCGGCGGACGGTGGGACATTTCCGCGCATCGCTTCGAAAAACGCGGGTTGCTGGTCGCGCGCGCGACTTTCGGCGGCCACTCGGTCACATTGCTGTGCGCGCACCTCGCGCTGACGCGCTCGGCGCGCCTGCGTCAGATGAACTGGATCGCCCATTGGATCACGAAGGAAGCGCCGGACGGCCCGCTCGTGCTGGCCGGCGATTTCAACGACTGGCGCAACGACTCCGTGCCGCTTTTCGCTGAGCACGGCCTGCAGGAAGTCGCCACGCTGCTCGGCGAATCGGGGCGCACGTTCCCGGCATTTTCGCCCGCGCTTGCGCTCGACAAGATGTTCGTGCGCGGCATGAAGCCGGTCGAGTGGATCCAGCCGACGCAGGAAACCGCATGGCTGTCGGATCACTTGCCTTATATGGCGCGGCTGCGCGTGGAGTGATGGCGCTGAATGCGCGCCGCGCCGAATCGCGCAGGGGCGCTGCCATCGCGTCTTTTTAAGTGCGATTGCGTCCGAAACGTCCGAACGGGCTGACTGAGGACCGCGTAACAACCGCGGGCCCTGTGCACCGCGGCTTCGAACATCCGCTTCGCCGCAGCTTCCCTGCCGCGCTTCGGCACACCGCCATGCGCCTGCCGTTGGCGCATTTCCCCGAGCGTTTGCCTGCTTTAGTGGCAGGGTCTATGCTGCGCCGCACGGCAGCTTTGGGTATCATCCTGAAAATGCTGCCCACGCGGCGCGCCTACCCGGCGCCAGCCGGACAGCCGGTGGCAGCCGCCCTGCGCGGCCCTCGTCCATCGCCGTACCCCTGGTGACGCGCGGCTGCAATCACGCCAGGTACTTTCCGTCGCCGGGCGTAACTGGAATCCGACGGACCCGGCGCCGACGCTTCCAGCACCGGTAACCCGTTTGACGAGCTTGACGAGCGCCGCCTGGCAACAGCCGCTCGACCGCATCATTCGCTTTTGATTTGCGTTTTTTGATTTGCGTTTCTGATCTGCTTTCTCGCGCTCAATCGCCGCGCCTCGGGCCGTCGGCAGCGGGCGCGGTAAAATAACGGATTGCGCGCCGTTCCCGCTCGCGGGCGAGCGCAGCATTGCCCTTGCCGTGCCGGCCGGCTTGAACGACTGGCCGCCTTTGTTTTCGCACTATCCACGAAGCCATGAGCAACCTGAATTCACAAACCGTCCTGAGCGTCCATCACTGGACCGATACGCTTTTCAGCTTCACCTGCACGCGCGATCCGTCGTTCCGTTTTGAAAACGGCCAGTTCACGATGGTGGGCCTCGAAGTCGACGGCAAGCCGCTGCTGCGCGCGTACAGCCTCGCCAGTGCGAATTACGAAGAACACCTCGAATTCCTGAGCATCAAGGTGCAGGACGGCCCGCTCACGTCGCGGTTGCAGCATCTGAAGGTGGGCGACCAGGTCCTGATCGGCAAGAAGCCGGTCGGCACGCTGATGGCCGACAACCTGCTGCCCGGCAAGACGCTGTGGCTGCTGTCCACCGGCACGGGGCTCGCGCCGTTCATGTCGATCATCAAAGATCCGGACATTTACGACCGCTATGAGCGCGTGATCCTCACGCATACCTGCCGTTTCGTCGACGAACTGGCGTACAAGGAATACATCACCGACCACTTGCCGGCGCACGAGCACCTCGGCGAACTGGTGCAGGAAAAGCTGCTGTACTACCCCACGGTCACGCGTGAAGCGTTCCAGAACCGCGGCCGTATTACCGAGCTGATCGAAACCGAAAAACTCTTCGCCGACCTCGGCGTGCCGGGCTTCTCGCTGGAAGACGACCGCGTCATGCTGTGCGGCAGCCCGCACATGCTGCGCGACACGCGCAAGCTGCTCGACGACATGGGCTTCCAGGAAGGCAGCAACAATGCGCCGGGCCATTACGTGGTCGAAAAGGCGTTCGTCGGTTAAGCGGTTTTTCGCGGCTGGCGCCGCGAATCAAGCAAAGGAGCCTTCCGGCTCCTTTTTTTTCGCCGTTACAATTGCGCGTCCCACGTTTGACATTTGCTGTCGGCATTGTTCCTACATAAGAAGCTGGCGGCGTCGTCAACCATTACACGAAAGATTGGCGCTAACCCTTGGTGGGACTGTATTTTTTGTTTTTTTACGATATGATCGCGGCGCACCGTCAGTCGATTTAAACGCCGCTCATGGTACGACCCGTATGTTACAGAATGTAAATTTCGTTACGTGGCTGCGTAGTGATTTGCCCGTCGTGCTGCTCTGATACGGCCATTCTGGAGGCCAGAGACCTTATGTGTTCTTTCGTCTTCGCGGCGCCGACGCGCCACTCTTTCGCTGTCCACGCCGCTTTCTGAGTGAAGGTCATGGATACGCCGACGGTCGTCCCCTTCGCAAGCCATCCTTCCGCCCCATCGCCGCTCGGCGCTTTCGGCGCGGGCGCAGCTGCCGCGGCGCGGGTCGAGCGCGAGCTGGCGCGCTTGCGGGCGCGGGTGCGCGAACTGTCCGCCGAACTGGTTCGGGCGCAGGAAGCGGCCTGCCGCCACGTCGCGCGCGAACTGCACGACGGCGTGGGCGCGGAGTTGACCGCGACACGCTTTGCGCTCGCCGGCGTCGAAACGTGGCTGCCCGCCGAGGCGCCCGCGCAATGCTCGGCGGCGCTTGCCGTAGCCAACCGCTCGCTGGACGCCGTGTGCGCCGCGACGCGTCAAGCGGTGGCCGAACTGCATACGCCTGCGCTCGAAGCCGGGATTGTGGGCGCGCTCGCCCAGTGGACGGGCGACTTCGCCGCGCGCACCCAGCTGCGCACGAGCTTCGTCTGCGCGGCCGACCTGCGCCTCACGCGTCTGCCGGCCGACGCGGCGCTGGCCATATTTCGCGTCGCGCAGGAAGCGCTGAACAACATCGCCAAACATGCGCGCGCCGAATCCGCCGACGTGCGCATCGAAACCAGCCGCCGCCATCTGACGCTGATCGTCGCTGACGACGGCGTGGGCGTTTCGCGCAACGCGCATCGCAGAAGCGGCCATTTCGGCCTGAGCGGGATGAAAGCGCGCTGCGCGGCGTTCGACGGCACGCTGCGCGTGACCGCCCGGCGCGGCGAACAGCCGGCTTCGAGCCCGGCGCGGCGCGGCGAGCGCGAAGGCGCAGGCGCCCGCGGCACGCTCGTGCGCGCGCGCTTTGCGTGGGACGCGATGCTCGCCGACGCTCAACCGGCCGGCCTGCGCGCCGTGCAATCGTGAGCGCCCGGTCATGAGCCTGCGCATCCTCCTCGCCGACGATCACGCCGTGGTTCGCCAGGGCGTGCGTCAATTGCTGCTGGATCGCGGCGTGGCGCGCGAGGTCACCGAAGCGCAGTCGGGCGCGGAGGCGCTCGAGGCGGTGGCGGCCCACAGCTACGACGTGGTGCTGCTCGACATCTCCCTGCCGGACATGAACGGCGTCGAAGTGCTCAAGCGCATCAAGCGCAAGGCGCCGCGCCTCGCGGTGCTGATGTTTTCGATGTATCGCGAGGATCAGTACGCCGTGCGCGCGCTGAAGGCCGGCGCGGCCGGCTATCTGTCGAAAACCGTCGACGCCGCCCAGATGATCGGCGCCATCCAGCAAGTCGCGGCCGGCCGCAAATATGTGAGCCCCGCGATGGCGGAGGCGCTTGCCGATTACGTGTCCTTCGACGGCGAGCAGCTGCCGCACGAAAAGCTGTCCGATCGCGAATATCAGACCCTGTGCATGCTCGCGTCGGGCAAACGGCTGACGGACATTGCCGAGGCGCTGTCGCTGTCGGTGAAAACGGTGAGCGTGTACCGCTCGCGCCTGCTCGAAAAAATGAAGCTGCGCAACAACGCGGAGCTCACTTTCTATGTGATGAGCAACCGCCTCGTCGACCTCAATCCGGCGATGGCGGGCTGAACTCGGGCGGCCCGGGCGCCCTCGCCGCCCGGCGGGCCCTTTCTCCGGCCGCGTTGTCTTCAAGGCGCCGACAGGTCCTTGGCACCCCAACTCCCTGTGCGTCCCAAAAAGGTGCACGCGCGTGCATCCGCTAAAATTGCGGGTTTCCCCGACATTCGGCGCGCAACACGCGTGCACTACTGGAGACCCCCGCCAATGTCCCTGTTTCGCAAGAAGAGCGTCGAGCACATGCTCGCGACGAGCGCCCAGAACGCCGGGCTCAAGAAGGCGCTCGGCGCGCTGGACCTGACGTTTCTCGGCGTCGGCGCCATTATCGGCACCGGCATTTTTGTGCTGACGGGCACGGGCGCGGTCCAGGCCGGCCCGGCGCTGATGATCTCGTTTCTGATCGCGGCCGTCGCGTGCGGCTTCGCGGCGCTCGCGTACGCCGAGTTTGCGTCGACGATTCCGGTCGCGGGCTCCATCTACACGTACTCGTACGCGACGCTCGGCGAACTGGCGGCGTGGATTATCGGCTGGGATCTCATGCTGGAATACGGGCTTGCCACCTCCGCTGTTTCCGTCGGCTGGTCGGGTTATCTGCAGTCGCTCCTGTCCGGTTTCGGCGTCTCCTTGCCCGTCGCGCTGACGGCGGCGCCTGGCGCGCTGCCCGGCCACGAGACGCTCTTCAATCTGCCCGCGTTCCTCGTGATGATGGCGATTACGGCGCTGTTGTCGGTCGGCGTGCGCGAGTCCGCGCGGATCAACAACATCATGGTCGCGATCAAGGTGACGGTGGTGTTGCTCGTGATCGCCGTGGGCGTGTTCCACGTGACGCCGGCGAACTGGCATCCGTTCATGCCGAACGGCTGGAACGGCGTGTTCGGCGCGGCGGCGGTCATGTTCTTCGCGTTCATTGGCTTCGACTCGGTGTCGTCTGCCGCGGAAGAGGTGAAAAACCCGAAGCGCGATCTGCCCATCGGCATCATCGCGTCGCTCGGCGTGTGCGCGGTGCTGTATGTCGCGGTGGCGGCCGTGGTGACGGGCATTGTGCCGTCGGCGCAATTCGCGAACATTTCGCACCCGGTGTCTTACGCGCTGCAGGTGGCCGGTCAGAAGTGGGTGGCGGGCTTCATCGATCTGGGCGCGGTGCTCGGCATGCTGACGGTGATCCTCGTGATGGCTTACGGCCAGACGCGCGTGATCTTCGCGATGTCGCGCGACGGTTTGTTGCCCGCGCGGCTTTCGCGCGTGCATCCGCGTTTTGCAACGCCGTTCTTTACGACGTGGCTGGTCGGCATTTTCTTCGGGCTGATCGGGGCGCTCGTGCCGCTGAACGTACTGGCGGAACTGATCAACATTGGCACGCTGGCGGCGTTTTCGATGGTGTCGATAGCGGTTCTGGTTTTGCGCAGGACGCATCCTGAGTTGCCGCGTGCGTTCCGCTGCCCGGGCGTGCCGGTGGTGCCGGTGCTCGCTGTCGCGTCGTGTCTGTTTTTAATGGTCAATCTGCAGGCTGTGACGTGGGTGGCGTTTCTGGTTTGGCTGGTGGTGGGGATGGTGATTTATTTTGGGTATTCGAGGAGACGGTCGAAGTTGGCGGGTTGAATCGCCTGCGGCGGGGTTGTTTTTTGTGCTTCTGGATGGTTTTTTTAAACCCTTGGCCTTTCCTTGAATTCACGGTGGTCTATTTGTGTTGCCCTGTGCGGGGCGGCACTTACTTTCTTTGCCGCCGCAAAGAAAGTAAGCAAAGAAAGCGGGCTCACACCGCCAGCTTATAAGCGGGTCCCCTGGCTCGGAGGGGGCAGTGGTGCATCTGGAATCCGTGCTCTCGCACACTCCGCGCTGGTGACAAGGCAGTCATGCTTCCGGCGGCGCTTCGCGCGCCGTAGCGGTCGTTCACCCAACCATCGTCGTCGCTCGCGCCGCCTCGACTTCAGACGCCAAGCCGTCTGGTCCCGGAAAATAGCCGGCTCAGTGCGGCCATTTCTTTTCGTTTGCCGGTATCCAAATCTTTGATCAGCCAGATCGCTCCTCCGCGAGCGGAACGCCTGTGCGGCCTCCGCCCCGCGCTGCCTTGTCCTTCGCCTCTGCGCCGAGGCGAAGCCGATGGCCCCCGCCGCGAGCAGTCGGTGTTGGGGGCGCACCTTCCGGCGAGCACGCAGTGCGAGGCGGGAAGCATGACTGCCTTGTCACGAGCGCGGAATGTGCGAGGACACCGATTCCAGATGCACCACTCCCCCCTCCAAGCCAGGGGACCCGCTTATGAGCTGGCGGTGTGAGCCCGCTTTCTTTGCTTACTTTCTTTGCGGCGGCAAAGAAAGTAAGTGCCGCCCCGCACAGGGGCAACGCTAATAGACCACCGTGAATTCAAGGAAAGGCCAAGGGGTTTCAAAAAACCATCCAGAAAAACAAAAAACCCCTCATAGCGCCCCCGCCCAATTTGTGCTTTACTTTTCGGCAGACTCATAAAAAAACCGCAGCACCCTAATCGGACCCAACGAACAGGCAGGCTGAAGGCAGAACAAGAGCGGTCCGGTTTTCCCCTAAGGAGACGACTTCATGGCGATCAGCATTAGTCTGACGGTGAACGGCGCGCCCATCAGCGCTTCAGTCGAGCCCGGCACCCTGCTTGTTCAGTTCCTTCGCGATCAACTCCGCTTGACCGGCACGCACGTCGGCTGCGACACGGCCCAGTGCGGCGCATGCACCGTCCACCTGGACGGCCGCGCGATCAAATCGTGCAACATCCTCGCAGCGCAGGCAGACGGCGCGCAGGTGACCACCATCGAAGGCCTCGCCAAAGACGGCGCGCTACATCCCATGCAAGCCGCCTTCAAGCACTGCCACGGCCTGCAATGCGGCTTCTGCACACCCGGCATGGTGATGAGCGCCATCTCGCTCGTGACGCGTCAGCCCGACCTCACCGGCGATGACGTGCGCGCGCAGCTCGACGGCAATCTGTGCCGCTGCACCGGCTATCACAACATCGTGAAGGCGGTGCTCGAAGGCGCCGAGGGCATGAAGTCGTCCGGCGCGGCAAAGGCAACGACAAGCGCAACGGCCACCGCCACCGCGCAAACCACCGCCTGAGGAGCCGACGATGAACGCACCCGACACGCCCAACCTGATCGGCGCTTCCGTCGAACGTAAGGAAGACTATCGATTCCTGACCGGCAACGGCCAGTACACCGACGACATCCTGCTGCCTCAGCAGACCTACGCGGTATTTCTGCGCTCGCCGCACGCGCACGCCAGGATCAACAGCATCGACACCACCGCGGCGAAGCAGTCGCCGGGCGTGGTCGCCATCTTCACCGGCCAGGACATGGCGGTGGAAAACGTCGGCGGCCTGCCGTGCGGCTGGCTGATCCACAGTACCGACGGCAAGCCGATGAACGAGCCGCCGCATCCGATCATCGCGCACACGAAAGTGCGCCACGTCGGCGATCAGGTCGCGCTCGTCATCGCCGACTCGATCAAGGCCGCGAAAGACGCCGCCGAGCTGATCGAGGTCGACTACGACGTGCTGCCCGCCGTGGTCGACACGGCGCATGCAGCCGACCCCGGCCAGCCGGCCGTGCACGACGAAGTGCCGGACAACGTCTGCTACAACTGGGGCCACGGCGACAAAGCGGCCACCGACGCCGCCTTCGCCAAAGCCGCGCACGTCACCACACTCGACATCGTCAACAACCGCCTCGTGCCGAACGCGATCGAACCGCGCGCGGTCAACGCGAGCTATTCGCCGCAGGACGACAGCTACACGCTCTACGTCGCGAATCAGAATCCGCACGTGGAGCGCCTGCTGATGGCCGCGTTCGTCCTCTCGTTGCCGGAGTCGAAGTTGCGCGTGATCGCGCCCGACGTCGGCGGCGGCTTCGGTTCGAAAATCTTTCTGTACGCCGAAGATGTTGCGCTCACCTGGGCGTCGAAGAAAATTCGCCGTCCGGTGAAGTGGACGGCCGAGCGCTCCGAAGCCTTCCTGTCGGACGCGCATGGCCGCGATCATGTGACGAAAGCCGAGCTCGCGCTCGACGCCGACGGCAAGTTCCTCGGCATGCGCATTCACACCATCGCGAACATGGGCGCGTATCTGTCCACCTTCGCCTCCAGCGTGCCCACCATCCTCTACGCGACGCTACTCGCCGGCCAGTATGCGACGCCCGCCATTTACGCGGAGGTGAAGGCCGTCTTCACGAACACCGTTCCCGTCGATGCGTATCGCGGCGCCGGCCGCCCCGAAGCGACCTACGTCGTGGAGAGGCTCGTCGAAACGGCCGCCCGCGAGATGAAGATCGACCCGGCCGAGATTCGCCGCCGCAACTTCATCCGCGAATTTCCGTATGCGACACCGGTCGGCCTGACTTACGACACGGGCGACTACGAAACGATCCTCGCGCGCTCGCTCGAGCTCGCCGACGTGAAGGGCTTCGAAGCGCGCCGCCGGCAATCCGAACAGAACGGCAAGCGGCGCGGCCTCGGCTATTCCTGCTATATCGAGGCGTGCGGACTCGCGCCGTCGAACATTGCCGGCGCGCTCGGCGCACGCGCGGGTCTCTTCGAAGTCGGGCAGATCCGCGTGCATCCGACCGGCTCCGTCACCGTGTTCACCGGCTCGCACAGTCACGGCCAGGGACACGAAACGACCTTTGCGCAAGTGGTCGCGGACCGGCTCGGCATTCCGCTCGAAAGCGTCGAGATCGTGCACGGCGACACCGGGCGCATTCCGTTCGGCATGGGCACGTATGGCTCGCGCTCCATCGCGGTCGGCGGCTCGGCGATCATGAAAGCGCTCGACAAGATCGAAGCGAAGGCGAAGAAGATCGCCGCGCATCTGCTCGAAGCGGCCGCGGAAGACATCGAGTTCAAGGACGGCGTGTTCCGCGTGGCCGGCACCGATCGCACGAAGGCCTTCGCCGACATTTCGCTCGCGGCCTATGTGCCGCACAACTATCCGCTCGAAGTGCTGGAGCCGGGCCTAGAAGAAAGCGCCTTCTACGACCCGAGCAACTTCACGTATCCGTCGGGCGCGTACATCTGCGAAATCGAGGTCGATCCGGACACGGGCGTGTGCCAGATCCAGCAGTTCACAGCCGTGGATGATTTCGGCAATGTGATCAACCCGATGATCGTCGAAGGCCAGGTGCACGGCGGCCTCGCACAAGGCATCGGCCAGGCCATGCTGGAGCGCTGCGTGTACGACAAGGAAAGCGGCCAGTTGCTGTCCGGCTCGTATATGGACTACGCGATGCCGCACGCGTCGGACTTGCCGGACTTCACCGTCGAGACCGCGAAGGGCACGCCGTGCACGCACAATCCGCTCGGCGTCAAAGGTTGCGGCGAAGCGGGCGCGATCGGCTCGCCGCCCGCGGTGATCAACGCGATCATCGACGCGCTCGCGCCACTCGGCGTGACCGATCTGCAGATGCCCGCCACGCCGCATCGCGTGTGGTCGGCCATTCACGCGGCAAAGCAGGCAGCCCTTTGATATCCTGAGCGGAGCATTCGACATGTATTCATTCGAGTATCAACGCGCGACGGACCCGCAAGCGGCCGCCGCAGCCATTGCCGCCGACAGCGACGCGAAGTTCCTCGCGGGCGGACAGAGCCTCCTGCCGACCATGCGGCTTCGTCTCGCGCAGCCGTCGCAACTGATCGACGTGACGCGCATTCCCGCGCTCAAGTCGATCACCGTCGACGCGAACATGGTGAAGATCGGCGCCGCCGTCTGTCACGCGGATGTCGCGGAGCATGCCGAGTTGCGCCGCGTGCTGCCGGCGCTCGCGGACCTCGCCGCGCATATCGGCGACCGGCAGGTGCGCGCGCTCGGCACGCTGGGCGGCTCGCTCGCCAACAACGATCCGGCCGCCTGCTACCCGGCCGCGGCAATGGGGCTCGACGCCACCCTCGTCACGCAACGCCGGCGCATTTCATCCAGCGACTTCTTCGTGGGCATGTACGAGACCGCGCTGGAGCCGGACGAGCTGATCGTCGCCGTTGAATTTCCGGTGCCCGAGCGCGCGGCGTACGAGAAATTCCGCAATCCGGCCTCGCACTTCGCGCTCGTGGGCGTGTTCGTGGCGAAGTTCGCGAGCGGCGTGCGCGTCGCGGCGACGGGCGCGGCATCCTCGGTGTTTCGCGTGTCCGAACTGGAAAGCGCGTTGACGGCGAACTTCACGCCCGAGGCCGCGCGCGCGGTCAGCCTGCCGGCCGCGGATCTGAACGACGACATGCACGCGAGCGCCGAGTATCGCGCGCACCTGATTCCGATACTCGCGGCGCGCGCGGTGGCGATGGCGAATAGTTAGCCATCCTTTGTATTGACAGCCGGCGCGGGTCTGCACGCTCGCGCCGGCTGTATTCGCTCAAGCGCGCCGCTGAGCGCGGATTTCAGGAACGTCATGCATCCCGCTTCAATCGACGACACCCTCGCGCAACTCGCCGCGCAAAACTACTTTGCGAGCCGCGAACTGGCGACGGCGTTGTATCTCGCGCTTCGCATGGAGCGGCCGCTCTTCGTCGAAGGCGAGCCTGGCGTCGGCAAGACGGAACTCGCCAAAGCGGCGGCGGGCATGCTGGGCACGACCATGCTGCGGCTGCAATGCTATGAGGGCCTCGACACCGCGAGCGCGCTCTACGAATGGGACTACCCGCGCCAGATCATGGCGCTGCGGCTTGCCGAAGCCGCGGGCGAGCGGCCCGATAACGACACCCTGTACCGCGGCGAATTCCTGCTCAAGCGCCCGCTGCTGCAAGCGTTGATGCCCGACGAAAATCATCCGGGTGCGCGACGCGTGCTGCTGATCGACGAAATCGACCGCGCGGACGAACCGTTCGAAGCGTTTCTGCTCGAACTGCTGTCCGACTTTCAGGTATCCATTCCCGAGTACGGCACCGTGCGCGCGGCGCAACCGCCGCTCGTCGTGATGACGTCCAACCGCACGCGCGAAGTGCACGACGCGTTGAAGCGCCGCTGCCTGTATCAATGGATCGGTTATCCGGACCGCGACCGCGAGCTTCAGATCGTGGCAGCGCGCGCGCCTCACACATCGGCGGAATTGCAACGGCGCGCGGTCGATTTCGTGCACCGGCTGCGCGGCATCGATCTCTTCAAGGCGCCGGGCATCGCCGAAACGATCGACTGGTGCCGCGCGCTCGAAGCACTTTCGGTGACGGAGCTCGATCCGCAATCGGTGCAGAACACGCTCGGCGTGCTGCTCAAGTATCAGGACGACCTGGCACGTGTCGACGCGGCGCAGATCGCAGCGTGCCTCGCCGCGCCGGGATAGCGAGCATGACGACGCCGACTCGCGTTAAAGGCCCGAACGACCGTGGCGCCGCGCGCGCTGAAAGCGCGACAGCCGCAATGAGCGTCGCCGCCGGGCCGCTCGAAACCGACACGCCTACGCTCGCCCGCAACGTCGTGCATTTCGTGCGCGTGCTGCGCAGCGCGGGCCTGCCCATGTCACCCGCCCATGCGGTCGACGCGCTCGCCGCCCTGCACTGGATCGATCTCGCGCGCCGCGACGATGTGCGTGCCGCCCTCGCCGCGACGCTCGTTTCCGCGCCCGACGAACGCGAGCTTTTTGATGCCGCGTTCGCGCTTTTCTGGCGCGATCCGGACTGGGAAGGCAAGCTGCGCACGCTGCTGCTGCCGAAAGTGCGCGACGGCCTGCCGCCGCCCAAACGCAACAACCGTCTCGCGGACGCGCTCGCGGTCCGCGCGCCGCCCTCGCCGCACGCGCGCCAGCCGCAGGAAACCGAGCAGCGGGAGCTGCGCGCGCATCTGACGTTCAGCGCAGAAGAGAGGCTGCGTCATCGCGACTTCGACACCCTTTCCGCCGACGAATGGCGCACGCTGCGGCATCTGATTCGCGCGCAGCGGCTGCCGCTTGCGACGGAACCGACACGGCGTCTGAAGGCCGCGTCGCACGGCACGCATGCGGACTTGCGCGCGAGTGCGCGGCAAGCCGTGCGCGCGGGCGGCGACTGGACCGTGTGGAAATATCGCGCGGCGGCAGAGCGCAAGCCGCCGCTCGTGCTGCTGCTCGACATCTCCGGCTCGATGAGCAGTTATTCGCGCGCCGTGCTGTACTTCTGCCATGCGCTCGTGCAGTCGCGCGAACGTCTGCAGGTGTTTCTGTTCGGCACCCGGCTTACCAACGCGACCCGCGCGCTGCGCGAGCGCGACCCCGACGTGGCGATGGCGGCGCTCACCGAACAGGTTGTCGACTGGTCGGGCGGCACGCGCATCGGCGCGGCGCTCGCGGAATTCAACCGGCGCTGGGCGCGACGCGTGCTCGCCGGACGCGCCACCGTGCTGCTCGTGACCGACGGCCTCGACCACGAAGCGATCGACGTGCTCGACACCGAAATGGCGCGCTTACGCCGCTTCGCGCATCGAATCGTATGGCTCAACCCGCTGCTGCGTTTCAGCGGCTTTTCTCCGAAGGCGCGCGGCGTGCAGGCGATCCTGCCGTATGTCGACGCGCATCGCCCGGTTCATAATCTGGAGAGCCTCGCCGCGTTCGGCCACGACCTCGCGCAGCTCACGCGCGCGCCGCGTCCGGGCGATCTCGCCACGCCAACCGCAGGAGCAAGTTCATGGAACTGACCGAAACTCATACGCTGCCGGTTTCCCAGCAACGCACATGGGAGGCGCTGAACGATACGGACATTTTGCGCGGCTGCATTCCGGGCTGCGAAAGCATCGACCCGGACGGCGAGAATGCCTACCTGGTCGCGCTCAGCGCCGCGGTCGGCCCGGTCAAGGCGCGCTTCAAAGGACGCATGCAGCTCACCGACATCGACGCGCCGAACGCGTACAACATCGTGTTCGAGGGTCAGGGTGGCGCGGCCGGCTTCGCCAAGGGCAGCGCGCGCGTCACGCTCGAAGCCGACGGCGACGCGGCGACACAACTCAGCTACACGGCGAGCGCGCAGGTCGGCGGCAAGCTGGCGCAAATCGGCTCGCGGCTCGTCGACGGCGCCGCGCGCAAGATCGCCGGGGAATTCTTCAAGCGCTTCAGCGCGCAGCTCAGTGGCGAAAACGCGAGTCCCGCCGAGGCGGACACCGCCGGCGACGGCGCCCTCACTGCAGCCGCGGACGCCACGGGGCACAATACCGCATCGGCCGAGGCCGCGGACGGCGAGTCCGGCGGCGATGCCACGAAGAGGAAGAAATCATGGACAGCGTGGATCTCGAAGTCCTGAAGTCCAGCGCACGTTGGCTTGACGAAGGACATCGCGCGCTACTGGTGACGGTGGTCAAGACGTGGGGCTCGTCGCCGCGGCCCGAGGGCGCGATGCTCGCAGTACGCGACGACGGACTCGTGGTCGGTTCGGTTTCGGGCGGCTGCATCGAAGACGACCTGATCGATCGCGTGCGGCAAAGAGGTATCGAGCAAACGCATCCCGAAGCGGTGAAATACGGCATCACCGCTGAAGAAGCGCATCGCTTCGGACTGCCTTGCGGCGGCACGATCCAACTCGTGCTCGAACCGTTGACGCGGCAAAGCGGCATCGCCGAACTCTGCCATGCGGTGGAAGAAGGACGGCTTGTCGTGCGCGAGCTCGACATGCGCTCGGGCGAGGCGCGGCTCGGCAAGGCGCTGGCCACCGACGGCGTGCATTTCGACGGCGAGCGCCTGTTGACGATTCACGGTCCGCGTTACCGGATGCTCGTGATCGGTGCGGGACAGTTGTCGCGCTATCTGTGCAACATCGCCGTGGGGCTCGACTATCAGGTGACGGTTTGCGACCCGCGCGAGGAGTACACGGAAGAGTGGAACATCCCCGGCACGAAGATCGTGCGAACCATGCCGGACGACACCGTGCTCGACATGAAGCTCGACGAACGCTGCGCGGTGATCGCGCTCACGCACGACCCCAAGCTCGACGACCTGGCCTTGATGGAAGCGCTGAAGACTCCGGCGTTCTATGTCGGCGCGCTGGGTTCACGGCGCAATAACCAGGCGCGCCGCGAGCGGCTCAAGGAATTCGATCTCAATGAAGCCGAGTTGGCGCGGTTGCATGGGCCCGTGGGCATTTATATCGGCAGCCGCACGCCGCCCGAGATTGCCGTGTCGATTCTCGCGGAAGTGACGGCGGCCAAAAACGGCGTGTCGCTGCCGACGCTGCTTCAGGTGGAAGGCGCAAAGGCCGCGCGGGAGATCGCGGCCTCGGGCGGCGCCGCTTGCAGCCCGTAGGCGTTTGAGCGTTGGCCGCGGCGGCGTCTACATGGTGGCCGGGTAGGCGTCCGAGCGCTCGCCACAGCGGCGCGCACGCGAGGCGCGGCCAAACTCACATCAGGCCGCACACCACGGCGGCGACGATCGATCCGCCCACCAGCACGACGCCCACCACGCGGCGTTTGTTCAGCTCGGTCCACAGCAGCACGCCCGTCAGCGAAAGCAGAATCAGCGAGCCCGCGATTGTGTCGACCAGCAGCATCCAGCCGATGCTCAGGCCGACGCCCTTGTGCAGGTTCGTCATGGTCGCGAGGAAAGAGTTTTGTGTGCGTTTCACCGCGACGAAACCGTTGCCGACCCAGTACTCGGCCTGCACGTTCTGCGTTGGCGCGGCGAACGCCACCTGCCAGAACTCCGGCTGAACGGTGCTGCGGTCGCCCCATGCGACGGGATGCGCCGGCTCGCGTTTCATCCTGCTGGGCTTGCCGTCTATTTTCAGCTCGCCTTTGAGCCACTTCGCCATGTCCATCGGCGAATGGAACGGCTTGTCGGGCACGGCCATCTGCAATTCTTCGACCTGCGGCTGGCCGGTCGGCACCTTCATCGGACCGGCGCGATGGTTCAGCAGGAAGCCGGTCGCGCCGAACATCAGCCCGAGCACCGCACCCCACAGGCCAACCCATCCATGCACCTTGCGCAGCCATTTGATGAAGTTCGCGCGCCTCGAACGGTGACGCCGCGCCGCCTGCCCGGCGCCGTCCATCAAATGATGGCCGGGCGGCTCGTCGTGGACGACGTAGCGCGAGGCGCCGTCGGCAGCAGGTTTCATATCGATCGATTCAGGCGCGTTCACATCCATGCTCCGGTGCAGCAGGTTAAGCCGCCGCCCGCGCACGCACGGGCGCGCGCTCACCAACCGGCAGCGGAGGAATTCGACAAAGGAAAGCGGACGGCCCCGGCTAGCGGCACGGAGCCCTTCCGTTGAGAGGCTGGCTGGCAGTCACAGAGGAGGAGAGATGTGACAGGAAGCTGGCGATGCCCTTCAATTGAGAATGGCTATCATTACACAATTGGCGTGTTTGCTCAATCGCGGCGTGGCGGGACGCAATGCGCACCGTCACACCGGCCAGAGCGGCCCTTCCTGCATCGCGCCGAGCTGCTCGCGCATTTCAAGGATGCGGTCCTCCCAGTACCGCTGTGTATTGAACCAGGGAAACGCCGCCGGAAACGCGGGGTCGTCCCAGCGGCGCGCGAGCCACGCCTGGTAGTGAATCAGCCGCAGTGTGCGCAGCGCTTCGATCAGATGCAGTTCGCGCGGCTCGAACTCGCAGAAGTCTTCGTAACCGGCGAGCAGATCGGCGAGCGCGCGCGACGCCTCGGCCCGCTCGCCCGGCAGCAACAGCCACAGATCCTGCACGGCCGGGCCCATACGGCTGTCGTCGAAGTCGACGAAATGCGGGCCCGCGTCCGTCCACAACACATTGCTCGGATGACAATCGCCGTGCATGCGCAGCAGGCGGATGTCGCCGGCGCGCTCGAATGCGCGCTCGACGCCCTCCAGTGCCAGATTGACGACGGTTTCCCACGCGCCGCGCACGTCGTCGGGAACGAAACGGTGCGCGAGCAGGAAATCGCGCGGCTCGTAGCCGAAAGTCTGAATGTCGAGCGCGGGACGCTCCGTGTAGTGCTGCGTCTGCCCGACCGCATGAATCCGGCCGATAAAGCGTCCGAGCCACTCGAGCGTATCGCGGCGATCCAGGTCGGGCGCGCGTCCACCGCGGCGCTCGAAGATCGAAAAGCGGAAGCCGCCGAAGCTATGCAACGTGCGGCCCTCGAACACGCGCGCCGGCACGGCCGGAATTTCGCGCGCGGCCAGTTCGGCGACGAACGCATGTTCATCGAGGATGGCGGCGTCGCTCCAGCGCTCCGGACGATAGAACTTCGCGACCACGGGCGGCCCGTCTTCGACGCCCACCTGATACACGCGATTTTCGTAGCTGTTGAGCGGCAGCAGGCGCCCGTCGGTGCGTACGCCGACGGTGGCGAGCACGCTGTCCAGCGCGTCGAGCACGACTTCCGGTTGGAGCCGGGCGAAAGGCACGGCGCGCGCGGCGCCGTCCTGTGGATCGAGAATGTCGTTCATGCCCGCATTGTGCGCCGCGCCGCCGTCAAAGACGAGTGCGACGCAAGCTGCGGCGCGCGTCGCTGAGACAAACTGCCGACGCGCGAAACCACAACCGCCTTAATGCATTTGCGCGCTTGAAGGACGCACGAGTTCGCCGGTGTCGATCAGGTCTTCGAGGAAAAAGGGTTCGGTGTTCAGTTGCGGCGAAGCGCCGGGCTCGCCGGCATACCACGCCACCATGGCCATGTCGCCGAGAATGCGCATGACGATTCCGCGCGCGCCTTGCGGCACGGCGATATGCACCGATCGGACAATGGAACCGATTTGCATGATGTTTCCCCGTTCTCCCATAGCCGGCTTTATGAATTCATGCCGGTCAAGGTGATGATAAAAGCGCCGCTTCGCACTAACGTTGCGTACGCACCCAGACTGCTGCGCGTGGATACGCGTGAGAGCTACGAGTCATTGTTCCCGTTTTGCGGGGCCCTTGATCGCCGGAAGTGAAGGCGTTTCGCCCGTCGTTTCGGCTGATCCGTCGCGACGCGCGGCATCGCAACGGGACCATCATAAACCCTGCTGGCCGCAGATATCAAAAACGAGGCGGGGGGCCGGGCTCGCGCGGCTCAGGCACGCGTGGTGCTGATTTTCAGCGTATCCTTAACCGCTTTGCATGCGCGGCGCCGGCGCGAAGCTTCGTGGATGTCCGCAGCGGGCGGATACTTCGCTCGTGCTCTGGCTTGGAGCCGCCTGTGCCCCGCCTATTCCGCTTTTTCTTCCTTGACGTGCCCAACGCCCACGACACTCCTTACCTGGAACGCGGCAGCCGTGCCTACTGGCGCGCGAGCATCGCCTTGCTGTTCGCCGGCTACGCCACGTTTTCGCTGCTGTATTGCGTGCAGCCGCTGTTGCCGTCGTTTTCATCGGCGTTCGGGGTGACGCCTGCGCAAAGCAGCCTGACCGTTTCGCTGTCGACCGCGGCACTCGCGTTCTCCATCTTCACCGCCGGCTTTGTCTCTGAAGGCTGGAGCCGTCACAAGCTGATGACGCTGTCGCTGACCGTTTCGGCGCTGCTGACCATCGGCGTGGCGATTGCGCCGCAGTGGCATCAGTTGCTCGCGTTGCGCGCCCTCGAAGGTCTCGCGCTCGGCGGCGTGCCGGCCGTCGCCATGGCCTATCTCGCCGAAGAGGTGCACCCCGACGGCCTCGGCCTCGCAATGGGTCTGTATGTCGGCGGCACGGCAATCGGCGGGATGGCCGGCCGCGTGATCACCGGCGTGGTCGCCGATCTGTTTTCGTGGCGCGTCGCGATCGGCACGATCGGCGTGCTCGGCATTCTGTCGATGCTCGCGTTTCGCGCGCTGCTGCCGCCGTCGCGTCATTTCGTGCCGCGGCGCGGGCTGGGCTTCACGCATCATCGCAGCGCGCTGCTGCGGCAGTTCACGCGGCCAGGCTTGCCCTTGCTGTTCCTGCTCGGCTTCGTGCTGATGGGCAGCTTCGTCACGCTTTACAACTACATCGGCTACCGGCTGCTCGCGCCGCCGTATCGCCTGAGTCAAACGGCGATCGGCGCGATCTTCGTCGTGTATCTGACCGGCGTGGTCGCGTCGCCGTGGTCCGGACGCATGGCCGACACGTTCGGGCGCGCACGCGTGCTCACCGCCAGTTTGCTGCTGATGGGCGCAGGTCTCGCGCTCACTCTGTTCAGTCCGCTCGCGGCGATTGTCGGCGGCATCGCATGCGTGACGTTCGGATTCTTTGCAGGTCACGCGGTGGCGAGCGGCTGGGTGGGGCGCCTCGCGAAAGAGGCGAAGGGCCAGGCCGCCGCGCTTTATCTGCTCGCGTATTACATCGGCTCGAGCGTGGTCGGTTCGTATGGCGGCCACATGTGGGCCGGTTATGGATGGGGCGGCGTGGCAGGACTGGTTGCGGCGCTGCTCGCGACCGGCATGGTTGCTGCGCTGAGGTTGCGTCGGCTGGACGTGGCTCACAGTTGAGCCAGACCTAAGCGACGGTGGCCAATCGCCACAATCCGGGCTGCATCGAAAGTCGATAAAAAGAAAGGACTGCGTAAGCAAACGCTTCACTTTTAAACGCGTGCTTTGCTGCGTCGCGACAACGACGCCAAGCCTTACAGGCGCTGGCTTCTGCGGCTTGCCAATAAGCGCTGGCACGCTCGTCGACGCACCAACGCCGCGTCACGCGTCACCTATACTCAAATCGCGCGTTCGCAGCGCACGGCTCGCAAATCGAGCCGCTGCCTTCGCGGCCGATACAAAAGGAGACGAGTATGACGACCTACTTCACGATTGGCGACTTCATTCTGGTCATTCCGATGGCGCTGGCGGGGGCGCTATTCGTAGGCGCGCTGCCTTGCAAGACGGAATTGCGGCACAACGCGCTGCGCGTGCTGGGTGCGCTGCTCGGTGTCGTGTTCGCCGTCGTGCTGGTCGAAGGCTTGCCGGCGCTCGTCTAGCGAAAAAGCCGCCTGTGCGGCGGCTTTCTTTTCATCTGCGTGGCGGCAGCGTCGCGGGAATCAGATCGCCTGATCCGTCGACGGTTTCTCCCACAGGTTGATGCCGCCTTCCGTTGCATAGCGGTCGATTTCCGCGAGTTCGTCTGTCGAGAACGCAAGGTTCTTCAAAGCGCCGACGTTTTCGCGCACCTGCTCGGCACGGCTCGCGCCGATCAGCACGGAGGTCACGCGCGGATCGCGCAACGCCCACGCCAACGCCATTTGCGCAAGGCTTTGTCCGCGACGCTGCGCGATCTCATTGAGCTTGCGCACGTGCTCGATATTCTCCGCGCTCAAATGCTCCTGCTTGAGCGACCCGCCGCCCGGCTTGTTGACGCGCGCGTCCTGCGGCACGCCGTTCAGATACTTGCCGGTGAGCAGACCCTGCGCGAGCGGCGTGAACGCAATCGTGCCCGCGCCCACCTGTTCCAGCGTGTCGAGCAGTTCACGTTCAATCCAGCGATTGAGCATGTTGTACGCGGGCTGATGGATCAGCAGCGGCACCTTGTACTCAGCCAGCAGCTTCGCCATTTCGAGCGTCTTGCTCGCCGAATACGACGAAATGCCGATGTAGAGCGCCTTGCCCTGCTGCACGGCGCTCGCCAGCGCGCCGGCGGTTTCCTCGAGCGGCGTGTTCGCGTCGAAGCGGTGCGAATAGAAAATGTCGACGTAGTCGAGGCCCATGCGCTTCAGGCTCTGGTCCAGACTCGCGAGCACGTACTTGCGCGAACCGCCGCCTTGTCCATACGGACCCGGCCACATATCCCAACCGGCCTTCGACGAAATCAGCAGTTCGTCGCGATACGGCTTGAAGTCGTCCTTGAAGTGGCGGCCGAAGTTGGTTTCGGCGCTGCCATACGGCGGGCCGTAATTATTCGCCAGATCGAAATGCGTGATGCCGAGGTCGAAAGCCGTGCGCAGAATCTCGCGTTGGGTGGAAAGCGGTGTCGTGTCGCCGAAGTTGTGCCACAAGCCGAGCGACAGCGCGGGGAGTTTGAGCCCCGTCTTGCCGCACACGCGGTACTGCATGTCCGAGTAGCGTTCTGAAGCTGCTTCGTAAGCCATTGCTGGTGTCCTTGAGGATGATGTCGCCCGGTCACGTCGGGCTGGGGCAATCGCATGCTGCGGGAGGCGTGCTGCTGTGAGTGTGTTGTTATGTGCGGCCAGACCGCTATGGTAGCCAATCGACGCAAGCCGTGCAGGCCAGCGCCCCGCGGGATGGACGCGGGCTTGCCCCTCCCCTACACTTTCGCCGATCAGATTGAGGGAGCGTTAAATGACGAAGGCGATTTCGATTGCACTGATTGTCGGCGGCGTATTGCTGCTGTATTTCGGCGGGCAGGCGTTCAACTCGGTGAGTAGCGACGTCTCGCGCGTCTTTACCGGCTCGCCGTCGAACAAGGCGATCATGCTGATCGTGGGCGGCGTGGTGGCCACGCTCGCGGGCATTACGGGCATGGCGCTGTCGGGGCGCAAGCGCTAGACAGTGAAGGCGGCGGTGCTGTCACGCGCGCCGCGTAGGCGCATGACTGCGTGTTCGGCTTGCACAGCACGCGCCGCAAAAAGAAGTGGCGACCGAGAAGGTAGCCGTTAAGCGCAGCCGCGCTCAGAAAGCAATTTCAGGTTTCGCCGCCGACCGCGTTCCCGGCAACGGCACATTGCTCGCGCCGTGATAGGTGAACACCAGCGAAAACTTCACCTGATCGCTCAGATTCTTGCCCGCCGAGTGCAGCGTGTTGCAGTGGAAAAACACCACGTCGCCGGCTTTCAGTTCGGGCGATACCGCCGCGCGAATCCACGCCTGGTTTTCCTCGAGGTCGGAGCGGAAGAACTTGGCCTCGTCGAAGCGCTCGCCGGTGAAGGCGGCGCTATGCGAGCCGGGCACGAACCACAGCGCGCCGTTGTCGACGGTTTCATTGCCGAGCGCGAGCCATACCGAAACCAGATCGTCGCGCTCGAACGACCAGTAACGCACGTCGCGGTGCCAGCCGGTCAGGCTGCCGTACGCCGGGTGCTTTGTCATCATGCAGTTGTGATGCGCGCGCGACAGGCGCGGCTCTTCGCCAAAATACAGCTCCATCCAGCCGCGAATTTCCGGGGCCGTCGCCCACTCTGCGAAGCTGCGGTCGCGTCCATAGGCGTCCAGCAGGCGCCGCACGGTATGACCGCCAGGCGCGAGCTTCGACGACGGCGCACCGGGATATTGCAGATCCGCTTCGAACTCGATCGGCGCGGCAGCTTCTTCCAGCTGACGTTGCGCGACCTGTTTCATTTCCTCGCACCGTTCGGCCGACACGAGGCCCGGCACGACGACAAAGCCCTGCTCGCGCAGCGTGTGAATCTGCTCTTTCTTCGAATGGAGTGACATGGTGTTCCGTGACCGTCGACTAACCGATCTTCGATTGTAAAACGGGCGCGATCATACCGCCTGCTGTTTCGCCTGCGCGTCGCGCAGTGCAGTTGATGCAGGTCGGCCAGGCTCGCACTATTTGCATGCAGCACGCCGCTTGCTCACGCACGCGGGCTGTGCAGCCGCGCACGGAAATCGTCCGGCGGCGCAGGCATTCTCTCGGGTATCGAATACGGCGCGGGTTCGTTAGCGCTCCGTAGAAACCCTGATGCGCAGGGTAAAAACCGACTTTCGGGCGTCACGATTCACGTGTAGCCTGCACGCATGTTGATCGCTATTCCCGCCTGCTTTTGCGCCGCACCGGCCGTCGAGCCAGAAGGCGCCGTCCACCGCGCAGTTTGTCGCCGCGCAGTTCTTCACCGAATCCCGGGCTCCGGCGCCGTCCGCCGCGAAAGCGCCATTGGCATGCTTGGTGCTGCTACTGACGCACATTTCATCGCGCGACACGCTGCCTGTTTGTAAAGCCATGCATACTCTTCTGAGCACCCGTTTTACCCGAGCCGCCCTGAAAGCCGCTCGTCCGGCGCGCCGGCATGTCGTCCGCGCCCTGCGTCATCACGCCACGCGCACGCGCGCGTTGGGCGAACAATGGCGCGATGCCAAAGCGGTCGACGGCTTCCGCACCTGGTTCAACAGTTTCTTCTCGGCGTTGCGCGCGCGCGGCGCCTCACGCCGCTTCTCGCTGCGCACACTGCTGCGCAAGCCGACGCCGCTACGTCTGAGCGCCACGCAGCGCGCCCCGGCCGCCAGGTCGCAAAGCGCGGGCCGCCGTCCGCGTCGCATGTCGACGAACGGCAGCACCGGCTGGTTTGCGTTCGCGTTCGCGAGCCGTTAAACAGCGCTTTCCCTCGCGCGCGTGATGGATGCGCCGGCTTGGCGCGACGTCGGGTGTTGCCAGACGCGAAGCGACACGAAACCAGGAATCCATAAAAAAACCCCGCCCGGCGCAAGCCCTGCCCCTTACTTAGCGTGTTGATGGGGGGCGTATAATTCGACTATGATGCCCCGCAGGTCAAGGACTTGCGGGGCATTGTCATGTCAGGAAAAAATTTTCAGAATACGCCCGCAGAAAACGGCTCAGAGCCGCCACCACTGCCCCGCATCCCGCTAGAGGTCGCCGGGATACAGGTAAATCATTGCAAGTCCCCAAAGTGCCCGAATTTCGGCCACCCTGCGCTGCCGGTTAGGCCGTATCGGAAAAAAGGTACGCCACCTGCGCCAGGCGATTACACCATAGGCGCCAAAGGCGAAGGGCTGCCCCGCATCATCTGCGTATTCTGTGGCGAGAGCTCACCCATAAGAAGTAATTTGGCCATATCTGAGGAATATGCCCGAATCAGTGCTTATTTGCTGAAACCGGGAATTGAAGCTGCGTGCAAAAACTCGAACTGTTCGATGTTTGGAATTCCGACTTCGAAAGCTGGAGGTCAGTATGTGTCGTTCGGGAAGACGTCTGCGGGAACACCGCGATATCGATGCCAGTCTTGCAAAAAGACCTTTATTGGAAAACAAAAAGCGATTATTCGGCAGAGGCGCTCAGAGAAGAATCGCGACGTTTTCACTCTTATAACGAATCGGGTCCCGATTTCACGCATAGTCGAAGCAACGACGCTTTCTGTCAAGGCTGTCTATGACAAACTTGATTTTATCCAAAAACAATGCGGACTGTTTGTCGGAACTCGTGAATCGCGGATGCTTGCTCCAGATTTCGTCCTCCCTAAAATGTACGTGGCGGTGGACCGGCAATACTACGTGGTTAATTGGTATAACCATCTGGACCGACGTGAGATACAACTGAACGCTATAGCAACCGCTGATTTAAAAAGCGGCTATGTCTTCGGGATGAATCTGAATTTCGATGCATCCATTGTCAGTGATGTCATTGAGACTGAAGCCGCAGCAATAGGCGACATTGATTTGACCCCGCCATTTCGTCGATATGCACGGCTATGGCTGCAGCGAGACTACGCGGACGCGGTCACCGACGCCCAGCAGCGCGTAAGGGCCTCAATTCTGGCGCAGCCGGCTGAGGCCGACAATGCCCTTCGCAATCAGATTGCCGCAGAATATGCCGACGCTGAGGCGCGTGCCGATATTGAGGCTTCGGATTTCAAGGACAATAATGTTCAGTTGCCAAAGCAGGGAATGCAGGTGCGGGAAACTTACACAATGTATGCGCATTTCCGACTGGTCGCTCGATTGCTACAGAATGCTCCGAAGGTGCGAGTATTTATGGACCAAGACTCCGGTTTTCGAGCTTCTTTCATGGCAGCGTACGCGGAAAGGATTAAAGCACGAACCGCAGATGGATTTTTTGTGAAGATGGCAAAAGACGCCTCGGCTTGGGACAAGAAAAATGCGTCAGCAAATGCCACGCGGAATTTGATTGAATTTATGGCCAAGCATCGCATCACCGATGAATTCTCGGCAAAAGTTGAAATGATGAAGTTAAATATGGATGCTGCTGTGCCGCTCGGACGGTGGGGAGACAAGTGGGTAACGCATCCAATGCCGTCTGCTGCCGAACCGGGAAAGGAGATTAGCTGGCAAACCAATCTCGGCGACTATGACGAAAACCATGAAGCACGTTTGCTGCTTAAGGCGTCACTGCATGCTGTTGACCGGTTTTTTATGATTACGCGCCGTCGGCTAACCAAGGCCGAAAGACCAATCGCAAGCGCACGCCGTGGTCGCGCCATGTGGTACGGATATGCTGCTTATAATCCCGCGATGCTGGCGAAAGAACTGGAGATTTGCCGGGTGTATTACAACTACTGCGTGACGGGTAAGGACAAACAAACGCCTGCCATGCGACTGGGTTTGGCGACTAAGCCGGTCGACCCGCAGGAAATTCTCTACTTTTCTTAAACAAAAGTGCCGTTTTGTATAAAAAAGGACAGGGATTTCACTCCCTGTCCTTGAATCAGCCCCGCCAGGCAAGGCCCCTATCAACACGCTAAGTAAGGGGCAGGGGCGCAAGCCGGCGGGGTTTTTTGCACTGAAGCGGTCTGCGCCTCGCGTTAATCCGCCAGCGCGGCGACCGGCTCCGTACCGGCGGCTTCCGCGAGCGCCAGCGCCTTGTCCGTGGCTTCCCACGTGAATTCCGGCTCTTCGCGGCCGAAGTGACCGTAAGCCGCGCTCTTCTCGTAGACCGGACGCAGCAGGTCGAGCATCTGGATAATGCCCTTCGGACGCAGGTCGAAATGTTCCTGCACGAGGCGCGTGATGGTCGCGTCCGACACCCGGCCGGTGCCGAACGTGTTGACCATGACCGAGGTCGGCTGCGCGACGCCGATGGCGTACGACACCTGGATCAGGCAGCGCGACGCGAGGCCCGCGGCCACGATGTTTTTCGCCACGTAGCGGCCGGCATACGCTGCCGAGCGGTCCACCTTCGACGGATCCTTGCCCGAGAATGCGCCGCCGCCGTGCGGTGCCGCGCCGCCGTACGTATCGACGATGATCTTGCGGCCCGTCAGACCGCAGTCGCCCTGCGGGCCGCCGATCACGAACCGGCCGGTCGGGTTCACGAGGAACTTGATGTCGCCCTTGATAAGCTCGGCCGGCAGCGTCGGCTTGATGACTTCTTCGATCACCGCTTCGCGCAGCGTGGTCAGGTCGATATCCGGCGAATGCTGCGTGGAGAGCACCACCGTGTCGATGGAATGCGGCTTGCCGTCGACATAACGCACGGTGACCTGCGACTTCGCGTCCGGGCGCAGCCAGGGCAGGCGGCCGTCACGGCGCAGATTGGCCTGGCGCTCGACCAGACGATGCGACAGGTGGATCGGCAGCGGCATCAGCTCGGGCGTTTCCTCGCACGCGTAGCCGAACATCAGGCCCTGGTCGCCGGCGCCCTGGTCGAGGTTGTTGTCGTGCGCGCGGTCCACGCCCTGGGCGATGTCCGGCGACTGCTTGTCGTACGCGACCAGCACCGCACAGCCGCGGTAGTCGATACCGTAGTCGGTGTTGTCGTAGCCGATGCGCTTGATCGTGTTGCGCGCGATCTGAATGTAGTCGACGTTCGCGGTCGTGGTGATTTCGCCCGCGAGCACCACGAGACCCGTGTTGCACAGCGTTTCCGCCGCGACACGCGAGTATTTGTCCTGCGACAGGATGGCGTCGAGAATCGCGTCCGAAATCTGGTCCGCGACTTTGTCGGGATGGCCTTCAGAAACGGATTCGGAGGTGAAGAGATAGTCGTTTGCCACGTTGCAGACTCCTGTTTTGTGGTTACGGTTGATGGTCACGTAGCCAGCTCCGGGGGTCTGAAGCGGCGACGCTTTAGCGGATTACCTTACCGGCCGGCGCGAATCACATGGTCCGCGCCGCCTGGCTTCGCCCCGCAAGTTGTCTATTAACTCGGCGAAGCCCTTATTATAGCGACTTCCAATGATTGTCACAGAGTGTCCACGAGTGCGGTATTACGTCAACTTCTCTGCTTTCCTTAACCGCGTCACGCCTCGCGTCTTCCTGGAGGCGGCATGCTGAGCCGCTTCGGCCCCCGGCTCGCGATCGGCCTGTTGAAACTGTTTGCCCTGCTGCCCTATGGTTTCGTCGCCCGTCTCGGCGACGGACTCGGCTGGCTGCTCTATCAGATTCCGAGCCGGCGCAAGCGCATCGTCCACATCAACTTAAAACTGTGCTTTCCCGAGTGGAGCGACGCGCGCCGCGAGGAAGTCGCGCAAAAGCATTTCCGCCACGCGATCCGCAGCTATCTGGAGCGCAGCGTGCAATGGTTCGGTTCGGCGAAGAAGCTCGAAAAGCTGATCCAGGTCGACAGCGCGATCGACCTCACCGACCCGAACCTCCCGCCCACGCTCTTTCTCGGCTTTCACTTCGTGGGCATCGAGGCGGGCTCGATCTTTCTGAATTACTCGCTCAAGCGCCGTTGCGGCTCGCTTTATCAGCCGATGTCGAACCCCGAGCTCGAGGAAGTCGCGAAAGCCGCACGCGCGCGTTTCGGCGCCGACATGGCAAGCCGCGCCGACAGCGCGCGCATCGTGCTGCGCTGGCTGCGCGAAAAGAAGCCGGTCATGCTCGGCGCGGACATGGACTACGGCGCGCGCAATTCGACCTTCGTGCCGTTCTTCGGCGTGCCGACCTGCACGCTGACGGCGGTCGGCCGTCTCGCGAAAGTCGGGCACGCGCAAGTGGTGCCGTTCATCGGCGAAGTGCTGCCGAACTACAAGGGTTATCGCCTGAAAGTGTTCAAGCCGTGGGACAACTACCCGACCGGCGACGACGACGCCGACGCGCGGCGCATGAATGCGTTCCTCGAAGAACAGATTCCGTCGATGCCGGAGCAGTATTACTGGGTCCACAAGCGTTTCAAGACCCGGCCGCCGGGGGTGCCGAGCGTTTACTAGCGCCACGGTTCGGCGCACTGGCAGGCCTGTCACTTACAATAGCGCGATGAAACTGAAATTCACCAAAATGCACGGCGCGGGCAACGACTTCGTCGTGCTCGACGGCTACACGCAACCGGTCAATTTGACGCCGGCGCAGGTGCGCGCGCTCGCCGACCGTCACTTCGGCGTCGGCGCCGACCAGTTGCTGCTGGTCGAAAAACCCACGGTGGACGGTGTCGATTTCCGATATCGCATCTTCAATTGCGACGGCGGCGAGGTCGAGCATTGCGGCAACGGCGCACGCTGCTTCGTCAAGTTCGTACGCGACAGCGGCCTGACCGATCAGCGCAGCGTGCGCGTGCAGGTGCAGAAAGGCACTATCACGCTGACCATGCAGGAAAACGGCGAGGTGCTCGTCGACATGGGCTCGCCGGTGTTCGAGCCGGAACGCGTGCCCTTCGCCACCAAAGGCCTTGAAGGACGCCGCGAAGGCGCGGACACGCTTTGGCCGCTCGACGTCAACGGCACCACGCGCTGGATTTCCGTCGTGTCGATGGGCAATCCGCATGCGGTGCAAGTGGTGGACGACGTCGAGGCGTTTCCGGTGCTCGTCGAAGGCCCGGTGATCGAGCGGCACGCGCGCTTCCCGCAGCGGGTGAATGCAGGCTTCATGCAGATTGTCGGCCGCAGCGAAATCAGGCTGCGCGTCTATGAGCGCGGCGCCGGCGAAACGCTGGCGTGCGGCACGGGCGCGTGTGCGGCCGTGGCCGCGGGCATTCGCCGCGGACTGCTCGACGCGCCGGTGCTGGTCCATACGCATGGCGGCACGCTCACCATTTCGTGGGACAGCAACAAGGCAAGCGAACCGCTCCTGATGGCGGGCCCGGCCACCACCGTTTTTCAGGGCGAGATCGAACTGGCCGACTGAACGTGCGCGTTCACGAGGGCCGGACCGATTCACTAACTCATTGACCGACGCGTCGCATCAAGGCGTCGTCCCGTAGTCCTTTAGCCGAAACCATGAACGATCGCGAAGTCGCCGAATATCTGCTCGCCAACCCCGAATTCTTTGCCGAACACGCGGAAGTGCTCGCGACCATCCGGCTCGCGAACCCGCACGGCAAGGCCGCGGTGTCGCTGCAGGAGCGGCAGATGGAAATGCTGCGCGACAAGAACAAGCACCTCGAACGCCGTCTCGCCGAACTGCTGCGCTACGGCCACGAGAATGACAGCATTGCCTCCAAGTTCAACCGCTGGACCATTCGCGTGATGGCGGAACGCGATCCGTACGCGCTGCCGCGCACCATCGCCAACGGTCTGCGCGAAATCTTCGACGTGCCGCAAGCGGCGCTGCGCGTCTGGGACGTCGCGGAGCAATACGCCCAGGCGGATTTCGCGCGCCATGTCGGCGAAGAAGTCCGCATCTTCGCGAACAGCCTGGCGGCGCCATACTGCGGCGCGAACACCGGCTTCGAGGCGGCGCAGTGGCTCGTGCGGGCCGTCGGCGCAGCCGACGAGAGCCCGTCGGGCGGCGCCGCGCCGGAGCCGGCGCACGCCACGGAGTCGATTGCGCTGCTCGCCCTGCGCGCGCCCGAAGCCGGCGAGGAGGCCTCCGCTTTCGGCCTGCTCGTCATGGGTTCCGCCGACGCCCGGCGCTTTCACGACGGCATGGCCACAGACTTCCTCACCCAGATCGGCGCGCTTGCGAGCGCTGCGCTGAGCCGTCTGTTGCCGCGCTGAGCCGACAAGCGAGCGCTGTCCGCCCTGAACCGATTCACAGCGATCTCCCGCGAAACCTGCCCATTGTGACCGAAACCGACTTCATCGCCGCGTATCTGTCGAATCTCGAACACGAGCGGCGGCTGTCGGCGCACACCTTGCGCGGCTACGCGCACGAACTGGACGAGTTGCGGCTCCTCGCAAAAGGCCGGCCGCTCCAGAGTTTGACAGCCGTCGACATCCGCGGCGCCGTGGCCCGGGCGCACGCGGGCGGACTGACGGCGCGCTCGATCAGTCACCGTCTGTCGGCATGGCGCGCGTTTTACCGCTGGCTCGCGGGCCGCGTCGATCTGCCGGCCAATCCGGTCGCCACCGTGCGCGCGCCGAAGCAGGCCAAGGCGCTGCCCAAGGCGCTTTCCGTCGACGACGCCAACCGTCTGATGGAAAGCCCGCCCGCCGCATCGGCGGAAGGTTTGCGGGACCACGCGATGCTCGAACTCTTCTACTCGTCCGGGCTGCGTCTGTCGGAACTGGTCGGTCTCGACGTGCGTTTCGCGGACGTCGACGGTCATCGCTCTGTCGGCTGGCTGAAGCTGGATTCCGCGGAAGTCGAAGTGCTCGGCAAAGGCAACCGGCGCCGCATTGTGCCGGTCGGCAGCAAAGCGCTCGAAGCGCTGAACGCGTGGCTCGCCGTGCGCGACGAGATGGTGAAGCACGATCCGCATCCGCTCTTTCTGTCGGCGCGCGGCAATCGCCTTTCGCCGAACGTGGTGCGCGAGCGCGTGAAGCGCGCGGCGCTCGTCGCCGGCATTCCCGCCAACGTGCATCCGCATGTGCTGCGGCACTCTTTTGCCACGCATGTGCTGCAGTCGAGCGGCGACCTGCGCGCCGTGCAGGAACTGCTCGGCCACGCCAGCATCACGGCGACGCAGGTGTACACCGGGCTCGACTTCCAGCATCTCGCGCACGTCTACGATCAGGCGCATCCGCGCGCCAAAAAACGCGACTGATGCCCGTTTTTTGCGGCTCGACAGTCATCGCCCCGCTTCATCCGCCGCGTGCGCAGAAGGCCGCGCGGCCCATTGCCCTGCTGACACCCTCATGAATACCGTTACGCTGAAACCGTCGAAAGAAAAATCGCTGCTGCGCCGCCATCCGTGGATTTATGCAAACGCGATCGACCGGATTGACGGCCACCCGGCGCCCGGCGCCACCGTGCTGGTGCGCGCGCACGACGGCCGGTTTCTCGCGCGCGCCGCCTACAGCCCGCACTCGCAGATCCGCGCGCGCGTGTGGAGCTTCGACGAAACCGAGCCGATCGACCATGCGTTTTTCAAGCGCCGCGTGCAGCGCGCGCTCGCGCATCGTCAGGCGATGGTGCGCGACACCGGGGCCGTGCGGCTCATTTTCGGCGAAGCGGACGGCCTGCCGGGCCTGATCGTCGACCATTATGTCGCCGAGGACGAAGGCCAGCGCAGCCAGCTCGTCTGCCAGTTCATGGCCGCGGGCGTCGAGGCGTGGAAAGACGCGATTGTCGCCGCGCTCGTCGGCGCAACCGGCTGTCCGAACGTGTACGAACGTTCTGACGTGTCGATTCGTCAGAAGGAAGGGCTTGAGCAGATGACCGGCGTGCTGGCGGGCGAGTCGCCGTCGGACGTGCTGATCGCCAGCGAAAACGGCGTGCGCTATCACGTCGACGTGCGCAACGGCCATAAGACGGGCTTTTACGTCGATCAGCGCGACAACCGCCTGCTCGTGCAGCAATTCGCGCGGGACCGCGAGGTGCTGAACTGCTTTTGCTACACCGGCGGTTTCTCGCTCGCGGCGCTCAAAGGCGGCGCGAAGCGGGTCGTTTCCGTCGATTCCTCCGGCGAAGCGCTCGCGCTCGCTCAGCAGAACGTCGCGGCGAACGGTTTCGACGCCGGGCGCGCGACCTGGCTCGACGCGGACGCCTTCAAGACGCTCAGGCGTCTCTACGAAGAAGGCGAGCGTTTCGACCTGATCGTGCTCGATCCGCCCAAATTCGCGCCGTCGCGCGAACATGTGGACCGCGCATCACGCGCCTACAAGGATATCAACCTGACCGGGCTCAAGCTGCTGCGCCCAGGCGGCCTGCTGTTTACGTACTCATGCTCGGGCGCGATCGACTCCGAGCTGTTTCAGAAAATCGTGGCGAGCGCCGCGGCCGACGCACGCGTCGATGCGCGCATTCTCAAGCGCCTTGGCGCGGGGGCGGATCATCCGTTGCTGACAGCATTTCCGGAAGGCGAATATCTGAAGGGCCTGCTGTTGCAAATCGCCTGATCGCCTATAACTTCACGGTTATTTCGTGTCGAAGCGCGTGCGGCGCTGGCTGCCGGACGCCGCCTGCCAGCGCGGCGTGGGCAGATATGTTTCAATAACCGGCTGGACGGGCTGCGCGCCGCAAGGCTGCCGCGCCCGGCTCATGCATACCTTATGCATACGATTACGCATCGTTTCACGACTCAATAGGCGAACAACATGATTCCAGTCACCATCCTGACCGGCTTTCTCGGCAGCGGCAAAACCACCCTGCTCAAGCGGATCCTGAACGAAAAGCACGGCATGAAGATCGCCGTGATCGAAAACGAGTTCGGCGAAGAAAACATCGACAACGACATCCTCGTGCAGGACACGGGCGAGCAGATCATCCAGATGAGCAACGGCTGCATCTGCTGCACGATCCGCGGCGACCTGTCACGCGTGCTCGGCGACCTGGCCGCGCAAAAGCAGTCGGGCAAGCTGGACTTCGACCGCGTGGTGATCGAAACCACCGGTCTCGCGAATCCCGGCCCGGTCGCGCAGACCTTCTTCATGGACGACCAGATCGCCAACGAATTCCTGCTCGACGCGATCATCACGCTGGTCGACGCGAAGCACGCGAACCATCAACTGGACGAGCATGAAGTCGTGCAGCGCCAGGTCGGTTTCGCCGACCGGCTGTTCATCACGAAGTCCGATCTCGTCGACGAACAGCAGCTCGGCGATCTGCGCCACCGCCTCCTACATATGAATCCGAAGGCGGCGATCAAGGTGGTCAACTTCGGCGAGGCGGACATCAAGGAAATCTTCGATCTGCGCGGCTTCAACCTGAATTCGAAGCTCGAGATCGATCCGGATTTCCTCGCCGAGGACGAACATGCGCACAGCCACGCTCATGCGCACGACGAGCACGGCCACACGCACGGCCACGATCACGACCACGCGAATTGCGACCATGATCATGGCCATTGCGACCACGAAGGTCATGACCACGGCCATCGTCATCACGCGCATCACGACGATAAGATCAAGTCGTTCGTGTACCGCAACGACCGCCCGTTCGATCCGAACAAGCTCGAAGATTTTCTCGGCGGCATTCTGCAGATCTACGGCGAGCGCCTGTTGCGCTACAAGGGCGTGCTCTATATGAAGGGCGTCGACCGCAAAGTCGTGTTTCAGGGCGTGCATCAGATGATGGGCAGCGACCTCGCGGCCAAATGGCAACCTGCCGAGAAAAAGACCAACAAAATGGTCTTTATCGGAATCGAATTGCCGCAGGACCTGATTACCGACGGCCTCGACGCCTGCCTCGTCTGAGCGCGGCGGCGGCCAAACCGCCGCCGCGAAATGTGCGGTGGCGCACACGTATGAAAAACGCGTGAAAACCCTGCTGTATTAGTGCGCGCCCAACCATCGCTTTTTGACCGTTCGCGCGTTATATTTTCGGGATACCGGTGCGCCGCAGAGGGATTTCCACCAGTTGCGGCGCCCGATTGCGATTCAGTTACAATACGTGCCCACTGGAGAATGAGAACGATTTGCCCGGTCAGTGCGCGGTCATGACATATTGCGCGCCGGGCCTGAAGCGGCGCCGGAAAATCTTATCCGGGGACTCGCCGACAATGCCCGTAGCAGCCAGAGGAGACTCGCTGCCCCGGAGCAAATACCTCAGGAGCATTTGAGAACCGGTTTCCAGAGGAGTTCGGCCCCGCATTGGCGTTGCGACGCCCGAGGCGGGCGTGAGGCGCTTCGGCGTCACGACAGGTCATCGTCCGTGCCAGCCTTGTGCCGCGCGCCCCAGGCGCCTTGCGGGCAATACGAAAGTGCGGGCACTATGTAAGAGTTTTGCCTCACATTGAAGAAGTAAGCCAGATGACGACGAAACGACTCTTGACCGAAGCCGAAATCCTGAAGATGAGCGACAAGGATTACATGAATGAGGATCAGCTCGCTTTCTTCAAGAACAAGCTCGAACAGCTGCAGGCGGACATTCTCCGCAATGCGGGCCAGACGACCGAAAACCTGCGCGAAACGGTAATCGTGCCGGACCCGGCCGACCGCGCAACGATCGAGGAAGAGCATGCCCTCGAGCTGCGCACGCGCGACCGCGAGCGCAAGCTGCTGAAGAAGGTGCAGCAGTCCATCGCGCGCATCGACTCGGGCGAGTACGGCTGGTGTGAGGAAACCGGTGAGCCGATCGGCATTCCGCGTCTGCTCGCACGGCCCACGGCCACGCTGTCGCTCGAGGCGCAGGAGCGCCGCGAACTGCGCCAGAAGCTGTTCGGCGACTGAACGCCGCCGACGGCGCGGCTTCGGCGCCGTGCCCACAAACGCTGCTTCGTCGAGAGGCGCACGGTGATCCGTGCGCCTTTTTTCTTTTGTCCTATGCCGTTTGCCGGCTCTTGATATGCCCGCGCGCGCCCTAAAATAATTCCGACATGCGCTGCACGAGCGCGCGAGGCGGCTCCAATTCGCGTCGCGCGCCGTCCGCTTCCAGGCATTCATGCGGTCGCGCATCGCGCTGCCGCGTCCTACCCGCTTTGCAAAGAGGAACGCATATGGAGCAATTTCACGGCACGACGATCGTCTCCGTGCGCCGCGGCGACAAAGTCGCGCTCGGCGGCGACGGCCAGGTGACGCTCGGCAACATCGTCATGAAAGGCGGTGCGAAGAAGGTCAGGCGCATTTACAACGGCAAGGTTCTGGTGGGCTTCGCGGGCGGTACGGCGGACGCCTTTTCGCTGCTCGACCGCTTCGAGGCGAAGCTGGAAAAGCATCAGGGCAATCTCACGCGCGCCGCGGTCGAGCTTGCGAAAGACTGGCGCACGGACCGCATGCTGCGCCGTCTGGAAGCGATGCTGATCACGGCGGACGCGACCACCACGCTCGTCATCACCGGTAACGGCGACGTGCTCGATCCCGAAGGCGGCATTTGCGCGATCGGTTCCGGCGGTGCTTATGCGCAGGCCGCCGCCAAGGCCCTCGCGGACAACACGCAGTTGTCGCCGCGCGAAATCGTGGAGAAGTCGCTGGAAATTGCCGGCGACATGTGCATCTACACCAACCACAACCGCGTCATCGAGACGATCGAGTAAGGACCCACGATGAGCACCATGACCCCCGCCGAGATCGTCTCGGAACTGGACAAACACATCATCGGCCAAGGCCGCGCGAAGAAAGCGGTTGCCGTGGCGCTGCGCAACCGCTGGCGCCGTCAGCAAGTCGACGAGCCGCTGCGCCAGGAAATCACGCCGAAAAACATTCTGATGATCGGACCGACCGGCGTCGGCAAAACGGAAATCGCGCGGCGCCTCGCCAAGCTCGCGGACGCGCCGTTCATCAAGATCGAAGCCACCAAATTTACCGAAGTGGGCTATGTCGGACGCGATGTCGACAGCATCGTGCGCGATCTGATCGAAATTTCGGTCAAGCAGACGCGCGAATCGGAAATGCGCAAAGTGCGGACCAAGGCCGAAGATCAGGCCGAAGACCGCATTCTCGACATTCTGCTGCCCACCGCGCGCCCCGTCGGTTTCGGCTCGAGTTCGAGCGCCGCGGACACCGCCGACGAAGGCAGCACCACGCGCCAGACGTTCCGCAAGCGTCTGCGCGAAGGTCTTCTCGACGACAAGGAAATTGAGCTCGACGTCGAGCAGCCGCAAGTCGGCATGGACATCATGGGGCCGCCGGGCATGGAAGACATGACCGAGCAGATCCGTTCGATGTTCGCCAACATCGGCGGCGGCAAGAAAATGCGCCGCAAGATGAAGGTGAAGGAGGCACTCAAGGTGCTCACCGACGAAGAAGCCGGCAAGATGCTCAACGACGAAGAGGTGAAGACCAAGGCGGTGCAGAACGTCGAGCAGAACGGCATTGTGTTCCTCGACGAAATCGACAAGATCGCCTCGCGCAGCGAAGCCGGCGGCGGCGAAGTGTCCCGTCAGGGCGTGCAGCGCGATCTGCTGCCGCTCGTGGAAGGCACCACGATCAACACCAAGTACGGCATGGTGAAGACGGACCACATTCTGTTCATCGCGAGCGGCGCTTTTCATCTTGCCAAGCCGAGCGATCTGATTCCCGAGCTGCAAGGGCGCTTTCCGATCCGAGTGGAACTCGATTCGCTGTCGGTCAAAGACTTCGAGTCGATCCTCGTGTCGACGGACGCGAGCCTCGTCAAGCAATACCAGGCATTGCTCGCAACGGAAGACGTCCACCTCGAATTCGCCGACGACGGCATTCGCCGCCTGGCGGAAATTGCTTATTCGGTGAACGAAAAGACTGAAAACATCGGCGCGCGGCGTCTCTATACGGTCATCGAAAAACTGCTCGAAGAAGTCTCTTTCTCCGCCGGCAATCATTCCGGCAAGACGGTGCAGATCGACGCCGCGTATGTGGACCGCGCACTGAACGAAGTAGCCGAAGACGAAGATCTGTCGCGCTACGTGCTCTGATCTGAAGCCTGAACGGCGAAGCAAAAACGGGCTGCTCTTAAAAGAGCAGCCCGTTTTGTTTGGTGTTTTGTTTGGCCTTATGTTTTGCGTTGTTTTGCCTTGCGTTGCCCAAGCACTGTGACGCGCCGCGCTCGCCAGAACCGCTTGCACTCCGATTCAGGAGAAAGGCAAAAACGAACCGCCGCCTACTGCTTCACCGGCCGCTTCGCGAGCTTGCGCTGCAAGGTCCGGCGATGCATGTTCAACGCACGCGCCGTAGCCGAAATATTGCCGCCGTGTTCCGCCAGCACACGTTGAATGTGCTCCCACTCGAGACGCGCAACGGAAAGCGGCGTGGGATGCTCGATCGCCTCTTCCGCCTGCAACGCGCTCGCCTCGCTTTGCAGTGCAGACAAGATGGTTTCGACGTTGGCAGGCTTTGCCAGATAGTTGTCGGCGCCGTCTTTCACCGCCTGTACCGCAGTCGCGATGCTCGCATAGCCCGTCAGCACCAGCATGCGCGCGTCGGGTTGCAGGTCGCGCAACGGCGCGACGAGCGTGAGGCCGGAGTCGTTGCCAAGATGCAGGTCGACGGTGATCTGGCTGAACTTCTGCTGGTTAGCGAGCCTGATGGCCTCGTCCGCGTTGTGCGCTTCGCTCACCGTGTAGCCGCGCCGCGTGAGACCGCGCGCGAGGATGCCGGAGAACACCTCGTCGTCGTCGATCACCAGAAAATTCATTTCGCTCATGCCTGTTTCTCCGTGTTGGATGGCGCGGCGCCTTGACGGCCCGGACCGGAAATTTTGCGCTCGGTGAGCGGCAGCCGCAAAACCGCGCGCGTACCGCGCGGCCTGGTTGGACTGACGTCTGTCAATTCGATCGACCCTTTCAGACGCGCCGCCGCCGAAAACGCCAGATACAGACCGACGCCGTGCCCGCCCTGCGTGCTCTCCACGGGCATGGTTCCGAGCGAGCCGCGCAGCGCAGCCGGAATGCCTGGGCCCGCGTCGCAGACTTCCAGTTCGATCTGGTCGCCGCGCGCCGCCAACCTGCACGACAGCGTGACGTGATCGCGACTCGCGCGCGCCGCGTTGTCGAGCAGAATCGTCAGAATCTGGCTGACGGCTACCGTGTCGTCAAGGCTGACATCGGCGGGCGGAGCGCCGAGCCGCTCGAACTTCACATGCGGATGGCGCAAGCGCCATTGCTCGGCGAACGATTCGAGCCATTCGTCCACCGGCTGACGCTGCGTGCTGGTCGTTGCGCGGCTGCGCAACCTCGCAAGCGCCGACGTGCACAAGCTCATCTGTTGCTCGAGCAGTTCAAGGTCGGCGCTGTACGGCGCGAGTCCCTTGTCGGTGCGCGCGGCGTCGCGGAGTTCTTCGGACAGCATTGCAATTGTAGACAGAGGCGTGCCGATTTCGTGAGCGACGGTCGCCGCCTGGACGCCCAGCGCGACCGCGCGTTCGTCCTGGAGCAAGCGCTGCTGCGCTTCTCCGAGCGCTGCGTCACGTAGCCGCAGGGCTCGCGACATGCGCGCGACGAACCACGCGATCAGCCCGACGCTCACCATGAAGTTCACCCACATGCCGGCGCGGTAGTAGTCGAACAGGTTCGCGGGATTATCGAGATTCAACGGCACCGAATCGAAGCCGAGCACGGCGTAGCAGGCCACGGCAAACGCCGCGAGCCAGGCCATGAGCTGCCACGGCAGGACGGCCGCCGCAATGGCGAGCGACGGCAGATATAGCGACACAAACGGATTGGTGGTGCCGCCGGACAGAAACAGCAACGCCGACAATGCGCCGAGATCGACCCAGATCTGGCCGAACAACTCCATATTCGACTCGGGCCGCTGCTGCGCGACGCGCCACCATGTGAGCCCGTTGAAAATCACTTCGAGCGCGATGACGAGCAGCATGGCCGGCAACGGCAAATGCACGCCGATGAAGATCTGCACGAACGCGATAGTCAGCAGCTGCCCGATGATCGCAAGGCTGCGCAGCCAGAACAGATGGCCGAGATTGACGCGGCCGGTGTTAGTTATACGATGCATGACTTCAGTTTACCTGTTCGGATGCTTCCGAATGATGCCGCCGCCGCGCGGCGCTACCATAGTCGCTTTGTCAGCGCGAAGCCGGTCGTTCGGCTGCAATCACCCATGGTCAACCCCGACATGTCGTCAGCTTTCCTTAACTTTTTGCGGCAAGGTGCCGCGGCTCGCCGCACTGGCGCGCGGGCGCTCGAGGCCGAGGCGCTTCATGCCGCCGCACAACTCCGCCCGCTCGACGACGAGTCGCTCGCTTCGCTCATGCACGGGTTGATCGAACAGCAACGACCTGGCGATGCAATCGAACTGGCCGCCATTATTGCGCAACTCGACGAGCACAACGCCCACGCACACTTCCGTCTCGGCTACGCATTGCAGATGGCGGGCCGGCACCACGACGCCTTGGCCCCGTATCGATGCGCGCTCGCACTGAATCCGGCGCTGCCCTCGCTGCGCTGCAATCTCGCGGGCGCGCTTGCTTTCACCCATCGCGGTCTGGACGAGCAGATCGCGCTGCTCGAAGAGGCGGTCGAACACGATCCCGCCGACGGCAATGCGTGGATCAATCTCGCGGGAGCCTATCGCAAGAACATGGATTTGCCGCGCGCGCTGGAAGCCGGCGAGCGCGCCGTGCTCTGCGCGCCGCTCAACCCGCTTGCGCACAACAACTATGCGCTGACGCTACGGGAAGCGCAACGCTGGGACACAGCGCTGCAAGCCGCGCAAACTGCCTGCGCGCTCGCACCCGCCGACGCCTTCATGCGCTCCAATCTGGCCATGCTGCAACTCATGCGCGGCGATCATGCGAACGGTTGGCTCTCGCATGAAGCACGCTGGAGCGGCTCGGCGGAGCTGCACGGCCATCGTCCGGCCCTGCCCGGGCCCACCTGGCGCGGCGAGCCGCTTGCCGGTAAGACACTACTCGTGTGGGGCGAGCAAGGCATGGGCGACGTGCTGCAGTTCAGCCGCTACATTCCGCTTGTGGCCGAGCGTGCGCATCGCGAAGGCGGCCGCCTTGCATGGAACTCGTTCCCGCAGATGGGCGCGCTCCTCGCGCGCAGCCTCGGCGGCCATGTCGATCATTATTCGGCGGGCGGCGGGGTCGAAACGCTGCCGTCGTTCGACTTCGAGATTCCACTGCTGAGCCTGCCGTTGATTCTCGGCACGCGCGAGGCGACCATTCCCGCTGCCACGCCCTATCTGCACGCGGACGCTGGTGCCCTCGCGCGCTGGCGGGAGCGGCTCGCCGGCGAGCCGCGGCTCAAGGTCGGGCTCGCATGGACCGGCAGCCACGGGCACCAACGCAATCCGTTTCGCCGTGTCGGCTGGGAACGCTATGCGACGCACTTCGCCAACCTGCGCAACGTGGCGTTCTACTCGTTGCAGCCGGGCGCGGGCGCGGAGGTCGCGGCAGCAAGCGCCGCCGGTCTGCCCATGACCGACTACACCGCCGAATTGGCGACTTTCGACGACACCGCCGCCTTTGTCGGCGCACTCGATCTGGTCATTACCGTTTGCACCTCCGTTGCGCATCTGAGCGGCGCGCTCGGGCAGCGCACCTGGGTGCTGCTCGACGTCAATCCGCATTGGGTGTGGCTCGTCGACCGACGCGACAACCCGTGGTACCCGAGCGCGACGCTGTACCGGCAGCCGCGGTTCGGCGAGTGGGAGCCGGCGCTTGCGGCGCTCACCCGCGATCTGGATGCACTCGCGGCCCGGCACGCCGCCGCGCCGTGCTAGCGCGGGCAGGCCTCAGCGCCCGGAAAACCGCTCACGGTCAGCCGGCGCCGGGCTCAGGCTGAGCCGCCCGGGCGATTTCCGCGGCGAGGCATTCTGGGCACAAGCAACGGCCGGCTGGGTCCAGCCGCTCGCGCGGCAGCGCCGGCATCTGGCGGCACCAGCAGTCGAACGGCTCTTTTTGCATCGCGCAGTCAAACGCATTGCCGCAGCGCGGGCAACGCGCGCTGCCCTGAGAGCGGGAGGCAGACGGTTTCATGACAGACGGCGTTCTCGCGGGACATCGACGAAGAAATGATGCCACGGCTCGCGTCCTACCGTGAGTCGTCCATTCGGCTAATTCACAGGCGCGCCGTTTGCGCGCTACGCTTTGCCGTCGGATGGCGCTGCAAACCGCGGTGTCGCAGTGCGGAAACGGTGCTTGTGCGCCGCCGCCACGCGTGTCGAAAACCCTGTTGCAGTGCGCCAGTCCTGTACAATTCGCCCTGTTTCAACTGTTCCGTGCCCGAGCCTGCCGCCATGTCCGAGCTTCCCGACCTTTCGCAGATTGCGCCCACCCTGAAGGCTGAAATCCTGGCCGAGGCGCTGCCTTACATTCGCCAGTATCACGGCAAGACCGTGGTCATCAAATACGGCGGCAACGCCATGACGGAAGAGCGGCTGAAGCAGGGCTTTGCGCGCGACGTGATTCTGCTCAAGCTGGTCGGCATCAATCCGGTCATCGTGCACGGCGGCGGTCCGCAAATCGACCAGGCGCTCAAGAAGGTCGGCAAGCAGGGCACGTTCATTCAGGGCATGCGCGTCACCGACGAAGAGACGATGGAAGTCGTCGAATGGGTGCTCGGCGGCGAAGTGCAGCAGGACATCGTCACGCTGATCAATCACTTCGGCGGTCACGCAGTGGGTCTGACCGGCAAGGACGGCGGCCTGATCCACGCGCGCAAGATGCTGATGCCGGACCGCGACAATCCCGGGCAGTATGTGGACATCGGCCAGGTGGGCGAAGTCGAGGCAATCAATCCGGCCGTGGTGAAGGCACTGCAGGACGACGCATTCATTCCGGTCATCTCGCCGATAGGCTTCGGCGAAGACGGGCTGTCGTACAACATCAACGCCGACCTCGTCGCGGGCAAGCTGGCGGTGGTGCTGAACGCCGAAAAGCTCGTGATGATGACGAACATTCCCGGCGTGATGGACAAGGAAGGCAATCTGCTCACCGACCTGTCCGCGCGTGAAATCGACGGCCTGTTCGCCGACGGCACTATCTCGGGCGGCATGCTGCCCAAGATCTCGTCCGCACTCGACGCGGCGAAGAGCGGCGTGCGCTCGGTGCACATTATCGACGGGCGCATCGAACATTCGGTGCTGCTGGAAATTCTCACCGAACAGCCGTTCGGCACGATGATCCGCTCGCATTGATTGCTGGGGCAGACCGGCATATGAGGCGCGCTGCTGTAACGCGCCTCGTATGCCGCCCCGTGGGCTGCGCGGCGTCTGCGCCGCGCCGGATCGGTCACCGGGGTCGGCACCGGGTCCCCATCACGCCAGATCAGGCGCCCGGTTACGCCCGAGTCGCGCCCCGTCCCACTCACAGCCCGGTAGCATGCTAATCGCGGCGCCCGGCGCCTGAACCGCCCTCTTTCCCATGCGCACTCCGACTTCCCGGCGCCGTCGTCCGCTCATCGCAGGTGGTCGCCCGGTCTGGCTGTTCGATCTCGACAATACGCTGCACCACGCGTCGCACGCGATCTTCCCCGCAATCAATCAGGCGATGACGCAGTACATCGTCGACGCGCTGCAGGTGGAACTCGACGAAGCGAACCGTCTGCGCACCGGGTACACCCAGCGCTACGGCGCGGCGCTCCTCGGCCTCACGCGCCACCATCCGCTCGATGCCACCGACTTCCTCAAAGTCGTACACACGTTTCCCGATCTCGGCTCCATGATTCGCCACGAGCGCGGCGTCGCACGTCTCGTGGCCGCGTTACCGGGCCGCAAGATCGTGCTGACCAACGCGCCGGAAGCGTATGCGCGCGCGGTGCTCGCGCAACTGCGCATCGAGCGTCTGTTCGAGCAGGTCATCGCAATCGAGCACATGCGCGACCGGCGCCGCTGGCGCGCGAAGCCCGACCACGCGATGCTGCGCAAGGCCATGCGCGACGCCAATGTGTCGCTGAAGGACGTGATTCTCGTCGAAGACACGCGCTCGCACCTGAAGAACTACCGGCGGCTCGGCATCCGCACGGTGTGGATCACCGGTCACCTGCCGCGCAAACCGCATGCGGACGGCGTGCCCACGCGGCTGCCGGGCACGGGCCGCCCGCATTATGTGGATCGCAGCATTCGTTCGTTAAAATCGCTACGACTGAGCACCCGCTCGGTTCGATTGAAGCGCCAGCAGACGGGACGACAGCCATGCAGCCGATCGACAAGCCTGACGAAGCCCTAGCCGAACACGAAGCCGCTGCTGCGCCGGCCGTCCCGCGCGCGCAGCGCCTGAAGCCCGGCGAGCGCCGCGTGCACATCCTGCAGACGCTCGCCGCAATGCTGGAAGCGCCCAAAAGCGAAAAGATCACGACCGCGGCGCTCGCCGCGCGGCTTGGCGTATCCGAAGCCGCGCTCTACCGGCACTTCGCGAGCAAGGCGCAAATGTTCGAAGGACTCATCGAGTTCATCGAGCAGACCATCTTCGGCCTGATCAATCAGATCGTCGACAAGGAAAACAATGGCGTGCTGCAGGCGCGCGCCATCGCGCTGATGCTTCTGAATTTCTCTGCGAAAAATCCTGGCATGACGCGCGTGCTGACCTGCGAGGCGCTCGTCGGCGAACATGAACGGCTCACGATGCGCGTCAATCAGATGCTGGAGCGTGTGGAAGCTTCGCTCAAGCAATGCCTGCGCGTCGCCGCGGCGAATGCCGGCGCCGGGGCGCAAGACGCACCGGCGCTCGTGCCGGCGGACTACGATCCCGCCATTCGCGCGAGCCTGCTGCTCAGCTATGTGATTGGGCGCTGGCATCGCTTTGTCCGCAGCGGCTTTGTGCGCCTGCCCGCCGACGAGGCCGACCCGCAATTGCGCGTGATCCTGCAGTAGTGCGCGGGACGGCGCACCGACAGTCAGCCAGACGCTGCCGCGCGGAATTTTCCGCTATACTTTGCGCCTGACTGCGGCGCTGCATCTGCCTCAAACCCTCTTCCGGTATCGGGCGCCGCGCTCCAGAACTGAATACGTCATACGCGCCGATTTGCTGACTCGATTGCGGGCGCGCGAACCAGTGGAATAAATCCCCGGTTCACTATAAATGCGGCTAAAGAGGTCGTCAGCCGCGCACAAGTCGTTTTCCCCCGTGCTTTGCCGACGCCGTCTAGCCGCCCTGTATTTGTCAAATGGCGGAATGAATGGAATCGATCGGCATCGTCGCTCCACAAAAAATGCATTTCCCCGAGCCGTTGCGTCTGCAAAGCGGCAGCTCGCTCGCGGGCTACGACCTGATGGTCGAGACCTACGGCACGCTCAACGCCGCGCGCAGCAATGCGGTGCTCGTGTGCCACGCGCTCAACGCGTCGCATCACGTGGCGGGCGTGTATGCGGACAATCCGAAGGACATCGGCTGGTGGGACAACATGGTCGGCCCCGGCAAGCCGCTCGATACCGACCGGTTCTTCGTGATCGGCGTCAACAATCTCGGCTCGTGCTTCGGCTCGACCGGCCCCATGAGCATCGATCCGGCCACGGGCAAGCCGTACGGCGCGACGTTCCCGGTCGTCACCGTGGAAGACTGGGTCAATGCGCAGGCGCGCGTCGCCGATCAGTTCGGCATTGAGCGCTTCGCGGCGGTCATGGGCGGCAGCCTCGGCGGCATGCAGGCGCTCGCGTGGAGCATGATGTATCCGGAGCGCGTCGCGCATTGCATCGTGGTGGCGTCCACGCCGAAGCTGTCCGCGCAGAACATTGCGTTTAACGAAGTGGCGCGCTCGGCGATTCTGTCGGACCCGGACTTCCACGGCGGCAACTACTACGCGCACAACGTGAAGCCGAAACGCGGCTTGCGCGTCGCGCGAATGATCGGCCACATCACTTATCTGTCGGACGACGACATGGCCGAGAAATTCGGCCGGTCGCTGCGCCGCGCGGAAGGCGCGCTCGACGCCTACAACTTCAATTTCGACGTGGAGTTCGAAGTGGAGTCGTATTTGCGCTATCAGGGCGACAAGTTCGCCGACTACTTCGACGCGAACACCTATCTGCTCATCACGCGCGCGCTGGATTACTTCGATCCCGCCAAGGCTTTTGAGGGCGATCTGACAGCGGCTCTTGCGCACACCACGGCGAAATATCTGATTGCGAGTTTCACAACCGACTGGCGTTTTGCGCCGGCCCGCTCGCGCGAGCTGGTGAAGGCGCTGCTGGACCACAAGCGCACGGTCACCTATGCGGAAATCGACGCGCCGCACGGCCACGACGCCTTTCTGCTCGACGACGCGCGCTATCACAACCTGATGCGCGCCTACTACGAACGCATTGCAAACGAGGTGAACGCATGAACCAGCGAGCACTCGATTATCTGGCGCTGCGCCCGGACTTCCGCGCCATCGCCCGCTGGGTGGAACCGCGCGCCACGGTGCTGGATCTGGGCTGCGGCGACGGCTCGCTGCTCTCGCTTCTCAGCGAGGAGCTGGACGTGCAGGGCTACGGCATCGAGATCAACGACGCGGGCGTGCTGGCCGCGACGCAAAACGGCGTCAACGTGATCCAGCAGAATCTCGAAGACGGCCTGCGTCTTTTCGAGGACGGCAGCTTCGATTTCGCGATTCTGTCGCAGACGCTGCAAACCATTCATCAGACCGCTGCGATTCTGCGCGAAACGGTGCGCGTCGGTCGCGAATGCATCGTATCGTTTCCGAACTTCGGCTATTGGGCGCATCGGCTCTCGGTGCTGCAAGGACGCATGCCGGTGTCGAAGTCGCTGCCCTATCAATGGCACAACACGCCGAACGTGCGCGTGCTGACCATCAAGGACTTCGAAGCGCTCGCGCCCGAAGTCGGCATTGAAATTCTCGACCGCGTCGTGCTGCACGACGGTCAGACGGTGCGGTGGGGGGTGAACTGGCGTGGTAGTCTTGCGGTCTATCGCGTCAAGAAAAGCTAACGCAACTTATTCACATGTCGAACCCGCCGCACGAGGCGCCCGCACTTACCGCTCACCAAGAACATCCCGGCTGGCGCGCGTTTTTCAATACGCGCATGCTGATCTGCGTCTTTCTCGGTTTTACGTCGGGATTGCCGCTGTTCACGCTCGTCTATCTGGTGCAGGCCTGGTTGCGCTCGGAAGGCGTCAATCTGAAGGAAATCGGTCTTTTTGCGCTGATCCAATTTCCCTATACATGGAAATTCATCTGGGCGCCGCTCATGGACCGCTACGTCCCGCGCTTGCCCGGCTGGCGTCCGGGTAGGCGCCGCGGCTGGATGCTCGTCACGCAGATTCTCGTCGCGGGCGCCATCGCCGCGTTGGGATTCGTGTCGCCGCGCGACTCCATCTGGACGGTCGCCGCACTGACAGCGCTCGTCGCGTTTTTCGGCGCGAGCCAGGATATTTCGATCGACGCCTACCGGCGCGAGTTGCTGAGCGACACGGAGCAAGGTCTCGGCAATGCCGTGCACGTGAACGCCTACAAGATTGCGGCGCTGGTACCCGGATCGCTGGCGCTTATTCTGTCGGATCATTTGCCGTGGACGACGGTTTTCATGGTGACGGGCGCCTTCATGCTGCCGGGAATCGTCATGACGCTCGTAGTCCGCGAACCCGAAGTGCACGGCACGCCGCCCAGGAATCTGCGCGAAGCCATCGTGCAGCCGTTCCGTGAATTCATCGAGCGCGACGGCTGGCGCGGCGCGCTCTTCGTGCTCGGCTTCATCTTTCTCTACAAGCTCGGCGACACGATGGCGACCACGCTGTCCACGTCGTTCTTTCTCGACATCGGCTTCTCGCGTACGCAGATCGGCGTGATCGCGAAAACGACGGCATTCGGCGCGAGTCTCGCGGGCGGCATTGTCGGCGGCGTGTGGCTCATGAAAATCGGCATCGGCCGGGGCTTGTGGATTTTCGGCATTCTGCAGATGGTGTCGACGCTCGGCTTTGCATGGCTCGCGCACCTCGGGCCGGCTTCGCCCGGCCTGACGGCAATTTACGACATCGCGGTAGGAATCAGCGAAGGCACGACGAAACTGCTGTCGTGGGTCGGCATAGACTGGTCGGTGCAGTTGGAGCCGCGCTCGGTTGCGCTTGCGCTCGTCTACGGTTTCGAGACCTTTTCCACCGGTCTGACGATGGCGGCCTTCACCGCGTACATCGCCAGCACGACCGACCCGCGTTACACGGCCACCCAGTTCGCGCTGTTCACGAGCCTCGCCTCGGTGCCGCGCACGCTGGCCTCGGCGGCGAGCGGCTATGTGGTCGCGAAAATCGGCTGGTTCGACTATTTCATCGTCTGCACCGCGCTCGCTGTGCCGGGCATGCTGCTGCTGTTGCGCATCGCGCCGTGGAGAGTCCGGTCGTGAAGGCGCTTTTTGACCACAAGCCCTTGTGCTTGCGCGCCGGTTCCGGCAGGCGGCGCGACGCGGGCCGCAGCGCGCTCGGCGCCGTGCTGAGCGCAGGCTGTCTGAGCTTTATCGGCGGTCTGCTGATGCCGTCCGGTGCAGATGCGGCGGCGACCGCAGCAGCCGCGAACAGCGCCACTACGGCGACGTCTGCGAACACGGCCAATCCTGCAACCGCTGCGGCGCCGCAAGCACCGGCGGCAACCGCGAAATCCGCGACGGCTGCCGGCGCCGAAAGCGCGCCGCCTGCCGCACCAGCCGCGAACAGCGCAGCCAACTCCGGCAGCGCGCCGGCCGCGGGCACCTCGCCGGGATCATCGGCGCAACCCTCCCCGAGCGCGAAAGCGGTCGCGACAGCAGCCACGTCGTCGCCCGCGGGCGCGGCCAGGCCCCCGGCCGTCGCACCTGCGTCCGCGCCGTACAGCCCCAACAACCAGTTGCGCTACGGCGGCTATCTGGTGTTCCGCAACCTGATCCCATCGCCGATGCTGGAGGCGCAAGCCGCCGAAGAGTTCAGCCAGATCGCGTACGGCGCCGAGCACGCCAACCGTCTCTACGGCGAAACGGACGCGCACGTTACGCGCGTGCGCTCGATCGTCGACAAGATGGTGCCCTACTCGCTCAAATGGAACGAGCGCGCCAAAGGCTGGAAGTGGGACATCGCCGTAGTGCGCTCGCCGGACATCCGCATGTACTGTCTGCCGGGCGGCAAGATCGTCGTGTACGGCGGCCTGCTCGACCGCGCGCGTCTGAACGACAACGAACTCGGCATGCTGCTGGGCCATGAGATTGCCCACGCGCTGCGCGAACATGCGCGCGAGCGGCTCGGCCAGTTGCAGGCGAGCCAGCTGGATTCGTCGGGCACCATTCCGCAGCTGTTCGGCCTTGCGGACCTCGGCATGGCGCCGCTCGGCATCGGCTCGCGGCTGCTCGAAATGAAGTACGAAAACACGGACGAAACGGAAGCCGATGTGATCGGCAGCGACATCGCCTCGCGCGCCGGCTTCGATCCGCGCGCGGCGGTCACGCTGTGGGACAAGCTCGCGCAGGCCACGCGCAGCAATCAGCAGGGCTTTATTTACGTGCATCCGTACCCGCCGGCGCGGCGCCAGGACATCATCAAGCGCCTGCCGGACATGCTGCCGCTTTACGCGAAGGCTATCGGCAAAACCGTGGATGCGCTGCCGGATTACGCCGGCATGGGCCGTCCGCGCCGCAAGCTGGCGCGCGATTGAGCATACGCGTGCGTTTCATCATCGCATGCGACTGAACCGCGCCGCGGCGCTGGACAGCCGCCGCCCCGCCGCGCCGCGCGAAACCTGAACCTTACTTCTTCACGTCGTGGTCGTAGTCGACTGTCAGCGGCGCGTGGTCGCTGAACTTGATGTCGCGAAACACCTCAGTGCGTTTCGCCGTGCTCGCGATGCCCGGCGTCGCAATCTGATAATCGATCCGCCACCCCACGTTCTTCGCATACGCCTGGCCGCGATTGCTCCACCACGTGTATTGCTCGGGCCGCTGATCGAGGGTGCGGAAGACGTCGACGTAACCCACTTCGTCGAACAGTTTGGTGAGCCACGCGCGTTCTTCCGGCAGGCAGCCGGAGTTCTTCTGGTTGCTCTTCCAGTTCTTGATGTCGATTTCCTTGTGGACGATATTCACGTCGCCGCACACGATCACTTCCCGCTCGCGCGCAAGTTCGGCGAGATGCGGCATGAACTCGTCCATGAAACGGTACTTGGCCTGCTGACGCTCTTCGCCGCTCGAGCCTGACGGCACGTACACGGACACGACGGACAGCTTGCCGAAACGCAGTTCGACATACCGCCCTTCGGGGTCGAACTCCTCGCTGCCGAAGCCGATCACGACCTCGTCCGGCTCGTGGCGCGTATAGACGCCGGCGCCGCTATAGCCCTTTTTCACCGCATGCTGGAAATAGCCGGTGAAATCGTGCGGCGCCATGAATTCCGGCGTCATGTCGTCCTGCGAACATTTGATTTCCTGCACGCACAGCACGTCGGCATTCTGCTCGCCGAACCAGTCGAAGAATCCCTTCTTTGCCGCTGAGCGGATGCCGTTCAGGTTGGCGGTAATCACTCGCAACATGTCGTTCCTTTGTGTTCGCTTGGTTTCAGATTCGTGTTCGGGATGCCTGGCTGACGAAGCCCGCGGCTATTCGACCTTGACGCCTTTCAGCGATTCTTTGGCCGGCGGGTAGTCGAGCTTCAGCCCCTGGAAAGTGCGCAACAGCAACTCGGCCACCATCACGTTGCGGTGCGTTTTCGAGTCTGCCGGAATCACGTACCACGGCGCGTATTCGGTGGAAGTCGCGGCCAGCGCGTCGCGATAGACCGCCTGGTATTTGTCCCACTGCTTGCGCGCGTCGAGGTCCGACAGGTCGAATTTCCAGTGCTTGGTTTCATCGTCGATCCGCGCCTGCAGCCGCTCGCGCTGCTCGTCTTTCGAAACATGCAGCATGCACTTGATGATCGTCGTGTCGCTGTCGGCGAGCAGTTCCTCGAACTGGCGAATGTGGCGGCAGCGCACGTCGAATGCCTTTTCGTCGATGCTGCCGAGCACCGTCGGCACGAGCAGATCTTCGTAATGGCTGCGGTTGAAGATGGTGAGTTCGCCCGCCGCGGGCGCTTGCGCGTGCACGCGCCACAGGAAATCGTGCGCGAGTTCGTCGGGTGTGGGCGCCCTGAACGGCGCGATGCGCAGGCCGAGCGGATCGACTTCGTGGAACACGGCGCGAATCGTGCCGTCCTTGCCGCTCGTGTCCATGCCTTGCAGCACCAGCAACACGCGACGTTTTCGCTGCGCATGCAATCGTTCCTGGAAGACGTCGAGCTCCGCGCCGATTTCGGAAAGCCGCTGACGGTCGGACTCTTTCGTACCCGTCGAAAAAGGCTTCGCGGCGGGATCGAAGTCGTCGAGGGAAAACTTGTTTTTCTTCTTCCCGTCGAAGTAAGGCACGCGGAAATCGTCGAGATCGGGTTGCTTCGCCATCCACACACTCCGTAATCTGCGCCCGGTACGCCAAAGCGGGCTTGCAAATGAAACGGGCCGTTGCCCGCACTTTCGTTTCCGGCAACAGCCCGCGGGCGCCGAAGCGAGCGCTTCGGCTATCTGCGTTCGAGCGCATTTTGTCAGCTCGCGGGCCAAGCTTGAACCTGGCTGCAAACTGAGTTCAACCGGGCATCAGCCCAGCTTCTTCTTCAGCAGTTCGTTCACCTGCGCCGGGTTCGCCTTGCCCTTGGTCGCCTTCATCGCCTGGCCGATCAGCGCGTTGAACGCCTTCTCCTTGCCCGCGCGGAATTCCTCGACCGACTTCTGATTGGCGGCCAGCACCTCGTCGATGATCGCTTCGAGCGCGCCGGTATCCGAAATCTGCTTCAGGCCCTTCGCTTCGATAATGCGGTCGGCCGCGACGTCGTCCGTCGCCTTCTCTTCCCATATGGCGAGGAAAATCTCCTTCGCGATCTTGTTCGAGATCGTGCCGTCGGCAATGCGCTGCAACAGGAGCGCGAGTTGCGCGGACGACACCGGGCATTCAGCAATGTCGAGGCCTTCGCGATTCAGCTGCGACGACACCTCGCCCATCACCCAGTTCGCCGCGACCTTCGCATTGGCCGCTCCGAGCTTCTCGACCACCGCTTCGAAGTACGTGGCCGTCGCCTTGCTCGACGTCAGGACGTTGGCGTCGTACGGCGTCAAACCGTATTGCGAGACGAAGCGCTGCTGGATCGCCTCCGGCAGTTCCGGCATTTCGCGCTTCACGCGCTCGACCCACGCCGCGTCGATCACGAGCGGCATCAGATCGGGATCGGGGAAATAGCGGTAATCGTGCGCGTCTTCCTTGCTGCGCATGGAGCGCGTTTCGCGCCGGTCCGGATCGTAGAGACGCGTTTCCTGCACCACCGTGCCGCCGTCTTCGATCAGTTCGATCTGGCGGCGCACTTCGTACTGAATGGCTTCTTCGAGGAAACGGAACGAGTTCAGGTTCTTGATCTCGGCGCGCGTGCCGAATTCCGCCTGACCGAGCGGGCGCACCGACACGTTGGCGTCGCAGCGGAACGAGCCTTCCTGCATGTTGCCGTCGCAAATGCCGAGCCACGTGACGAGCGTGTGCAGCGTCTTCGCGTAAGCCACCGCTTCCGCCGCGCTGCGCATTTCCGGCTCGGTGACGATTTCGAGCAGCGGCGTGCCGGCGCGGTTCAGGTCGATGCCCGTCATGCCCGCGAAGTCTTCGTGCAGCGACTTGCCGGCGTCTTCCTCGAGATGCGCGCGCGTGAGATTGACGACCTTCGCGTAGGCTGCCGTGCCCGCTTTCTCGTTGGCGGGCACCTGGATCGTCACCTGGCCCCCTTGCACCACGGGAATCTCGTACTGGCTGATCTGATAGCCCTTCGGCAGGTCGGGGTAAAAGTAGTTCTTACGCGCGAAGATGCTGCGCGGCGCGACCGTTGCGCCGATTGCGAGGCCGAACTGGATTGCGCGTTCCACGGCGCCGCGGTTCATCACCGGCAAGGTGCCCGGCAAGGCCAGATCCACGGGACAGGCCTGCGTGTTAGGCGCGGCGCCAAACTGCGTAGGCGCGCCCGAGAAAATCTTGGATTGCGTGGACAGCTGCGCGTGGGTCTCCAGACCGATCACGACTTCCCATTGCTTGGTCATGGTGCTCACACTCCTGCCGGTGCCTTGCGGTGCCAGTCAGTCGCGCGCTGGAACGCGTCGGCCACCTGGAGCATCCGGGCTTCATTGAAATAGTTGCCGATGATCTGCAATCCCACCGGCCGCTGCGCGTTGGCGCCCGCGCCGAAGCCGCAGGGCACGCTCATGCCCGGCAAGCCGGCAAGGCTGACCGACAGCGTGTAGACGTCGGCGAGGTACATCTGCACCGGATCGTCGCCCTTCGCACCCAGATCCCACGCCACCGACGGCGCGACCGGTCCCATGATGACGTCGCATTCCTTGAACGCTTGCTGGAAATCCTGCGCGATGATGCGGCGAATTTTCTGAGCCTGCAGGTAATACGCGTCGTAATAGCCGTGCGACAGCACGTAGGCGCCGACCATGATGCGGCGCTTCACTTCGGGCCCGAAGCCTTCCGCGCGCGACTTCTTGTACATGTCGAGCAAATCGCGGTATTCCGCGGCGCGATGGCCGAAGCGCACGCCGTCAAAGCGCGACAGGTTCGACGAGGCCTCCGCCGGCGCGATGACGTAATAGACCGGAATGGACAGCTCGGTCTTCGGCAGCGATACCTCGACGAGCGTGGCGCCGAGCGCCTCGTATTGCTTCAGCGCGGCGTCGATGGATGCGCGGACGTCGTCGGCGAGACCGGCGCCGAAATATTCCTTCGGCAAGCCGATGCGCAGGCCGGCGAGCGGCCTGGCTGCGTCGCCTTGCTGCCAGGGCTGGCCGAGATAGCGCGTGTAGTCTTCGTCGTCGCGCACGAGGCTCGTGGAATCGCGCTCGTCGAAGCCGGCCATGGCGTTGAGCAGCAGCGCGCACTCCGCGGCGCTTTGCGCCATCGGCCCGCCCTGATCCAGCGACGAAGCGAACGCGATCATGCCGTAGCGCGACACGCGGCCGTAGGTCGGCTTGATGCCGGTGATGCCCGAGAACGAGGCCGGCTGACGGATCGAGCCGCCCGTATCCGTACCCGTCGCTGCGGGCGCGAGGCGCGCAGCGACAGCCGCAGCTGAACCGCCCGACGAACCGCCCGGCACCGCCTGACGATCCCAAGGATTTTTCACCGCGCCAAAGTAGGAATTTTCGTTCGACGAGCCCATCGCGAACTCGTCCATGTTGGTCTTGCCGACGCACACCATGCCGGCGTTGGAGAGACGCTCGACCACGGTCGCGTCGAACGGACTTTCGTAGTTCGACAGCATTTTCGAGCCGGCGGTGGAGCGCCAGCCCTTCGTCACGAACACGTCCTTATGCGCGATGGGCACGCCGGTCAGCGGACCGCCGTGGCCCGCGTGAAGCAGCGCGTCCGCGGCTTTCGCCTGCGCGAGGGTGAGGTCTGGGTCGACCTGGATGAATGCATTGAGGCCGCTCGCCGCCTCGATGCGTTTCAGATAAAGCTGCGCCAGCTCGACTGCGGAGCATTCCTTCGCCGTCAACGCGGCGCGCAGTTCGGTCAAACTTTTTTCATGCATTGCGTGATGTCCTGGAAAGCGCGGCAGCGCGGATCGCGCTGCCGTGGAGGCGTTCGATTGCCCGCCGGCGAACCGGGCCGAGGTATCGGCGAAAAGCGAACCTGCGAGCGCCAGCCCGAAAGCGGCAAGCCGCCCGCGCCGCCTGCCGGCCGGGCGGGGCTCGCCGCGCGCGTATTACTCGATCACCTTCGGCACGAGATACAGCCCGTCCTGCACGGCCGGCGCGGGGCGCTGGAAAGCTTCGCGGTCGATCGTTTCGGTCACCGCGTCGTCGCGCAGGCGCAGCGCGACGTCTTCGATCTGCTCGATCGGATGGGCAAGCGGCGCGATGCCCGTGGTGTCGACCGCCTGCATCTGCTCGACGAGGCCAAAAAACTCGTTGAGCTGGACAAGCGTGTGTTCGGCGTCGGCGTCGGCCAGTTCGAGCCGCGCGAGATGCGCGATGCGCTTAACATCGGTCAGGGTCAAAGCCATGCAGTCACCGGAAAAAGTGGCGGACCGCCGCAGCACAAAAAAGAGCGCTGCGACAGCGAGTTACGACGCTGGAGGAAGACCTCGAAAAAGGGGCCAGCGGCGGCAAAAAGTGCCGTCCGTTTCCTTCAAAACATCCAAAATTATAAGGTATCATTACGCGTTCGACCCAAACCCGGACCGACTTACCAAGGCCTTTCTGGACATTTCGTGAAGATGGTTCGGATATTTCTGGCCTGGCTTTGCACCGGCCTCCGGTAGACTCCCTCGCAGCTTCAAGTTCCTGTGGCGCCGCTTCGCCCGGTTGAAGCTGTTATTTTTTTCCGCTGCCGCCCTGCGCAAACGTTGCGAGGCCCGGCCCCAAGCGAGACAGGATTTTGAATGTTCGGTTTTTTGCGCAGCTACTTCTCCAACGATCTGGCGATTGACCTCGGCACCGCCAACACGCTCATCTACATGCGTGGCAAGGGCATCGTTCTTGACGAACCGTCGGTCGTGTCCATCCGCCAGGAAGGCGGACCCAACGGCAAGAAGACCATCCAGGCAGTCGGCAAGGAAGCCAAGCAGATGCTCGGCAAGGTGCCGGGCAACATCGAGGCGATCCGCCCCATGAAAGACGGCGTGATCGCCGACTTCACGGTGACTGAGCAGATGATCAAGCAGTTCATCAAAACGGCTCACGAATCGCGCATGTTCTCGCCGTCGCCGCGCATCATTATTTGCGTGCCGTGCGGTTCGACCCAGGTCGAGCGCCGGGCCATCAAGGAAGCCGCGCACGGCGCGGGCGCCTCGCAGGTGTATCTCATTGAAGAACCCATGGCCGCCGCAATCGGCGCGGGCCTGCCGGTGTCGGAAGCCACCGGTTCCATGGTGGTCGATATCGGCGGCGGCACGACCGAAGTCGGCGTGATCTCGCTCGGCGGCATCGTTTATAAGGGCTCCGTGCGCGTGGGCGGCGACAAGTTCGACGAAGCTATCGTCAACTACATCCGTCGCAACTACGGCATGCTGATCGGCGAGCAAACCGCCGAGGCCATCAAGAAGGAAATCGGTTCGGCCTTCCCGGGCTCCGAAGTGAAGGAAATGGAAGTGAAGGGCCGCAATCTGTCGGAAGGCATTCCGCGCAGCTTCACCATCTCCAGCAACGAAATTCTCGAAGCGCTCACCGATCCGCTGAACCAGATCGTCTCGTCGGTGAAAATCGCGCTCGAGCAAACGCCTCCGGAACTCGGCGCGGACATCGCCGAACGCGGCATGATGCTCACGGGCGGCGGCGCACTGCTGCGCGACCTGGACCGTCTGCTCGCGGAAGAAACGGGCCTGCCGGTGCTCGTCGCCGAAGACCCGCTCACGTGCGTCGTGCGCGGCTCCGGCATGGCGCTCGAGCGCATGGACAAGCTCGGCAGCATCTTCTCGTACGAGTAAGCGAGCAAGTTCGATGTCAGTAGCGCGGATCTGGCAAACGGCCCCATGCGGGCCGGTTTGCCATTGGCTCGGCCGCCCGGCGTCCGCACGCTGAACCGCGTTCTCAGCGCGCCGCCGCCTCACCCAACCGCTTACGCCCCCGGCGCCGACCATGGAATACAGTCCGCCGCCCCTGTTCAAGCAAGGCCCGTCCGCCCTCGCACGACTCGTGTTTTTCGTCGTGCTGGCGCTCGCCCTGCTGATCTCCGACGCACGCTTCAAGACGCTCGAAATCGTTCGCGGCGTGCTCGGCGCGGGTCTTTATCCGTTGCAACGCGCGGCGCTCGTGCCGCGCGACGTTTTCATGGGCGCCGCCGACCTCGCGGTAACGAGCGCCACGCTGCGCAGCGACAACGAGAAGCTGCGCACCAAAAACCTCCAGCTTTCGCAGCAGGCCAATACGGCCGCCGAACTTTCCGCCGAAAACGCGCATTTGCGCGCATTGCTGCAGCTGTCGCAGCGCGCGACCACGCAGTCGCTGCCTGCGGAAATCCAGTACGACACGCGCGATCCGTTCACGCAGAAGGTCGTGATCAACCGCGGCGCGCAGCAAGGCATTCAGAACGGCTCGCCGGTCGTCAATGAAGACGGCGTAATCGGCCAGGTGACCCGCGTGTTCCCGCTGCAGGCGGAAGTTACGCTGCTGACCGACAAGGACCAGGCCGTGCCGGTGCAGATCGTGCGCACCGGTTTGCGCAGCGTGATTTACGGCACCCCGAAGGGCGACACGCTCGACCTGCGCTTCGTGCCCATCAGCGCCGACGTGCAAACGGGCGACGAACTCGTCACGAGCGGCCTCGACGGCGTCTATCCGCCGGGTTTGCCCGTCGCCAAGGTCGTGCGGGTCGACAGGCAGGCGGACACCGCCTTTGCGCGCGTGATCTGCCTGCCCATCGCGCCGGTGCGCGGCGCGCGTCAGTTGCTGGTGCTGCATTACGTGAACGACGTGCCGCCGCGTCCTGTCGAGGAGCCGGAAGTGTCCGCGAAAGACGCGAAGGCAAAGAAAGGCGCGAAGTCGGCCGACAGCAAGGCCGCCGCGGACAAATCCGCGAAACCGGGCGAAAAACCGGCGGAAAAGCCGGCGGACAAGGCGGCGGGCCAAAGCACACAACCGGCACAAACGGCACAAACCGGTAAGGCAAGCGCCGCCGACCAGAAATCCGCGGCATCGAAAAAATCCGCCGCTGCTGAAAAAGCGAAGCCGCAAGCCGCGCCGGGGGCAAAACCATGAACCGTCCGCAATACATTCTGCAGCCGGTCAATCCGTACTTCATCGCGTTCAGCCTCGCCGCGGCGTTCCTGCTGAACCTGATGCCGTGGGGGCGCCTGATCGGCGTGCCGGACTTCGTCGCGCTCGTGCTGCTGTTCTGGAACGTCCATCAGCCGCGCAAGGTCGGAATGGGCATCGCGTTTCTGCTCGGCCTGCTGATGGACGTGCACAACGCAAGCCTGCTCGGCGAGCATGCGCTGGCGTACACGCTGCTGTCGTATGGCGCGATCACGATCCACCGCCGCGTGCTGTGGATGTCGCTCGGCGTGCAGACTTTCGCGGTCATGCCGCTTCTCGTCACCGCGCAACTGGTGCCGTTCGTCATCCGTCTGCTGACGGGCGCGGCGTTTCCCGGCTGGGGTTATCTGATCGACGGGTTCGTCGAGGCCGCACTGTGGCCGGTCGCGAGCGTGCTGCTGTTGATGCCGCAGCGCCGCCCCGCCGACCCCGACGATACGCGGCCCATTTAACGCGGCGCCGCGCGCGCAGGCCGTTGCCATGAAACGCACCTCTTCCGCCCGCTCGACGCCCATCGCCGTTCATGCCTTCCGGCCTCGCCCGGATCGGGCGCACACTCATGATGGCCGTCGTCCGGCCTTTTGCTGAAACAGCATGACCGAATTCAAGGACACCCAGCAACAGCTCTCGAAGTTCCGCCTGCGCGTCGCGGCGGCGGGTCTGTTCGTGTTCGTCTGCTTCGGGCTGATCGGCTTTCGTTTCCTGTTCCTGCAGGTGTGGCACTACAGCAAGTACTCGCTGCAGGCCGACGAAAACCGCATTTCCGTCGCGCCCATCGTGCCGAATCGCGGCATCATCACCGACCGTAACGGCGTCGTGCTGGCCAAGAACTACTCGGCGTACACGCTCGAAATCACGCCGTCCAAGCTCAACGCGCCGCTCGAAAGCGTGATCGACGATCTGGCCACGGTCGTCTCGATCGACGCCCGCGACCGCCGCCGCTTCAAGAAGCTGCAGGAAGATTCGAAGAACTTCGAAAGCCTGCCGATCCGCACGCGTCTCACCGACGACGAAGTCGCGCGTTTCACCGCCCAGCGCTTCCGTTTTCCCGGCGTCGAAGTGCGTGCGCGCCTGTTCCGCCAATACCCGCTCGGGCCGACGGCCGCGCACGTGATCGGCTATATCGGCCGGATTTCGCAGCGCGACCAGGAACGCATCGACGACGCGAGCGACCAGAACGACAGCGACCCGGAACACTACGATCCGCGCCTCGACGCAAACAACTACAAGGGCACCGACTACATCGGCAAGATCGGCGTCGAGCAGAGTTATGAGACGGAGCTGCACGGCCAGACCGGTTTCGAGGAAGTCGAAGTCACCGCCGGCGGCCGGCCGGTGCGCACGCTGTCGCGCACGCAGGCCACGCCCGGCAACAACCTGGTGCTGTCGCTGGACATCGGCTTGCAGCAGGTCGCCGAGCAGGCTTTCGCAGGCCGCCGCGGCGCGCTGGTCGCCATCGAGCCGTCCACCGGCGACGTGCTCGCGTTCGTCTCCGCGCCGAGCTTCGATCCGAATTCATTCGTCGACGGTATCGACCAGCAGACCTGGGACGAGCTCAACAACTCGCCCGACCACCCGCTCCTGAACCGGCCGCTGCACGGCACCTACCCGCCGGGCTCGACCTACAAGCCGTTCATGGCGCTCGCCGCGCTGACGCTGCACAAGCGCACGCCGGGCTGGGGCTTCCAGGATCCGGGCTCGTACACCTTCGGCGGCCACACGTTCCGCAACGACGTGCGCTCCGGTCAGGGCTGGGTCGACATGAACCGCGCGATCGTGGTGTCGAACGACACGTATTTCTACATGCTCGCGCATGACCTCGGCGTGAATAACATCGCGAACTTCATGAAGCCGTGGGGCTTCGGCCAGATCACCGGCATCGACATCGCGGGCGAGGCGCGCGGCATCCTGCCGTCCACGGAATGGAAGCGCAAGGCGTACCGCAAGCCTGAACAGCAGAAGTGGTACGAAGGCGAGACGATCAGCCTCGGCATCGGCCAGGGCTATAACTCGTTCACGATTCTGCAACTCGCGCACGCCACGGCCACGCTCGCGAACAACGGCGTCGTGATGAAACCGCACCTCGTGCGCGACATCGAGAACCCGATCACCAAAGACACGCGTCCGGTCGTGCGCGATCCGAGCGACAAGATCGCGGTCAAGCAGTCGGACATCGACATCATCAAGCACGCCATGGAAGGCGTCGTGACGAACGGAACGGCGTCGAAGGTGTTCATCGGCGCGCCGTATCTGGCGGCGGGCAAGACCGGCACGGCGCAGGTGTATTCGCTGCAGGGCGCCAACTATAAGGGTCACGCGATCGCCGAACATTTGCGCGACCACGCGCTCTTCATCGCCTTCGCGCCGGCCGAGCAGCCGAAGATCGCGCTCGCGCTAATCGTCGAGAACGGCGGGTGGGGCGCAGAGGCGGCCGGCCCGATTGCGCGCAAGGTGCTCGACTACTACCTCGTCGGCAAGAATAAGCCGGGGGCCGCAGCGGCAGCCGTCGCCGCGGCGGCCTCCGCTACCGAGGACGCGTCCGCGCCCGAAGTCGGCACCGCGCCGGCGCCACAGGAAGCCGGGCAGCCGGTCAAGATCGCGGCGGGCTATACCGCGCTGCCGATGCCGGGTGCGGCTTCGGCTGCGGCTGCGGCTTCGGCGGCATCTGCCGCCTCCGCGGCGGACGGCGCGCCCGGGGGGCCGGCGGCGGCGGCTTCGGCGGCCGTCCCAGCAGTATCGAAACCGACTGCGCCCGCCGCAAACGCCGCATCACCGCGCAGCCCGTCCACATCGACGACAGGCGCGGCGGCAAGCGCCGCAGCAACCACGGCCGCCACCGCGCCAAACTCGCCCGCGCCGGCGTCGGCCTCGGCGGCAAGGAACGCGACCTCGCACAAATCGGGCGCCCCGCGTCAGCCGAGGCCCGCAAGCGAGCCCGCACCCGCATCCGCATCCGCGGCCGCCGCGCGCCCCGCAGCGAATGCGGCCCGGAACTCATCGCGCGATAGCGGCACTGAGTCCGCGCCGCCACGCCAGCCGGTTTCCGGCGGCATCGACGAATAAGGAGAAAGGCATGCAATTCGACAAGCGCGCCTGGCTCGACCGCATCAAGCGGATGTTTGCGGGCTTCGACCGCCCGCTCGCGCTGATTGTGTTTCTGCTGCTGTGCGTAGGCATCGTGACCTTGTACAGCGCGAGTCTGGACGTGCCGGGCCGCGTGGAGGACCAGTTGCGCAACATCATGCTGACGTTCGTGCTGATGTGGGCGCTCGCCAACGTGCCGCCCACCACGCTCATGCGCTTCGCGGTGCCGCTCTATACATTCGGGATCGCGTTACTGGTCGCGGTCGCGCTGTTCGGCCTCACGCGCAAGGGCGCGAAGCGCTGGATCAACGTGGGCGTGGTCATTCAGCCCTCGGAGATTCTGAAGATCGCGACCCCGCTGATGCTCGCCTGGTACTATCAGCGGCGAGAAGGCGTGATGCGCTGGTACGACTATCTGGTCGGACTGCTGATTCTTGCCGTGCCTGTCGGGCTGATCGCCAAGCAGCCCGACCTCGGCACGGCGGTACTGGTCTTCGCTGCCGGCTTCTTCGTGATTTATTTCGCGGGCCTGAGCTTCAAACTGATCGTGCCCGTGCTGATTGCGGGCGTGATCGCGGTGGCATCCATTGCGGCGTTCCAGGACAAGATCTGTCAGCCCGAAGTGCAATGGCCGCTCATGCACGACTATCAGAAGCACCGCATCTGCACGCTGCTCGACCCGACTTCCGATCCGCTCGGCAAAGGCTTCCACACCATTCAGGCCGTGATCGCCATCGGCTCGGGCGGCCCGCTCGGCAAAGGCTGGCTGAAGGGCACGCAGGCGCATCTGGAGTTCATCCCCGAAAAGCACACCGACTTCATTTTCGCCGTGTTCTCCGAGGAATTCGGGCTTGCGGGCGGCATCGTGCTGCTGACGCTCTATATGCTGCTCATCGCGCGCGGGCTGTATATCGCGGCCAACGGCGCGACGCTCTTCGGGCGCCTGCTCGCCGGCTCGCTGACCATGGCGTTCTTCACCTACGCTTTCGTCAATATCGGGATGGTGAGCGGCATTTTGCCCGTGGTCGGCGTGCCGTTGCCGTTCATGAGCTACGGCGGCACCGCGCTCACGACGCTCGGCGTGGCAATCGGCCTCATCATGAGCGTCGCGCGTCAAAAGCGATTGATGCAGAGCTAGCGCAGCGCGAGCAGGCGCGCGAGGGCCGTACCCCACACAAGGGGCGCGTCGTGTGACGCGCCCCTTTCGCTTACTGCGGTTTCACTTCCTTCTGATCGCGCAACTGCGCGCTCAGCTGCTGATACTTCAGGCGCGCCGCCGGATCGCCCTGCGCGGCGGCCGCCGCGTAATAAGCTCGCGCCACATTCAGATTCTTGTCCACGCCGTCGCCGCCACGCTCGTAGAAAGAGCCGGTCACGTACTGCGCGGTCATGTCGCCGCCTTCCGCGGCCTTTTTGTACCAGACGAATGCCTGCTTGTTGTCGCGATCGGTGCCGCGTCCGTCGAGGAACTGATTGGCGAGCGCGAGCTCCGCCTGCACGTGCCCCTGTTGCGCCGCCTTCAGAAACCAGCGGTGCGCCTCGACCGGATCGCGCCCGACAAACTCGCCATCGTCATACATCTTGCCGTACACGTATTGCGCGTGCGACATGTTGGCGTCGGCGGCCTTGCGCAGCCATTTCTTGCCTTCGTCGACGTTGGTTGCGGTGCCTTCGCCATTGAGCAGCATCATCGCGTAATTGAACTGCGCGAGACGGCTGCCGCGCTCGGCGGCTTTGCGGAACTCGGCAAGCGCCGCCGTCAGATTGCCGGCGTTGTAGTCGGCGACCGCGGTTTGCGTCTCGGGATCGTTCGGTTTGGCCACGCGCTCCTGCGCCTGCGCCGCCATGCCCGTCGTCAACGCCGCCGCTACCGCTACCCGCGCGACGACGCCTTGCATCAGCCACTTCATGCTCTCACCTCCTGCAACGCCTGGCGGGTTGCGCGCAACATCCACATGACGTCGGCGGCCAGAGCGATAAAACGAAAACCGGCGTCGCGATGCTGCCTTGCGCTCGCGGCGTCCATCGAAAAAATGCCGGCGGCAATGCCCGCATTGTCCGCGGCGCTGACAATGCGCGCCATCGCCGCCTGCACGTCGGCGTGCTTCGAATCGCCGAGATGCCCAAGGCTCGCGGCGAGATCGGCGGGTCCGACAAACAGGCAATCGACGCCCGGCGTCGCCGCGATCTTTTCCACTTCATCCAGCCCGCGCGCCGACTCGATCTGCACGATGGTCGCGATCTGCGCATTGGCCGTTTGCACATAGTCGCGCCGCATGCCGTATGCCGCGGCGCGCACGGCGCCCGCGACGCCGCGCAGACCGTTCACCGCCTCGGCGCTCGGATATTGCGTGAGCCGCACGGCGTGCGCCGCTTCTTCGGCGGACTCGATATTCGGAAACATCAGCGTGCGCGCGCCGGCATCCATCACACGCTTGACGAGCCACGGCTCGCGAGCCGGCAGACGCACCACAGGTTCGCTCGGCAGATGCGCGGCCGCAATGGCGCGTAATTGCGATGTGACGTCGCCGCTGTCATTGGGCGCATGTTCCATGTCGATCAGCAGCCAGTCGAAGCCGGCGTGCGCGAGTGCCTCCGCGGCGGCATCGCTGCCGAGCGAGAGCCATAGGCCGAACAGCGGATCCGCTTCTTTCAGACGTTGCTTGAGGGGATTCGTGAAGGTGCTCATGGCCGCGCTCCGTGACGTTGACCTGCGTCAGGATCCGAGAAGCGGGTCAGCGCGCCTTTCCAATGAGCGCGCCAACGAGCCGCGCCCGGACGCGGGCGGCCTTTCTGCCTGCTGCGGCGCAATGCGGTGACCGGCATGTCTCGCTCCGTGTGGTTATGGAGCGATCATACCGTGACAATAACGCGGCGGCTGGGTCGCGCAGCGCGCAGGGACGTTAGTCGCGGACCACGTCGGCCCAGCAGTTCGGCGTCTCGTACAGGCGCACCTTATGGAGCCGCAGATTCACGCCGTAGTGCGCGTCATAGACGTTCGCGAGCACCTCGAACGCGACGGCCGCGAGATTTTCCACCGTCGGAATGCGGTCGAGCACGACCGTCTTGTGGCCGGCCATGGTGTCGAGAAAGCCGCGCACCTGCGAGTCGCCTTCGTAGACGAGGAACGCGTGGTCCCATTTGTCGACGAGATGTTCGACAGCGAGCGACTTCACATCGGCGAAGTCCATCACCATGCCGCGATCGGGCGCGCCTTCGGTGTCGACGAGATCGCCTTGCAGCGTGATTTCGAGCACATAGCGATGGCCGTGCAGATTGCGGCACTGGCTGCGGTGATCGGGAATGCGGTGACCCGCGTCGAATTCGAGTTTTCGTGTAATCGTCAGCACGGCAAATCAGGGAATGTTCAGATACTTGTGGGTCTGCATCGACAGGCGCCATTGCGGATGGCGTTTGCACCAGTCGATGGCGAGCCTGGTGTTGATGTCGCGCGACGGACCGTCCATGGGCTGGACGAGGAAATACTCGAAGTCGAGCTTCGCGTAATCGGACAGACGCTGGTTGTCCTGCGGAATCACGACCTTCAGCTCATTGCCTTTAGTCACGACGAGCGGCGCGTCGGCCTTCGGGCTCACGCAAATCCAGTCGATTGTCTCGAGCACCGGCAACGAGCCGTTGGTTTCAATGGCGATTTCAAAGCCGGCCGCGTGCAGCGCGTCGACGAGCGGCGCGTCGATCTGCAACATCGGCTCGCCGCCCGTGCACACGACAAAGCGCTGGCCCTCGCCTTCCGGCCATTGCGACGCGATCATCTGCACGAGTTCTTCGGGGGTACGGTACTTGCCGCCGTTTTCACCATCGGTGCCGACGAAATCCGTGTCGCAGAAGCGGCACACGGCCTCCGCGCGATCTTCCTCACGGCCCGACCACAGATTGCAGCCGGCAAAGCGGCAAAACACGGCCGGGCGCCCGGCATTCGCGCCCTCGCCTTGCAACGTGTAGAAGATTTCCTTGACCGCGTACGTCATGCTTACCGCCCTGTGCCTTGTCCTTGTACTCGCGTACCTTGTCCAGCTTGTGTACCTACGAATGATTGCCCGAGCCGCGCCGCTGCGCGGGTTGCTCACACCGGCTCGGTTACCTTCTCGCCCGCGAGCCAAGCCTCGTAGCCACGCTTGCGCAAGCGGCAGGCCGGACATTCGCCGCAACCGAAGCCCCATGCGTGCAGCTCCGCGCGCTCGCCGACATAGCAGGTGTGCGTTTCCACGCGCACCAGCTCCACCAGCTCATCGCCGCCCAGCTCGTGTGCGAGGCGCCACGTGTCCGCCTTGTCGAGCCACATGAGCGGAGTTTCGAGTACGAAGCGCGAGTCCATGCCCAGATTCAGCGCGACCTGCAGCGCCTTCATGGTGTCGTCGCGGCAATCGGGATAGCCCGAGAAGTCCGTTTCACACATTCCGCCGACAAGCACCTGCAAACCGCGCCGATAAGCGATGGCCGCAGCAATCGTCATGAACATCAGATTGCGGCCCGGCACGAAGGTGTTCGGCAAACCGTTGGCCGTGGCCTCGATCTCGATTTCGCGTGTCATGGCGGTTTCGCTGATCGCGCCGAGCACGGACAGATCGACCATGTGATCGTCGCCGAGGCGCTCGCCCCACGCGGGGAACGTGCGCGCCACCGCGTTGCGGAAGCCCTCGCGGCACTCCAGTTCGACGCGATGCCGCTGACCATAATCGAAGCCGAGCGTCTCGACCGTCTCATAGCGTTCAAGCGCCCATGCGAGGCACGTGGCGGAATCCTGGCCGCCGGAAAACAGCACCAGAGCGCTACGTTTAGCGTCTTTGCGGATCACCGTGAAACTCCGTGAATGATGAGTGCCGCGTCGCGCTGCGCGAGGTG
>Ga0209759_1000091_pt1 | contig 164034 bp, 149 predicted proteins | sample AraplaCL_Col_mMS_FD_184261 | JGI IMG/M metagenome (GOLD analysis project Ga0209759, IMG submission 184261) | Arabidopsis root microbial communities from the University of North Carolina, USA - plate scrape CL_Col_mMS (SPAdes) (version 2) | ecosystem: Host-associated > Plants > Roots >... | reverse complement strand
CGTGAAACGACTTCGCGCCGATGATAGTGCTGCAACCAGTGTGAAAGTAGGTCATCGTCAGGCTATTAATTAAGCTCAAGCCCCATACCGAAAGGTGTGGGGCTTTTTGCTGTCCGCGTTATTTGTAATGCTCTCCTTCCTGCCTCACTTCCACTTCGCCTGCTCCCCAGTCTCCGCGTTTGACCCGCCGGCATCCGCTATACCTCTCCGCTTTAACCCGCCATCTCCACCTCACGCAGGAAAATCCTGGCTTCCGGACGGCCTCATTCTCTTGTTCTTCCCTCTCCATGCCGGTACCTGCTTCTTCTAATTACTGATCAATGGGCTTGGTCGAGATCTCTCCCAACTGCGCGATATTCAAAAAATATCGGCTCTCTCAGGCGGAGCGATACCTGATCGTTCCAGCCTCGGCAGGAATACCCACTGACAGTTGCAGTCAATTAAGCGAAGAACGAATAGTTTTGCGTGCAGAAATATCATATATGGACGGCTGGACATCTGCTGCACGCAGATGGGAGATATAAATCATGGCGCCCCAAGTCGGCCGCGCTCGCCCCCTGGGAAGTACGTGGAAAAGCACGCCAGGCATCCGGCTACCATTTCGTGTTCCGGTACTTAGCGAAGCTGGATCGGTTCGCGCCTTGGATGAGGAATGAGGAAGAGAGATGAAGAACAAAGAGAACAAAAAATCACACCTACGGCCTCCGACGGCAAATATACTTAAACACCGGGTGTAGACCCATCTGCGATATCCATCAAGATCCGAGGGTACAAACAAAAAGGGCCGCGTCCTTCGACGCAGCCCTCCCTTCATCCTGCCCGGCGCAGCGAGCACCCCGCAGGATGCCGCTTCACCTCAATCAGGCTTCAATTCAATTAAGCAGCGGCCAGCAAATAGACGCCGACTGCGGCAATACCGACGCCGCCGATACGCACAAGCTTGTCCGCCATCTGCTTGCCCGCAAACAGGCCGATCCCGAGCCCGGCCGCATGCAGCAATGCCGTAGCCAGCACGAAGCCGGCGCCATATAGCGCGGCCGAGGAACCGTGCGGCAATTCACTGCCGTGCGCATAGCCATGGAACACCGCAAACAAGGACACGACCACAGTGCTTGCCCACAAAGGCATGCGCACAGCGAAGGCGATCAGCAAGCCAAGCACCGCCACAGAAGCGGCGATGCCTGTTTCAGCAGCAGGAATGCTCAAGCCGGCAAACGCCAGCAGCGCGCCAACCACCATCATCAGCGGAAACGCTAGCGGCAACACCCACATCGCCGAACGCTTGTTTTGCGCGGCCCAAAGACCGACCGCCAGCATCGCCAGCAAGTGATCCACGCCAGAAAAAGGATGGCTGAAGCCGGCGCCGAAACTCATCGACGCGGACATCAGCGAATCCGGGTGGCCGGGATGCGCCAGCACGCTGGTGCTGGTCAGCGCCGCGATGGTCAGCGCGCTCGCGCGTGCGAGGTTTTTGCTGGAAATACGGAACATGTTTTTCTCCTTCAAATAAATCTTGTGAATGCGCTCATGCGCCAAACGAACCAAGGTGGCAACCAGTCTTCCACTTCACTTCTTCTCATCCAGCAAGCCTTGCTTGCGGATGTACTCAATCACCGTCTCGACACCGTCGCCGCTGCGCAAATTGGTGAACACAAACGGCCGGTCGCCGCGCATGCGCTTGGCGTCCTGGGCCATGATGTCCAGATTGGCGCCGACATAAGGCGCCAGATCGGTCTTGTTGATGATCAGCAGATCCGAACGCGTGATGCCGGGGCCGCCTTTGCGCGGAATCTTCTCGCCGCCGGCGACGTCGATCACGTAAATGGTCAGGTCCGACAATTCGGGACTGAACGTTGCCGCCAGATTGTCGCCGCCGGATTCTACCAGTATCAGGTCCAGATCCGGGAAATCCGCACTCATGCGCGCGATCGCTTCGAGGTTGATCGAGGCATCCTCGCGGATCGCCGTATGCGGACAGCCACCGGTCTCGACACCCATCAGGCGCTCCGCCGGCAGCGCATCGGCGCGCAGCAGGATCTCCATATCTTCCTTGGTGTAGATGTCATTGGTGATGACGGCCATGTCGTAACGGTCGCGCATGCGCTTGCACAACATTTCACACAGCGCCGTCTTGCCGGAACCGACCGGGCCGCCGATGCCGACGCGCAATGGATTGGGAGAGGAAGGATTGCTCATGATTGTCTCGATTAAAAACGGATTCTATAAAAATTCAAATGAATCTGGGTATCTGGCCAACTGCCAGGCCCACACACTAGGAACGGTACAAACGGCTGTATTGCACTTCGTGCTGCATCGACAGCAGCGACAGGCCGGGCGACCAGTTCGACAACTCGTCGTCAGCCAGTTCCTGCGCGGTCCTTGCGGCCGCGTCCAGCTCCGGCTGCAGCGACAGCAGCAAGCGCTGCCCGGCAACCTGGCCGAGCGGCACCGACTTGACGCAAACCAGCACCTGATTTTCAGCCCAAGCGAACAGCATGCCGAGCAGTGCCGCGTCATGCGGTACGTTCAGCGCCACGGCGGAATAAGCCAGCGCCGTCGGCAACGGCACTTCGCCTTGCGTCACCATCAGATCGAGCAAGGACTCGTCGCCGATCTTCAGATCGATGGCCAGTTTGCTCAGCGAATATCCCATCTGTATCGTCTCCGCGCGAAACTCGGCAGTGTCGCGCGCTGCGATGAAACGCTCATTCCACATCGCAACCGCGCTTGCATCGCGCGCAGAAAATGCCTGCAGCAGGCGCCACAAAATCGGCGCTTCAAAACGCGCAACGACCTCATGCAGCGAATCGACGATCCACGCGCGCGCACCGGCTTCGTTCTTCACCGTGCCGTTTTCAATGGCCGCTTCCAGTCCTTGCGAATAGCTGTACGCGCCGATCGGCAGCGACGGACTGGTCAGCTGGAGCAAATGGAGCAGGGCCTGTGCTTGCATGGATGATCCGGGAATCAGGACTTGTCGCCCGGCCGATGAATCTTCTGGCGCACCGGAATCGGCGCCAGCGGATGATGATGGTCGTCGCCGTGGTGATGATGGCCGCCGCCGTAGGCGCCTGACTCCGGCTCGAACGCGGCCTCTTCTTCAATCACCAGAGCGCCCAGGCCTTCCAGCATTTCCTTGAGCACCGGATCCTTGCGGATGCGCAGGAAACCTTCGCCGACCTGTGCCTGCGTGTGGCGATTGCCGAGATGGAAGGCGCAGCGCAGCAGCTGATGCGGCGAAGCGGCCTCGACGCGATAAGTCGCCTCTTTGGCGGCATTGATCTTCACCACGCGGCCGTCATCGCCGCGCAGCAGATCGCCGTTGCGCAGCACCGTACCGCGTACGGTGAAGACGGCAACGTCCTCGCCCGACAGCAGGGTGGCGCGCAGCCGGCTCTTCTCGCGCTGGTCGTAAGGTAACAGCAATTCGCCGTCGATCTTCTCGGCGTGTTCGATCTTGGTGTTCAGGGTCAGCATGATTTTCTTCAGAACAGGAAATAGCGTTGCGCCAGCGGTAGCACCTTGGCCGGCTCGCACACCAGCAACTCGCCGTCGGCGCGCACTTCGTAGGTTTCGGAATCGACTTCCATCTTCGGTGTCAAGCCATTGTGGATCATGTCGCGCTTGCGCAGGTTGCGCATGCCTTTCACGGGTACGACCGGCTTGCTGAGCTTGAGCATGTCGCCGATGCCGGCGTCGAAAGCGGATTGCGAGACGAACGTCATCGAGGTCTTCAAGCCGCCGCCGTACGCACCGAACATCATGCGGTAATGCACCGGCTGCGGCGTCGGGATCGACGCATTCGGATCGCCCATCTGCGCTGCGGCGATCATGCCGCTCTTGAGGATCATCGACGGCTTGACGCCGAAGAAGGCCGGTTTCCACAAGACGATATCGGCGACCTTGCCCACTTCCAGCGATCCGACCACATGCGAGATGCCATGGGTGATCGCGGGGTTGATGGTGTACTTCGCGATGTAGCGCTTGACGCGGAAATTGTCGTGGCGCGAAGGATCTTGGGCCAGCGAGCCGCGCTGCGTTTTCATCTTGTGCGCCGTTTGCCAGGTCCGCATGATCACTTCGCCGACGCGGCCCATGGCCTGCGAGTCGGACGACATCATCGAGATCGCGCCGATGTCGTGCAGGATATCTTCTGCAGCGATCGTCTCGCGGCGGATGCGCGACTCCGCGAAGGCGATGTCCTCGGCAATCGCAGGATCGAGATGATGGCAGACCATCAGCATGTCCAGGTGCTCGTCGAGCGTATTGACGGTGTAAGGCCGCGTGGGATTGGTCGACGAGGGCAGCACGTTGCCTTCGCCGACGGCCGCGATGATGTCCGGTGCATGACCGCCGCCCGCACCTTCGGTGTGGAAGGTGTGGATGGTGCGGTCCTTGAAAGCGGCAAGCGTATGTTCGAGGAAGCCGCCCTCGTTGAGCGTGTCGCTGTGAATCGCCACCTGCACGTCGAGGCGATCCGCCACCGACAGGCAGTTGTCGATCGCCGCGGGAGTCGAGCCCCAGTCTTCATGCAGCTTGAGGCCGATGGCGCCGGCGTGGATCTGTTCTTCCAGCGGCGTCGGCAAGCTGACGTTGCCCTTGCCGAGGAAGCCGAGATTCATCGGAAACGCATCCGCCGCCGACAACATCGAATGGATGTGCCACGGACCAGGCGTGCAAGTCGTCGCTGCAGTGCCGACCGCCGGTCCGGTGCCGCCGCCGATCATCGTGGTGACGCCGCTCATCAGCGCTTCTTCGATCTGCTGCGGGCAGATGAAGTGGATGTGCGTGTCGACGCCGCCGGCCGTGACGATCATGCCTTCGCCGGCGATGATTTCGGTGGCGCCGCCAATGGCCATGGTGACGTCGGGCTGGATGTCAGGGTTGCCGGCTTTGCCGATGCCGGCGATCTTGCCGCCCTTGATACCGATGTCGGCCTTGACGATACCCCAGTGGTCGACGATCACGGCGTTGGTGATGACGGTGTCCATCACGTCTTTGTAGTTGCGCTGCGACTGGCCCATGCCATCGCGAATCACCTTGCCGCCGCCGAACTTGACCTCTTCGCCATAGGTCGTGAAATCCTTCTCGACCTCGATGAACAGCTCGGTATCGGCCAGGCGCAAACGGTCGCCGACGGTGGGGCCGAACATCTCGGCATAAGCCTGACGTGAAATCTTGGCCATTATTTATTTCCCTTCTTGTCGAGTGCGCCCATCACCTTGGCATTGAAACCATAGACCTTGCGCTCACCAGCCAGCGCCACGAGTTCCACCGTGCGTTCCTGGCCCGGCTCGAAGCGGACAGCGGTGCCGGCGGCGATGTTCAGGCGCATGCCGTAACCGGTCTGGCGATCAAACCTGAGCGCCGGATTGGTCTCGAAAAAATGAAAATGCGATCCGACCTGGATCGGGCGATCGCCGCTGTTGGCGACGGTCACGCTTACCGTGCGGCGCCCGACATTGAGCTCAATGTCGCCGGGTTCGACCAGCATTTCTCCTGGAATCATGATGGCGCCTCTCAAGGAATAGGGTGGTGAACCGTGACCAGCTTGCTGCCGTCCGGGAAGGTCGCTTCAACCTGGATATCCGGAATCATCTCCGCCACGCCATCCATGACATCGGCGCGCGACAGGATCTTCGTCCCCTCCGACATCAGTTCGGCGACGGTGCGTCCGTCGCGTGCGCCTTCCATGATGGCGGCGGTGATCAGTGCCACTGCCTCCGGATAGTTCAGCTTCAGGCCGCGCGCCTTGCGCCGTTCGGCCACCAGCGCTGCCGTGAAAATCAGCAGCTTGTCTTTTTCCCGTGGGGTGAGTTCCATGCGTTCTCCTCGATTGTGTCCAGGTACTGCTTATTTATGTATTCCAGATGCGCGGGACAATAGCCTCGCGCTGCATCAATTCAGGACGGATGCGCTGCCATGCATGCGTCAGCCATTGCCGCGCCGCCTGGCTGGAGTTGCCCAGATAGCGCAGCACCAATACCTGTTTCATCTGCGTCGCGCCAGTGCGGTCATTGCTATCCCGCGTCAACGCGCCGGTCTGTTCGCGCAGTTCGCTGAGGAAGGCGGCGTTGATCGGCAGGCCCACTGCAATCAGCGTGGCGCTTACCGTAAAACCGGCCAGCGCCAAAGGACTCGTCATCGACGAAGTGCCTGCACGCAAGGTACCCTGTTCAAACCAGACCAGCTTGCCGCCGCGACGAATGCTGGTGCACTGGCTCACGCGACCGCTATTGAAAGACTCTCCCGACGCGGTGCGGCCGAAGCACAGGATCTCGCCGCCGATATAACAGGCATCCGCGGCCAGGTCGACCGAGTGTTCCATGCGCACGTCGGCATCGTTGAAGAAGATGGTCTCCTGCGGCAGCCATTCCAGCGCCGCGCCGGCGGTTGCCGTCAGCGACACCTGCTGCTGCGAGACGAAACCGTTGGCGCGATACCATTTGCCGGCGCCCGGCGTGGTCAGCAACGCGTGGGCGTTGTCGCCGACACGGGCGGAAATGTTCAGTACGTCGCCGCCGAGGATGCCGCCCGGCGGATGCACGATGACGGCGTGGCAGACGGCGGGGTGTTCTGGGTACAGCGGCTTCTGCACGCGCAGCGGGCCGAAGTGGCTGCGCTCGATCATGCGCGTGGTGCCGGCATCGTCGGCGAAGCCCAGCGTCAGCCGCGCCTTTTCATGGCGGTTGGCGGCAGGGACGTTGAGGTCCGATTCCGTGACGGCAGCGGCAGGATCGATGATACGTTTCATGCAATATTCTGATTGTGCGACATGAGGATGGAGAGCAGCGCAGGCCTTCGTTTATAGCAGACCTGCAGGCAAAACGCACGCCGGCCTGACTTGATCATCCGGCAACATGGCGCATACCGCGCGCCGAATGCACTACACCGCCAGATGTTTCTTCACGTCCTCGTTATCCATCTCCGCCTGCACGCCCGAGGCCACCACTTCGCCGCGCGACATCACGACAAAGGTGTCGGCCAGTTCGCGTGCAAAATCGAAATACTGCTCGCACAGCAAAATACCGATGTCGCCGCGCTGGCGCAGCAAGCTGATGACGCGGCCGATGTCCTTGATGATGGACGGCTGGATGCCTTCGGTCGGTTCGTCGAGGATGATCAGTTTCGGTTCGGCCAGCAGCGCGCGGGCGATCGCCAGTTGCTGCTGCTGACCGCCCGACAGATCGCCGCCGCGACGGTGCAGCATTTCCTTGAGCACCGGGAACAGTTCGTAGACTTCACCCTTGATGGTCGACGCCTTGCGGCCGGATTGGGTGGCCATGCCCATGAGCAGGTTCTCTTCGACGGTCAGGCGTGCAAAAATCTCGCGGCCCTGCGGCACGTAGGCGATGCCGAGCGCAGCGCGTTGATGTGGTTTGAGGCGCGTGATGTCCTTGCCTTCCAGCGTGACGTTGCCGGCGGCGACAGGCAATACGCCCATCAGGCATTTCAGCAGGGTGGTCTTGCCGACGCCGTTGCGGCCGAGCAGGGACAGGCATTTGCCTTTTTCGACATTGATCGACACGCCGCGCAGCGTATGCGCGGCGCCGTAGTATTGGTTCAGTTGATTGACTTGCAGCATATTCTTCTCGTCTCCGGATCCAGCGGCCTAAGTTCAGCGGCCCAAGTACACTTCAATCACGCGATCATCCGATTGCACTTGCTGCATCGTGCCTTCGGCCAGCACCGAGCCTTCGTGCAGCACGGTGACCTTGCCGCCTTGCGAAATCTCTTCGACGAAGCCCATGTCATGCTCCACCACCATGATCGAATGCTTGCCGCGCAGCTCGTTGAGCAGCTCCGCCGTGCGCACGGTTTCGGCATCGGACATGCCGGCCACCGGTTCGTCGAGCAGCAGCAATTGCGGCTCCTGCATCAGCAGCATGCCGATTTCCAGCCACTGCTTCTGGCCGTGCGAGAGCAGGCCGGCGACGCGGTTTTCCTGACCGTTCAGACGGATCAGTTTGAGGATCTCCTCGATCTTGCCGACTTGCTCCGAATTCAGGCGCGCGAACAAGGTCGTCTTCACGCGCTTGTCCATCTTCATCGCCATCTCAAGATTCTCGAATACCGAATGCTGCTCGAACACCGTCGGCCGCTGGAACTTGCGGCCGATGCCGGCGTGGGCGATTTCGTACTCGGTCATCCTGGTCAGGTCGATGGTCTGGCCGAAGAATGCGGTGCCGGCAGTCGGCCGCGTCTTGCCCGTGATGACGTCCATCATGGTGGTCTTGCCGGCGCCGTTGGGACCGATGATGCAGCGCAGTTCACCGACCGAGATGTCGAGGTTGAGGTTGTTGATCGCCTTGAAACCGTCGAACGAGACCGTGATGTTTTCCAGATACAGGATGGCGCCGTGGGAGGTGTCGAGGCCGTCCTGCTTGATGCGTGCATACGAGGTGCCGTGGTCAGCGTGCTGGCCGTTGTCGACGGTCTCTTGCGGCGCCGCCCGGTTATACATTTCGCTCATGCGGCCTCCTTGGCGGGATCTTGTTTCTTCAGTTTCTTGATCAGACCCAGAATGCCTTGCGGCAGGAACAGCGTCACCAGGATGAAGATCAGTCCCAGCGCATACAGCCACAGGTCCGGGAAGGCGGCGGTGAACCAGCTCTTGAGTCCATTGACGGTGAACGCGCCGATGATCGGGCCGAGCAGCGAGCCGCGGCCGCCGACAGCCGCCCAGATCACCATTTCAATCGAGTTGGCCGGCGACATTTCGGACGGATTGATGATGCCGACCTGCGGCACGTACAGCGCACCCGCGATGCCGCACAGCACCGCCGATAACGTCCACACGAACAGCTTGAACCACAGCGGGTTGTAGCCGATGAACATCAGCCGCGATTCGGAATCGCGCACGCCCTGCAGCACACGGCCCAGCTTCGACGTCACGATGGCGCGGCACAGCAGCAGGGAACCGAGCAGGAACGCCAGCGTCACCAGGTACAGCACCGCCTTGGTCGACGGCGCCGTGATCGTGAAGCCGAGGATGCGCTTGAAGTCGGTGAAGCCGTTGTTGCCGCCGAAGCCCGTATCGTTGCGGAAGAACAGCAGCATGAAGGCGAAGGTCATTGCCTGCGTGATGATCGAGAAGTACACGCCCTTGATGCGCGAACGGAAGGCGAAGTAACCGAACACGAAGGCCAGCAGCCCCGGCACCAGCACCACCAGCAGCATGGCGAACCAGAAGTGCTCGGTCATCCACCAGTACCACGGATAGGCTTTCCAGTTGAGGAACACCATGAAGTCCGGCAGATTGCTCTGATACACGCCGTCGCGGCCGATGGCGCGCATCAGGTACATGCCGTGCGCATAGCCGCCCAGCGCAAAGAACACGCCGTGGCCGAGCGACAGGATGCCGGTATAACCCCACACCAGATCCAGCGCCAGCGCCGCCATCGCGTAGCACATGAACTTGCCGATCAGTGCGATGGTGTAGCTGGAAATCGACAGCGGATGACTGGCCGGGAAGATCAGGTTGAGGATGGGCAGCAGACCCAGGATCACGGTAAAGACCACGATCCCGATCCACGCCGGACGTGAAAACAGCGAAGGTTTAAGGGGAAGATTCAGAGTACTCATTCCACGCTCCTGCCTTTCAGTGCAAACAGGCCTTGCGGGCGCTTTTGGATAAACACGATGATGAACACGAGGATGGCGATCTTGGCCAGCACGGCGCCGGCGACCGGCTCCAGGAACTTGTTCACCTCGCCCAGGCCGAACGCGGCGATCACGGTGCCGGCCAGTTGGCCGACGCCACCCAGCACCACCACCATGAAGGAGTCGACGATGTAGCCTTGGCCGAGGTCGGGGCCGACATTGCCAAGCTGCGACAAGGCCACGCCGCCCAGACCGGCGATACCGCAACCGAGACCGAAGGTCATCATGTCAATCTTGCCGGTCGAGACACCCACGCAATCGGCCATGCGGCGGTTCTGCGTGACGGCGCGCACGAACAGGCCGAGCCGTGTCTTGTTCAGGATCAGCCACACCGCGAACACCACGAACAGCGCGAAGAAGATGATCACGATACGGTTGTACGACAGCACCAGCGAACCCAGCACGGTGATGCCGCCCGACATCCAGCTCGGGTTGGCGACCTCGACGTTTTGCGCTCCGAAGATCGAGCGCACGCCTTGCATCAGCATCAGGCTGATGCCCCAGGTGCACAGCAGGGTTTCGAGAGGACGACCGTAGAGCCAGCGGATCACCAGGCGCTCCAGCGCGATGCCGACGGCCGCCGCAACGATGAAGGCAGCCGGCAGCGCGACGACGATGTAGGCGTCGATTGCGCCCGGGAAGAATTTGCGGAACACCAGTTGGCACACATACGTTGTGTACGCGCCGATCATCAGCAGTTCGCCGTGCGCCATGTTGATGATGCCCATCAGGCCGAAGGTGATCGCCAGGCCCAGCGCGGCCAGCAGCAGCACGCTGCCCAGCGAGACGCCGTAGAACAGCTTGCCGACGAACTCGGTGATGGATAGATGGCGGTCCAGCGCCGACAGCGTGCGGACTGCTTCGATGCGCACGCCTTCATCGGTTTCGACATAGCTGCCGTCAGGATTTTTGGCCAGCATTTGTTCCAGCACCGGCTTCAGGTTGGCGTTGGTAGTCTCGGCCAGCGCTTTGACGGCGGCCTTGCGTGCTGCCGCGTCAGGTGCATGCAGGTTGGCGGTGGCGACAACCTGTTTGAGCACTTCCTGGATTTGCGGATCCTTTTCCGCCGCCAGCGCCTTGCTGATCAGCGGGGTTTGCGCAGCGTCGGCGGTCTTCAGCAATTCCGTCGCAGCCGTCAGCCGTGTGGCGCGATCCGGCGAGAACAGCTTGAGTCCCGACAGCGCACCTTCGACGACACCGCGCAGGCGATTGTTGATGGTGATGCCCTCGGCGTCGTCAGGCGCTGGGCCGGTCTTGTCGGTGGCGGGATTGAAGGCATCGCTGTCTTCGATGATCAGCACGTCGCCGGCAGGCGTGGCGTACAGCGCATCGCTGTTGATGGCATTGAGGATTTTCTGGGCGTCGGCATTGGCCAGCGCAGCGATCTGCGTGACGGCGGCGATACGCGCATCAGGGTCGTCGCCGGCCAGCGGCTTGAGCAGCGCCGGATCGATCGCGGCATGCGCGCTGATCGCCTGGGTGCACAGCCAGCCTGTCAGCAAGGTGGACGCAATTATCTTGGGAAGAAGTCTCATGGTTCTTTTCGGTGGCAAGGCAAGACGGAAAGAAAGTCGGTCTCGCGGCGCTTATCTGAGATTCATGTCCGCATTCCAGCAAAGAACTTTGGTGCGGAGCGGAGCATGGATTGCACCGGACGGGATGTCGAACGCCCGGTGCAAGGTCTTGCAAACCGCCGCATGGAACATGCAGCGGGGACTGCTCAAAACATGGCAAGCGACTGCCTTACATCTTTTGCTTGCTTTCGTTGCCCGGGATGTACGGGCTCCATGGCTGCGCACGGATGGTGGTCTTGGTCTTGTTGACCACGTTGAACTGACCGTCGGCCTTGATTTCGCCGATCATCACAGGTTTGTGCAGGTGATGGTTGGTCTTGTCCATTTCCAGCGTGTAGCCGGACGGCGCCTTGAAGGTCTGGCCGCCCATCGCTGCGATCACCTTGTCGGTGTCGGTGGTCTTGGCCTTCTCGACTGCCTGCTTCCACATGTAGATGCCGACGTAAGTCGCTTCCATCGGATCATTGGTCACGACGGTGTCGGCGTTCGGCAGGCCCTTGGCCTTGGCGTAGGCTTTCCACTTCTTGATGAAGGCGGTGTTGACCGGGTTCTTCACGGACTCGAAGTAGTTCCAGGCAGCCAGGTGGCCGACCAGCGGCTTGGTGTCGACGCCGCGCAGTTCTTCTTCACCCACCGAGAACGCCACGACAGGCACGTCGGTCGCCTTCAGGCCGGCGTTGCCCAGTTCCTTGTAGAACGGCACGTTGGAGTCGCCGTTGATGGTCGAGATCACGGCAGTCTTGCCGCCTGCTGCAAACTTCTTGATGTTGGCGACGATGGTCTGGTAATCGGAGTGGCCGAACGGTGTGTAGACTTCATCGATGTCGGAATCCTTCACGCCCTTGCTGTGCAGGAAGGCGCGCAGAATCTTGTTGGTGGTGCGTGGGTACACATAGTCGGTGCCCAGCAGGACGAAGCGCTTGGCGCCGCCGCCTTCTTTCGACATCAGGTATTCGGTGGCGGGAATGGCTTGCTGGTTAGGCGCTGCGCCGGTGTAGAAGACGTTCTTTTCCAGCTCTTCGCCTTCGTACTGGACCGGGTAGAACAACAGGCTGTTCAATTCCTTGAAGACCGGCAGCACCGATTTGCGCGAGACCGAAGTCCAGCAGCCGAAGACGACGGAAACCTTGTCTTGCGAAATCAGCTGGCGCGCTTTTTCAGCGAACAGTGGCCAGTTGGATGCGGGGTCAACGATCACGGGTTCGAGCTTCTTGCCCATGACGCCGCCGTTGGCGTTGATTTCATCGATTGTCATCAGCGCCACATCTTTGAGCGATGTTTCGGAGATGGCCATTGTGCCCGACAGCGAGTGCAGGATGCCGACCTTGATGGTATCCGCGGCGAACGCGGCTGGGAGCCAGGAGGATGCTGCAAGTGCGAACGCGCCGAGTGCTGTTGCTTTTAGGATAGTACGACGTGACATGAAGTGCTCCTACAGTTAGAAGAATCAATGAGAGTTTGTTGACTGCCTTCCTGCTTTAGCAGATTGCGTGCCAATGACAGTTCGTCAATCTCTCTTGATTTTTCCGGCTTTGCGGAAGCGGGCGCAGACTATTGCACCATTTTAGTGACGGCAAAAATGGTGGCGGTACGTTGTCGTGCGGTTTACGGTGATTTGCCCCAGAACAGAGCAAATCGGCGGGTACATGTTTGTTTTTAGCGCAAAAACACGTATTGCATCAGTTGGCGGATAGGATATTGCACCCAGCTTTGCACCTTGGGCGGCAGCTCCAGCGGGCGCATGATCATCTTCAAGGTCATGTCCGGCGTCAAATTGGTGCGCACGATGGCGTTCATGCGTGCGCTCAGCTGTCTTAAGTAAGCGGGATCACCGGCGCGCAACGGCTCGCGGAATTTCAGCGCATGACGGATGGCGCAATCGGCGTCTTCGTTGCGCATTTCCAGTGTCCGGCGACCCAAGGTGCCGAGTACGCGCGAGCGGCTGATGCCTTCGCTCCGGCTATATTGGCGGAAGTATTTGTAGAAATGCTTGTAGTGGTTGACCTCGTCGTGCGAGATGCGCGCCGCCAGTTCCTGCAACACCGGTTCCTGCACGCTGCGCGACAGCGCGCGGTAGTAGGTCGCGGTGCCGGTTTCGACCACGCAGCGCGCCGCCATCTCCAGCGCCTTGGTCGGTTCCAGCAGTTCGACCTTGCAGTAGCCGGCATATTCGGCGAGGAAGCCGTCGTAGGCCTGTTGCCAGTCGAATTCGGGCCAGACATGCTCGACGTAGGCACGCAATGCCGCGCCGTGCTGCAACTCCTCCACTTCCCATTGTTCGCGCAGCCACGCGGCCACTTCTGCATTGTCGCGGAAGAAGTCGACCAGGTTGTGGGTATACAGATCGGAGCCGCTTTCGACGAACGAGGCGCAGGTCACCAGGTAGAAAGTGTTTTCATCGTCGCGTACGCGTTGCAGATCGATGCGCGAGAAATCCAGATCGGCGATGCGCCAGCGTGGTTGGTATTGTTGCTGCGTTTCCTGGCTTGCCACGTTACCTCCTCGACAGATTGAGATAACGGTATGACGAAACCTGCACGCCTTGGTTCGCCGCCTCCTGTTGGCGATTTGTAACAGCGCGCCAGGTTCAGCGGCGATGTTGTCCGTATGCCAAGCAGGCGATCGTGGCGGAGAACAGCAATTGCAACAGGCACACCGCCGTCCAGCCGCCCAGCTTCCACGCAAATCCCGACAGCGCCGCACCGATCGCGCCGCCGATGAACAGGAGGCCGACGAACAGGCCGTTGAGACGACCGCGCAATTGCGGCGGCAGCAGGTTGATCTTGCGGCGTTCCAGCGTCTGGTCGGCGGCCACACCGCCGTCGAGCAGGATGGCGGCAACCCCCAGAAACACCAGCGCCATGCCGGCGTGCGCATGGACATCAAAGCCGCCCCAGCCGCTGCCGGCGACGCCCGCGATCAAGCCCGCTGCGAGCATCCCAAGATGGCTCAGATGGGAGGCCAGGCGCCCCCGTCCGCGATCGCCGGCGCGGCCCGCGAAGGGCGTCGCGCACACTGCGCTGGCGCCGACCAGCGCGAACACGGCGATGCCGCCTGCGCCGAGCGAAAAGGGTTCCTGCACCAGCAGCAAGGCAATCGTGGTCCAGTACGACATATACGCCGCCATGCCGAGCGCTCCGGTCAGCGCGCCGTATTGCAGGACAGGCTCGCTGCGCAGCAATTGCCACAGCGAGGCCAGGATGTCCCGGTAACGCGGGGTTTGTTGCGGATGACGCTCCGGCAATACGCGGCCCAGCACCAGCGCCAGCATCGCCACGATCAGCGCCAGCAAGCCGTACACCGCACGCCACCCCGCCACGCTCGCCAGCCATCCGGCCATCGGACGCGACAGCATGATGCCCAGCATCAGGCCGCTCATCACATTGCCGATGACACGGCCGCGATGCGTTTCTTCGCTCATGAAGGCGGCCATCGGCACCAGCATCTGGATCGCACTCGACAAGACGCCGGCCAGGAAAATCGCCGTCAGGAACAGCCAGGTGTGCGTGCTGAACATCGCCACGCCGAGACAGGCGGCGCAACCCGCCAGCAGCCGCACGATCAGGCGGCGATTCTCATGCAAGTCGCTGAGCGGCACGATCAGGAACTGGCCGCAGGTGTAACCCAGCAGCGGCAGCATCGCAATCAGGCCGATGGCGCCGCCGGGAATCTGCATCGCCGCGCCGATCGCCGCCAGCATCGGCTGCACGGCGTAGAGATTGGTGACGATGACGCCGACCGCTGCAGCGAACAGGAGCGTCATCGCTGCGCTCATTCGCGTGGAGGCTGCGGGGATATCGGCACGGTCTTGGGAAAGCTTGCTGCATTGTTCCATCGGGGCTCCTGGCATCACGGGTATTGCGGGAGGCCAGTATAGGCAGCGCATTATTATGCGACAATTGAATTATTGTCATAGATATTATGCGAGATTGTTTTGAACACGCGAGACCTGCAAGCCTACGTCGCCGTCATTGAAACCGGCTCCATCGTCGCGGCCGCCGCGCGATTGCATCTGACCCAGCCGGGCATCACGCGGCGCGTGCAAAGCCTGGAAAGCATGCTCGGGGTCGCGCTGCTGGATCGCCAGTCCAAGCCGCTCAAGCCGACTTCGGCCGGGCGCGACATCTACGATATGGGGCGCCGCGTGCTGGCTTCGGTCGACGACATGATGGATCGCGTGTCGCCGCAAGCCGGCGCGACCGGTGAACTTCGCCTGGGCGTGCCGCCGTTTTTGTCGGAAGCGGCCTTGACGACGCCACTCGATTGCCTGCGCACCGAATTCCCGAAACTGAGCGTGCGCGTGACCGCCGCCTGGTCGCCCGGATTGATGGAGATGCTGGAGAAAAACATCATCGACGCCGCCGCCATCATCGTGCCCGATGGGGTATCGCCGCCGGAGCGGTTCCAGGTCCACAAGCTGGGCCGCGAGCCTGCCCTGGTGGTGGCGGCGAAGTCGCTCAAGCTGCCGCGCGGCGAAGTTGCGCTGGCCGAATTGGCGCAGCATTCATGGGTGCTCAATCAGGATGGTTGCGGTTTGCGCAGCGCGATCCGGCTGGCCGTGGAAGCGCGGCGCCAGCCGTTTACGGTGGCCGTGGAAGCCTTCGGCGCCGAGTTGCAGTTGTCACTGGTGGCGCGCGGCGTGGGCATCGGCATCACCACGCCGAGCGCGCTCAAACGCAGCGCCTTCCGCAAACAGATACGCGTGCTGACGGTGCCGGAATTCGACAACGGCATGGGCGTCTGGCTGGTGCATGCACCGGGTTTGGCCAGCGGCAGGCTGGCCGCGCCGTTGCTGCGCTTTCGCCGCAGCCTGGCAGACATCCTGCGCGAGCAGGGCATCGCCAGCGGCGCTGCCGTTACCGGCTTGCCTTAACCCGGTCGGTTACAGGCAGCCGAGCCGCGACAGCTCACGGCGCAAGCGCTCGTGCAAAGCCGGCGAGCTGGCTTGCATCGGTGCGCGCAACTCGTCGCGCAGCATGCCCATCATCGACAGCGCGGTCTTGATCACGGCCGGATTCGGTTCGGCGAACAGCAGGCGGATCAGCGGCAGCAAATCGTAGAATTGTTCGCGTGCTTCGACCAGACGCTGCGCTCGCACCAGTTGCGCCACGCGCACGAACAGGTCGGGACGGATGTGCGCCGCCGCAGTAATCGCACCGCTGCCGCCGAGGCACAGCGTCGTAAAAATCTGTTCGTCTTCTCCCGCCATAATTTGCAAGCCGCCATGCGCGATCAGGTCCATGGTGGCCGCCGCATTGCCGCCGCAGTCCTTGACGGCGACGATGCGTTCGTGGCCGGCGAGCGCGAGGATGGTGGCGGCATCGATGTTGATGCCGCTGCGGTAGGGGATGTTGTAGATGATCACCGGTGCCTCGGCGGCATCGGCCATGGTCAGAAAGAACGCGCGCAGGCCTTCCTGCGAAGGGCGGATGTAATACGGCGCTGGAATTAGCAGGCCGGCGACCGGGCGTTGCTGGATTTTCTGCATCTTTTCCAGCATCGCGGCCTGGCGATTGCCGGCCAGGCCCATCGCCACCGGACAGCCGGGAACGGCGTCGAGAATGGCGTCAAGCACCGCGAGCTGTTCGCCGTCGTCGAGCGCGGCGGCTTCGGCAGTCGAGCCGCAGGCGACCAGGCCGGACACGCCGGCGTCGAACATGCTGCGCGCGAGCGCCTGCAAAGCGGGGAAATCGATCTTGCCGTCGTGGAAGGGCGTGACCAGGGGAATCCAGATACCGTCGAAAGAACGCATTGCTACTCTCCATGAAGATTACAGACCGTGAATGTCTGTCGGCAGGTGCAAGGAGAACTAGCGAGGGGAACGTGTCCGGTCTGCGTTGGCCATCCTGTCAGCCCACCTGACAGGACAGCGCGCCCCGGTCAGATGAGCGACTGTTTCTTTTGTTTACCGGCCGCAGCTGTGCGTGCGCGTACTCGTGCAGCCAGGGCGTACAGGCTGAGCGACAACAGGCAGGACAGGGCGGCGATGAACATGAAGGATGAATGCAAAGTAAAACGATGAATCGATTCTAGCAGCATTCCGCAAAATGGTTTCAGCTGCCTTCCCATTCCGACAAAAATCTTGAGCGGAAGTCGCGCAGCCATTGCATGCGCTGTTCAGCGAGGCGGCGCCCGGCACCGGTCTGCATGGTCGCAGGCAAGGTTTCCAGTTTGCAGGCGATATGGTCGAGCGCGTAGCGGCGGTCATCCAGTGCGCGATGTTCTGCGCGCGCGTCGCCGGCATGCGCCAGCTGGCTGCCCATGCGGCCGGCGGTATAGAACATGCGCGCCAGCCCGACTGCGCCGAGCGCGTCGAGACGATCAGCATCCTGCACGATCTGCGCTTCGATGGTGGTTGCTACAATGCCGGCGGAAAAACTGTGCGCCTCGATGGCGTGCGCGACGGCATCGAGTTTCTCCGACGGGAAGTCGAGTTGCTGCAAATGCCGGCGTGCAAGCTGCGCCGCTTGGCGTGAGGCAAGATGACGCTGCGGATCGTTCTTGGGCAGGTTAACGAGGTCGTGCAGATAGCAGGCGGCCTGCACCACCAGCGCATCGGCGTCGGGATAATCATCGAGCAGGATGCGGGCGGACTGCCAGACGCGATGCAGGTGGTTGATGTCGTGCGCGCCGTCGCTGTCGGCGTCGCTGGTCGCGCCGGCCAGTACCGCCAGTCGCGCGGACCAGTCTTGCTGAGGAAGATGCATGGATGTCGCCGGAGAAAATCACGGAATCGCGATGATAGCCGAAGCAGGCCGGCCCGGAATGCAACAAAGCCCGCCGTAGCGAGCTTTGTCATTCCGCAGAAACTGCGGCGCCGGGATTTTTCCATCGGCGGCCCATGCTATCTGCGTGGTGCCGCCGGTTTGTCGATCCCGGACTTGGATGCCGTGAAGACCAAGGTCCTCACGTCACATCACGCGATCAGATCGCTTTGATATTGGTGGCTTTTTCGCCCTTGGGACCAGTGCCGCGATCGAACGAGACGCGCTGGTTTTCGGCCAGGCTCTTGAAGCCGTTCGATTGGATGTCCTGGAAATGCGCGAACAGATCATCGCCGCCTTGATCAGGGGTGATGAAGCCGAAGCCCTTGGCATCGTTGAACCACTTGACCGTACCTGTTTGACTTGTAGACATGTTTTTACTTCCTTGAAAAAAATGAGGGACAACGCCCGAAGCGCACCCGAGACCAAGAAAGATGTAACCGAAGAGAGTCCGACAGAGGAGGCTCGCAAGCGAGCTCAAGAGGAGAGACCAACAATAACGACGACTTGATGTAAGTGCAAATTTGAATATACAGGTAAACCTGGGGATTACCTAAACATATCGAGATTTAATTCGCGACATGTCCGCATGCGGCAGCAGCGTTCAGCGATACCCGTATGTCGGCGCCGGTGTGCGTTGCTGCAGCTGAACGATCGCGCGCTGCAGGCGTTCCTCGGTGCGTTTGGTGCGGGAAGCATTGCCGGACGTGGTCAATTCCAGATCCGGAAAATACACGCGCACGGATTTCGCTGCGGTGATCAGATCGAGCCGGTGCGCATGTTCATGCGTGAGGTCGGCGCCGATATCCCAGACGCACTCGACCAGCTCGACTTCCAGCGCAGCCGCCAACGCCATCGCCTTGGCGGAAATCGCTGCAGCGCCGTTACTGCGCTCTATGGGTGTCGCGTTCGACATCGCAATCTCGTTGCGTACCGGGATATCAGTAGCGACGGCGTTGCTGTCCGCCACCGACCGGTCCGCGCTTTTCCAGATGACGGAAAGTGATGCGGCCCTTGCTCAGGTCGTAAGGAGACAGTTCGAGTGTGACTTTGTCGCCGGCCAGGATGCGGATATGGTTCTGGCGCATCTTGCCGGAGGTGTAGGCGATCAGTCGATGACCGTTTTCCAGGTTCACGCGGAAGCGCGAATCGGGCAGGACTTCTTCGACGAGGCCGTTCATTTCAAGTAATTCTTCTTTAGCCATGGTGGTTTCCAAATAAGGCGACCGGCAGGCGGCAGCTTGCAAAAGGCTGCAACAACATCCGCCGAAGATCGCAGAAAAAAGAGGCCGGTTACCGCTTGAGCGGACCAGTGCGGTTTTGTTTTTCGCCCGGAAGCAGCACCGCGTGCACGTGCAGACATGCGGAGAGACTTGGCGCCGGATGCACAATGTCGCCGGCGGCAGGACTGCTACAGAACGGGCCGCGTGCCGGAAAACTAGTGCAACGAGAGGCTGGCGCGGCCGGAAAGAGTGGAGACTGGCGATACGGCAGGCCGGTCTGGGAACAGGGCGAGACCGCCCAACGAGCCTCTATTATACATTGTCTGCAGTGAACCCGCCCAATCCTTCCGGAAGCCGCGCCGGCCCGGCGTGATCGCCGATTTTGATTGCTATTCGCCGGACTTACGCGCACTATGGGTGGATTATCCGATTAAAGGAAAAGCCATGTCGCAGTCTGTTACCGAAGTGAAATTGACCAACGCCGGCGTGATTTTTTCTGTATGCGTGGAGTTCGTCAACCGGGAGTGCTTCATCTCCAACGAAGCGCTGATCAAGCTGGCCTCGCAGATGTTTACGGCGATCGGGCCGATGCGCACTTTCCGCGAACTGGAAGCCAACATCACCGGCGTCGCGCGTCGCCTGGTGCACGCCGGAGTGCAAGGCTCGCCGCTGCAGCTGACACCGAACACTTTCCAGTAAATTCCCTCCGGGCGGGTGGTTTTTCCATCCGATTTTCGTCTGCCGCCCTGATTCTTGTTGCCGGGCATTGTTTGTCTCCCCGGCAACATCTCCACCTGCCATCGGTCAAGAAAGCGCCCGTTTCCACCGCCGGTGCGCGTTCTGCTGCAACTTAACATCGCTGAGCGCGTCACAAGCGGGTAAACTGCATCCCCATGCGGCCGCGCCCTGCGGTCCCAAAAAAGAACCAGTGAGTCCTCATGTCCGAAGCCCCCCTTCCCTTGTTTTCCGACCTCAATCTCAGCGAACCGCTGTTGCGCGTGCTGAAAGAGCTCGGTTACGAATCGCCGTCGCCGATCCAGGCCGCGACCATCCCCATCCTGCTGAGCAACCGCGACGTGCTGGGCCAGGCCCAGACCGGCACCGGCAAGACCGCCGCATTTGCACTGCCGATCCTGTCGCGCATCGATATCCGCCAGACTGCGCCGCAGGCGCTGGTGCTGGCGCCGACGCGCGAACTGGCGATCCAGGTGGCCGAAGCCTTCCAGCGCTACGCCACGCACATCCCCGGTTTTCAAGTGTTGCCGATTTACGGCGGCCAGAGCTACGGTCCGCAGCTGAGCGCCTTGCGCCGCGGCGTGCACGTCGTTGTCGGCACCCCCGGCCGCGTGATCGACCATCTGGACAAGGGTTCGCTCGACCTGTCGCAACTCAAGACCATGGTGCTTGACGAAGCCGATGAAATGCTGCGCATGGGTTTCATCGACGACGTCGAATCGATCCTGAAAAAGACCCCGGCAACACGGCAGACCACGCTGTTCTCGGCCACCATGCCGGCCGTCATCAAGCGCATTGCCAAGACTTACCTGCGCGATCCGGCCGAAGTCACCATCGCCGCCAAAACCGGCACCGCCGAAAACATCCGCCAGCGCTACTGGCTGGTCAGCGGCATGCACAAGCTCGACGCGCTGACGCGCATCCTCGAAGTCGAACCGTTCGACGGCCTGATCATTTTCTCGCGCACCAAGCTCGGTACGGAAGAGCTTGCCGGCAAACTGAAGGCGAGAGGGTTTGCCGCCGCCGCCATCAACGGCGACGTCCAGCAGCAGCAGCGCGAACGCACCATCCAGCAATTGAAGGACGGCCAGATCGACATTCTGATCGCCACCGACGTCGCTGCACGCGGCCTCGATGTGGAGCGCATCAGCCACGTCATCAACTACGACGTGCCTTACGATCCGGAAAGCTATACCCACCGCATCGGCCGCACCGGTCGCGCCGGCCGCAGCGGCGAAGCCATCCTGTTCATCACACCGCGCGAAAAGAACCTGCTCAAGAGCATCGAACGTTCGACCCGCCAGCCGATCACGCAAATGAACCTGCCGAGCGTGCAGGCCGTCAACGATGTGCGCGTGGCGCGCTTCAAGGAGCTGATCGGCGAGACGCTGGCAGCCGGCGAACTCGACGTCTTCCGTTCGCTGATCGAAGATTACGAGCGCGAAGAAAATGTCACCGCAGTCGACATCGCCGCCGCACTGGCCAAGATGGCGCGCGGCGACGTGCCGCTGCTGCTCGACAAGAACCAGCGCGAACCGGAGTTCGTGCGCAGCGATGACCGCGCGCCGCGCGAACGTCCCGATCGCTCGCCGCGTGCAGAACGTGGCGATCGTTCGGAACGTGCGGAGCGTCCAGGCTACGCACCCAAGGAGCGCATCGTGCGCGCCGCCGATCCCGGCATGCAGACCTTCCGCATCGAAGTCGGCCATCAGCACGGCGTCAAGCCGGGCAACATCGTCGGCGCCATCGCCAACGAAGCCGGCATGGATTCCAAGCACATCGGCCGCATCGAAATCTATGACGACTACAGCGTCCTCGACCTGCCGGACGACATGCCGCCAGACCTGATCGATCACCTGAAATCGGTACGCGTGGCCGGCCAGCAATTGCAGATCAGCCGTGACGGCGGCGTCAGCGACGCACCGCGCGCGGAAAGAAGCGAGCGCAAGGAACGTCCTGAACGCGCCGAGCGCACTGAACGTCCTGAGCGCACCGAGCGCGCGCGTCCGACCAAGGCCGATTTCGCTGCCCACACGACGCAGACTTACCGCATCGAAGTCGGTCATGAGCATGGCGTCAAACCGGGCAACATCGTCGGCGCCATCGCCAACGAAGCCGGCATGGACGCCAAGCACATCGGCCGCATTGAAATCTTCGACGACCACAGCGTGCTTGATCTGCCCGGCAACATGCCGGACGATCTGCTGCAACACCTGAAGAAGGTCTGGGTCGCCGGCCAGCAACTCAAGATCAGCGTCACTGACGAACGTCCGCCGATGCTGCGCGCCGAACGCGGCCCGCGCGGCGATCGTCCCGAGCGCGCCGAACCGGCTCCTGCCGCTGCGCCGGTTGAAGAGCCGCGCAAGACCAAAGGCAAGGAAAAAGGCAAGCCGGAATTCCAGATGCAGACTTTCCGCATCGAGATCGGCCGCGCCCATGCAGCGACCGCAGCCAGCATCGTCAACGCCATCGCCACCGAAGCCGGACTCGAAGCCAAGCACATCGGCCGCATCGACATCCATGACGACCACAGCACCCTGGATCTGCCGGCCGGCATGCCCAAGCCGTTGCTGCATCAGTTGAAAGTGGTCGAGATAGCCGGCCGCAAGATGAACATCAGCATCATCGGCACCGGCACCGAGCATCACGACAAGACGCCGGCGAAGAACTCCACGCCGCCCAAGGTCAACAGCAGCGCACGCGCCGGCCGTCCCGGCGACAAGCGTTCCGACAAACGCGATGGTCGCCCGGACACACGCCTGTCCGGTCATGCCAAGCCGCATCGCAAGGGCGGCAAGCCGGAGTAGCTCGCGGCAATTGGCACGATGAAATGAAAAACGGCGCGAAGCGATTCGCGCCGTTTTTCATTCATGCAGCGGCGGTCGTCGTCAGCGCAAATAACTGCGCAGGGTATCGCCCTCGTAATCCAGCCGGAATTGTCCGCGGCGTTGCAACTCCGGCACCACCAGATCGACGAAGTCGTCGAAGCCTTCCGGCAAATGCGCCGGCGTGATCACGAAGCCGTCCGCGCCTTGCTGCGCCACGATGTTCTCCATCCAGTCAGCCACCTCCGCAGCCGTGCCGGCCACCTGCGGCACCAGCACGCCGCCCGCGTACAGCCTGCCGATGTCGGCCAGCGTGAGACGGCCTTCGCTCGACAATTCCTTCACCAGTCCGAACAGGCCCTGCATGCCGGCCACCTGGATGTCGTCGATCGGCGCATCCGGCGCATGCGCCGAAAAATCCACGTTCATATGGCTCGACAAGGTCGACAGGCCGACGATGGGATCGACCATCGCATTGTGCTGCGCGCGCTTGTCTTCCGCCTCGGCCTTGCTCTTGCCGACGAAGGGCATGAGCGCGGTCAGCACCTTGATGTCGGCAGGCTGGCGGCCGAACTTGCCGGTGCGGCCCTTGAGGTCCTGATAAAAACGCTGCATGCGCGCCAGATCGGGCTGGATGCCGAACACCACCTCGGCCCAGCGCGCCGCAAAGTCCTGGCCGCGATGCGACGAACCGGCCTGGATGATCACCGGTCCACCTTGCGGCGACGCCGGAATATTGAGCGGGCCGCGCACGTTGAAATGCGTGCCGCGATGATCGATCGCATGGACACCGTCGGGATCGGCGTAGCGTCCGCTGCCGCTTTCCAGCAGCAGCGCTTGCGCATCCCAGCTGTTCCATAACTTGTGCGTGACCTCGAGGAATTCATCGGCGCGGTCGTAACGTTCGTCATGTCCCAGGGTTTCACGCAGGCCGAAGTTGTCGGCCTCGCCCTGGTTCACCGAGGTCACCACGTTCCACGCCGCGCGTCCCGCGGACAGATGGTCGAGCGTGGAGAACTCGCGCGCCAGGCTGTACGGTTGCGAGTAGGTCGTCGAGCGTGTGGCGCCGAGTCCGATGTGCGTCGTCACCGCGGCAATTGCACCGAGCACCGGCAGCGGATCCATGCGCGTCGCATCCTGGTCGCCGTGCGCCACGCCATAGCGATGGCTTCCGCCGAAGCGCGTCGACACCGCCAGCCGGTCGGCGAAAAACAGCAGGTCGAACTTGCCGCGTTCCAGCGTCTGCGCAATGCGCTTGTAGTAATCCAGCGTCAGGAATCCGCCTGGCGCGCTGCGCGGATGGCGCCACAGCACCTGGCTGTGGGCCGCATTGCCGGCGATCAGGAAGGCCGCGAGATGTATCGTCATCTGAGGCGCTTACAACAGTGCTTCGCCGTAAACCTTGTCCTTGACCTGCACCGGATTCTTGATCAGGTTGAGCTTGTAGAAGGCTTCGGCGATTTGCTGCTGTTCCTGGATGATGCCGGCGTCGATCGGCACCGTGGTGTAGTTGCGGCGTTCGGTCGCCAGGCGCAGCACCTTGGGATCGACGCCCAGCTGCGGCGCCAGCAGGTCGGCGGTTTCCTGCGGATGGGCCTGGGTCCAGTTGTTGGTCTTCTTCAGTTCGGCAAACAGGACGCGGATGATGTTCTTGTTCTGGTCGACGAACTTCGGCGCTGCCAGATGGAAGGTGCGGTTGTTCGACAGACCGGTGCCGTCGCGCAGGATGCGCGGGCGTGTCGAGATTTCCTGGCCGGCCAGGAAGGGATCCCACAATCCGGCCGCGTCGACGTTGCCGGACTGGAAAGCCGCGCGCACGTCGGCAGCGTTGGAGACATATACCGGTACGATGTCGTTGTAGCTGAGGCCGGCTTCCTCGAGTGCGCGCACCAGCAGATATTGCACGTTCCAGCCGCGGCCTAGCGCCACCTTCTTGCCCTTGAGCTCCTTGATCGAGCGGATGGCCGAGTCCTGCGCGACGAAGATGCCGATGCCTTTCGGATACGGTTGTTCGGCGGCGAGATAGACCGCGTTCACGCCCGAGGCGTTGGCGAACACCGATGGCGTATCGGCCGCGTGGCCGAAGTCGATGGCGTCGGCGTTGAGAGCTTCGGTCAGCTGCGGCCCGGCCGCGAACTCGAACCACTTCACCTTCCAGCCCAGCGGCGCCAGCACCTTTTCCAGGTTGCCGGTGCCCTTGAGGATATTGAGCGTGTTGAACTTCTGGTAGCCGATGCGCAGCGTGCGCTCTTCGGCGGCGTTGCTCCAGCCGGCGGCGCCGGCCAGTGCGGCCGCCGCGGCGCTCTGCAATACCAGGCGGCGTCTGTTCGATGTAGTGGATGCTGTTGTCATGTCTTGCCCCCGAAAAGTGTCAAGACGTCAAGACTAAACAAAGCGACGTTTCAGCAGAACGAATGCTTTCGATGATGCTTACGCGATTTCTGAATATATCGGCGTGGCAGAAGAACCGGACTCAGGCGCCGCCCAGCAGATCGTGGGCGTTGAGAATGGCGAAGGCGATGTCCGGATTGTTTTCCAGGCATTTGCGGATTGCCGCCGGTACTGCCTGGCGGGTTTTCTTGCACAGGCCGGGACGCTCTTCCAGCAGGATCAGGAAGCCGCGCACGGTGCGCACTTCGCGCGGACTGGGAGCAATGCGCAAGACCACGCCGAGTTGCTGGTAAAGCAGTCCGGCGACGTACTGCAAATCGTCGTAGCTGGAAATGCGCTCGATGCGTTCGAGCAGCCTGCGCTCCTGCTCCTGGGTCAGCATCAGCACGCGCACGTCGGTGTCGGGGTTGGTCGCGGCGCTGTCGAGCAGGCTCTCGCGATCGCACACGCAAGCGCCCGGCGGGCACTCCTTGCGCAAGCGATGAACGGGAATATGGGAAAGCGACTGCAGCATGCCAACTCCTGCCTGAAAACATTCAACGACGATGGGCGGAACGCATCTCACGCTTATCGGTTTATCCGGTGAAATTCGTTCCAGTATAGCGGGCTAGTGCGGGAGAAGCATGGCCGGGCGGTATACTGTGCGCTTGGCGGCACGCATCCGGCGCGCCACCGCATCGTCACGAAAGTCATCATGAGCACCTTGCCCCCCTGTCCGCAATGCCAGTCCGAATTCACCTACGAAGACGGCGCCCTGTATGTTTGCCCCGAATGCGCCCATGAGTGGCCCATCAAGCCCGCCGAAGCGGAGGAGGACAGCGGCAAGGTCTGGCGCGACGCCGCCGGCAACATCCTGCAGGACGGCGATACCGTCACCGTGATCAAGGACCTCAAGCTCAAGGGCGGCGGCGGTGTGGTCAAGATCGGCACCAAGGTCAAGAACATCCGTCTTGTCGACGGCGACCACGACATCGATTGCAAGATCGATGGTTTCGGCCAGATGGGCCTGAAGACCGAGTTCGTCAAAAAAGTCTGAGAACCTGTCCACGATCTTAGAACCGGGAGCGCATCCATGTCCGAGAAATTGAAGCTGGGTTTGATGGGCTACGGCTTTGCCGGCAGCACTTTCCACGCGCCGGTGATCGCCGGCAGCGGGCGTACCGCGCTTGGGGTGATCGCCACCTCGCAGGCCGGACGCGCTCGCGCCGATTATCCCGAGGCCGACATCGTGCCGGACTTCGATGCATTGATTGCACGCGACGACATCGCTTGCATCGTCGTCGCCACGCCCAACGACACCCATTTCGATCTGGCGCGCCGCGCCCTGGAAGCGGGCAAGCATGTCGTGGTCGACAAGCCGGTCACCTTGTCCGGTGCCGACGCGCAAACACTGGCGCGACTGGCGGCACAGCGCGGGCTGCTGTTCGCGCCCTTCCACAATCGCCGCTGGGATGGCGACTTCATGACGCTGCGCACGCTCATCGCGGACGGTGCGCTCGGCCGCGTGACGCATTTCGAATCGCACTTCGACCGCTTCCGCCCGGTCATCCCGAAACGCTGGCGCGAAGAAGCGGCGCACGGCGGCGGGCTGCTGTTCGACCTCGGCCCGCATCTGATCGACCAGGCGCTGGCCTTGTTCGGGGCGCCGCAGTCGCTGTCGGCCACCGTGCGACAGCAGCGCGACAACGCGCAGGTGCCGGACTACGTCCATTTGCAATTGCACTACGCCGACAAGGAAGTGGTGCTGCATGCCAGCGCGCTGAGCGCGTTGCCGCCGCCACGTTTCACCGTGCACGGCACGCGCGGCAGTTATCTGATCAACGGACTCGACGTTCAGGAAGATCAGCTGAAGGCAGGCTTGCGTCCGGGCGATGCCGGTTTCGGCAAGAATCCGCCGGGATGGCTGCGGCAAGCTGACGGTGATCAGGACCGGCAGGGCGAACATGCCACCCTGGACGGCGACTACGCCGGCTTCTATCGTGCGCTGGCCGACACGCTGCTGGACGGCAAGCCGTTCCCGGTACCGGCGCAGGATGCGATCGATGTCATGACCATCATCGACCTGGCGCTGCGCAGCGACGCCGAAGGCATACGTGTGCCGTTCACGCGCGGGGAACGCTGAACAGATCGTCTCGAATGCTGCTGCGCAACAGTGTTGCTTTCGCCCAAACTTGTGTTTGCCATACCGGAAAAACGCGGTAATCTGCATCAGGGTCCGGACCAGAACCGGCACCAGGGAAACATAAACACAACGACAGTGCGCGGGGATGACAGCCATCATGAAACAACTTTCCAACATGCGGATTTCCGGTCGCCTGATTACCGGTTTTGCCATCGTCCTGCTGCTGGCGATTATTTCCACCACAACAGGGCTGGTCAACGCCAAGCGCAACTCCGACGCCACCCGCTCCATGATGGAACTGCCGCTGGCCAAGGAGCGCCTGGTGGCCGACTGGTTCGTCCTGACGTATTCGGCGATCGCGCGCACCTCGATGATCGCGCGCAGTTCCGACGCCAAGCTGTCGGAGACCTTCAAGGACGTCATCGCCGCCAGCGTGGTATCGGGCAGCGGCATCATCAAGAAGCTTGAACCGCTGCTGAGCTCGGATGACGAGAAGGCCTTGTTCAAGGAGATTATCGCCGCTCGCAACAAATACCAGGCCGCCAAGGAACTGGTCATGAATTCGCGCAAGGCTGGCGACGCCGATGCCGCCGAAAAAGCCTACAAGGACGCCTTCGATCCCGCCGCCAGATTTTATTCGGACAAGGTGCACGCCCTACTCGACATGCAGCGCAATGCCATCGATCGCATGGCGTCCGACATCGACAAGACCAATGCGCGCGGGATGCAGCTGATGCTGTTGCTGGGCGTACTGCTGGTCGGCATCAGCGTGGTTGCGGTGCTGATCATTTCGCGCAGCATCACCAGGCCACTCAAGCGCGCGCTCGACGTCGCGCGCATGGTCGCCGCCGGCGACCTGACCGCCCACATCGAGAAACAGGGCAAGGACGAGATCGCCGAACTGATGCAGGCGCTCGACGAGATGAACACCGGCCTGCGCAAGATCGTCTCTGAGGTCCAGATCGGCACCGATTCGATTTCCACCGCCGCCAACGAAATCGCCTCCGGCAATTTCGACCTGTCGTCGCGCACCGAACAGCAGGCCGGCTCGCTGGAAGAAACCGCCGCCTCGATCGAGCAGCTCACCTCCACCGTCAAGCAGAATGCCGAAAACGCGCGCCAGGCCAACCAGTTGGCGCAGAACGCTTCCGACGTTGCAGTCAAGGGCAGCGGCGTGGTGTCGCAAGTGGTCGATACGATGGGCGCGATCAACGAGTCCTCCAACAAGATCGTCGACATCATCAGCGTCATCGACGGCATCGCCTTCCAGACCAACATCCTCGCCTTGAATGCGGCGGTGGAAGCAGCGCGCGCCGGCGAACAAGGCCGCGGCTTCGCGGTGGTGGCGTCGGAAGTGCGCAGCCTGGCGCAGCGCTCGGCTGCGGCCGCCAAGGAAATCAAGGCGCTCATCGGCGACTCGGTGGAAAAAGTGGGCTCCGGCAGCAAGCTGGTGGAGCAGGCCGGCGCGACCATGAGCGAGATGGTGGAGAGCGTCAAGCGCGTGACGGCGATCATGAGCGAAATCGCCACCGCCAGCCAAGAACAAAGCCAGGGCATCGAACAGATCAACCAGGCCGTCACCGAAATGGACAACACCACGCAGCAGAACGCCGCGCTGGTGGAACAGGCTTCGGCGACGTCGGAACTGTTGCAGACGCAAGCCGGCAAGTTGGCTGAAGCAGGGCGGCACTTCAAACTGTAAGCGGCTGCAAGAAATAAAAAGGGCGCCCGATGCAAGTCGGGCGCCCCTTTTTTCAGCGTGCGATCAAGATTTCATGATCGCATCTGCTCGCTGCGGGTCAGAATGTTTCCCAGTCATCGGGGTTCTCCTTGATCGCCGCCGGGCGCGGTTGAGGCGCTACGATGGCGCGGGCTTTCGGCTTATCGTCGCGCGTCGATGATTGCGTGGCAGCGATGACCGGACGCTGCGGCGTAATGTTCCGCGGCGGTGCTGCCGTTTTCGGAGCGGCCGCCACCGCGTTGGCGTCGAGTTTGAACACGCTCACCACCTGTGCCAGTCTGGCCGCCTGCTCCTGCAGCGAACCGGCCGCCGCCGCCGCCTGTTCCACCAGCGCCGCATTCTGTTGCGTGACCTGATCCATCTGCGTAATGGCGTGGTTGACTTCGCCGATGCCGGTGCTTTGTTCCTGCGTGGCCGAGCTGATTTCGGCGACGATGTCGCTCACGCGTTTGACGCTGCTGACCACCTCGGTCATGGTCTTGCCGGCTTGCTCCACCAGGCGTGTGCCCGAACCGACCTTGTCGACCGAGTCGTCGATGAGGGATTTGATTTCCTTGGCCGCCGAGGCCGAGCGTTGCGCCAGGCTGCGTACTTCCGACGCCACCACCGCGAAGCCGCGGCCTTGTTCGCCGGCGCGCGCCGCTTCCACTGCGGCATTCAAGGCAAGGATATTGGTCTGGAAGGCGATGCCGTCAATGACGCTGATGATGTCGACGATGCGACGCGACGATTCGTTGATCGCACCCATGGTGTCGACCACCTGGCCGACCACGGCACCGCCTTCGACCGCGACACTGGATGCGGTCAGCGCCAATTGATTTGCTTCGCGCGCATTGTCGGCGTTTTGTTTCACGGTCGAGGCCAGTTGCTCGATCGCCGAGGCGGTTTCTTCCAGCGAGCCGGCCTGCTGTTCGGTGCGCGAAGACAGGTCGAGATTGCCGGTGGCGATTTCGCTGGAGGCGGTGGCGATGGTGTCGGCGCCGCTGCGCACTTCGCGTATGGTCTTGAGCAGGTTTTGCGACATGTCGTGCAGGCCTTGCAGCAACTGGCCGATTTCATCCTTGCGATCCACCACGACATGCATGCTGAGGTCGCCGGCTGCGACTGCGGAAGTGGCCTGCACGGCGCGGCGCAGTGGCCGTGTGATGCCATCCGACAGGCGCCACGATGCGATGATGCCCACCAGCAGCGCCAGCACGCCCACCGCAATCAGGATTGTGCGGCCCGAGCGGTACTGTTCATCGACAATCGCCGCGTTGCGATTGATGACATCGCGCTGATGCGTCGCGACGGCATTCACGCGTGCGGAATATTCCTTCATGGCAGGAATCAGTTCGTTGTCCAACCCCGCCAGCGCAGCCGCCTCGTCGCCGCCTTCCTTGAGTTTGATGAGCTTGTTGCGCAAGTCGTTGTAGACCTTGCGTTGCACCAGCAGGGAGTTGAACAGCTTGCGCCCTTCATCCGACTTGATCAGCTCGTCGAGCTGCTTCTGGACTGCACTGGTGCGATCGACCGTGCCGGCCATCTGGTCCTTGAAGAACTTTTGATGATCGGCGTTGTTGCTCTTGATGACCGCGAGCGTGCGCACGCCGTTGGCGTCGATGTTGGCGGCCCATTCGGACGCCAGCCGTTCTTTCTGCAAGTCCAGCGCGATCATGGTGGCGGTGCGGCCGCCGATATCCTGCAGTCGCCAGACGCCGACGATCGTCATCAACGCCAGCAAGGACAATACCAATGCAAAACCCAGACCCAGGCGCGAGCCGATGCGCATATTTTTCATTTGATTTTCTTTCGTCTCAATATTGTTTTTTGTGCAACCTGCATGGGAACGCACTCGGGGGGATCAAATGTTCCCAACATTGCATCCTAGTCCGTCGGCATGGCCGGCAATCCGTGGAAAAGGCCGGGAAATAAGTTCCAGTTAAGGACCTTTATGTATGGCTGCCGGCATCGCATTGCAGCAAAGTTGTCGGCTTGTTCACATCGCGGCAGATCGCTGCCGGAGATTGGAGATCATCCCGTCGCGCCGGCAGGATCGCTCAGCGCCACGCGGTTGCGGCCAAGTGCTTTGGCCTGATACAGCGCGACGTCGGCCAGCCGCAGCAGCGTGTCGGTGCTCATGTCTTCATCGACCTGAACGGCGGTGACGCCGATGCTGCAGGTGACGCAGCCGAACGGTGAATCCTCATGCGCGATCTGCAGGGCGGCAACGGCATTGCGGATATTCTCGGCGAGCTGCATGGCATTGGCGCTGTCGCTTTCGGCCACGATCACGGCGAACTCTTCGCCGCCGTAACGCGCCGCCAGGTCGGTAGCGCGGCGCGAGCTGGTGCGGAGCACGCGGGCGATGGCGCGCAGGCAATCGTCACCGGCCAGGTGGCCGTAGCGGTCGTTGTAATTCTTGAAATAATCGACGTCGAGCATCATCAGCGCCAGCGGTTTCTGAGAGCGCACCGCGCGCCGCAATTCCCCGCCCAGTGCCTCGTCGAAACGGCGCCGGTTGGCGATGCCGGTCAGGCTGTCGGTGGCGCTCAGCGCTTCCAGCTGATGGTTGGCCTGTTCCAGTTCACGCGTGCGTTCGGCCACCAGTTCTTCCAGACGCTCGTTGTGCTGATGGACCTTGCTGGCCATCTCGTTGAAGCGCTGCGACAGCACCGCGATTTCATCCCGGCCTTCGTAGTCCATTCGGATCAGGTAATTGCCGGTGCGGGTCGCTTTCATCACGCCGACCAACTGCTTGAGAGGCAGCGAGATGCTGCGCGCGATGATGAACGACAGCACCAGCGCCAGGATGAAGCACAGCACGCCGATGGCGATGATCTTGTTGCGGATCGAACGCACTTCGGTGTTGAGCGCATTGAGCGGCGTGATGTTGACCACCATCCAGTTGGTGTGCGGCACCGGCGCGAAAGCGGCGAGCTGCTGCTTGTTGTCGCCGTCACGGTAAGACACGAAATTGTCGCGGCCCTCTGCCACGTTGCGGGCAACGGCGACGACCAGGCCTGACTCCGGCGCATTGCCGTCGGCAGCATTGGCGCTCACGATGACATGGCCGTCGCGGGCATCGATCACCAGCATGCGCGAACCGTATCCGAGGTTGACCGATTCGAAGATGCGCGAGAAGTGCAGCGGGCGCAAGCCGACGAACAGCGTGCCGGCGACGCGGTTGTTGCTTTTGAACAGGATGTCGCGCAGCATCACCACGCTGTTCTGCCCGGCGGCAGTGCTGTAGACGTCCCAGTAGGGACGGCCCTTCATGTCGGGAGCATCTTCGGCGAAGCGCGCGACGCCGTCGCCGAGCTGGGCGAACACCTGCGGATCCATGATGCGGTGGCGGCGGTCGAGCACGTATTTCTGATTGACGTATTCGAAGGAGCCGTAATTTTCCAGCAGCAGGCGGATGATCTCGCCATGCCCGGCGGCGCGCTCGGCAGGGTTCTTGCTGTAGTAGCCGGCGAGCGCATTCTGCATGCGCTCCGACATCGCCAGTTCTTCGCTCGAGGATTCGATCTTCTCGATTTGCTGGAGCATGTTCTGCGCTACTTGCTTGACCAGTTCGGCGGCGAAGATGCGCACCTTTTCCTGCGAGGCGCTGCTCGATTCGCGATACGCCACGATGCCGGCGATCACCAGCGGCAGCATTGACACCAGCAGGAAGGAATTGATCAGCCGATAGCGGATCTCGATCCGGCGCAGCAGCTTGAGCGACAGCAGGTCGAGCATCTTTCTCATGCGGCGGCGTCCTTCCGGCGAAGTGCGGGTGCGCGGCTCATGGCTTACTTGTTCTCCGTGCGCGCTTCATGGCGGATCGACCTGTCGAGCGTCAGCGCCGCCTGCCGTGGCGAGGTCTTGCCGAACAGGACCGATTGCAGCAGCGGATGCAGCAACTCGATGGTATTGGTCGGCAGGTAAGAGTAATAAAGCGGCGCCGTCAGCGGCGCCTGCGTCACCTGACGGACGTAGTCGACGATCAGCGGGTCGCTCACCACCTTGCCGCTGACCTGCTTGAGCGGCGGGATGTTCTGGCGCTTGTTCTGCTGGATCGCAAATCCCTTGCCGTAGATGAACTCGAGGAACTGCAACGCCGCCTTCTTGCGCGGCGTGTCGCACACGGCGAAACCGGTCTCGCTGCCGACCACCGGCACCACTGTCTTGCCGCGCGCGTTCCAGGGCGGCACGAACACGCCGGTGTCGAAATCCTTGCCGTGCATCAGCGCGCCCGACGACCACGTCCCCTGGAACGCCATCGCCGCCTTGCCGTCGGCGAACAGCCGTATGCCTTCGTCATAGCTGGTGTTCATGAAGCCGCGCTGCAGGTACCCCTTGTCGGCGATCAGCTTGATCCGGGCGAAGATGTCGACGGCGTCGCCGTTGGCGAGGTCGAGGCTGCCGTCGGCGATACGCTGTTTCCAATCGCGCGGATGGTGCGCCGCCACGCCGTTGGCGAAGCCGAAACTGAACGGCCCGTTGGCCAGCGTGTTGGGAAAGGCGCCGGTCCAGACCATCGGCGTGAAGCCGGCTTTCCTGAGTGCGGCGCAGGCCGCCAGGAATTCTTCGAAGCTGGTCGGCGGTGCGGCGATGCCGGCGCGTCGGAACATTGCCTTGTTGTAGTAGATCAGCGTCGCCGCAACGCCGCCGGAAATGCCGAAGCGCTTGCCGTGCCGGCTGGTCCAGTCGGGTTTGAGCGATTCCAGCATGTTGTTCCAGGCCGCAGTCTCGCCGAGATCGGTCAATATGCCCTGTTCCGCCAGCTCGGCGCTGTAGGCGTTGGGATTGACCGAGACCAGGTCGGGCAAATTGCGGGTGGCGATCTTGGGCTTGAGGTTTTCTTCGACTGAATTGCCGATCATGAATTGCACATCGACGCTGATGTTCGGATGGGCGCGATGGAATTCGTTGGCGATGCGATGCATCTCGTCGGGCCAGTCGGGCGCCCACACCAGTGCCGTGATCTGCGTTTGCCCCAGCGGGGTTGGTCCGGAAGAGACCGTGTCGGCATCCTGTCCGCACGCCCCCAGCAAGCACAGCAGGAAAGCAGGAAGCAACCGGGTGACAGGGAACATGGCCCGCGCGGCGATTCTTGTTATTCTTCCCTCACTCATGAATCTTCCTGAAGCTTCCCCAAAGATACGGCTCAAAACATTCTGAGTAGTACGAGAGTGTCGGTCAAACAAGCAATTCTGACGGCATCTCATGTGAATTATTGTCGATGATCAGTGTGCCATCTTTTTGGTTAATTGCTGAATGAATGTTGAGTGATCATCAAAAAAAAGATTGCGAGAGCCGTAACTGCCGGTCGTGCCAGGATCGCGCGGTACCAATCCGGAATGTATCGCGTGTCTGGTGTTGCCGCATTGCCGTACCGCAATCGTCGCCTGAAGGAATACCCGTCAGCCGGTATAATGCGGCATGCGCGTTTTCCTGCGCGCCACGCTTCTCCTCTCATGTTCCGATCGTTCCCAGCCTTGTCTTCTTATGCCGGCCATCAACAAGGCCATCAATAAGCCATCGGCCGGATTCGGACTTTTGTACTTTCCTCATGCAAACAGATTCTTCGCCTTTTCAGGGCAAACGTCTTCCCGGCTGGTTGATCCTGATGGCCGCGCTGACGGCGATGGGCGCCTTGTCGATCGACATGTACCTGCCCAGTTTTTCCTTCATCGCCAAAGACCTCGGCGTGGCCAGCAGCACCATCCAGCTGACGCTGTCGACTTTCCTGAGCGGGCTGGCGCTGGGACAGATGTTCTACGGCCCGATCAGCGATCGCTTCGGCCGCAAGCCGCCTTTGTATTTCGGTATCTGCCTGTATGTGCTGTCCTCGATCGGCTGTACGTTTGCCCCCAACATTGAAACGCTGCTGGTGCTGCGTTTCTTCCAGGGCCTGGGCGGCAGTTCCGGCATGGTGATCCCGCGCGCCGTGGTGCGCGACAAGATGGGCGCCGACGGCGCGGCGCGCGCGTTCTCGATGCTGATGCTGGTGTTCGGCCTGGCGCCGATCCTGGCGCCCTTCATCGGCGGCCTGTTGCTGACGTTTTCGACCTGGCGCGCGATCTTCGCGACGCTGACCGTATTCGGCGGGATCTGCCTGATCTGCACCCATCGCGTGATGGAAGAAACACGCGACCAGGCGCACGTGGTGCCGCTGCATCTTGGACGCGTGCTGCGGCAGTATCTCGGCCTGTTGCGCCATCGCCAGTTCATGGCCTACGTGTTGTGCGGCGGCCTGATTCAGGCCGGTCTGTTCGCCTATATTTCAGGCGGCCCGTTCGTGCTGATCGAATTGCACGGCATCAAGCCGCAGAACTTCGGTTTCGTGTTCGGCGCCAACGCCATCGGCCTGATTGCCTGTTCGCAGATCAATGCGCGCCTCGTGCTCAAGCGCAGCGCCGACCGCGTGCTCGGCAAGATCATCTGGATTCCCGCGATCCTGACCACCATCGTGGCGGTGCTGGTGGCCTGCGGTTATGAAAGCCTGCCGCTGCTGCTGATCGGCTTCTTCGGTTTCCTGTCGTGCCACGGTTTCGTCGGTCCCAACGCCTCGGCCATCGCACTCGCGCAGCAGGGCAAGCAAGCCGGCACGGCGGCGGCGCTGATGGGCACGCTGCAGTTCGGCATCGGCATGCTGTCGGGCGTGATCATGGGCGTGTGGCACGACGGCACCGCCTTGCCGCTGACGACGCTGATGGCGGTGTGCGGCATCAGCGCGCTGCTGTTGTACCGCTACGTTGCGCGCCACACGATGCAGGTCCCGCGTCCGGCCTGACGTTCTTCTTCTTCTCCGGTGACGATGCCAGTTGGCTGATCGTCACTGGGCGCAAGAATCTGCGCCCGGTCGTGCAGGACGCATTCTCCATTTTCCATTCGGAAGGCGTGCACGCTTAGCGATCCATCGCTGCATGAAATTTGTGCAGCGGTGTATTTCGGCGCATCTTCGCTACCGCTGCCGGCGTCCGAAAACACTCCCTCGCATTCTCCCGCAACCGCCGTCACCGCTGCGCAACCGACGTTTCAGCGGACAGGTGGCATGTCAATTGCTATATCGCCTCTAGCGGTCTGACCAGTCAGACCAAAAAGGGGAAACCGATGAGCATGCCCAATATTGCCGCACAAACCTTGCAGCGCCAGATCCTGTCCGGGACGTACAAGACCGGACAGATGCTGCCGGGCCAGCGTGATCTTGCCGAGTCGCTCGGCATCAGTCGCGCATCGTTGCGCGAAGCACTGTCGATGCTGGAAGCGCTCGGCTTCATCCGCGCCATGCCCGGCAAAGGCACGCTGGTGACGTCGGGGCGCAGCAGCGCAGCCAACGCGTCTGCGCGCAGCGGCGCGGCGCTGCCGTCATCGGCCGAGCTGCAATCGACCTTCCAGCTGCGCTACGTCTTCGAACCGGCCGCCGCCGCGCTGGCTGCGCGAGTCATCAACACCCACACCACGCCGCGCTTGTGGGGTGTGCAGGCGCGCTTTGAAGACGCGCTGAAAAACGTCGACCTGGTCGGCGCCTCGCAAGCTGATCTCGAATTCCACCAACTGATCGCGGAGCTGTCCGGCAACGGCGGGCTGCTGCAAGTGGTGCGCGATTTCGAAACGCGCATCAGCCACAGCCAGCGCCTGCCGTTTGCTGATCACTCGCGCATCTGGGAAACCGCCGAAGAACATCGCGCCATCGCCGCCGCCATTTCCGCCGGTGACGCCGAGGGCGCCCGTGCCGCCATGCAACGCCATTTGCTGCAGACCGCCGCGCGCGCCGGCATCGAGTTCCTCCAGCCCTGATCACCCGAATTCGCCTGATTTTCTTTGTACCGACCTCAAGCCCGTAAGCATCATCCTTCGCCGTTCTCAACAACAAAAGGAAGCATCGACATGAAACTGACCAAACCAAGCGCAATCACTCTGGCCTGTACGCTGGCTTTCGGCTTGCTCACCTCGGTCGGCGCGCACGCTGAAAAAGTGCTGCGCATCGCCATGACCGCCGGCGACATTCCGCGCACCCTGGGCCAGCCCGACCAGGGCTTCGAGGGCAACCGGTTCACCGGCATCCCGATGTACGACAGCCTGACGCAATGGGATTTGTCCAAGGCCGACAAGGCCAGCGAAGTGATTCCCGACCTGGCCGTGTCCTGGGCGGTCGACGCCAAGGACAAGACCAAGTGGATCTTCAAGCTGCGCCCGGGCGTCAAGTTCCATGACGGCTCCGCTTTCAACGCTGACGCCGTGGTGTGGAACGTCGCCAAGGTGCTCGACAAGGACGCGCCCAACTTCGATCCCAGCCAGGTCGGCGTGACCGCATCGCGCATGCCGACGCTGCGCACCGCCAGGAAGATCGACGACCTCACTGTCGAGCTGACCACCTCCGAGCCGGACTCCTTCCTGCCGATCAACCTGACCAACCTGTTCATGGCCTCGCCGCTGCAGTGGGCCAAGAAACTGGCCGCGGTGCCGGGTTCGGTGAGCGACAAGGCTGAGCGCGCCAAGCAGGCCTGGGCCGCTTTCGCTGCGGACGCCTCCGGCACGGGGCCGTTCAAGATGACCAAGTTCGTGCCGCGCGAGCGTCTCGAGCTGGCCAAGAATCCCGGATACTGGGATCCAAAACGCCGTCCGCAAATCGACAAGGTCGTGATGCTGCCGCTGCCGGAAGCCAATTCGCGCACCGCCGCCTTGCTGTCCGGCCAGGTCGACTGGATCGAGGCGCCCGCACCTGATGCGCTCGACACCATCAAGGCGCGCGGCTTCAAGATCTACTCCAATCCGCAACCGCATGTGTGGCCGTGGCAGTTGTCCTTCGTGCCCGGCTCGCCGTGGCTGGACAAGCGCGTGCGCTACGCCGCCAACCTGTGCGTGAATCGTCCGGCGATGAAGCAATTGCTGGGCGGGCTCATGGGCGAAGCCACCGGCACCGTCGAGCCGGGCCATCCATGGCGCGGCAACCCGAGCTTCCATATCAAGTACGACCCGGACGGCGCGCGCAAGCTGATGACCGAAGCCGGCTACTCGGCCGCCAAGCCGCTCAAGGTGAAGGTGCAGATCTCGGCGTCCGGTTCCGGCCAGATGCAGCCGTTGCCGATGAATGAATTCATGCAGCAGAACCTGAAGGCCTGCTTCATCGATGTGCAGTTCGACGTGATCGAATGGAACACGCTGTACACCAACTGGCGTATCGGCGCCAAGGATCCAAGCGCGCACGGGTCGGACGCGGTCAACATCAGCTTCGCGGCGATGGATCCGTTCTTCGCGATGGTGCGCTTCGTCAGCAGCAAGGCGGCGCCGCCGGTATCGAACAACTGGGGCTTCTACAGCAACCCTGAAGTCGACGCCATCATCGCCAAGGCGCGCACCACCTTCGACGCCAAACAGCGCGACGCCTTGCTGGCCCAGCTGCACGCCAAGATCGTCGACGAAGCGCCATTCGTCTGGGTCGCGCATGACACCGGTCCGCGCGCCATCTCGGCCAAGGTCAAGGGCGTGGTGCAGCCGCAAAGCTGGTTCATCGACATCGCCACGATGACGATGGACTGAGCCGCCTGAACCGATGTTGTGAACATTGCGCGTGGCACCGCGAGGGCGGCGCCGCGCGCAAGCAAGACAGCAATACTTACCAAAGACGCCCATGATTTCCTATCTGATCCGCCGCGTACTGTATGCCATGCCCATCATGCTGGGCGTCGCGTTCCTGTGCTTCATGCTGGTCCATATCGCACCGGGCGATCCGCTGGTGGCCATCCTGCCGCCGGATGCATCCGGCGATCTGCAGAAGCAGCTGATGGAACTTTACGGTTTCAATCGCAGCTATCCCGAACAGTTTTTCAGCTGGGTCTGGCGTGCCGTGCACGGAGATCTCGGCAGTTCCATCGCCACCGGACGGCCGGTCGCGCAGGAGGTTTTCAAGGCGGTCGGCAATACCTTCATGCTGGCGGCGCTGGCGACGCTGATCGGTTTCTTCTTCGGCTCGCTGTTCGGTTTTGTCGCCGGCTATTTCCGCAACTCCTGGGTCGACAAGATCGCCTCCTTCATTTCCGTGGTCGGCGTCAGCGTGCCGCATTACTGGCTCGGCATGGTTCTGGTCATCATCTTCTCGTCGCAACTGATGTGGCTACCCGCCACCGGCGCCGGACCGGACGGATCGGCCGCGTGGATCTGGGATGTCGAGCACGTCAAATACCTGATCATGCCGGCCGTGACGATGTCCTTCATCCCGATGGGCATCATCGCGCGCACCGTGCGTGCGCTGGTGGCCGACATCCTGGCGCAGGAATTCGTGATCGGCCTGAAGGCGCGCGGCCTCGGCGAATTCGGCGTGTTCCGCCACGTGGTCAAGAACTGCGCACCGACCGCAATGGCGGTGATGGGCTTGCAGCTCGGCTACCTGCTGGGCGGCTCGATCCTGATTGAAACCGTGTTCTCCTGGCCCGGCACCGGCTTCCTGCTGAACCAGGCGATCTTCCAGCGCGACCTGCCGCTGCTGCAAGGCACGATCCTGGTGCTGGCGCTGTTCTTCGTGTCGCTGAACCTGCTGGTCGACATCCTGCAAACCGTGTTCGATCCACGCATAGAAAGGGCATGATCATGTCTACCCTGCAAGCGACTGCTGCAACTCCCGCAACTTCCGCAACTTCTGCCATCCATCCGCCGGCCTACAAACGTTCACGCGGCCATTGGGCCAACGTCGCCGCGCGCATCGTGCGCAATCCGCTGGCGATGATCGCCGCCGTCATCCTGCTCACGCTGATCGGCATCGCCGTGTTCGCGCCGTGGATCATGCCGGCCGATCCTTTCGCCACATCGATGTTTGCGCGCCTCAAACCGATCGGCACGCCTGACCATCTGCTCGGCACCGACGAACTCGGACGCGACCTGTTATCGCGCCTGATGCTGGGCGGACGCCTGTCGCTGTTCATGGGCATCACGCCGGTACTGACGGCGTTTGTCATCGGCAGCGGCATCGGAATTCTCGCCGGCTATGCCGGTGGCTTCATCAACACCGTCATCATGCGCACCATCGATGTGCTGTATGCATTTCCTTCGGTGCTGCTGGCAATCGCCCTGTCGGGCGCGCTCGGCGCCGGCATCGTCAATGCGCTGACGTCGCTGACCATCGTGTTCATTCCGCAGATTGCGCGCATCGCCGAAAGCGTAACCACGCAGGTGCGCCGCAGCGACTACGTGGATGCGGCGCGGGCCTCGGGCGCCGGCGCCTTCACCATCGTGCGCGCCCACGTACTGGGCAACGTGCTCGGGCCGATCTTCGTGTACTCCACCAGCCTGATTTCGGTGTCGATGATCCTGGCCTCGGGTTTGTCCTTCCTCGGTCTCGGCGTCAAGCCGCCCGAACCGGAGTGGGGCCTGATGCTCAATACCCTGCGCACGGCGATCTACACGCAACCCTGGGTGGCGGCGTTGCCGGGGGCATTCATTTTCATCACATCGATTTCGTTCAACATGTTGTCCGACGGTTTGCGTTCGGCGATGGAGGTCAAGCAATGACAGACGAACGCGATATCGGCGGACCGCGCCAGCCTCTGCTGCAGGTACGCGACCTGCTCAAGCATTTTCCACTCAAGGGCAAGGGCTTGCCGTTCATGCCCTTTGCCTCGCCGCGCAGTGCAGTGCGCGCAGTCGACGGCGTCAACTTCGACATCCTCAAGGGCGAGACGCTCGGCGTGGTCGGTGAATCAGGCTGCGGCAAGTCGACCACGGCGCGCGTGCTGATGCAGCTGATCAGCCAGGACAGCGGCGAGCTGGTGTTCGACGGTGAAACGGTCGGTTCGCGCGCCCTGCCGCTGCGGCAGTTCCGCCGGCAGACGCAGATGGTGTTCCAGGACAGTTACTCTTCGCTCAACCCGCGCATGACGATCGAGGATTCGATTGCTTTTGCTCCCACGGTGCACGGCCTGCCGTCGCGCGAAGCGATCACGCGCGCGCGCGACCTGCTGGCGCGTGTCGGTTTGCAACCGGAGCGTTTCGCCGGCCGCTATCCGCACGAGTTGTCCGGCGGCCAGCGCCAGCGCGTCAACATTGCGCGCGCGCTGGCGCTGGAGCCGCGCCTGGTGATCCTCGACGAAGCCGTCTCGGCGCTCGACAAGTCGGTCGAGGCGCAGGTGCTCAATCTGCTGCTCGACCTCAAGCAAGAGTTCGGCCTCACCTATCTGTTCATCAGCCACGACCTCAACGTGGTGCGCTTCATCTCCGACCGCGTGCTGGTGATGTATCTCGGCCAGGTGGTGGAAATCGGCTCGTCCGACCAGGTGTTCGATCATCCCAGACATCCTTACACGCGCGCCTTGCTGAAATCGATGCCCAGCATGGATCCCTTGCAACGCACGATGGAAGCGCCGCTGGCCGGCGATCCACCCAATCCTATCGACCCACCCGGCGGTTGCCGCTTCCATACGCGTTGTGCATTTGCGGCACCGGTATGCAGCCAGCGCGCGCCGACGTTCTCCAGCGACGACAGCGGCCACGGTGTCGCCTGCCTGCGCTACGAAGCCGACACCGCGTCCCAGTTCGATTCCGTTTTCAGCGAGGCCGGCCATGCATGACATGATTACCCTGCGCGATCTGCAAGTGCAGTTCTTCGCGCCGAAGAAACTGATCCGCGCCGTCAACGGCGTCAACCTCACCGTCGGCCAAGGTGAAGTGGTGGCCCTGATCGGCGAGTCCGGCTCGGGCAAGAGCGTCACCTTGCGTTCCATCATGCGCCTGCATTCCGAACGTTCGACGCGCATCAGCGGGGGCCTCGAAGTCGACGGCAAGGACGTGCTGAAGATGTCGCAGCGTGAGCTGGCGGCGCTGCGCGGCGACACGGTGGCGATGATTTTCCAGGAGCCGCTGCTGGCGCTCGATCCGGTCTACACCGTCGGCGCGCAGATCATCGAAGCCATCCGCCGCCACAAGAAAGTATCGAAGGCCGAGGCGCACAGGCAGGCACTGAGCCTGTTCCAGAAAGTCCGCATTCCCAGTCCCGAACGCCGCCTCGATGCTTACCCGCACGAGATGTCCGGCGGCATGCGCCAGCGCGCCATGATCGCGCTGGCCTTGTCGTGCTCGCCCAAAGTCCTGCTGGCCGACGAGCCGACCACGGCGCTCGACGCCACCGTGCAGATCCAGATCCTGCTGTTGCTGCGCGATCTGCAAAAGGAACTCGGCCTGTCCATCGTCTTCGTCACGCATGACATCGGCGCAGCGGCGGAAGTGGCCGATCGCATCGCCGTCATGTACGCCGGCAAGATCATCGAGCAGGGTCCGGCAGCCGAGTTGCTGACGCGGCCGCGCCATCCCTACACCTTGTCGCTGCTCAAGAGCCGCAGCCACGGCGCCCTGCAAAAAGGCCAGCGCCTGGAAACCATCGGCGGTGCGCCGCCGGACCTGAGCAACTTGCCGGCCGGCTGTGCGTTCGCCGAACGCTGCCGATATGCCGCCGCCGAATGCGCCGGCGTGCAGCCGCGTGAGGAGACATTGTCGCCGGGCCATGTGGTGAGCTGTTTGCGTGTACACCAGATTCATCAGATCAACCCGGTCGCCGCAGCGACGCATTGAACCGTCCCGTACCATGAGCAATCAGATCAATACCTTCTCTTCCCGTCCGAAAGAATCATCCATGCCCGTCGACGCGTCAGCAAGCTCAGCAGCACATTGTTTCGTTCCCTATCCCGCCCCGGCGGTGACGGCAATTTCATCGGGCCCGCTGTCGGGGCTGCGCTTTGCGGTGAAAGACATCTTCGACGTCGCCGGCTATCCGACCGGTTGCGGCAATCCGCACATGCTGGCGCTGTCGGGCATCAAGACGGCATCGGCGCCGTCGGTGACGGCACTGGCGCAAGCGGGCGCCACTTTCGTCGGCAAGACCTATACCGATGAACTGGCGTTTTCGATGAACGGCAAGAACGCCCACTTCGGCACGCCGCGCAACGGCGGCGCGCCCGGCCGGATTCCAGGCGGCTCCAGTTCGGGGTCGGCCTCTGCGGTGTCCAACGGGCTGGCGGATGTTGCACTCGGTACCGATACCGGCGGTTCCGTACGTGCTCCCGCCAGCCACTGCGGGCTGATCGGCCTGCGTCCCACGCATGCACGCGTGAGCCTCAAGGGCTGCATGGACCTGGCGCAGTCGTTCGATACCTGCGGCTGGTTCGCACGCGACATCGACAGCTTTGCACGCGTCGGCGAGGTGCTGCTGCGGGACGATACCTGCCTGCTGCCCGACGGCGCACCGGCGATGCCGCAGGTGCTGGTGGCAGCCGACGTGCTGGCCTTGCTCGAGCCGCGCGTGCAGGACGTTTTCATGCAGACGCTGGAGCGCCTGTCCGGCCTGATCGGCACGCCGCTGCCGGTCAAGACCGCGACGCCGTCGTTCGACTCCCTGTACTGGGCGTTCCGCCACATCCAGGGATACGAGGCCTGGCAGAATCACGGCGACACCATCACCCGCCATGGCCTGCAACTCGGCCCCGGCGTCGCCGAGCGCTTTGCCTGGTCGAGCAAGATCACGCCACAGCAGATGGAAGAACACAGCAATGTGCGCCAGCGCTTCAAGGAAGATTTCCTGCGCCTGCTCGGCGACGACCGCGTGATCGTATTGCCGAGCATGCCGGATATTGCGCCGCTGCTGAGCGAGTCGGAAGAGGTGCTGGAGAACTATCGCAACCAGGCGGTGCGGATGTTGTGCCTGGCCGGCTTGTCCGGTTGCCCGCAGATTTCGCTGCCGCTGATGACGCTGGACGGCGCGCCGTTCGGCTTCTCCCTCATCGGACCGCAAGGCAGCGACCAGGCGCTGATCCGCCTGTCGAGAAAGTTCATCGATGAGCTCGCCTGAGTTGTCCTCGCCCGTCCGTGTCATCGCTGCACAAGCCTTGACGCCTGCCGCGTTCGCGCCGTTCGGCGACGTCATCGCGCCGAACGGCGATGGCCGCGGCAACAGTTCGCCGATCAACGACGGCACGGCGCAACGCTTCGATGACCTGACCCGGCTCGACGTCAGCGAGCAGGGCGGTGAAGCCTGCGCAGCAATCTTTCGCACGCAGGACGGTACGCATGTGGCACCCTATGCGCTGACCATGTTCGAGCGGCATCTGCTGGGCAGCCAGAGTTTCGTACCGATGGCGCAGGGGCGGATGCTGGTGGTGGTGACGCAGGGCGGCGACGGCCCCGATGAAGACGCCATCCAGGCCTTCATCGTCGAGCCGGGCCAGGGCGTCACGCTGCGCCGCGGCGTCTGGCACCACCCGATGATCACCGTCGGCGGCGCCGACGTGTTCGTGATCGAGCGGCGCGCGGCGCAGGTCGATTGCGAGATTACACGTATCGAAGGCCGTTTCGTCGTGACGCTGTAGTCCCCCTGCGCCACGCAAACTCCGGCGTCTCCAGCCGGAATGGAAAAATCCTGTGATAATGGCCTTGCTGCCGCGAAACTTTCCCAAGTTTTCGCGGCGCTTCCATTTTTGCGCTGCCGCTTTTCATCCTTTGCCCATCTATTAGGTCGCCATGTTTTACGCGATAAGCTGTTTCCTCCTGTGGGGATTGTTCCCGCTTTACTTCAAGCTGCTGCAGGACGTCTCGTCGTTCGACATCGTGTTGCAGCGCATTTTCTGGTCGCTGCTGTTTCTGATCGCGGTGCTCTCCTGGAAACGCCAGTGGGCCTGGCTCGGCGCGGTGGTGCGCAAGCCGCGCGTGCTGCTCGGCTTCCTGGTCAGCGCGCTGCTGTTGTCGGGCAACTGGGTGCTGTACGTGTGGGCGGTCAACAGCGGCCGCATCGTCGACGCCAGTCTCGGCTATTTCATGAGTCCGCTGGTCAGCGTCTTGCTGGGCTACGTGATCCTCAAGGAAAAGTTGCGCCCCTTTCAATGGCTGGCGGTTTTCATGGCGCTGGGTGCGGTGTTGTGGCTGACCTGGAGCAACGGGGCGTTGCCGTGGATCGGGCTGGTCATCGCCGCCACCTTCGGCGTCTACGGCCTGCTGCGCAAGATCGCCTATCTCGGCGCACTGGAAGGCCTGGCGCTGGAAACCATCCTGCTGGCGCCGCTGGTGCTGGCGATCCTGGCGGTCACCGCGGCCAATGGCGGCAACGGTTTCCTGCAAGCCTCGCCGATGTCGCAGGTCCTGCTGGTGCTGTCTGGCCCGGTGACGGCGATTCCGCTGCTGTTGTTCGCCCGCGCGGCGCGCCGGATTCCCTTGTCTTTGTTGGGATTGCTGCAATACATCTCGCCCACGATGCAACTGCTGACCGGGGTTTTCATCTATGACGAACCGTTCGACGGGCCGCGCCTGACAGGTTTCGTGGTGATTTGGGTCGCGCTGGCTGTATACTCCGTGGAAGGATTGTGGCGCCTGTGGTCCGCCAAGGGCCGCGCACTGAGCGCCTGAACCTGAGGCCTCAGGCTGCATCACGGTACCCAGCAAATTTTTCTACCTTCATTATTGGCATCCAAACATGGCTCAATACGTATTCACTATGAACCGCGTCGGCAAGATCGTGCCGCCGAAGCGTCAGATCCTGAAGGACATTTCGCTGTCCTTCTTCCCCGGCGCCAAGATCGGCGTGCTCGGCCTGAACGGTTCCGGCAAATCGACGCTGCTCAAAATCATGGCAGGCATCGACAAGGAAATCGAAGGCGACGCGACTCCGGCGCCCAACCTGAACATCGGCTACCTGCCGCAGGAGCCGCAGCTCGATCCGGAAAAGAACGTGCGTCAGGAAGTCGAAAGCGCGCTCGGTGAAGTGTTCGAAGCGCAAGCCAAGCTCGACGTCGTCTATGCCGCGTATGCGGAAGAAGACGCCGACTTCGACGCGCTCGCCACCGAGCAGGCGCGCCTGGAAGCGATCATCTCCGCCTCCGACGGCAACAGCCTGAACCAGCAGCTGGAAATGGCCGCCGACGCATTGCGCCTGCCGCCTTGGGACGCCAAGATCGCCGTGCTGTCCGGCGGTGAAAAGCGCCGCGTAGCGCTGTGCAAATTATTGCTGTCCAAGCCTGACATGCTGTTGCTCGACGAACCGACCAATCACCTGGACGCCGAATCGGTGGACTGGCTGGAGCAATTCCTGCTGCGCTTCCCCGGCACCGTCGTGGCGATCACCCATGATCGCTATTTCCTCGACAACGCCGCCGAATGGATCCTCGAACTGGACCGCGGCCACGGCATTCCATGGAAGGGCAATTACTCTTCCTGGCTGGAGCAGAAGGAAGCCCGCCTGAAGCAGGAAGAAGCCACCGAATCGGCGCGCCAGAAAACCATCGCCAAGGAACTCGAATGGGTGCGCCAGAACCCGAAGGGCCGCCAGGCCAAGAGCAAGGCGCGTCTGTCGCGCTTCAACGAGCTCTCCGAACACGAATACCAGAAGCGCAACGAGACCTCGGAAATCTTCATCCCCGTGGCCGAACGCCTGGGCAATGAAGTCATCGAGTTCAAGGGCGTCAGCAAGGGCTACGGCGATCGCCTGCTGATCGATAATCTGAACTTCAAGATTCCAGCCGGCGCCATCGTCGGCATCATCGGCCCGAACGGCGCCGGCAAGTCGACCTTGTTCCGCATGCTGGCGGGCCGCGAACAGCCGGACAGCGGCGAACTGGTGCTCGGCCCTACCGTGCGCATCTCGCTGGTCGATCAGTCGCGCGAAGACCTGGAAAACAAGAAGACCGTGTTTGAAGACGTCGCCGCCGGCGCCGACATCCTCACGGTCGGCCGTTTCGAAATGCCGTCGCGCGCGTATCTGGGCCGCTTCAACTTCAAGGGCGGCGACCAGCAGAAGATCGTCGGCAATTTGTCCGGCGGTGAACGCGGCCGTCTGCATCTGGCCAAGACGCTGCTGCAAGGTGGCAACGTCCTGCTGCTCGATGAACCGTCCAACGACCTCGACGTGGAAACCCTGCGCGCGCTGGAAGACGCGCTGCTGGAATTCGCCGGCACCGTGCTGGTGATCAGCCATGATCGCTGGTTCCTTGACCGTATCGCCACGCATATCATCTCGTTCGAAGGCGATTCGCAGGTCAGCTTCTTTGACGGCAACTACCAGGAGTACGAAGCCGACAAGAAGAAGCGCCTCGGTGAAGAAGGCGCCAAGCCGAAGCGTATTCGCTACAAGCCGGTCACCCGTTGATACCGTAATTGCCATCGCGCAACCATGCCCCGCTCTGCGGGGCATTTTGTTTATAGCGCCACAATGTAATGGTGGCGTCTTTTCGTATTTTTTTGATCGAGTCGTAACTCCGCGTGAGGTATAAGAACAAGCGTTTGCTAAGACAAGTTCACACGGAGGTGACATGCTTTTCCCGAGATATCGACGCATGCTGATGCTATGCGTATTGTCGCTGGCGCTGTACGCTTCCGGAGCGATCGCCGGCGAGGAAGTCCAGACCGTGACGATAGGCTTTGTGGGCGCACTCAGCGGCGTATCGGAAAGTTTCGGCAAGGGCCTGGCCAACGCAGCCGAACTGGCGATCTTCGAAGCCAACCGCAATCCTTTCAAGATCAATGGCAAACGGGTGCAATTCCGCCTGGTGCGCATGGACGACCGCAATGACGCCGAACGCGCGCGGCGTGTGGCGACGGCGCTGGTGCAGGCCGAGGTGGTTGGCGTCATCGGCGGCACCAACAGCAACACCAGCATCGCCGTGTCGAAGATTTTTGCCGATGCCGGCATACCGCAAATCTCGCCCACGTCCAGTTTCCGGAGGTACACCGACCAGGGATTCCGGACGACCTTCCGCATGCTGGGCATTGATGACGATGCCTGTATTTACCTGGGTGAGTACGTCGTCAAGGAATTGCATGCGCAGCGCATTGCGGTCATCGACAACGGCACCACCTTCGGCGTCAACGTCAGCTCGCGCTTCAGCGAGGTGGCGCGTGAACACGGCGGGGTCATCGTCAGCCGAGATTCGGTCAGCGATGTGTTGATGAATTTCGGCGAGATCCTGCGTCGCGTCAAGGCGCAGGACATCGATGCCGTTTTCTTCGGCGGCTATTCCGAGCAGACCAGCATGCTGGCGAAAAGCATGCTGCGCGAGGAGGTCAAGGCGCGTCTGGTGACGTCGATGAACGGCATCGTAGGGTCGTCATTCCTGATCTCCAGCGGCATCGCCGCCAACGGCACGGTGGCCCAGGAAACCGGCATGCCGTTCAACAAGATGCCGGGCTGGAAGAAGTTCGAAGCCGATTTCAGTCAGCGTTTCGATTTCCAGATTTCCATCATGACGCCGTACGCCTACGACGCAGCGCATGTGCTGATGGCCGCTGTACGCCAGGCCAATTCGCTCAATCCGCACAAGATTACCAACGCCTTGCACGAGATCAGTTTCAAGGGCCTCACCGGCGTCATCGCCTTCGACGCCGTCGGCAATCCGCGTTCGCCGTCCTATACGATCTACGAAGTGCAGAACCAGAAATGGAAACCGATGAAGACCAATACGATGCGCTGAGACGGCGTAGTCCAGCGTCCGCAAGGCGCCTGCCGGCAAGGATTGGCGCGCGCAGGTAAAATGACGCCCTCGTGTTTCCACAAGACGCACGGCCGAGGCCGGCGCGACCGCATATCAGCTTTTATTCAGTGCATTCGTTACCGCCTCCGTTTCACTCGCGCGCCATCCGCGGAGCTACTCTTCATTCTCTTTTTTCCTTACTCCGCCGAATCGATCTCAATCATGCTTGCCAGTCTTACCCGCCTGTTTCCTGTCTGGGCGCTGCTGCTGTCCGCCGCCGCGTATTTTTCTCCCGCCACCTTCACGCCGATCGGTCCGCACGTCACGCTGCTGCTGACGCTGATCATGCTGACCATGGGCGTCACGCTGACGCTGGACGATTTCAAACGCATCGTCAAACGCCCGGCGCCGGTTGCCGCCGGCATCATCCTGCACTACCTGGTGATGCCGCTGGCCGCCTGGGCGATCGCCAAGCTGTTGCGCATGCCGCCTGACCTGACCGCCGGCATGGTGCTGGTCGGCAGCGTCGCCAGCGGCACGGCGTCGAACGTGATGATCTATCTGTCGCGCGGCGATGTTGCGCTGTCGGTGACGATCTCGACGCTGTCGGCGCTGGTGAGCGTATTCGCTACGCCGTTGCTGACCGAGTTGTATGTCGATGCTTCGATCCACTTCGACGCGCATGCGATGCTGATGAGCATCGTGCAGATCGTGGTGGTGCCGATCGTGGCGGGCCTGGTGCTGAACCTGTTCGCGAGCAAGCTGATCCGCCGCATCGAACCTTACCTGTCGCTGGTGTCGATGGTCGCGATCCTGCTGATCATTGCAGCGGTGGTCGGCGGCAGCCAGGCCAGCATCGCCTCGGTCGGTCTGGTGGTGCTGGTGGGCGTGATCCTGCACAACGCCATCGGTTTGCTGGGCGGTTACTGGGGCGGCCGTCTGCTCGGCTTCGACGAATCAATCTGCCGCACGCTGGCGATTGAAGTCGGCATGCAGAACTCCGGCCTCGCGGCTGCGCTGGGCAAGCTGTATTTCACGCCGCTGGCGGCACTGCCAGGCGCGCTGTTCTCGGTCTGGCACAATCTGTCGGGGTCGATGCTGGCCGGTTTCTGGCGCGGTCGTCCACCGCAAGACCGGGCCTGACGCCTTTACCGATACAAATGAAAAAAAGCGGACTCCGGTCCGCTTTTTTGTCGCCGTCGCCGGCATTTATCGGGCATCATGCTGCGCATCGCCTGTGCTGAACAAGGAGACCATCATGAAGAAACGACAATTCCTCGCCGCCGGCCTGCTCGGCATGAGCGCCACCGCCATGGCCGCCAACAAGAAGTCGATTGCCTGCAGCGCTGCACAAGATGCCGGGCCGGTGCTGCTGACGCTGACCGGCGCCATCGGCGCAGGCAATCGCGGCGCGCTCGATCCGGCGCTGGATCAGATGATGGCCAAGCAGAAGCTGCAATTCAACCGGGCGCACACCTTCGACTTCGCCTCCCTGAGTGCTTTGCCGCAGACCACCATCAAGCCCACGCTGGAATACGACAACAGGCAGCATGTGCTGAGCGGCCCCTTGCTGGCGGATGTCGCCCACGCTGCCGGCGCAAGCGCGGCGCGCGACGTGCTGCTGCGCGCCGTCGACGGCTATGCGGTGCAGGTGGCGCTGGCCGACATCCGCAAGTATCGCTTCATCGTCGCCACGCATCTGGACGGCAAACCGATTCCGCTTGGCGGCCTCGGTCCCCTGTGGGCGGTGTACGATGCCGACAGTTTTCCGGACATCATGGAAAAACCGATCAGCGCACGGTTTGCGCTATGCCCATGGGGCATGTATCACATTGAAGCAAAAACCTGAGCACCTCTGCCTGCTCTCGCTGCGCAGGGAGAGCAGGTTTCAGCGACTCAGATATGCATCGCCGCCAGCGAGCCCAGAATCACGCTCGCGCCGGCCGCCGTGTAGGAAATCTTCTTGAGCCAGTCCTTGCGCGTGAGCAGCGTGATCGCCGCCAGCGAGATGGCGATCTGGATCGCCGTCATGGCCTGCGCCCAGCGGTGGTGCTGGTGCAGTTTGACTTCGGACAATTCGTCCCATGCCTTGGATTCTTCTTCCAGCTTTTCAGCGGCCTTGCGGATGTCTTCCTTCTCCGACTTGTAGCGTTCCGCGGCGGCATTGTATTTCGCTGAATCGACACCGGGAATCGTTGCAGCCAGTTCAGCCAGGTTCTGGCGGCTGGACTTGGCCTGGTAATAATTCCACTGGTTGGCGGCCTCGGTCTTCTTGATGGCGGCGTTGTTCTTGTTCATCGCGGCTGCGTTCTCGGTGGAACCGGCCTGGAAGCTGAACAGCGCGCCGACGGTCGCCATGATGGCGGTCATGACGGCGATCTTGCCGGCGAAGTTGTCGCCGCTGCCATGGGCGTGTTCGGCGACGTGTTCCAGATGATGTTCGTGCGGGCTTGGGACTTCGTATTCTGTGGCCATGCGGATGCTTCCTTCGCTATCGTTATCTGTTGTTATCGAATTGTTATGTCGCGCCCGGGACCGCTCCTGATTGCTCGCAGTTGCTTCCAGGCACGTCGCGCAACCCTCCTTGCGCATGCCCTTAATGCGCCAGCCGCCTCCCCAGTTGACGCGCGCCGGGCCCGGGTTTGTTACCATTGCTGTTTTATTGCAGAAGCAGCGCGAAAACCATTCCCATGAGCAAATTCTGGAGCCCCATCGTCAGCCGCCTGACGCCTTATACCCCCGGCGAGCAGCCCAAGATCAGCAAGCTGGTCAAGCTCAACACCAACGAAAATCCCTACGGTCCGTCGCCCAAGGCGATCGCCGCCATGGCGCAGGAAATCGGCGACAACCTGCGCCTGTATCCGAACCCGGACGCCGAACCGCTCAAGCTGGCGATTGCAAAACGCCACGGCTTGTCGCCGTCGCAGGTATTCGTCGGCAACGGTTCCGACGAAGTGCTGGCGCATGCTTTCCAGGCGCTGCTCAAGCATGGCGCGCCGATCCTGTTCCCGGACATCACCTACAGTTTTTATCCGACCTACGCCAGTCTGTATGAAGTGGAATATCGTGCGGTGCCGCTGGCCGAGGATTTCACGATCCGCGTCGACGACTATCTCGGCCAGGGCGAGGCCATCGGCGGCATCATCTTCCCGAATCCGAACGCACCGACCGGTTGCCTGCTAGCGCTGGATGAAGTAGAGCGCCTGCTGGCCGGCAATCCGGATCGCGTGGTGATTGTCGACGAGGCGTATATCGATTTCGGCGGCGACAGCGCCATCGATCTGGTGACGCGCCATCCGAATCTGCTGGTGGTGCAGACGCTGTCCAAGTCGCGTTCGCTGGCCGGGCTGCGGGTCGGCTTTGCTGTCGGCCATGCCGATCTGATCAGTGCGCTGGAACGGGTCAAGAACAGCTTCAATTCCTATCCGCTGGACCGTATCGCGATCGCCGGCGCGACTGCGGCGATGGAAGACGATGCGCATTTCGACCGTACCCGCAACGCCGTCATCGCCAGCCGCAGCAAGCTGGCGGACGAACTCGCATCGCTCGGTTTCGAGGTGTTGCCGTCGGCCGCCAATTTCGTCTTCGCGCGCCATCCGCAGCATGACGCCGCCGGCCTGGCCGCCAGCTTGCGTGGCGACGGCATCATCGTGCGCCATTTCACCAGCGCGCGCATCAATCAGTTCCTGCGCATCACGGTCGGCACCGATGAAGCCTGCGGCGCACTGACCGATTCGCTGCGCAAGCATCTGGCCTGAGGTCCGGACGGCGCACCTTGATGCTGCCCGGGGACTACAGTTCCAGGTGCAGCGTCGCGCAACCCTCGGCCGGCATCGCGCAGCAGGTCAAGGCTTCATCTTCCGCCACGGCGAAATCGGGCGTCTTCGCATAAGTCACTTCCCCTTGCAGCACGCGGGTCCGGCAGGTGCCGCAACGGCCGTCGCGGCAGCTTGATTCCGGATCAAGGCCGCGCTGTTCCGCCAGTTCCAGCAGGGATCCGCTCTCCGGCGTCCAGCGTGCTTCCTTGGCCGAGCGCATGAATACCACAGGTACCGCATGGGCCGCAGGCGGCGCCAACGGAACCCGCGCCGCCTGCTCGTCGACCTGGCGTTGCAGGCCGGACGGGCCGAATGCTTCCGCATGGATGCGCGCGTCGGTCACGTTCATGGCGCGCAAGCCGTCATACATTTGCTGCATGAATGCAGCCGGACCGCACAGATAAAAATCGTAATCGTCAAAGGGCAAGCTCTGCTTCAGCAAGGCGATGTCGATGCGTCCTGATACTTCGACATCCTGCTCATTCTGATCGGCCTGGCTCACTACTCGCACGTGGCGCACACCGCCCTTGCCGGCGCTGACCAGGGCGGCGATCTCTTCGCCGAAGGCCAGCCCGGTCTTGCTGTGCGCCGACTGGAACAGCCACACCGGCCGCTGGTAGCGCTTGCGCATGCCTTCATGGACCAGGTGACGCAGCATCGCCAGCATCGGCGTGACGCCGACGCCTGCGGCCAGCAGCACGGCGGGACGGCGCACCGAGGCATCGATGGTGAAGTTGCCGGCCGGCGCGCGCATTTCGATGATGTCGCCGACCTTGATCTTCGTGTGCAGATGGTCGGAGAACAATCCCTGGCGCTTGACGCTGATGCGCAGGAACGCGTCGGAGGGGGCGCTTGACAAGGTGTACTGGCGGATCTGCATGCCGCCCCCGGCAACCGGCAGCCTTACCGAGACATGCTGTCCCGCCATGACGGCCGGCATGCCGGCGCCGTCGTCCGGCAGCAGATGGAACGAGCGGATGGCCGCGCTTTCAGCAACGATCCTGCTGACGCGGAAGGGCCGCCATTGCGTGGCGAGTTCAGCCGCCTTCAGGCGGGCGGCGGCATCTTCCCAGCTGCCGGTGATCAGCGCGTTGGGCGAGGCGCCGGCAGGGACGTCGACCCATCGCAACGGCAAGGCGGCGGGCCGACGCACGATTTGTTGCGGCGTGAAGCGCCACATGCGTTCCGCACCCATGAAGGCAGCTACTTCGGGCGCATTGATGATGACTTCGGCGCGTCCGCTCAGTTGCAAGAGATCGCCGTTGCGGAAATCGACAAACACCAGGCCGGCGCGCGGATTCAGTAAAAAATTTCCCAGCGTGTTGAAGAACAGGTTGCCGGAGAAATCCGGAATCGTCAGCACGCCGTCGTCGTCGATGCGCACGAAACCGGGTTTGCCGCCGCGATGCGAGGCGTCGACCTGTTTCTTGCCATCGCGCACCACGTACGAAGCGACGTAGAACGAATCGGCCGCACGGATCATGGCGGCCGCGTCGGCGTCGAGCGCCGGCAGCTTGCTGACCGCACCGGCAGGCGCATCGGTGAATTCATATTGACGCAACTGGATATATTGCGGGCAGTTGCCGTAAGCCTGGGTCACGTCGATGTTGAAGCGCTCGTCCGATTGCCTGCTGACCAGGCCGTTCATGCGATTGCGGCGGCGGGTGTGCAGCTCGATGCCGAGCATGCCGACGCCGTCGCCGTCTTCCATGCCGGCGTCGGCGGGGTCGAGCGGATCGCGCGGGAGCTCGAGCGTGAGTTTCTCGGCGGTGTCGGCGTGCATGAAGCCGGGCCGGGCGGCACGCAAGGTGGCCCACACTTCGCCTGCCGTATCGACGGCGCCCAGGATCACGAACGGTAACTGCGCATAAAACTCGCGATGCTGGTCAGGCATCCAGGCCCGCGACATCTGGTTGCGGCCGGGGCCCACCATGCGTTCGACGGCGCCGACACTGCGCTGCATGGTCAGCTCGCCTTCATGCCAGGGGGAGGCGGAGGGCGCGATTGATGTAGCTTGGGTCGGCTGTGTCGAAGTCATGACGGTGCTCCTCTGCTATACGTTATGCGGCCAGGCCGACGGCGGTTTTCTGGAATGCGACGAAGCCCGGCAGCGCTTCGATCCGCGTCAGCCATTGGCGGGTGTGCGGATAGGCGCTCAGGTCGACGTTGCCTTCGGGGGCGCTGGAGATATACGAGTACAGCGCAATGTCGGCGATGGTGGCTTGCTCCGCCGCCAGCCATGTGCGTGTCGACAGTTCCTGCTCGACCAGCGTCAGGATGGCGTGGGCGCGGCGGATCGCATCCTCGGCATCGATCGGCGCGCCGAACACGGTGACCAGGCGCGCGGCAGCCGGGCCGCGGGCGATCTCACCGGCGGCTACCGACAACCAGCGTTGCACGGCAGCGGCGATGGTCGGATTTTCCGGCAGCCAGTCGGTGCGTCCGAGCGACTTGGCCAGGTAAACCAGGATGGCGTTGGAATCGCTGACGACGGTGTCGCCGTCTTGCAGCACGGGAACCTGGCCGAAGCGGTTGAGCTTGAGCAGTTCAGGGGATTTTTGCTCGCCCTTTTTCAGGTCGACCAGCACCAGTTCATGTTGCGCGCCCAGCAACGAGAGGAACAGGCGGGCACGATGCGAATGGCCTGACAGGGGATGGTAGTAGAGTTTCATGGCAGCTCCAGGTGGTGTGTTGAGGAGTTGCCAGTGTTGCTGATAACGCAGATGAAGAGAATCGCCGCCAGGGACAATGGACTATTCCCGGTTTGAGAATAATGCGGGGCTTAATCCATTCCTGACCGCTTCCTGCGCAGTTCCCCGACGGCAAGATCGAGGAAGGCGCGCACCTTGCGCGCGGCATGGCGGCCTTCATGCTGCACCACATGCACCGGCAGCGTCGGTGTTTCATGCTCGCGCAACACCTCCACCAGCCGGCCGTCCGACAGCTGCGCCGCCACCATGTAGGACAGCACCCGCGTGATGCCGAAGCCGTCGAGCGCAGCGATGATCGCTTCATCGTTCGACATGACCGTCATGCGCGGCTGCACGCGCACGATGGTGCTCGTATCGCCTTTGGTGAAGCGCCAGTCCGGCGAGGTCGCGACGCCGTTGGAGGACACGATCACGTGCTGCCTGAGATCGTCCGGTGTTTGCGGCGTGCCGTGCTCGCGCAGATAAGAGGGCGAAGCGCACACTACGCGCCGCACCGTGCCGACGGGGATCGCCTGATAGCTGGAGTCGGCCAGCTGGCCGATGCGGATTGCCACGTCGATGCCCTCGTCCATCAGGTTGATGATACGGTCGGAAAAACGGCATTCGACTTCGGCTTCGGGATAGCGCCGCAGGTACTCCACCACGATCGGCGTGACGTACATGCGGCCGAACATGGCTGACGCCGTGACCACCAGGCGACCGCGCACCGCGCCGTGGGCGCCGGCTGCCAGGTCCTCCATTTCGGTGATGTCGGCCAGCACGCGGCGGCAGTCATCGGCGTAGCGCGCACCGACGTCGGTGACGCGCACGATGCGCGTGGTGCGCGTCAGCAGCCGCACGCCGATGGCTGCTTCCAGATCACCCACGGCGCGCGTGACCACGGGCGGCGAGATCTTCATCTTGCGTGCGGCCGCGGCGAATCCGCCTTCATCGACCACCGCGAGGAAAATCGCCATCGACTCAAGTCGGTCCATATCGTTCCTGTTTTTCGTAAAGGCTGATCGTGGTGTCAGGGTATCCGGATTATGCCCGACATCAGCGGTGCTTAATTCTTCCGCAGATGCAGTGGCCGCTGACGCCACGCCAGCAGCGCCCCGATCAGCAATGCCAGCGCTGAAAACAGCAGGCCTTGCTGCAGGCCGCCGCTGCGGTCGGCGATCCAGCCGACGATGCTGGGGCCGACGATCTGGCCCGCCGCGAACACGATCGTGAAGGCGCTGATGCCGAGCGACCAGCTGGCCGGTGGCAGGTTGTGGCGCACCAGCGCGGTGGTCGACGCCACCGCCGACAGGAATACGCCGCCGAACAGCAAGCCAGAGATGAACACCGCCGCCGGCGCCGCCGTCACGGCCGGCAACAGCGTCGCCACGCTCAGCAACGCATTGAGGATGGCAAGTGATTCACCGCCTTTGAACTTGTCCAGCATGCCGGCCCACAATCGCGAGGACGCCATCACGGCGAGTCCGAGCAGCGTGTAGAACAGCGTGATCATCGACGCCGACATGCCCTGCTCCTTGAGCAGCGCAATCACGAAAGTCATGTAGCCGATGTAGCCCAGCCCGAACATGAAGTAACTGGTCAGCCCGAAGCTCAGCGTGCGCATCCGGAAGCGTCCCGCACCATGGGTCTGCGGCGGCAGCGCCGGAATGCGCAGCGCCGGCGGCGCCATGAAAGCAGTCGCGACCAGGCTCAGCAGTCCCATCGCCAGCCACGCCCACTGCCAGCTATGGGCGACGCCATGCGCGGTAGCGGCGGCCATGGTGGCCGGCACCAGCCAGGCCGACGCGACGATGCCGATGCCGCTGCCACCGTAGAACAGGCCCAGCAGAAATCCCGCGCGTCGAGGGTGCAGCGCCGCCAGGCGGCTGATCAGGATGCCGCCGGAAATGAAGATGAAGGCGCTCACCGCGCCGGTCACGATGCGCAGCGCCAGCAGCGTCGCGGTATCGATGAACAGCCCCGACAGAATGATGAAGAAGGCTGTCGCCAGTGCGCCACCGATCAGCATCTTGTGCGTGCCGAAGCGGCGCATCAGCGGCGGTGTGATGAGTGCGCCGAGCAGGTAGCCGAGGGCATTGCCGGTGTTCATGCCGCCTGCGATCAGGTAGGGCCAGCCGAGGTCGGTGCGCATCGGCGACAGCAGCAGCGCATAGGAAAAGCGCGCCACGCCGAGCGCGATGGCGGTGCCCAGCGACAGGGCGAGGGCGGTCAGCAACGGATGGCGCACGATGAAATCCCGCTCGGCGGCGGCGATCGGTTCTGGCATGAGATTGTCTCTTGGATATCGCGGCTGCCCTGCTGGAGCGCCGCTGTAAGTATTGTTGTAGTGCCGCGCGTCCGTGCTGCCGCGGCGATGCCAAGAGTGTAGCGGAACTTGTCAGTGTTCGTTGGCGCAGAGTTGCAGGCAGGCGTCGACTGCCGCCGGGTCCAGCCTGATGCCGCGCAGGCGGCTGATTTCTTGCAGCGCGGCGGGCATGCCGAGGCTCTTGCGGTAGGGGCGGTCTTCGGACATCGACTCGACGATATCGGCGACGGTGAGGATGCGCGACTCCAGCAGAATATCGTCGCCGCGCAGGCCGCGCGGATAGCCGGAGCCGTCTATATATTCATGGTGCGCATGGACGATGTCGGCGACCGGCAGCGAGAAGTCGATGCGGTTGAGCACCTCGTAGCTGGTCTGCGCGTGGGTCTTGATCAAGTCGAATTCGGCCTCGCTGAGCTTGCCCGGCTTGTTGAGGATATCCAGCGGGATATTGATTTTGCCGATGTCGTGCACGCGTGCGGCCATATGCAATGCCTGCAGGCGCGGCGCATCGAGTTCCAGGCGGCGGCCGATCTGCAGCGCCAGCGCGGCGACGCGGTCTTCGTGCAGCGGGGTGTAATTGTCGATCAGGTGTTGCAGGGCGAGCAGCGCGTCGAGGGCCTGGGTCTGGAGGGTATGGATTGTTTGTATCGGGTCGGCGAGGTCGGGCATGCAAAAAAATGAAACGGCTGCGAGGGTGAATGGAATGAACATCATCGGCACATGCGGGATGCGAGATAATGGCAGCCGACGCAGTTTATTCCTCTCTGGATTGCATGACAACCGACCTGACCCTGGATTCGACTCCTGATTCGACCGCCGATGCGAATGCCGGCACGTCCACATGGCGTGCTCGCTGGCGGCGCAGCGCCATTCCGTTTTTCTTTTTCATGCTGGGATTGTTGTACGCCAGCTGGGCGGCGCGTATTCCGTCGATCCGCGACAACCTGCAGCTCGATGCGGCCACGCTGAGCATCGTGCTGCTGTGCGGCGGTCTCGGCGCGGTCGGCTCGTTTCCGCTGGCGGCCTGGCTCAACGCGCACTACGGTCCGCGCCGTACCACGTGGTATGCAGGGCTGGTGCTGCTGCTGACCTTGCCGGCGCTGGGCATTGCGCCCAACCTGGCGCTGCTGATGCTGTTCAGCGCGATCTACGGCGCCGCCTCGAGCTGCTTCGACGTCGCCATCAATGCGCTCGGCGCCGTGGCGGAGAAACAGGCCGGGCGTTCCATCATGTCGCTGCTGCATGCATGGTTCTGCGTCGGCACTTTCAGCGGCGCCTTGCTGGGCAGCGCCGTGGCCGCACTTGAGGTGACGCCGGTCTGGCATTTCCTCGCGCTGGGAGTATTGTTCCTGCTGCCGCTGCGGCTGGGTTACAAGGCCATGCCCAACGACCGGCCGGAGCCGAGCGCGGACAAGAAGATCTTTGCGATCCCGCACGGCCATCTGGTGGCGCTCGGCCTGATCGGATTCTGCGGCGCGATCGTCGAGGGATCGATTGCAGACTGGAGCGGTCTGTACATGAAGGACCACATGCGCGCCGGCGACGGCGGTGCGCCGCTGGCGTATGCCGGGTTCGCCGGCATGATGCTGCTGGCGCGGCTGGTGGGCGACCGCCTCAAGGAGCGCTGGGGCGCGCGCAAGGTGGTCGGTTTCGGTGCGCTGCTGGCGGCGGTGGGCGTGTTCATCGCGGTGGCGGCGCTCAATATTCCGATGGCCATCGGCGGTTTCGCGATTGCCGGCACCGGCGTGGCGATGGTGTTCCCGTTCGTGTTCAGCGCGGCCGGACGGCATGGCGCCATTGCGCTGGCCGGCGTCGCCACGCTCAGTTACAGCGGCGGCCTGATCGGACCGCCGGTGGTCGGTTTCCTGGCGCACGGCTTCGGCCTGCAAGCGGGCCTGGCGTTCATCGGCACGCTGTGCATCGCGGTGGCGCTGGCGGCCAGCCGGGCCAAATGGCTGGAATGATTTTCTACCTTGAAGAGGGCATCGATCATGAAACGATATCTTGCAATGATGGCGGCGCTGTTCGGACTGGCAGGCTGCGCTTCGCAACCGAGCGGCAATGACGGCGCCGCACTGACCAGCGTACGCTGGGAACTGACCAGCTGGCCGGGCCATGAGATTCCGCGCGGCGGCGAGGGCAGTGCGCCGGTGATCCTGAGCTTCCAGGATGACGGCGCCCGCGCCAGCGTCAGCGGGCGGGCCTGGTGCAATCCGTTTACCGCGCCGTACGTACTGCGCGACGGCGGTCGCCTGACCATCGGGCATGCCGCCGCAACCCGCATGGCCTGTCCCGGCAAGGCGATGGAGTTCGAGGCGGTCTTCCTCGACTGGTTGCAGGCGCTGGAACGCTACAAGATCACCGGCCGCACGCTCGAGCTGTTTGCCGCAGACGGCGACGTCATGACCCTGCAGGCGCGCGAAAAAACGGCAACACAAAAATAATCTGATTGGGAAGAGAACAACAATATGCGCGATCTGGTTTTTCTACCGGGCTTCATGCTCAACGCGTCCTTGTGGGATGACATGTGCGGCGACCTGGCCACGCTCGGCACACTGCATTTCGGCGACCTCGGCCAGGACAGTTCCCTGGACGCGATGGCCGAACGCGTGCTGGCCAACGCGCCGGAAAAATTCGTGCTGTTCGGATTTTCGATGGGCGGCTTCGTGGCCCAGGCAATCACGCTGAAAGCACCCGGGCGGGTGCTCGGCCTGGGTTTGCTGAACACCTCTTCGCGTCCGCAAAGCGCGCAGGAATCGGCCTCGACGCTGGCGCAGATCGCGCTGGCGGAAAAGGCGCCGTTCAAAGGCCTGACCTCGCGTGCGCTGGCGTCATCGATGCATCCCGACCGCGCCGGCGACACCGCGTTGCTGCAGCGCCTGCAAGCGATGGCGCTGCAAAACGGCAAGGAAGTTTTCCTGCGCCAGCTGTCGACGCTGCGCGACGGCAGCTATGCCGACCTGCATCGCATCTCCTGTCCGGCGCTGATCGTGGCAAGCGATGCCGATCGCTTGCGCACGGTGGAGGAATCGGAAGAAATGGCGCGGCGCATTCCGGCTGCGCATATTGAGATCGTGCGCGATTGCGGCCACATGACTCCGATGGAAAAGCCGCAGGAATTGTTCGCCATCATTCGCGAGTGGATGACGGCGTCGAGGCTCTGACGAAGTCCACGGCCGTCGCTGATGCCGCGATGGCGGCAGAACTGCGCCGCCCAAATGCAATACGCCGCTGATGGGCGGCGTATTGTATGACTGGTGTACGGCTGGTCCGGCAACGCCGCTTGCGGCCGTGTGCTCAGGCGCCTGTCGGCCTTTGAATCGTCTCTTGATTTTCTGTCAATGCGCGCTGTCCCGCGCCGCTGAGTACGTTCGTCTGCGATGATCAATGCGACTTGTCGAACGGGTCGTCCTTGCGCGGTGCTTCGCTGGCGCGTTTGCCGGCGCCCTTGTTGATCTCGTCGAGACCGCCGCTGCCGCGCAGATCGGTGTCCACCTGGCCTTCGCGGATGTCCTGATAGGCGCGCCGCATCTCCTTCTGCTCGACGTCGCTGCGCTGGCTGTCGCCGGACTGGTCTTGCTCATGGGGCAGACGCGCCTTGTTTTCCGGCTTCGGGTGGCGATCTTTTCTGGTGCGGAGAAAGCTGGTCATAAAATCCTCACGTTGTAGGGTGTTTGAGACCGTACGACATACAAGCGCGTGAGAAGTGCCGCGAGTTACAAACTCATTTGCAAATAGCGGCGTTGTCCGACAGAAGCCGTCTGTCGGAGCTGCTTCGGACCACCTCCGGATGACCGGTTTACAGCGCCAGGCGTCGGCGCGCAGCCACGTATTCGGCTTCCAGGCGATCCACCATTTCAGCCACGGTCGGCACATCGTCCATCAGGCCGACCGCCTGGCCGGCGCCCCAGATGTCGCGCCAGGCCTTGGCCTTGGTGTCGCCGCCCGAGCCGAAGTTCATCTTGGTTTTGTCCGCTTCGGGCAGGTTTTCCGGATCGAGGCCGGCGTTGACGATGGACTTCTTCAGGTAGTTGCCGTGCACGCCGGTGAACAGGTTGGTGTAGACCACGTCGGCCGCGGTCGAGTCGACGATCGCCTGGCGATATTCGTCGCTGACGTTGGCTTCCCGGGTCGCCAGCCAGCGCGAACCGATGTAGGCGATGTCGGCGCCCATGGCCTGCGCCGACACGATGGCGTCGCCGGTGGCGATGGCGCCCGACAGGATCAGCGGCCCCTTGAAGAACTTGCGCACCTCGCCCACCAGTGCGAACGGCGACAGCGCGCCGGCATGGCCGCCGGCGCCGGCGGCCACCAGGATCAGGCCGTCGACGCCGGCTTCCAGCGCCTTCTGCGCGTGGCGGATCGAGATGACGTCATGCAACACGATGCCGCCGTAGCTGTGGATGGCGTCGAGCATTTCCTTCGGCGGCGCGCGCAGGCTGGAAATGATGATCGGCACGCGATGTTTCACGCAGACTTCCACATCGTGGGCAAGGCGGTCGTTGGACTGGTGCACGATCTGGTTGACCGCGATCGGGCCGATGACGGCGTCGGGATGCGCCGCCTGGTGGGCCGCCAATTCCGTCTGCAATTGGGTCAGCCAGACATCGAGCTGCTCGGCGGGACGCGCATTCAGGGCGGGGAAGGAGCCGACGATGCCCGCCTTGCACTGCGCCGCCACCAGCGCCGGACTGCTGGCGATGAACATCGGTGAAGCAATGACGGGCAGGCGCAGGTTCTGCAGCACGGCTGGGAGGGCGGAAGTGGGCATGGCGGCGTCTCATCGTTGTAGGTAATCGGCAGATTATAAAATATAAAATCTTACGACCGTGCTTTTTATGTTGTTGCATAGAATATTTTTTACTTCCGCCTGGACATATTGTTTTGTAAACATGTTATGTTTTCCACAAGCCAGTCGAAGACAGTTCTACGCATCCGTACGCCACACCTACTTGCAGGTGCGTAGCAGTGCCGTTCTGGCCTACAAAAAGGTAATCTTTTTCCGAGGGGGATATATGGATACCTTCCTGATCGTGGCCGCCATTGCCGGCGGACTCGTCGTCGCGGCGACCGTTCACAGTCGCTACCTGCATGCACGTCTCCGGCACGTGCGCACTCGCAGTCGCTACAAGCACTGACGCTTTTCATCTGATCGCCATCTGACACGTGGCGCCGTCTTGCACGGCGCCACGCTGCCTTCACACGTCCCTATCCTTTGATGCGGGCGGAATCTCTTACGGAAATAGGGGAACGGCAATGCGTAAACTGTTCACGCTCAAGCGGAGTTTTTTCTTTTTCTTCATCATCCTGGCGGTGCTATCGCTGCTGATGTTCGGCGCATTGCAGATGATCTTGCGAGCGCAGCACGAAATCGAAAGAGCCGGCGACTCGCGTTATGAGTCCTACAAACTGGCCAATGAAGTGCGCAGCAACTCCGAACACCTGACTCAGTCCGTGCGCAGCTACGTCGTCACCGGAGATCCGCGCTACGAGAGCATCTATTGGGATATCGTCGCCGTCAGCAGCGGCAAGAAAGCACGCCCCGACGGCCGCACCGTATCGATGACCGATCTCATGAAACAAGCCGGTTTCACCGACCAGGAATTCGCCAAGCTCAACGAAGCGCAGTCGCTCTCGACTGCGCTGATCAAGACCGAAGAAATCGCCATGCACGCCGTCAAGGGCGAGTATGACGACGGCTCCGGGAAGTTCGCGAAGAAGGATGCTCCGGACCTGGAAAAGGCGCGCAAGCTGGTGCACGACGACGTCTATGAAAAGAACGCCGCCTCCATCATGCGCCCGATCAATGAATTTCAAAAGCTGATGGACCAACGCACCGGCAACGAACTCGACAAGGCGCGCCGCGACGGCAGCATCGCCTACGCCGTCGGATTGGCCATGCTGGCCCTGATGGTGGTGGTCTCGGTGGCCGTGCTGTATGCGCTGTACGTACTGATCAAGAAGCAGCTCGACCAGAGTCTCGCGGTTGCCGAACGGCTCGCCACCGGCGACCTCACCGCCGAACTCAAGGTGGAGCGCGACGACGAAATCGGCCGCCTGATGGGCGCCATCAACGGCATCGGACAGGGACTGGCGGGCGTGGTCGGCAATGTACGCACCGGCACCGAAACCATCAATGTCGCGTCGAAAGAAATCGCCACCGGCAATGCCGACCTGTCCAATCGCACCGAATCGCAGGCCTCCAGCCTGGAAGAAACCGCCAGCTCGATGGAAGAACTCACCTCGACCGTGCGCCAGAACGCCGACAACGCGCGCCAGGCCAACTCGCTGGTGACCTCGGCGTCGGAACTCGCCGTCAAGGGCGGCAAAGTGGTCGGCGACGTCGTACACACCATGGGATCGATCAAGGAGAGTTCCAGCAAGATCGTCGACATCATCAGCGTGATCGACGGCATAGCGTTCCAGACCAATATCCTGGCATTGAATGCGGCAGTGGAAGCCGCGCGCGCCGGCGAGCAGGGCCGCGGTTTTGCCGTGGTGGCCTCCGAAGTGCGCAGCCTGGCGCAGCGCTCGGCGTCCGCCGCGAAAGAGATCAAGCAACTGATCAGCGACTCGGTCGGCAAGGTCGACGCCGGCGGCAAGCTGGTCGACGAAGCCGGTTCGACCATGAACGAGATCGTGACCTCGGTCAAGCATGTGGCCGACATCATGGGCGAGATCACCGCCGCCAGTCAGGAACAAAGCACCGGCATCGAGGAAGTCAATCGCGCCATCACCCAGATGGACGAGATTACGCAGCAGAACGCCGCGCTGGTTGAACAAGCTGCGGCCGCCGCCGAAAGCCTGCAGGAGCAGGCCGACTTGCTGGCGCAGGCGGTCAGCGTCTTCAAGTTGTCCGGCAGCGAGCATGGCCGCCCCGCACAGCCGGCCAGGCATGCCGCGCCTGCAGCGACGTCTCCTGCAGCGCGCAAAGTCACGCCGGCGCCCGTGGCCAAACCTGCGAAAGCGCCGGCAGCAGCGCCGAAGCTGGCGCAAAGCAAAGCCGCATCGGCACCAGCATCGGCAGGCGCTCTCAAGCCTGCCGCCGCCGGCGCCGATGACGGCAATTCATGGGAAGAGTTCTGAAGCAACGGCATGAAAAAACGGCATGGTCGCTACACGACCATGCCGTTTTTTCACGACCAAAAACCAAGGCGCGCGTGACTATCCCAGGCGCTTCGCCGCAATAGCATTGCCGGCGCGGCTGACAGCCTTGCGCCCGAGGTGCTGCGAAATGAACTGGCCGGCATCGACCACGATGTCGAGGTCGATGCCGGTCTCGATGCCGAGGCCCTGCATCATGTACAGCACGTCTTCCGACGCGACGTTGCCGGTCGCGCCCTTGGCGTAAGGGCAGCCGCCCAGTCCGGCCACGGATGAATGGTAAATCGTGATGCCGACTTCCAGGCTGGCGTAGATATTCGCCAGCGCCTGGCCGTAGGTATCATGGAAATGTCCCGACAAGCCGTCGATGTTGAACTCCCGGATGGCGGCCTGCATCACCGGCGCCACCTTGTTTGGCGTGGCAACGCCGATGGTGTCGGCAATGTCGATTTCATCGCAGCCGAGATCGCGGAAGCGGCCCACCACGTCCGATACCGACGACAGCGGGACTTCGCCCTGATACGGACAGCCGAAGGCGCAGCTGACTGCAGCGCGCAAGCGGATATTGTTCTGCTTGGCCGCCAGCGCGACTTCGCGGAACCGCTCGATCGATTCGGCGATGGAGCAATTGATGTTCTTTTGCGAGAACGCCTCCGAGGCCGCACCGAAAATCACGACCTCGTCCGCACCGGCTTCCAGCGCAGCCTCGAAGCCTTTCATGTTGGGCGTCAGCGCCGAATAGATCACCCCCGGCTTGCGCGCGATCCCGCGCATCACTTCGCCCGAGGTCGCCATTTGCGGCACCCATTTCGGCGACACGAACGAGGCGGCTTCGACGTTGACGAAGCCGGCCGAGGTCAGGCGATTGACCAGCTCGATCTTCAGTTCGGCGGAGATGGTTTCCTTCTCGTTCTGCAAGCCGTCGCGCGGACCGACTTCAACGATTTTGACTTTCTTGGGCAAGCTCATGGGTGTCTCCTTTACCTATGCTCTGGGTAGTTTTTGATGATATCAGGTTGAGTTTTCTGCGTCGGCCGCCGCCGCTCAATACCCCTTGCTGCGATCGACCAGTCCGACCACCGCCTCACCGCGTTGCAAGGCGACGATCTTCTCGGCGATCTGGCGGGCCGCCTCGCTGCGAACGGTCAATGCGGAAATATGCGGCGTGACGGCAATGCGCGGATCGGTCCAGAACGGATGCTGCGGTGGCAAAGGCTCTTCCTGGAATACGTCCAGCGTGGCGCCGGCGATCTGGCCGCTTTCCAGCAAGGGCGGGAGATCGGCTTCGACCAGATGGCCGCCGCGCGCCAGGTTGATCAGGTAGGCGCCACGCGGCAACTGCGACAGGGTCTCGCGATTGAGGATGCCGGCGGTGTCGGGCGTGAGCGGCAGCATGCAGATCAGTACGCGCGCGCCGCGCAGGAATTCATTCAACTGCGTGTCGCCGGCGTATGCCTTCACACCGGGCAATGTCTTCGGGCTACGGCTCCAGCCGCTGACCTCGAAACCGAAATGCTGCAGGCTCGCGCTGATGCGTTGCCCCAGCACGCCCAGGCCCAGCACGCCGACGCCGAAATCAGCGCGCTCGAACGGCGGCAACGGTTTCCACTGACCAAGGCGCGCCTGCCGCTCGTACTGGTCGAGGCGGCGGTAGTAACGCAGCACCGCCTGCGTGGCGAACTCCGCCATTTGCACCGCCATGCCGCCGTCGTCGATGCGAATCAGCGGCAGGTCGTCCGGCACCACATTCAATTTCAGGATGGCGTCGACGCCGGCGCCGAGATTGAATACCGCCTTCAGTTCAGGACGGCCCTGCAACATCTCGGATGGCGGCTTCCACACGATGGCGTAGTCGGCCGGCGCGGTGTCGCCGGACTGCCAGATGCGAATTTCGGCATGCGGCAGGGCGATGCGAAGGTCGTGCAGCCAGGCGTCCTGGTTGGCGGGATCGGCGGTCTGGAAAAGGATGCGCATCGGAGCGGGCGGGAAGAGTGGAGTAAGCCGGTGATTTTACCTGCAACGCGATGCCGTCGCCGCCACCGTCAGCCGGCGTTCAGCAAGGACGCGCCGTCGCTGCTGGCTGCGCCGGCCTTGATCAGTTGCGCGCCCGCCCAATCGGCCAGTGCCTCGTCGGAGAGGCCGAAGTAGCGCCGATTGCAAAGCGCCAGCAACGGCACGCCGGCCATCATCGCCGCCACCTCGTGCAAAGGAATCGCCTGTCGTTCCAGCAAAAGAAACTTGAGCATCACCTTGACGCTGTTCTGCGCATTGCGCATCGGTTCGGCCCGCAGATAATCAAGGCGCGAATACGCCCTCGCCAGCGCCTGCTTCACGTCCGTGAACGGCGCGCCGTGTCCCGGGATCACCACGCGCACATCCAGTCCCGCGATCAGGTCCAGCGTCGCACGCTCTTCGGCAAAACCGGATTCGCCTTCCAGTTCCGGGAAGATCACGCCGAAGCCGTTCTGCCACAGCGCGTCAGCGGAGATCAGGATGCCCTCCTGCGCGCAATGCAGGATCAGCGAATGCGGATCGTGCCCCGGCGCGGCCAAGGCGGTCCATTCCAGATCGCCGAGCATCAGCGTGTCGCCGTCCTGCAAGGTATCGTCGAAAGCGAAGCGCGGGCATTGCTGGCCGGTGGCGCGATAGCTCAGCGCCTCTTCGTCCCAGCGCGCCACCTTGCCGGCTTCGGCATGCGGAATGCTGGTGCGGCAGCGATAACGCGCCTGCAAGGCGGCATTGCCGCCGCAGTGATCGGAATGCAGGTGGGTGTTGATCACGCGGTCGAGCTGCGGCGCGCGGCCCCGCTCGTTGAGCACATGCGCGACCAGCGCCAGGGTTTGCTCCGCATGGGTGACGTAGCCGGTGTCGACCAGCGCCGTCCCCTGCTCACCGAGAAACAGCACATTGTTGGAGGAGAGCCAGCCGCGTTCCAGTACATACACGCTCGATGGCAAACCGTAAGGATGGGTGCGCATCGGCCTGCGCTCAGCCCGGCGTGAACGCCAGCAATTGCGCGCCTTCCGTCACCTGGTCGCCGACCAGATACAGCAGCTCGTCGATGACGCCGTCAGCCGGTGCGGCAATCGTGTGCTCCATCTTCATCGCCTCCATGATCAGCAGCGGCGCGCCCTTGGTCACACTGTGGCCTTTCCCGACCAACACGGCGACGATCTTGCCGGGCATCGGTGCGGTCAGCCGGCCGCCTTCGCTTTCAACGTGGCCGGCATGCGCCAGCGGATCGTTCCAGGTCAGCACTGCATGCCGGCCCTGATGGAAGGCGTGGAAAATATCGCCGTCGCGCACCACGTTGCCGGTGACGATCTCGTCGTTCAGCGTGACACGAAGTTCGGTGTCGCCGTGCCGTTCAAAACGCAGGGTGTGCTGCACGCCGTCGCGATGCAGGATCCATTCCCGATCGCCGCGATACTCGACGCCGATTCTGTACTCACCGGCGCCGCCCGCTTCGTCGGCAAACTGCAACGCGCGCAACAGGCTGCCGTTCATGCGCCAGCCGCTGGTCTGCGCCCACAGATCGCGAACGTCGCCGGCGCTTTCGGCTTCCTGCGACAGCAGCAAGGATGTTGCCAGCGCCAGCACGGCGGTCGATGCCGGTAGCTGCGGCGGGAAGAGGGCGTCGTGATTGCGCTCGATCAGCCCGGTGTCGAGATCTGCGGTGGAGAAGGCTTGTCCTGCAACCAGCCGTTGCAGGAAACCGATATTGGTGGCCAGCCCGACGATGCGGTACTGTGCCAGCGCCGCCGTCATGTTCGCCAGCGCGGCGTCGCGGTCCTTGCCCCAGACGATGAGCTTGGCGATCATCGGATCGTAAAACGGTGAAATCGCATCGCCTTCGCGCACGCCGGAATCGATGCGCACCGCAGCCGGCGTCTGCACATGGCTGTCGACGCGGAAATGCACTGCCGGCGGCGTATGCAGATAGCGCAGCGTGCCGATGGACGGCAGGAAACCTTTCTCCGGATTCTCGGCGTAAATGCGCGCCTCGATGGCGTGGCCGTTGAGTTGCAACTGCTCCTGGCGCAGCGGCAGTTTTTCACCGGAGGCCACGCGCAATTGCCATTCGACCAGATCGAGGCCGGTGATCATCTCGGTCACGGGATGTTCGACCTGCAGGCGCGTGTTCATTTCCATGAAGTAGAACGAGCCGTCCTGATTGGCGATGAACTCTACCGTGCCCGCGCCGACATAACCGACCGCCTTTGCTGCGGCCACGGCGGCATCGCCCATGGCGCGCCGGCGCTCTTCGCTCATTCTCGGTGCGGGCGCTTCTTCCAGCACTTTCTGGTGACGGCGCTGCACCGAACAATCGCGCTCGAACAGATAGACGCACTCGCCGTGGCTGTCGGCGAAGACCTGGATTTCGATATGGCGCGGACGCGTCAGGTAGCGTTCCACCAGCACCTTGTCGTCGCCGAAGCTGTTGATGGCTTCGCGTTTGCATGACGCCAGCGCGGCCTTGAAGTCTTCCGCTTTGTCGACAATGCGCATGCCCTTGCCGCCGCCGCCAGCGCTGGCCTTGAGCAGCACGGGATAGCTGATGCGGTCGGCTTCCTTCTGCAGGAAATCGGCATCCTGGTTGTCGCCGTGATAACCGGGCACCAGGGGGACATTGGCTTTTTCCATCAGGGCCTTGGCCGCCGATTTCGAGCCCATCGCATGGATCGCCGAGGCCGGCGGGCCGATAAAGACCAGCCCGGCCTTGGCGCAGGCTTCGGCGAAACCGGCGTTCTCCGACAAGAAGCCGTAGCCGGGATGGATCGCCTGCGCGCCGGTCGCCAGCGCCACCGCGATGATCTTGTCGCCGAGCAGATAGCTTTCCTTGGCCGGCGCCGGGCCGATCAGCACCGCCTCGTCGCAGGCGGCGACGTGCTTGGCCTGCGCATCCGCTTCGGAATACACGGCAACGGTCTTGACGCCCATGCGGCGTGCAGTTTCGGCGACGCGGCAGGCGATCTCGCCGCGATTGGCGATCAGGATTTTGCTGAACATGTTGTCTCCTTTTATGTGGCCATCTTTCTGGTCATCCGAGGCATACGGTCTTGCATGTCTCGAATGAGAAATTCCTTGGACGGCTCGCGAGGTGGAAATGTCCGTGCAATTTCCGATCACCCCGCAGGGCCTATTTTTCTGTTTGCTGCGCCTTCTGCACGACTGTTTCGGTGCTTTGCACGGCCCTTCCGGCGTTTTGTCCGGCGGCGATTTCTGCAAGCACTTTCCTGCGGATGGCGTTTCGTGCGACGTCATCGGTCTGCCAGACGACGTGGTCGTCGATGGCGTAGGGATAGCATGTCGATTGCGTCCTCGACTCACAAGCGACGAGAGCATTGGTCAGCGCATCTTTTCCGACCCGATAGGCCCATGCTCCGGAATCGGCAATGACGTACGCACGTGGCTTCTGTCTGGTCAGATACAGCGCATAGCTATCTTTGGCATGCTGGTTGACGTAGGGAATCGCATCGGCATTCTCCAGTGGCGCAAAGTTGCTGTCGTCTGGAATCGTAAAGAGGTGCTTCGAGGTCGATTTGGCTGCTGTGGTCGATTTAGATTTAACGGCGTCCTTGCGATCGGTTTTGACGTTGGTAAATTCCGTTTTCCCCGTCAGTTCCGCAATCGTCAATTCGGCAAACTTTCCGTACAGCCAGTTCATCCGCATGCCATCCTGGCCACCAGCCAATCCACCCAGACCATACGATGCCGAGACATCAAAGGAGTGGACTTGTTTTCCGTCGCGATCCAAGACCCGGACCTTTCCTTCGACGGAATCCGTGCCAGCCATGATTCCCCACATCACTGCGCTAAATGCCGACCGGATCCGGAAGCGGGTAACGGTGACCTGCAGTCGATACGGCGCATTGTTTTTCAGCAAATTCTGCCCGTCGAGTTTGCGCTCGATATAACCGAGCAAGTCGTTGGTGCTGAATTGCGTATTGTCGGTTTGCAACTTTTGAGCTTCGTCCGTCATTTGTACTTCAACTTCGCTCACCGAATCCGCCGCGAAATTCGACTTCAGGGCGTTATTGTCGCGATGAACGGTACCAGCGCAACCCGTGAGAATAAAAACTGCAAGTAGAACCGAGCCCCCGTATTTCAGCATTTCCTTCACCCATTTTTCTTGTTGTCGAAGTCCAAAATTCTACCGGTATTCAACAGGAAGCATCGGCCCATTTTCAGCCGTTCCGATGCGCGAATTTTTGCAAAAACGGGAATTCACGTTCTCCAGGTCGCAAATGCCGTCAGGCTTCACATCCGGAACACACCGAACCTGGTCTCCTGGATCGGCGCATTCAATGCTGCGCTCAAGCCCAGCCCGAGCACCATGCGCGTATCGGCAGGATCGATTACACCGTCGTCCCACAGGCGTGCCGAGGCGTAATAGGGATGGCCCTGGTGTTCGTATTGTTCGCGGATCGGGGTCTTGAAGGCGGCTTCCTCTTCCGCCGTCCAGCTGCCGCCCTTGGACTCAATGCCGTCGCGCTTGACGGTCGCCAGCACGCTGGCGGCCTGCTCGCCGCCCATCACCGAGATGCGTGCGTTCGGCCACATCCACAGGAAGCGCGGCGAGAAAGCGCGACCGCACATGCCGTAGTTGCCGGCGCCGAAACTGCCGCCGATGATCATCGTCAGCTTCGGCACGGCGGCGGTCGAGACGGCGGTCACCATCTTGGCACCGTTGCGCGCAATGCCTTCGTTTTCATATTTCTTGCCGACCATGAAGCCGGTGATGTTCTGCAGGAAAATCAACGGGATCTTGCGCTGGCAGCACAATTCGATGAAGTGCGCGCCCTTGAGCGCCGACTCCGAAAACAGGATGCCGTTGTTGGCGATGATACCGACCGGCATGCCGTACAGATGCGCGAAACCGCATACCAGCGTGGTGCCGTAGCGCGCCTTGAATTCGTCGAACTCGCTACCGTCGACCACGCGTGCAATCACTTCGCGCACGTCGAACGGCTTGCGTGTGTCGGTCGGGATCACGCCGTACAGTTCGCGCGCCGGATATTTCGGTTCGCGCACCTCATCGACCTTCCGCAGGGCAAGCTGCTGCGGTTTGGTGCGATTGAGGTTGCCGACGATGCTGCGCGCAATCGACAGCGCGTGCAGATCGTTTTGCGCCAGATGATCGACCACGCCCGACAGGCGCGTGTGCACGTCGCCGCCACCCAGTTCTTCGGCCGTGACGACCTCGCCGGTGGCGGCCTTCACCAGCGGCGGGCCGGCCAGGAAAATGGTGCCCTGATCCTTGACGATGATGGATTCGTCGCTCATCGCCGGCACGTACGCGCCGCCCGCCGTACACGAACCCATCACCACCGCGATTTGTGGAATGCCCTTGGCCGACAGGTTGGCCTGGTTGAAGAAGATGCGGCCGAAGTGATCGCGGTCGGGGAACACTTCATCCTGATTCGGCAAGTTGGCGCCGCCGCTGTCGACCAGGTAGATGCAGGGCAGGTTGTTGAACTCGGCGATCTCCTGCGCGCGCAGATGTTTCTTGGCGGTCATCGGATAGTAGGTGCCGCCCTTGACGGTGGCGTCGTTGCAGACGATCACGCATTCCTGGCCGGCGACGCGGCCGATGCCGGTGATGATGCCGGCGGACGGCGCCGCGTCCCGCAGTTGCTGGTCCTTGTCCTTGCCCTTTTCCTGGTACATGCCGTAGGCGGCCAGTTGCGAGAACTCAAGGAAGGGCGTGCCGGGATCGAGCAGCATCTGCACGCGGTCGCGCGGCAGCAGTTTGCCGCGCGCCAGATGCTTGTCGCGTGCGGCCTCGCCGCCGCCTTGCGCGATGACGGCGATCTTCTCTTTCAGATCGTCGACGATGATTTGCATCGCCGTCGCGTTGCTCTGGAAGTCTTCGCTGCGCGTGTTCAGTTTGCTCTCGAGTTGCGGCATGGTGATCCTTTGTCTCAATATATTTTTCTGGAGCGGCCAACAACGCCGCTCTCACTCGTCATCCGGAAATGCGCCGTCGACGTAATACCAGCGCGCTACGCCGGCGGCATCCGGCTGGCGTACGAAACTGCTGACTTCATGCAGGCGATGACCACGGCCGCCGACCTTGAAGCGCGCCACGAATTCCACGGTCGCTTCGTCGGCGCCTTTATCTGCGCCTTTATCTGCGCCTTCATCTGCACCTTTGACATGCTTGTGCCTGATCACGTCGAGCCCTATCCATTTGACGTCGTCCTCGGCGGTGAGGGGTTCCTCCGGCAGCGTATCGGGATGCCAGGTCGCGCGCAGATACGCTTCCTCGCGCAGCGCGAACGCCGTATAGCGCGAGCGCATCAATTGCTCCGCCGTCGCCGGCACCGCTTCACCCGAAATGAAGCGGCCGCAGCAGGCGCCGTAGACGCCTTTGCCGCAGGGACAGGCCACCTTGTCTGTCTTGCCCGCCATCAGATCTTTCCGCTCTTCAGGAAAGCCTCAAGCTGGTCGAAGCGGTCGAAGCCCCAGAACGATTCTCCGTCGACGATCACGAACGGCGAGCCGAACACGCCGCGTTCGATTGAGGCGGCGACTTCGGTTTTCAGCGCTTCCTTGACGGTGTCGTCGTTGAGCGCCGTGCTCAGCTTGCCGGCGTCGATGCCGTTATCGCCGGCGATGCGGATCACCGTCTCGAGTTTGCTGATGTCGATGTTCTCGGTGAAGTAGGCGCTGTAGATGGCATGGATCAGATTGACCGCCCTGGCCGCATCGTTTTGCTGCACCCATAACACTGCGCGCGCCGCATGTTGCGTGGCGATCGGCATGACGTCGGGATGGCGGAACAGGATGTTGTGGAAACGCGCGCTGCGTTCCATGTCGTGGCGCGCATAGTCGCCCTTCAACGGCACGTTGGCGATCGGCGCGATGTTCATGGTCTTGAACACCGGGCCGAGCAGGATGGCGCGCCAGTTGACCGTACGGCCGTATTGCGCCGCCAGCTTTTCGATGTGCAGTGATGCAAAATAGCCGTAAGGCGAACTGAAGTCGAAGTAGAAATCGACAGGTGATTTTTGGTCGCTCATGTTGATCCCGGAGTGATTACAGCAATTCAATCGCCAGCGCCGTGCCTTCGCCGCCGCCGATGCACAAGGACGCGACGCCGCGCTTGCCGCCGGTTTTCTTCAGTGCGCCGATCAGCGTGACGAGGATGCGTGCACCCGATGCGCCGATCGGATGGCCCAGCGCGCAGGCGCCGCCGTGGATGTTGACCTTGTCGTGGGTGATGCCGAGTTCCTTCATCGCGGCCATCGGCACGGCGGCGAAGGCCTCGTTGATTTCAAACAGATCGACGTCGGCGGTGCTCCAGCCGATTTTCTTGTACAGATTGTTGATGGCGCCGATCGGGGCGGTGGTGAACCAGTTCGGTTCCTGCGAGTGACGCGCGTGGCCGACGATACGGGCGATCGGCGTGCTGCCGAGTTTCTTCGCCGTCGATTCGCGCATCAGCACCAGCGCGGCGGCTCCATCGTTGATCGAGGAGGAGGAGGCGGCAGTGATGGTGCCGTCTTTCTTGAAGGCGGCTTTCAGCGTCGGGATTTTTTCGACCTTGGCCTTGCGCGGACCTTCATCGGTATCGACCACGACATCGCCGGCGCGGGTGGTCACGGTGACCGGTGCAATTTCCCATTTGAACGAACCGTCTGCCGTGGCTTGTTGCGCGCGCTTGACCGAGGCGATTGCAAAGGCGTCCTGGTCTTCGCGCGTGAAGTGGTATTTCGCGGCGCAGTCTTCGCCGAAGGTGCCCATGGCGCGGCCCTTGTCATAGGCGTCTTCCAGGCCGTCGAGCATCATGTGGTCGTAGATCATGCCGTGGCCGATGCGATAACCGCCGCGCGCTTTCGGAATCAGGTAGGGGGCGTTGGTCATCGATTCCATGCCGCCGGCGACCACCACTTCGTTGGTGCCGGCAAGGATGGAGTCGAAGCCGAACATGGTCGCCTGCATGGCCGAGCCGCACATCTTCGACAAGGTCACGGCGCCGGCCGAGACGGGAATGCCAGCCTTGATCGCCGCCTGGCGCGCAGGGGCCTGGCCCTGTCCGGCCATCAGGCAGTTGCCGAACAATACGTCCTGCACTTGTTCGGGCGCGACGCCGGCACGTTCCAGCGCGGCCTTGATGGCGGCGGCGCCGAGATCGCTGGCGGTCAACGCCGACAATTCGCCCTGGAAAGCGCCCATGGGAGTGCGCGCGGCGCCGACGATGACAATCGGATCTTCAATACGGTCTTGCATGTTCTTCTCCTGCTAGGATGAATGATTCAAAAAATGTTTACATAGTCTCGGCAAACAGTTCGCGGCCGATCAGCATGCGACGAATCTCGCTGGTGCCGGCGCCGATCTCGTAGAGCTTGGCGTCGCGCCACAGGCGGCCGACCGGGTATTCGTTGATGTAGCCGTTGCCTCCCAGCGCCTGGATCGCCTCGCCGGCCATCCAGGTGGCTTTCTCTGCGGAGTAGAGGATGGCACCGGCGGCGTCCTTGCGCAGCGCGCGCGCTGCGTCCGGCGTCTTCGCGCGGTCGCAGGCCTGGCCGACGGCGTAGACATAGGCCTTGCAGGCCATCATGGTCGAATACATGTCGGCGATCTTGCCCTGCATCAGCTGGAATTCGCCGATGGCCTGGCCAAACTGCTTGCGGTCGTGCACGTAGGGGACGACGACATCCATGCAGGCCTGCATGATGCCGAGCGGGCCGCCGGACAGCACCGCGCGTTCGAAGTCGAGCCCGGACATCAGCACGTTGACGCCGCGACCGACGCCGCCGAGCACGTTTTCTTCCGGCACCTCGCAATCCTGGAACACCAGTTCGCCGGTGTGCGAACCGCGCATGCCGAGCTTGTCGAGCTTTTGTGCGACCGAGAATCCTTTGTAACCCTTTTCGACCAGGAAGGCGGTCATGCCGCGTGCGCCGGCTTCCAGGTCGGTCTTGGCGTACACCACCAGTACGTCGGCATCGGGGCCGTTGGTGATCCACATCTTGCTGCCGTTCAATACGTAACGGTCGCCCTTCTTGTCGGCGCGCAGTTTCATGCTGACGACGTCGGAGCCGGCATTGGGCTCCGACATGGCGAGCGCGCCGACGAAGTCGCCCGAGATCAGCTTGGGCAGGTACTTGTCCTTTTGCGCGGCGGTGCCGTTGCGTTTGATCTGGTTCACGCACAGGTTGGAGTGCGCGCCATAGGACAGGCCGACCGAGGCCGAGGCGCGCGAGATTTCTTCCAGCGCGACGATATGCGCGAGATAACCCATCGCGGCGCCGCCGTATTCTTCGTCGGCGGTGATGCCGAGCACGCCGAGATCGCCCATCTTTTTCCACAAGTCCATCGGGAACTGGTCGCTGCGATCGATTTCCGCTGCGCGCGGGGCGATTTCAGCCTGCGCGAATGCGGCGACGCTCTCGCGCAAGGCGGCGATGTCTTCACCGTGATCGAAGGTCAAGCCTGGCAGATGGATCATGTTGTGTCTCCTCGTTTGGATAATCGGTTTTGATTTATATGCGAGCGTCGTGCTTTACGTTAACGTCAATTCAATTGCGAATGATGCCTAAATAATGAGCAATGCGTATTCATGGGGTCAGGCGGATTTTCGTGCGGCGGCGGTGCGGGCGGCGCGTTTTGCGGGTGCTTTGAGCGGCAGGTCGGTTTCCAGCAATTGCAGGCATTCGGCCTCGTGGGCGGCGATTTCTTCCAGCGTCACTTCGAGGTCTTCGCGCTGGCGTTCCAGTTTTTCGCGATGCTGCGCGAGTACGGCGAGGAAGCGCTGAAGTTGCGATTCGGTATCCTTGGGCGACTCGTACATGTCAACCAGGTTCTTGATTTCCGAGAGAGTCAGGCCGAGTCGCTTGCCGCGCAGCGTGAGCTTGAGGCGGGTACGTTCGCGTGCGGCATAGACGCGGTTGCGGCCGCCGCTGCCTTCGCGCTTCGGGCTCAGCAATCCCTGGTCTTCATAAAACCGGATCGCGCGCGGCGTGATGTCGAATTCCTTGGCCAGCTCGGTAATGGTGTAGGTCGGCATGATCTCTTCAGGATGGCGCGTTGCGGTTTCCGGGGCGGTCGTGGCACTTTACGTTAACGTAAAGTATATTGTAGGCTGCTCTGCAAAAAATGAAAATATTTCTTCGTGTTTTGCCAGTTTGATAACATCGGGAAATCTTCCGGTTACAGTCAGGTACCCATGAACGCTCTTGAATCCCAGCTCGAATACGCCTTTGGCGACAACTTGCCCGCCGTGGGCACAACCATGGAAGTCGCGCCCGGCGTATTGTGGCTACGCATGGGGCTGCCGTTCGCCCTGGACCACATCAACCTGTGGCTGCTGGAAGACGAGATCGAGACGCCGACCGGACGCGTACGCGGCTGGACCGCGGTCGATTGCGGCATCGCCACCGACGCCACCAGGGAGAGCTGGGAAAGTATTTTCGCCACGCAACTGCGCGGCTTGCCAATCATTCGCGTACTGGTCACGCATTGTCATCCCGACCATGTCGGCCTGGCGGACTGGCTGTGCGGGCGCTGGCATGCGCCGTTGTGGATGAGCACCGGCGATTACGGGTTTGCGCGCTTGATGTCGGCCGGTTTGCCGGGCGCGGACGGCACCTCGGCGGCGCCGCATTTCCGCCGCCACGGCCTGATTGACGAAGAGCTGATCGCCAAGCTGGCCGGTCGCAACAACTATTACCAGAACCTGGTGCCCAGCGTGCCGCTGGCATACACGCGCATGCAGGACCAGCATACGGTGCGCATCGGTGCGCGCGAGTGGCGCGTGATCACCGGCTTCGGCCATTCGCCGGAACATGTCTCGTTGTATGCCGACGATGCGCGCCTGCTGATTTCCGGCGACATGGTGTTGCCTCGCATCTCGACCAACGTGTCGGTGTTCGCCATCGAGCCGGAAGCCAATCCGGTGCAGCAATACCTCGATTCGCTGAAAAAATATGCCGGCCTGGCCGACGACACGCTGGTGCTGCCGTCGCACGGCAAACCGTTCCGCGGCTTGCATACGCGCATCGCGCAGCTGAACGATCACCACCGCGCGCGTCTGGCGGAAGTGCTGGAGGCGTGCGCGACGCCGAAGACGGCGGTGGAGATATTGCCGGTGATGTTCAAGCGCCCGCTCGACACGCATCAGCTGAGTTTTGCGCTGGGCGAGGCGGTGGCGCATTTGCACAAGCTGTGGTTCGACGGCGTGCTGCAACGACGGCTCGGCGACGACGGGATTTTCCGTTTCATCGTAGCCTCCTGATGCAATGAAAAACGGCCTGCAATCCGCAGGCCGTTTTTTTCTTGGCAGATCTCGTCACGCGCCTTGCGCGTTGAGGCTTATCCGCGCTTCAGTTCGCGCTCTTCCTTGAGCATCTTGGTCTTGATGCGATTGCGCTTGAGCGGCGACAGGTATTCCACGAAAACCTTGCCCTTGAGGTGGTCCATCTCATGCTGGATGCAGACTGCCAGCAGGCCGTCGGCTTCCACTTCGAATTCCTTGCCATCGGCATCGAAGGCGCGCGCCTTGACGCGTGCCGGACGCTCGACGCCGTCGTAAATGCCGGGCACCGACAGGCAGCCTTCGTCGTAGACCTGCTTCTCGTCGCTGGACCAGGTGATTTCCGGATTGATGAACACGCGCAGTTCGTTGTTGGTGTCGGATACGTCGATCACGAGCACCTGCTCATGCACGTCGACCTGGGTCGCCGCCAGGCCGACGCCGGGCGCGTCGTACATGGTTTCCGCCATGTCGGCGACGAGTTTCTTCAGCCGCTCGTCGAACACGGTGACGGGCTTGGCAACCTTGTGCAGGCGGGGATCCGGGTAACGGAGGATATTCAATAAGGCCATACTTTTTGCTCACTGCGCTATCTGCGCTCTACAGCGATAGCTGAGGGTTGTTCTTGCCAGTTCAAGGAATTGTCGGCAGAATCGATGTTTGTTGTCATTATGGCAACAATATTGTTCGGGACGATTCCGTTGAGTGCCGCGATTTGTCGCTTTTTTGGGGCGATTTTTGAAAAATTTTATCATAGCCGCCATGCTTCTCCTCTTGCCGGGCCTGTCTGGCGCTGTTGCGGCCGTCGTTTCGGAGGCTGACGAGGCAGTCACGCAACTGATACCTGCGGTGCGGCGTGGCGCTTTGCCGCAGACCGTGCAGCGTGCGCAGCAGATACGTCCTGTTGCGCCGCTGCTCATCGACGCCATGCAATTGAGGCACGCTCTGCGCATCGTCGCAACACCCGGCCGGCCTGCATTGATGAGCAAGGGAGACCGTGTCGCGGTGGCGGGCGATCTTCACGGCATCATCGAATTCCGCATCGTGCGGGCTTCGCTGAAACTGCTCGATCCGCTGAGCGGCGAACATCTGGGCGACGAAGCCATTGCGCTCGGCAAAGCGGTGCTGCAGCGTGAAGGAACAGGCCGCGCGCATAGCTTCATCATCACCGCGTCAACGCAAGAAATTATGCCGGGAGACCTGCTGATTCCAGTTGCCGCGCCCGCAGCGAATTCCGCCGCCATCCGGCACGGCGCAGCGGTGAATGCACGCATCATTTCCATCGCCGGCGGCGCCACACATGCGGCGCAAGATCATGTGATCGGTATCAACAAAGGCGCCCGCGACAACGTCGCCGCCGGCATGTCGCTGGCGCTGATCGCGACACCGGCGGCGCATCGCGTTGCCGGAAAGGACTCGCAGCAGCAAGCATCCGGATCATCGGAAAACGAGAGCGGCCGCTTGCTGATATTTCACGTCTACGACAGCGTTTCGTACGGACTCGTCACCGGGGCCGTCGATGCGTTGCAGGTAGGGGACAAGGCGCTCGCGCCATCAACGGAATACACACCACATTGACCATCGCCAATTTCAATGACGCAGCCGAGCTGCGCGACTGGATTCGCTTCATGCAAACCGACGGCGTCGGTGTCGACATGGCGCGCAGATTGCTGTCGACCTTCGGCCTGCCGGGCGACGTCTTCAGCGCCGGTTTCGACGAGCTGCGTGCAGTCGTGCCGGAGCGCATCGCACGCGCGCTGCTGCAAGCGCCGACCGCCATGATGCAGAACCGGCTCGAACTGACGCTGGACTGGGCCGCACAGCCTGGCCATCGCATCCTCACGCTGGCCGACGCCGATTATCCGCAAGCCCTGCTGAACATTTCCGACCCGCCGATCCTGCTCTATATAAAAGGACGCAGCGCGTTGCTGTCGGCGACGTCGCTCGCGGTGGTCGGCAGCCGCAACGCCACGGCGCAGGGCATGCAGAACGCCGAACGGTTTTCCGAGGCAGCCAGCCGCGCCGGGTTAACGGTGGTGTCGGGGCTGGCGCTGGGTATCGACGCGGCGGCGCATCACGGCGGCCTGCGCGGCGAAGGCTCCAGCGTCGCCGTGATCGGCACCGGCATCGACATCGTCTATCCGATGCGTAATCGCGCGCTTGCGCAACGTCTGGCGGAGGAGGGTTGCATCGTCAGCGAATATCCGCTCGGCATGCCGCCGGTGGCGGCTAATTTCCCGCGCCGCAACCGCATCATTTCCGGACTGGCGCGTGCAGTGCTGGTGGTCGAAGCCGCGGCGCAATCGGGTTCGCTGATCACGGCGCGCACGGCGGCCGAACAAGGCCGCGATGTGTTCGCGATTCCCGGCTCGATTCATTCGCCGTTGTCCAAGGGATGCCATCAACTGATCAAGCAGGGCGCCAAACTGGTCGAATCGGAAGAGGATATTCTCGAAGAACTCGGCAAGCTGCCGATGCCGATGCAGCCTGCGCAACCCTCCGTCATTACGCGCGCAGACAAGGACGCCGACGCACTGCTCGGCGCGATGGGTTTCGATCCGGTTGATGCGGATGTACTCAGCCTGCGCAGCGGTCTTGGCGCTGCCGCGCTGAGCGAGCGGCTGCTATCGCTGGAGCTCGACGGCGCAGTGGAATGTCTGCCGGGAGGACGTTACAGGCGCGTCAACTGATGCACGTAAATTGCGCAAAAAACGGACCTCAGGCAATGACTCGCGCAATCAGATAACGGCCAGACAACAACTCGCAAGATATTCTGCGCAAATCTCAAAATCCTGCCATACTGGATTCGTAGACTTGTGTTGTGTCAACCTTCGCGATAGAGTAGAGCCATGTTTGACGTCCTTGTTTATCTGTACGAAACCTACTATCGCCCCGATGCCTGCCCTGAACCAGCGGCCTTGGTCAAGAAATTGACCGCCATTGGTTTTGAGGACGAGGAAATCACCAGGGCGCTCGGTTGGCTCACCGATCTGGAAGAAGCCAATCACGAGTTCGCTGATCAATATCCCCAGCAAACCGCCTTCTCCTTCGGTATCCGAATTTATGCCCAGCAAGAGATGGATGTGCTTGGCACCGAAGCCGTCGGCTTCATCCAGTTCCTCGAATCCGCCAAGATGCTCAACGCCGTGCAGCGCGAAATCGTCATCGAACGCGCGCTCGCAGTCGGCGACGCGCCGGTGTCGCTGGAAAAGCTCAAGGTCATCGTGCTGATGGTCTTGTGGAGCCAGGGCAAGGAGCCGGACGGCCTGATGTTCGACGAGCTGTTCCTCGACGAAGACGATGCGGAACCGCGATTGTTGCACTGACTCCCGGTTCAATTTTGCATTCAAGACAACAAAAGACGGCGTCCCTTGCGGCGCCGTTTTTCATGTTGCGGCCGCTTCGCATGCACACTGCCAGGCGGCATGTGCAGATGTGCTGCACCGTGCCGGGGCACGCTTGTTTTTCCCGATTTCGTCTGCAGATTGTCCAAAGCCGGTACGTCCGGGGGGAGCCACGGCCTTCTTGCCGCGCTTGCCGTTTGTTCTGCAACGCGCTTATCATTCCCCCGCACTGCTCAAATATTAGCTACTATATAAAAAGCATATTGCCAATACGCAATAAAAATTGCGCTTCAGCGCCACATATTGGCGCGGCCGGGCAGCAGCCTACGACCCCTTTGCATCCTCTTTGAGATCACATTTATGAGCAAGACCCTCATCATTGCCGAGAAGCCCTCTGTCGCGAACGACATCGCGAAGACGCTCGGCGGCTTTACCAAGCACGATGAGTATTTCGAATCCGACGAATACGTCCTGTCCTCGGCCGTGGGCCACCTGCTGGAAATCGCCGTTCCCGAGGAATACGACGTCAAGCGCGGCAAATGGACCTTCACGCATCTGCCGATGATCCCGCCGCACTTTGCGCTCAACCCGATCGCCAAGACCGAGTCGCGCCTCAAGGCGTTGAGCAAGCTGATCAAGCGCAAGGACGTTACCGGCCTGATCAACGCATGTGACGCCGGGCGGGAAGGCGAACTGATTTTCCGCCTGATCGCGCAATACACCAAAGCCAAGCAGCCGGTGCAGCGCCTGTGGCTGCAGTCGATGACGCCGGGAGCGATCCGCGACGGTTTCGCCAACCTGCGCAAGGACGAAGAAATGCTGCCGCTGGCCGACGCCGCCCGCTGCCGCAGCGAAGCGGACTGGCTGATCGGCATCAACGGCACGCGCGCCATGACCGCCTTCAATTCGAAGGAAGGCGGCTTTTACCTGACTACCGTCGGCCGCGTGCAGACGCCGACCTTGTCGATCGTGGTCGAGCGTGAAGAAAAGATCAAGAAGTTCGTCTCCCGCGATTTCTGGGAAGTGCGCGCCGACTTCGTTTGCGCCGCCGGCATCTATGAAGGCCGCTGGCTCGACAAGCAGCACAAGAAAGACGAGAACGATCCGGAGAAGCGTCCCGAGCGCCTGTGGAGCAAGGCTGCCGCGGAATCGATCGTGGCCGCCTGCCGCGGCAAGATCGGCAACGTCACCGAAGAATCCAAGCCAACCACGCAAATGGCGCCCGGCCTGTTCGACCTGACCAGCCTGCAACGCGAAGCCAACTCGCGCTTCGGCTTCTCCGCCAAGAACACGCTCGGCCTGGCCCAGGCCTTGTACGAAAAGCACAAGGTGCTGACTTATCCGCGTACCGACTCGCGCCATCTGCCGGAAGATTATCTGCAGACCGTCAAGGACACGATGGAAGCGCTGTCCGAGAACAACAACTACCATCAGTTCTCGAAGCAGATCCTCAAGCAGGGTTGGGTCAAGCCGAACAAGCGCATCTTCGACAACACCAAGATCAGCGATCACTTTGCGATCATCCCGACCACGCAAGTGCCGAAGAACCTGTCGGAGCCGGAACAGAAACTGTACGACCTGGTGACGCGCCGCTTCATGGCGGTGTTCTTCCCGGCTGCGGAATTTCAGGTCACCACGCGCTTCACCGAAGTCTCCGGCCATCAGTTCAAGACCGAAGGCAAGGTCATGACCAATCCGGGCTGGCTGGCGATCTACGGCAAGGACGTGGTTGACGAGAAGGATGAAAACAGCGGCACGCTGGTCGCCGTCGCCAAGGACGAAAAGGTCAAGACCGACAAGATCACCGCCAACGGCCTGGTCACCAAGCCGCCGGCGCGCTACACCGAAGCGACGCTGCTGTCGGCCATGGAAGGCGCCGGCAAGCTGATCGACTCCGACGAGTTGCGCGAAGCGATGGCCGGCAAGGGCCTCGGCACGCCGGCCACGCGCGCGGCCATCATCGAAGGCCTGCTCAACGAAAAATACCTGCTGCGCGAAGGCCGCGAAATGATGCCGACCGCCAAGGCGTTCCAGCTCATGACGCTGCTGCACGGACTGGGCGTGGATGAACTGACCGAGCCTGAACTCACCGGCGAATGGGAGCAGAAGCTGGCGCAGATGGAACGCGGCAAGATCAGCCGTGAAGAGTTCATGCGCGAGATCGCCCAGATGACGCAAATCATCGTCAAGCGCGCCAAGGAGTATGACAACGACACCATCCCCGGCGACTACGCGACGCTGAAGACGCCTTGCCCGAATTGCGGCAGCGTGGTGAAGGAAAACTATCGCCGCTTCGCCTGCACCAAGTGCGAATTCTCGATGAGCAAGACGCCGGCCGGTCGCCAGTTTGAAATTCCCGAAGTGGAAGAGCTGCTGGCCAACCGCACCATCGGTCCGCTGCAGGGCTTCCGCTCGAAGATGGGCCGTCCGTTCGCGGCGATCCTGAAGATTTCGCGCGACGAGGAAATCAAGAACTTCAAGCTCGAATTCGATTTCGGCCAGAACGACGACGCCGAGGGCGGCGAACCGGTCGACTTCAGTGAGCAGACGCCGCTCGGCCCTTGCCCGAAATGCGGCAGCGGCGTGTACGAGATGGGTCTGGCCTACGTGTGCGAAAAGCAGGTTGCCAAGCCGAAGGCCTGTGACTTCCGCAGCGGCCGCATCATCCTGCAGCAGGAAATCCTGCCGGAACAGATGGCCAAACTGCTCAACGAAGGCAAGACCGACTTGCTGCCGGGCTTCATTTCGCAACGCACGCGCCGTCCGTTCAAGGCGTTCCTGGCGCGCGGCAAGGACGGCAAGATCAGCTTCGAGTTCGAGGAGCGCAAGGCCAAGGCGCCGGCCAAAGGCAAGGCTGCGGCAGCCGCTGCGGAAGGTGACGACGTTGCGACTGCAACGGCAACCAAGGCGAAGGCCAAGCCGGCGGCAGCAGCGAAGAAGCCGGCCGCCAAGAAACCTGCGGCTAAAAAGCCGGCCGTGAAAAAGGCTGCACCGAAGAAAGCCGCTGCCGCCTGATCAATCATCGGCGCACAAAAAAAGCCCTCGGTAACGAGGGCTTTTTCATGGTTGGTACAGATACGGATGCAAACGCTATCCTGCATTCCTCACGTTCATCACTTGTAATCGATCGTCAGCGGCGCATGGTCCGAGAAGCGCGCGGTCTTGTAGATCGCTGCGGTCTTTGCCTTCTTGGCGATGCCGGCGGTGGCGATGTGATAGTCGATGCGCCAGCCGACGTTGTTGGCCCAGGCCTGGCCGCGGTTGCTCCACCAGGTGTAGGCGTCGCCGGTGGTTTCCGGATGGATGGTGCGGTAGACGTCGACCAGGCCGAGTTCATCGAACACGCGTGTCAGCCAGGCGCGTTCTTCCGGCAGGAAGCCCGAGTTCTTCTGGTTGCTCTTCCAGTTCTTCAGGTCGATTTCCTTGTGGGCGATGTTCCAGTCGCCGCAGATGACGATTTCACGGCCGCTGTTCTTGAGCTCCTGCAAGTGCGGCAGGAACACTTCCATGAAACGGAATTTGGCTTGCTGGCGCTCTTCGCTCGACGAGCCCGAGGGGCAGTACAGCGAGATCACGGTGAGGTCGCCGAAGTCGCATTCGACGTAGCGGCCTTCATCGTCGAACTCCTGCACGCCGAAGCCGATACGCACCGCGTTCGGGGTGCGCTTGCTGTAGACGCCGACGCCCGAGTAGCCCTTCTTCTCGGCGTAGTGGAAATGGCCCACGTAGCCTTCCGGCGCGAGGAACTCGGGCGACATGTCGGCTTCCTGGGCCTTCAGTTCCTGCACGCAGATGAAGTCGGCGGATTCCTTGGCCATCCACTCGAAGAAACCCTTTTTGGCGGCGGAACGGATGCCGTTGAGATTGGCGGAGACGATTTTTGGCATGGTTTTCGGAGATCAAAAGTCAGGCGCGTAGCATACCTGATTCATTTAAAATGTGGGTCTTGCACACCCGGAGCCGGATCCCGGCACGTAGGACGGGTTTCTTCGCAGACAATTTTCCAGGAATGTATTTTGAGCAACTTACGACAAGAATTCATTGAGTTCGCCGTGTCCGCAGGCGTGTTGCGCTTCGGCGAGTTCGTCACCAAGGCCGGCCGCACTTCGCCTTACTTCTTCAATGCGGGGCTGTTCAACGAAGGCGCGGCGCTGGCCAGGGTGGCGCAGTTCTATGCCCAGACCTTGCAGGAGTCCGGCCTGCAATACGACATGCTGTTCGGTCCCGCCTACAAGGGCATCACGCTGGCCTCCGCCACCGCCGTTGCGCTGGCGGGCCAGGGCCGCAACGTGCCGTTCGCCTACAACCGCAAGGAAGCCAAAGACCACGGCGAAGGCGGCACCATCGTCGGCGCCAAGCTGCAAGGCCGCGTGGTGATCATTGACGACGTGATTTCAGCCGGCACCTCGGTGCGCGAATCGGTGGACATGATCCGCGCTGCCGGAGCTACTCCCTGCGCGGTCCTGATCGCGCTGGATCGCATGGAGCGCTCGGGCAAGGACGACGCCCTGTCGGCGCTGTCGGCGGTGCAGGAAGTGGGCAAGGCCTACGACATGCCGGTGATCTCGATCGGCAATCTCAACGACTTGCTGCAATACCTGGCGCAGGCCGGCGCCGACGCGCAGCTGTCGCAGTACAAGGACGCCGTGGCGGCTTACCGCGCGCGTTACGGCGTGCAATAAACGCTGTTGCCGCAAGCGGCAGGCCACAAAAAATGCCCCGGGTCATGGCGACGCGGGGCATTTTTCCATCTGCTGCGTTTTGTGTTGGTCGTGCCTTTTGCAGCAGGCGTCAGACCGTAGCTCTGATGGCTGCTGTGCCGGTCGTGCCGACTCCCAGGCGCTGCAGGCGATCATCGAGCTCGCCGATCTGCGCCGCCACTGCGTTTTCGGTCAGCTGGCCGCGTTGCTGGATGTCCTGCTGCACCGATTCGATCTTGTTGGTCAACGCGCTCAGGTGGGCGTTCTGGCGTTGCTGCAGCTGCTGCAATTCGCTTTGCAGGTAGCCGCGCAATTCGATGAAGCGCGATTTTTCAGCCTGGTCGGCCAACTCGCGCTGCATATCGAGCTGTTTGGTCAGCCGCCGCGCTTCGAACAGTGCGCTGGTTTGCAGCGCCATCACGTACAGCAGGAAGGCTGCGGCGAGGACCACCACCACGCCCAGCATCACCAGGCCCAGCGGCGCCTGGAAGTCGGTAAACACCAGCGTCAGCGGCGTTGGCGCCAGGAAGGCTTCCCAGTTGACGGCGGCGAAGATGGCGACCAGCGCCAGCACCACGATCATAAAAGTTGTGCGAAATCTCATGAGCATTCTCCTGTTGTTCGAATAATGTCCGATCAGGACGCGCACGACCGCATCGGGCGCGTCATCTGGAGTTTGGACCGGCCGCGCGCCATGCCGTTCCTTCGTGAGCGGAAACAATGTCTGACAGGCAATAAAAAAGCCCTCTTGCGAGGGCTTTTTTTGTCGATTCTTGCCGGATCGGCAAGCTTCAGACCGGGACGTCGCCTTCGACGGTGGTGCGATACAGCGTGCGGCGCAGGTGTTGCGGCGTGATGGCGGCGTAGTGCTGGGTGCTGCGGTTGTCCCAGAACACGATGTCGTGCGGTTGCCATTGATGGCGGTAGACGTTCTCGGGGCGCGTGACGTGTGCATGCAAGGTCTTGAGCAGTTCATTGCTTTCATCGCGCGGGATGCCGATGATGTGCGAGGTGAAGCCTTCGCTGACGAACAGGATCTTGCGGCCGCTTTCCGGATGCGTGGTGACGACCGGATGCTCCACCGGCGGTACTTCGTCGATCTGCTTTTGCGTCAGCTCCGGACGCCACGGCGACAGCTTGCGCAGCCGTTCGTAGCGGTAGATGTAGGAATGGACCGCGCGTTTGCCTTCCAGCAGCTTCTTGATCCCGGCCGGCAGCGTGTCGTAGGCGTCGGCGGTGTTGGCGAACAGCGTGTCGCCCTGTTCCGCCGGTAGCTCCTGCGAATGCAGCAGCGCACCCAGGCTGGGTTTGGGCATGTACGAGAGATCCGAATGCCAGTCGGCGCCGGCGTCGACCAGGCCGATCGGCTTGCCGTCTTCGAGCACGTTGGAGACGATCAGGATTTCCGGGTAATTCTTCAGGTGGAAGCGGTTGAGTACATGCACCTGCAACGGGCCGAAACGGCGGCTGAAGGCGACATGCTGGTCCGGCGTGATGCGCTGGTCGCGGAACACCACCACGCCGTGCCTGACCAGCGCCGCGCGGATGTCGGCCACTTCGCGGTCGGAGACCGGCAGGTTGAGGTCGAGGCCGGTGATTTCGGCGCCCAGCGGGCCGCCGAAGGCGCGGATAGTGAAATCTTGTTCCGCAGCGGCGGAAGGGGTTTGCAGTGCGCTTGCGCTGGACATGACGAATCTGGCTCCGTTGCCGGGCGGCGGTGGTCGGCTTGCGATTGGCTTGCGATTAGCGACCCCGCCCCGAGGGTGGTAAAACAAGGATTACACCCCTCGCCAGTCAGGCCAGCAAGTAATAAGTTCTCATAACCATATGTGTTTTCTGCGCACTCCGCGGCGCAGAAACGAAAAAGCCGCTGCAACAGCAGCGGCTTCGGTCGTTGGCGCAATCAAAACGCCGTGGTCAGGCCGTCAATTTCTTGCGCAGCAACTCGGTCAGTTGCGCCGGATTGGCCTTGCCCTTGGTGGCTTTCATGGCCTGGCCGATCAGGGCGTTGATGGCCTGTTCCTTGCCGGAACGGAACTCCGCCACCGACTTTTCGTTGGCCGCCAGCACCTGGTCGACGATGGCTTCCAGTGCGCCGCTGTCGGAAATCTGCTTCAGACCCTTGGCGTCGATGATGTCGTCGGCCAGCGTGTCCTTGTCGGATTTGGCTTCCCACATGCCGGCGAAGACTTCCTTGGCGATCTTGTTGGAAATGGTGCCGTCGGCGATGCGCTTCAGCAGCAGCGCCAATTGCACCGCGCTGACCGGCGCGGCGGCAATGTCCGTGTCTTCGCGGTTCAGTGTCGAGGCGACGTCGCCCATGAGCCAGTTGGCGGCGGGTTTGGCCTGCTCCTTGCCGGCGGCGGCAACCACCGCTTCGAAATAGGACGCCATCGCCTTCGATTGCGTCAGCACGGCGGCGTCGTATTCAGGCAGTGCGTAATCGCCGACGAAACGTTCGCGCATCGCGCCCGGCAATTCCGGCATGGTGGCTTTGACACGTTCGATCCACTCTTGCGCGATCACCAGCGGCGGCAAATCCGGATCGGGGAAGTAGCGGTAATCCTGCGCGTCTTCCTTGCTGCGCATGGAGCGCGTTTCCTTCTTGTCCGGATCGTACAGGCGCGTTTCCTGCACCACGGTGCCGCCGTCTTCGATCAGCTCGACCTGGCGCCGCACTTCGTAGTTGATCGCGTCTTCCATGAAGCGGAAGGAGTTGAGGTTCTTGATCTCGCAGCGGGTGCCGAATTCCTTCTGGCCGACCGGGCGCACCGAGACGTTGGCGTCGCAGCGGAACGAGCCCTCCTGCATGTTGCCGTCGCAGATGCCCAGCCACATCACCAGCGAGTGCAGCGCCTTGGCGTAGGCCACGGCTTCGGCGGCGCTGCGCATGTCGGGCTCGGTGACGATTTCCAGCAGCGGCGTGCCGGCGCGGTTGAGATCGATGCCCGTCATGCCCTGGTAGTCTTCATGCAGCGATTTTCCGGCATCTTCCTCGAGGTGGGCGCGGGTCAGTTGCAGCGTCTTGATTTCAGCCTTGCCGTCCTTCTCGAGCACGAAGGAAATCTTGCCGCCCTGGACCACCGGGATTTCAAACTGGCTGATCTGGTAACCCTTGGGCAGGTCGGGATAGAAATAATTTTTCCGTGCAAATACCGAGCGCGGCGCAATCGTCGCACCGATCGCCAGGCCGAACTGGATGGCACGCTCGACCGCGCCTTTGTTGAGCACCGGCAGCACGCCCGGCAAGGCCAGGTCGACCGGGCTGGCCTGGGTGTTGGGAGCGGAGCCGAACCGGGTCGATGAGCCGCTGAAAATTTTGGATTCGGTCGAAAGCTGTGTGTGCGTTTCCAGACCGATGACGACTTCCCACTGCATAGTATTCCTCGCTGATGTGTTCGTTTTACCTTGCGCAAGCCGCTCAGGCCGGCGCACGCAGGTGCCAGTCGGTGGCCTGCTGGTATTGGTGGGCGACGTTGAGCAGGCGCGCTTCATCGTAGTAGCTGCCGATGATTTGCAGGCCGACCGGACGATTGCCGTTTTTTTCGCCTTGGCCGAATCCGCATGGAATCGACATGCCCGGCAGACCCGCCAGGCTGGTCGACAAGGTGAAAATGTCGGCCAGGTAGTTGGCCACCGGATCGTCGGTCTTGTCGCCCAGATCCCATGCCACGGTCGGCGAGACCGGCCCCATGATGACGTCGCACTTGCGGTCCGGGCCGGTCAGCGCGTTCTGGAAATCCTGCGCGATCAGGCGGCGGATTTTTTGCGCCTGCAGGTAGTAGGCGTCGTAGTAGCCGTGCGACAGCACATAGGCACCGACCAGGATGCGGCGCTTCACTTCGTCGCCAAAACCTTCCGCGCGCGACTTCTTGTACATGTCGGAGAGGTCCTTGTAATCGGCGGCGCGATGGCCGTAGCGCACGCCGTCGAAACGCGACAGGTTCGACGATGCTTCGGCCGGCGCAATCACGTAATACACCGGGATCGACAGCTCGGTCTTCGGCAGCGAAATGTCGACCAGCGTGGCGCCGAGCTTTTCGTATTCGGCCAGCGCGGCGCGCACGGCTTGCTCGACATCAGGGGCCAGGCCGGCGCCGAAGAATTCCTTCGGCACGCCGATGCGAAGACCCTTGATGCTGTCGTTCAGGGAACGGGTGAAATCTTCCTTCGGACGTTCGATGCTGGTCGAATCGCGCTGGTCGAAACCGCTCATCGCGTTGAGCAGCAGGCCGCAGTCTTCGGCGGTTTTTGCAATCGGGCCGCCCTGGTCGAGCGACGACGCAAACGCGATCATGCCGTAGCGCGAGACGCTGCCGTAAGTCGGTTTGATGCCGGTCACGCCGCACAGCGACGACGGCTGGCGGATCGAGCCGCCGGTATCGGTGCCGGTCGCGGCCGGCGCCAGGCGCGCGGCAATCGCTGCGGCCGAACCGCCGGACGAACCGCCCGGCACGGCGCGCTTGTCCCAAGGATTTTTCACGGCGCCGAAATAGGAATTCTCGTTGCCCGACCCCATCGCGAATTCGTCGCAGTTGAGCTTGCCCAATGTAACAGTGCCGGCGGCGTTGAACTGTTCCACCACGGTCGCATCAAACGGGCTCACATAATTTTCCAGCATCTTCGAACCGGCCGTGGTGCGCCATCCGCGCGTCACGAACAAGTCCTTGTGCGCGATCGGGATGCCGGTCAATGCAGTGACATCGTCGGCGGCGATGCGGCGGTCGGCTTGCGCGGCCTGTTGCAAGGTCAGTTCGCGATCGACATGCAGGAAAGCATTGAGATCGCTCTGGCCGATGCGGTCGAGGAACAGCGTGGCCAGTTCGGCCGCGGAAATTTTCTTGGTCTGCAAGAGCGTCGACAGCTCTTTGATGGTCTTGGTGTGCATGGAAAAATGTCGTTTCAGGTTCGGTGAGGCTGAGGCGCCGAAGCGTCTTTTTTGCGCGCGGTTTCTGTGCGCAGCGACGTGATTTATTCGATGACCTTGGGCACCAGGTACAGGCCGTCCTGAGTCGCCGGCGCTGGTTGCTGGTATGCCTCGCGCTGGTTGGTTTCGGTCACCGCGTCGTCGCGCAGGCGCAGCGCCAGGTCGGCGGTCAGCGCCGCAATCGGATGGCTCAGCGGCTCGATGCCCGTCGTGTCCACGGCGCGCATCTGTTCCACCAGCGAAAAGATGCTGTTGAGTTTGTCCAGGGTTTGGCCGGCTTGTTCATCCGTCAACTCGAGACGGGACAAGTTGGCAATGCGTTTCACATCGGAAAGGGCAAGAGTCATGATAGGAAGGTGCGCGCCGGGCGCAAAAACTAATGTGTTGAAAAATCGGATCGCCATGATGGCAAATGCGCAGGTAAAAGCCTGCAAAAACGCAGAAAAATCTCTTATCAGGCAAGGATGGATGGCTATTTTGCCTGCTGGTTTCTGCCAAATTATAAGGTAGAATGTAGGACTAATGCCTTGCGGGCGCCGTATTTGTGTCGCCGCGGCTTAAAAAGACACCCCCACTTACCAAATGCAACGCGCGCGACTCTGGCGCATCAGGACAATTCATGTTTGGATTTTTACGCAGTTACTTCTCTAACGACCTCGCAATTGACCTTGGAACGGCTAACACACTGATCTACGTACGCGGTCAGGGCATCGTCCTCGACGAACCGTCCGTGGTCGCCATCCGCCAGCAAGGCGGTCCGAACGGCAAGAAGACCATCCAGGCGGTCGGCAAGGAAGCAAAACAGATGCTGGGCAAGGTTCCCGGCAACATCGAGGCGATCCGCCCGATGAAAGACGGCGTGATTGCCGATTTCACCGTCACCGAGCAGATGCTGAAGCAATTCATCCGCATGGTGCACGATTCCAAGCTGTTCCGTCCGTCCCCGCGCATCATCATCTGCGTGCCGTGCGGCTCGACCCAGGTGGAGCGCCGTGCGATCCGCGAATCGGCGCTCGGCGCCGGCGCGTCGCAGGTCTATCTGATCGAAGAACCGATGGCAGCGGCAATCGGCTCCGGCCTGCCGGTCTCGGACGCCACCGGCTCGATGGTGGTCGACATCGGCGGCGGCACCACGGAAGTCGGCATCATTTCGCTGGGCGGCATGGTGTACAAGGGTTCGGTGCGCGTTGGCGGCGACAAGTTCGATGAAGCCATCGTCAACTACATCCGCCGCAACTACGGCATGCTGATCGGCGAGCAGACCGCCGAAGCGATCAAGAAGGAAATCGGTTCCGCCTTCCCGGGTTCCGAGGTCAAGGAAATGGAAGTCAAGGGCCGCAACCTGTCCGAAGGCATCCCGCGTTCGTTCACCATCTCCAGCAACGAAATCCTGGAAGCGCTGACCGACCCGCTCAACAACATCGTGTCCGCCGTCAAGAACGCGCTGGAACAGACGCCGCCGGAATTGGGCGCCGACATCGCCGAAAAGGGCATGATGCTGACCGGTGGCGGCGCGCTGCTGCGCGACCTGGACCGTCTGCTGATGGAAGAAACCGGCCTGCCGGTGATCGTGGCGGAAGATCCGCTGACCTGCGTGGTGCGCGGTTCCGGCATGGCGCTCGATCGCATGGACAAACTGGGTTCGATCTTCTCCAACGAATAATTCTCCGCCACAGGAGTCCGGCCAACCTCGAGGAACCGAAACGCGCCTATGACTGAGCACAAGCAGATTGGGTCGGTGCTGCGAACCTACAGTTCGCACAACGGCCAAATCTCGGCTGCTGCAGCGCGTTGCCTTCCTGACATTGGCCGGAACCTTCCCGGTATCCGTCCGCTGTTCTCCCTCCAGCCCGCCGTGCGCGGGCTGTTGCGGTTTTCGGCTCACCCGGCATCGGTCTCGGCCTGACGACACATGGATATCCCACCACTCTTCAAGCAAGGCGCCTCGGCCCGCGCCCGCGCCGGCTTTTTTGCGCTGATAGCGATCATCATGCTGGTGGTCGATTCGCGCATGCATGCGCTGTCGATGGTGCGCCAGGCAGTCGGCACGGTGCTGTATCCGTTCCAGGTCGTCGCCATGGTGCCGCGCGACGCCGCCTACAAGGTCGGCGATTACTTCAATTCCCTGACTGCGCTGCAAAAGGAAAACGACGCCCTGCGCCGCCAGCAAGCCGTGAATGCCCAGCTGATGCAGCAAGAGCGCCAGATGGCCGCCGAAAACATCCAGCTGCGCAAGTTGCTGAGCATGCAACAACGCATCGCCAACAGATCGGTGGTCGGTGAAATCCTTTACGATGCGCGCGATCCGTTCACCCGCAAGATCATCCTCAATCGTGGTTCGCAGCAGGGCGTTGCGCCCGGCCAGCCGGTGATCGATGACGTCGGCATCGTCGGCCAGGTCACGCGCGTATTCCCGTTCACGTCCGAAGTCACGCTGCTGACCGACAAGGACCAGGCCATTCCGGTGCAGGTCCTGCGCAACGGCTTGCGCAGCGTGGCCTACGGTCGCGGCCAGTCGGGCGTGCTGGACTTGCGCTTCATGGCCGCCAACGCCGACATTCAGAAGGGCGATGCGCTGGTCACCTCGGGCATCGACGGTATCTATCCGCCCGGCTTGTCGGTGGCGACGGTGCAGCAGGTCGAGACCAAGTCGACCGATGCTTTCGCCCACATCGTCTGCCTGCCGGCTGCCGGCGTCGATCGCCACAAGCAGCTGCTGATTTTGCTGGTCGAACAGACCATCGCGCCGCGTCCCGATCCTGAAGGCGCGGGGGAAAAGGGCGACAAGCTGCTCAAGCGCCGCCTGCGCGACACCGCCAAGGAAAGCGAGGCGGTGTCGCCCAAGGACGCGCCGAACGAAGAGCGCAAGGGTACCGCTCCTGCTGCTACTGCAGCTGCAGCAACTTCGGCTGCACCGGCACCGGCAACCGCTGCAGCGCCGGCCGCCAAACCAGCCACACCGCCGGCGGCAACGTCGGCACAACCCGCCAAGAGCGCCCGATGAACGATCCGCACTACATCCTGCTGCCGGCTAATCCGCTGTTCATCGCGCTGAGCCTGGTGGCGGCCTTCCTGCTCAATCTGCTGCCGTGGGGGCAATGGGTCGGCGTGCCCGATTTCGTCGCGCTGGTGCTGGTGTTCTGGGCGATCCACGAGCCGCGCAAGATCGGCATCAGCATCGCCTTCATGATGGGCTTGCTGATGGACGTCAATGAAGCCACGCTGCTCGGCGAAAACGCCCTGGCCTACACGCTGCTGTCCTACTTCTCGATCATGATCCACCGCCGCGTGCTGTGGTTTCCGGTCGGCACCCAGGCATTGCACATCCTGCCGCTGCTGCTGCTGACGCAGGCAGTGCAACTGGTCGTGCGCCTGATCGTCAGCGGCAAATTCCCGCATTGGTACTACTTCAGCGAAAGTTTCGTCTGCGCTCTGCTGTGGCCGGTGGTGGCGTGGCTGCTGCTGGCGCCGCAACGACGTGCGATCAATCGCGACGACAACCGTCCGATCTAGACTAGGTCATAACACGCTCCGATATGACAGAGTTCAAAAACACCGAGCATGAACTGAAGCTCTTCCGGTTGCGCCTGTTCGCAGTCGCGGTGCTGGTGCTGGTGTGTTTCAGTCTGCTGATGGCGCGTTTTGTCTGGCTGCAGATCGTGCGCCATGACGCCTATGCCGCGCAGGCCGAGGAAAACCGCATTTCGGTGGTGCCCATCGTGCCCAACCGCGGCCTGATCCTGGATCGCAACGGCGTGGTGCTGGCGCGCAACTACTCCGCCTACACGCTCGAAATCACACCGTCCAAGATCACCGGCAGCCTCGACGACCTGGTCGATCAGCTGAGCCCGCTGGTCGACATCCAGCCGAAAGACCGGCGCCGTTTCCGCAAGCTGCTGGAAGAATCCAAGAACTTCGAAAGCCTGCCGATCCGCACGCGCCTGACCGACGAGGAAGTCGCCAGGTTCACCGCGCAGCGTTATCGCTTCCCCGGCGTCGACATCCAGGCGCGCTTGTTCCGCCAATATCCGTACGGCAAAACCGCCGCGCACGTGATCGGCTACATTGGCCGCATCAGCCAGCGCGACGCCGATCGCATCTCCGATTCCGACGACGAAGCCAACTACAACGGCACCGACTACATCGGCAAGGAAGGCCTCGAGAAGAGTTACGAGACCCAGCTGCACGGCACCACCGGCTACGAAGAAGTCGAGATCTCCGCCGGCGGCCGCGCCGTGCGCACGCTCTCGCGCACGCCGGCCAGCCCGGGCCAGAACTTGATCCTGTCGATCGACATCGAGCTGCAAAAAGTGATCGAGGAAGCCTTCGGCGACCGCAAAGGGGCGCTGGTCGCGATCGATCCGGCCACCGGCGACATCCTCGCCTACGTTTCGCAGCCGTCGTTCGATCCCAACGTCTTCGTCGAAGGCATCGACCAGCAAACCTGGGACGAACTCAACAATTCGCCCGATCGTCCACTCATCAACCGTCCGCTGTCCGGCACTTATCCACCCGGTTCGACGTACAAGCCGTTCATGGCGCTGGCGGCATTGGAGCTGGGCAAGCGCAAGCCGACCGACTCCATCCGCGACCCCGGCTTCTTCTGGCTCGGCAATCATAAATTCCGCGACGACAAGGAAGGCGGCCACGGCGTGGTCGACATGTACCGCTCGATCGTGGTCTCTTGCGACACCTACTACTACATGCTGGCCAACGACCTCGGCGTCGACGCCATCCACGATTTCATGAAGCCGTTCGGCTTCGGCCAGGTCACCGGCATCGACCTGGAACACGAGCGCAAGGGCCTGCTGCCGTCCACCACCTGGAAGCGCAACGCCTACCGCAAGCCGGAGCAGCGCAAGTGGTACGCCGGCGAAACCATCTCGCTGGGCATCGGCCAGGGCTACAACGCATTCACGCCGATCCAGATGGCGCACGCGACCGCGACGCTGGCCAACAACGGCGTGGTCATGAAGCCGCATCTGGTCAAGATGATCGAAGATGGCGTCACGCATGACCGCACCGTCACCGTGCCGAAGGAAAGCTATCGCATCCCGCTGAAGCAGGAAAACATCGACGTCATCAAGCAGGCCATGGTTGGCGTGAACAAGGAAGGCACCGGCGCGCGCGTGTTCGCCGGCGCGGAATACACATCGGCCGGCAAGAGCGGTACGGCGCAGGTGGTCTCGATCAAGAAGAACGAGAAGTACGACGCCAAGCGCCTTGCCACCCATCTGCTGGACAACGCCTTGTTTACCGCCTTTGCTCCAGCCGACAAGCCGCGCATCGCGCTTTCGGTCATCGTCGAAAACGGCGGATGGGGCGCCGAAGCCGCTGCGCCGCTGGCGCGCAAGGCGATCGACTTCTACCTGCTCGGCAAACGTCCCGGCGACAAGGCCAAGGCCGCCGCCAAGGGCAGCGATGCCGCCACACAACCTGCAACAGACGCGGTCGGCAACGATATCAGGGATTAAACAGATGAACTTGCACCGCCCCCCGCTCTGGCAAATCATCAAACCGCACCTGGCGGTGTTTGACGGCGCGCTGTCGCTGATCATTTTCCTGATCATGTCGGTCGGCATCGTCACGCTGTATTCGGCCGGCATGAACTTCCCCGGCCGCGTCGAAGACCAGCTGCGCAATATCCTGATCGCCTTCATCGTGATGTGGATCGCCGCCAACGTCTCCCCGCAGACCTTGCTGCGCTTCGCCGTGCCGATCTACACGGTCGGCGTCACGCTACTGATTGCGGTGGCCTTGTTCGGCATCGTCAAGAAAGGCTCGCGCCGCTGGCTCAACATCGGCATGGTCGTGCAGCCATCCGAGATCATGAAGATCGCCATGCCGCTGATGCTGGCGTGGTACTTCCAGAAGCGCGAAGGCATGATCCGCTGGCATGTGTTTCTGATCGCCGGATTGCTGCTGGCGGTGCCGGTCGGCCTGATCATCCGCCAGCCCGACCTCGGCACCGGCGTGCTGGTGCTGGCGGCTGGTTTCTACGTGATCTTCTTCGCCGGCCTGTCGTGGAAGGTGCTGACCGGCTTGGCCGTCGCCGGCGCCGCCAGCCTGCCGGTGGTCTGGTCGGTGCTGCACGACTACCAGCGCCAGCGCGTGATGATGCTGATCGATCCGACTTCCGATCCGCTCGGCAAGGGCTTCCACATCATCCAGTCGACCATCGCCATCGGTTCCGGCGGCGTCACCGGCAAAGGCTGGCTGATGGGTACGCAGACCCACCTGGAATTCATCCCCGAGCGCACCACCGACTTCATCTTCTCGGTGTTCTCGGAAGAGTTCGGCCTCATCGGCAACAGCATTCTGGTGGTGCTCTATCTGCTGCTGATCGGGCGCGGCCTGATGATCACCGCCAACGCGCCGACGCTGTTCACGCGTTTGCTGGGCGGCTCCATCACGATGATTTTCTTCACCTACGCGTTTGTGAACATGGGCATGGTCAGCGGCATCCTCCCGGTGGTCGGCGTGCCGTTGCCGTTCATGAGCTACGGCGGCACCGCGCTGGTCACGCTGGGACTGGGCGCGGGTATCCTGATGAGCATTCAGCGCCATCGCAAACTAGTGCAAACCTGACAACGCTGGCGGGGGTTGCCGATACTCTGGTATCGTTGCGCTCGATCTAGGGCCTGTTAACAGGCCCTAAAACAACCGAGACTCAGGGAACATTGAAATGCGGGATTTTCTTGTCACGACGCCGCGCATGATGCGCTGGCTGTCCTTATTGGCGCCGCTGGCGCTGGCGGCGTGCAGCAGTGCGCCGCCGCTCAATCCGTCGCCGTCGGCGACGACGTCCACGTCCACGTCGACAGCGCGCAGCGCCAACGGCAAGCCTTTGCCGGCGCTGCCGGCTGCGGGCTCCGGCCGCGGCGGCTATTACAAGGACGACGGTCCGGGCGACCAGCCGCCGGAAGGCTTGCTTGACACACCCGATGCCGAGCCGCGCGTCGAACCGTATTCGAAATCGGCGCTGCGTCCCTACACCGTCTTCGGCAAGACCTACACCCCGATCAGCGACAACCGGCCGTTCAAGCAGCGCGGCATCGGCAGCTGGTACGGCAAGAAATTCCACGGCCAGAAGACCTCGTCCGGCGAACTGTACGACATGTACAAGATGTCGGCTGCGCATCCGACATTGCCGATCCCATCCTATGCACGCGTCACCAACCTGAAGACCGGCGCGCAGGTAGTGGTGCGCATCAATGACCGCGGGCCGTTCCATTCGACGCGCATCATCGACTTGTCCTATACCGCAGCGCTCAAGCTCGGCTACCTCTCCTCCGGCAGCAGCGAGCTGGAAGTCGAGCGCCTGTTGCCTGACGAAATCGCCCGCATGGCGGAGAACAAGCGCAACGGGATTCCGAACACCACCACTGCCACCACCGCCGCTGCGCCCGCAGCCGAACCGGTCTCGGTCGGCAGCGTCGCGCCGCCCGGCCAGATCGTCCCGGTGGCGATGACGACGGCGCCACCGCCGGCCACCGCCGATGCCGCCGCACCGGCCGGTACGGCGCTGGCCGGCGGCTTCTATCTGCAATTCGGCGCCTACGCGCAGGAGGCCAACGCCGTCGCTGCGCGCGACAAGCTGATGCAAAGCCTCAACGGCGCCGTCGAAAAAATGGAAACCATCGTCGTCAACGGCCTGTATCGTTTGTATGCCGGCCCTTACGCCACTCGCCCGGCGGCCATGGATGCCGCCCAGATCGTGCGTCAGCGCAGTAGCGTGACGCCGTTCGTGGTCGAGCGCTGAGCCCGCTGATCCTTTCTACATCACACCTGCACAGGAACAGATACATGCATCCCTATTTATTGCTGGGCATCGCCATCGTGGCCGAAGTCATTGCCACCTCCGCCCTGCGCGCCGCCGAGGGCTTTGCGCGCCTGGTGCCGTCGATCGTGGTGGTCATCGGTTATGCAGTGGCGTTTCTGTGCCTGTCGCTGACGTTGAAATCGATCCCGGTCGGCATCGTGTATGCGATCTGGTCGGGGCTGGGGATCGTGCTGATTTCGGTGGTGGCGTATTTCCTGTACGGCCAGTCGCTGGATCTGCCGGCCATCATCGGCATGGGATTGATTCTGGTCGGCGTCGTCGTGCTCAACCTGTTTTCAAAATCGGCCGTGCACTGATAGCACTATATGGCATCGCCAGATCAACGCTTCAGCCCGCATCCTTGATCTGCAAAGCGCGCTCATAGAGCGCGTTTTTCTTTTGGCCGGTGATTTGCGCGGCCAGTCCCGCCGCTTGCTTGAGCGGCAATTCTTCCAGCAGGATGCGCAGCACGCGTTCGGCTTCGGCATTGTCGTCATCGCCAGCCGCCGCCGCGCCTTCCACCAGCACCACGAATTCTCCGCGCTGGCGGTTGCTGTCTTCGGCCAGCCAGGCCGGCGCTTCGGCCAGCGGGCAGCGATGCACGGTTTCAAACAGCTTGGTCAGTTCACGGCCGAGCACCACGTGACGCTCGGGGCCGAAGGCCTGCAGCAACGCATCGACGGTTTCCACGATGCGATGCGGCGCTTCGTAGAAGACCAGCGTGGCGGTGTCGGCTGCCAGTTTTTGCAGCGCATGTTCGCGCTGCCTGGATTTGTTCGGCAAGAAACCGATGAAGCGAAACGCATCGTTGACAAATCCGCTGGCCGACAGCGCCGCCACCGCCGCCGATGGACCCGGCAGCGGCACCACGCGCAGCCCCGCCGCGCGCACCGCCTCGACGATGCGCGCGCCAGGATCGGACACCGCCGGCGTGCCGGCATCCGACACCAGCGCGATGCGCTGGCCTTGCTGCAGGCGCGCGATGATCTTGTCGGCGGCTTCGCGTTCGTTGTGTTCATGCGCCGCGATCAGCGTCTGGCTGATGCCGTAGCGCGTGAGCAGGTGGCTGGTGTTGCGGGTGTCTTCGCAGGCGACGGCGTCGGCGATGGTCAGGACGTGCAAAGCACGCAACGTCACGTCGCAAACATTTCCGATGGGCGTGGCCAGCACATATAATGCCGACTCAGGATAGGTCTGCTGCGCGGCCTCGCTCAGGACTGACGACGCGGCTGCCGCGCTGGAGTTGGGGTGACTCATTGGAGAAGATAATGTTGGGAAAATGGGCGAAAGTCATCGTGCAGACTGTCATGCTGAGCGGATTGTGCGCTTCCGTGCAGGCAAATACAACCGTTGCCGACAATGCCGGGAATGCGGCTGCTGAACCGGCACCGCTCGCGCAGAGCGACAACGCGCCGCCGCCAAAACGGGTGGCCTTGCTGCTGCCGCTGCGCTCTGGCGTATTCGGCGCCGCCGCCGATGCGGTGCGCACCGGGTTCCTGACTGCCTCCGAACGCACGCGCGACAATCTCGTCATCACCATCATCGAAACCGGCGACGCCGTGCAGGACGTGCTGAACGCGTACAACGATGCCGCCGCCAAGTACGACATCATCGTCGGCCCGCTGGCGCGCAGCGCCGTCACCGCGCTGGCGCAATCGAACAACGTCGTGAAGCCGACCATCGCGCTGGCGCAGCCGGATCTTCCCGACGGCGCCGACCAGCGCCTGCCGCGCCAACTGCTGCTGATGGGTTTGTCGATCGAGGACGAAGCGCGCCAGGTGGCCACGTGGGCTGAACGCGTCAAGGCGCCCGGCAAGATTTTTTCGGTTTCCACCAATGTCGCCTGGCAGCGCCGCGCCGCCAAAGCCTTCACCCAGCAAGCCCGGCAGATCGGCCTGACGGTCGACAACCTCGAACTGAGCGTACCCAACAACGCACTCAGCGCCAGCGGCCTGGCGCAACTGAGCCAACGCATCCAGGCGGAAAAGCCGGCCTTGCTGTTCGTGGCGCTTGACGCCGCCCAGACCATTCAATTGCGCAGCGCCATCGGCAGCGAGATTCCGCTGTACGGTACGTCGCAACTCAATCCGCTGACGCTGGCCGGCGCGACCGCGGCGCTCAACGCTGCGGCGAAAGCCGCTGCCGCCAATACCGCGCCGCCGGCCAACGACAGCCGCCTGCCCGAACTCGATGGCGTGCACCTGATCGACATGCCATGGCAATTGCAGGCCGACCATGCTGCAGTGGCAGCCTATCCGCGCTCGGTCGCCAATGCCGACGGCAAGCCCAATGCCGACCTTGAGCGCCTGTATGCGCTCGGCATCGACGCCTTCCGCGTCGCCAGTGAAATCGCGGCGCAGCATTCAGGCTTCGACATCGACGGCGTGACGGGCCAGATCAACGCCAACATGGGCGCCGGCGCCACGTACTTCCAGCGCAAGGAAACCCAGGCCGTGTATCAGGACGGCGTCGCGGTCCCGGTGGCTGACCAGCGCTGAGCGGACATGGCTTTGTTCGACCGGCTGCGCGGCAGCGCCCGCACCCGCACCAGCAAGCAAGTCAGCGGCGACGCCGCCGAGGATGCCGCGCTGGCTTTCCTGTGCGGCGAAGGCTTGCGCCAGATTGAGCGCAACTTTCGCTGCAAGGGCGGCGAAATCGATCTCATCATGCAGGACGGCGACACGCTGGTGTTTGTCGAAGTGCGCCAGCGCAGCAAGGACAGTTTCGGCGGCGCGCTGGCCAGCGTCACGCGCGCCAAGCAGCGCCGCCTGATCGTCGCGGCCCAGATCTTCCTGCAGCGCTACCGCATGCCGCCAGCCTGCCGCTTCGATGTGATCTGCTACGACGGCGACCGCATGAACTGGCTGAAAAATGCCGTGGAAGCAACTCCTGAAGCATTTTGATACGCTTCTTTCGTGCTTGCATAAGCGGAACGCTCCCCCAACTACACTATAATTGGCGAGCTTATCGGCCCTGCCTGCCGCTGTCGGCCCGTTTCAGGCCGGCAATCCGGGCGACTTGACCCGATAATCCCGTTCCCCATTCATCGCTAAACCTATTCGCATCATGACCAATCAACGTATCCTTTCGCATTTCCAGGAAAGCGCCGAACTCAAGATCCACGCCGGCGCCGTGCTGGCGCAGCCGATCGAACAGGCGATTGAACTTATGTTCACGGCGCTGTCGAATGGCAACAAGATTCTTGCCTGCGGCAACGGCGGTTCGGCAGCGGACTGCCAGCATTTCGCCGCCGAACTGGTGGGTCGTTTTGAACGCGAGCGCCTGCCGCTGCCGGCGCTGGCGTTGACCACGGACACCTCGATCCTGACCGCAGTCGGCAACGATTACAGCTACCAGGAAATTTTCTCGAAGCAGGTCCAGGCCTTCGGCCAGGCCGGCGACGTTTTGCTGGCGTTCTCGACGTCGGGCAATTCCGGCAACGTGCTGGCGGCGATCGAAATCGCCCAGGAACGCGACATGCGCGTAGTGGCGCTGACCGGCAAGGGCGGTGGCGCCATCGGCAAGAAACTGACCGACGCCGACGTACATATCTGTGTGCCGCATGACCGTACCGCGCGCATCCAGGAAGTGCATCTGGTGACTTTACATTGTATTTGCGACGGTATCGATGTCGCGCTCTTTGGAGGTGATGTGCATGAATGATGCCAAGGCTGGCTGGACCACATTGTTGAAGTTGCGCCGTCCGCTGGCCGCCGCTGCCGTCTGCGGCATGCTCGCGATCGGCTTGCAGGGCTGCTTCGGCGTATTGGCCGGCGGTTTGCTGGCCGGCACGTTTGCCGCTACCGACCGTCGCACGCTGGGTGCGCAGACCGAGGACAAGTCCATCGTGGTCAAGGGCGAAGCCAACATCCCCGGCGTGGTGCCGCAAGGTTCCCACGTCAATGTCACCAGCTTCAATCGCAAGGTTCTGCTGAGCGGCGAAGTGCCTGACGAAGCCTCCAAGGCCGCCGCCGAACGCGAGATCAAGAGCTTGCCAGGCGTCGAAGGCGTGTTCAATGAACTGGCCATTTCCGGTTCGTCCAACTTCTCGTCGCGTTCGGGTGACGCACTCGTGACGAGCAAGGTGCTGGCTAGCCTGGTCGACGCCAAGGACCTGTACTCCAGCGCGTTCAAGGTCACCACCGAGCGCGGCATCGTCTACCTGATGGGACGTGTGACCGAACGTGAAGGCAAGCGCGGTGCGGATATCGCCAGCGGCGTGAGCGGCGTGCAAAAGGTCGTGACCTTGTACGAATACATTTCGGAAGAAGAACTCAAGCAGTACTCCCGCCAGGCGCCGCCGGATCCGGCCAAGTAAGTCGGCCACCGTCGCAGGGCAAGTCACTGCAGCAGGCCGAACCGCCGCGTCCATGATCGTTCATGGCCCGGCGGTTTTTTCATCGTGCGTCTATAATGTGCCGATCGACTGATGTTTCCGGATGCCGTGGCAAGGTTTGATGTTGTCGCCTTGCCATCCGGCAATGCCGCTATGGAAAGAACATGGAAGCCAAAAACGCCACCACTGCAACGCCCGCACCAGCTGCCGCGCCACGCCGTCGCCTCGGCCTCAAGCTGGGCGGACTGGCCGTCGTTGCCGCCGTCGCCTTGTTCGGCTACAGCTCGCTGTCGGCGCGCAATGCCGCCCCGGATGTGACCTTCGTCAAGCTGGACGGCCAGAAAGTCGCGCTCAAGGACCTGCGCGGCAAGGTCGTGATGGTCAATTTCTGGGCCACCAGCTGCACCACCTGCGTCGGTGAAATGCCGCAGATGATCTCGACCTACAACAAGTACAAGGACCAGGGCCTGGACTTCGTTGCCGTCGCGATGAGCTACGATCCGCCGAACTACGTCCTCAACTACACCGAAACCCGCAAGCTGCCGTTCAAGGTCGCGCTCGATCCGCAAGACACGCTGGCGAAGGCCTTCGGCGACGTCAAGCTGACGCCGACCACCTTTGTCATCGGCAAGGATGGCAGCATCCTCAAGCGCTATGTCGGCGAGCCGCAGTTCGCCGAACTGCATCAGTTGCTGGAAAAGGCGCTGGCCGCGTAAAGCGCAGATCCGATTCCACAATGAAAAACGCCGGCATGCATGCCGGCGTTTTTCATTGGCTTTCCCGAGCGCCATCTCGCGCTATAGCGCGGTCAGAACTGTTCCCACTCACCTTCGGATGCCTTGGCCGGCGTCGGCGCCTGGTTCAGCTTCGGCGTATCCGCTTGCGCCACGCGGGTCCGTGTCGCTGCTGCCGGCTTGCGCTGCGGCGTGATGTCCAGTGTGCGCAGCGCCGGCTTGACCGTCACGCCGGTATTGTCCAGCTTGAACACGCTCACCACCTGGGTCAGCGTGCTGGCCTGATCCTGCAGCGATTGCGCCGCTGCGGCGGCTTGCTCCACCAGCGCGGCATTCTGCTGCGTGGTCTCGTCCATCTGCGTGATGGCGCGGTTGACCTGCTCGATGCCGTCGCTCTGTTCCTGGCTGGCCGTGCTGATTTCGCCGACGATGTCCGTGACGCGTTTGACGCTCGCCACCACTTCGGTCATGGTCTTGCCGGCTTGCTCCACCAGACGCGTACCCGAGCCGACCTTGTTGACCGAATCGTCGATGAGCGACTTGATTTCCTTGGCGGCCGAAGCCGAGCGTTGCGCCAGGCTGCGTACTTCCGACGCCACCACGGCGAAGCCGCGGCCTTGTTCGCCGGCGCGCGCGGCCTCCACGGCGGCGTTCAGCGCCAGGATGTTGGTCTGGAAAGCAATCCCGTCAATCACGCTGATGATGTCGACGATCTTGCGCGATGACTCGTTGATCTCGCCCATGGTGTCGACCACCTGGCCGACCACACTGCCGCCCTGGACCGCGACTTCGGATGCCGAAACGGCGAGCTGGTTGGCCTGGCGCGCGTTTTCGGCGTTCTGCTTCACGGTCGAGGTCAGCTGCTCCATCGCGGAAGCGGTTTCTTCCAGCGCGCCGGCCTGGCTTTCGGTGCGTGCCGACAGGTCGAGGTTGCCGGTGGCGATTTCGCTGGAGGCGGTGGCGATGGTATCGGTGCCGCTGCGCACTTCGCCGACGATATTGAGCAGGTTGTCGTTCATGGTCTTAAGCGCCTGCAACAGCTTGCTGGTTTCATCCTTGCCGCTGCCGTCGATGTGCGAGGTCAGGTTGCCGGAAGCCACCGTCTCGGCGATGCTCACCGCTTCGTTGAGTGGACGCGTAATGCTCAGCGTCAGCAGCCAGCCCAGCAGGCCGCCCAGCACCAGTTCGATCAGGCCCAGGCTCAGCAGCAGCGTACGTCCGGACTGGTAGCTCTGGTAAATGTCGCCGGCGGCATCGTCGATGACCTGGGTCTGATAGTTGGCATACTTGAGCACGCTGTTCGCGTACTCGTCCATCATCTTGACCAGCGTGGTGTTGGTCAGCTGTTTGGCTTCCTCCACCTTGCCGGCCGCCTTCATCTTGAAAATATCTTCGCGCGCGGTGCGATACGCCGTACGCAGTTTGCCGACGTTGTCGAACAGCTGCTTTTCTTCGGGAGAAGTGACTGCCGCTTCGACGCGCTTTTGCACTACGCTGATGCGCTTCGATTCGTTGTCGATCTGAGCCTGGAAGAACTTCTGGAATTCCGCATCTTCGCTGCGCATCACGGCGAAGGTGCGTACGCCATTCTCTTTGATGGCGGCGTGCCATTGATTGGCCGTACGTTCTTTCTGCAGGGCATTTTTCACCATGTCGTCGGTGGCGTCGCCGATACCTTGCAGGCGCCAAACGCCGATGCCCACCATGACCGCCATCAACATCAGCATCGCCACGAAACCGATACCGAGCCGTACACCTATCCTGTAGTTCTTCATGGCCGTCTCCTTTTCCCGTACTGCTTTTCATTTCCGCGCCGGTGTGCGCGGGCGTTGAATTATTGTTATCGGTCCAGCGTATCACAGCGAAATGGCTTCAAACCGAAGGTGAGCGATGCTTTGTCAGGCCTTTTGTCAACTCTGCGTCAGGAAGGAGCACAAATTAAGACAATATGACCGAAAGGCAACCATGCAATAGTGATAACGTGCCGCTATAATCCAAGGCTTCGGAAGTGCACCACGGCAATGCGCATGGTCGCCGTGTCACTCACTTCACGATCACCCTCACGATCACATGACAACAAAACCGGACGCGGCTGCGCATGCTGCGGAATTAGAAAAGCTGACGCAGTCGCTGGTGCGTGAACGCGACGCCCGCGTGCAGGCCGATGCCGCTATGGAAGGCCGCCTGCGCCGCTTGCAGGTGCTTGAAGCCGTCACCGCCGCAGCCAATGAAGCAGATACGCTCGACCAGGCGCTGCAATTCGCCGTCGACGAGATCTGTCGCTATACCGGCTGGCCGCTTGGCCATTGCTTCCACGTGCGCAAGGGCGCCAAGCCCTCCGCCCTGGTTTCCAGCGGCATCTGGCATGGCGCCAACCGGTCCGAATTTTCCGCCTTCCGCTGCATGTCCGGCGACCCCCAATTCCTCGCTGAGAAAGACTTGCCCGGACGCGTGCTCAAGGAAGCCGCGCCGCTCTGGATCGTCAATTTCGGCGCTGACCGCGACGCGTTGCGCGCCGACGTCGCTCGCGCGGTCGGCATTCGCGCAGCCATCGCCTTTCCGGTGATGAGTGGCGGCGAAGTCATTGCGGTGCTGGAATTTTTCTCGGTGCGTATTTTGTCGCTCGACGATCAATTGCTGCGATTGATGAATCTCATGCGCCAGATAGGCACGCGCCTCGGCCGTGTCGCCGAGCGCACGCAAGCCGTGTGCCGCCTGGCCCACGACGCCTCGCACGATGCGCTGACCGGACTGGCCAACCGCAGCCTGTTCCTGCAGCAGCTGGAACAGGCGCTGCAACGCCAATGGGACGACGACAACGCGCGCTTCGCGGTACTGTTCATCGATCTCGACCGCTTCAAGATCGTCAACGACAGTCTCGGCCATCTTGCCGGTGACGCCATGATCATCCAGGTGGCGGCGCGTCTCAAGAATGCCCTGCGTCCGGATCATCCTGCCTCATCCGCAGAGCAGGGCGCCGGCGGCGTCAACCCGGGCTACACGTTGGCGCGCATGGGGGGCGACGAATTCACGGTGCTGCTGAGCGACATTGACGATGTCGGCGAAGCGGTGCGCATCGCCGAGCGGATCCAGGCCGCGATGGCCTTGCCGTTCCTGATCCGCGACCAGGAAATCTACGCCAGCGCCAGCATCGGCATCGTGTTCGGCGACATCGGGCACACACTTGCAGATGAAGTCCTGCGCGATGCCGACCTTGCCGTGGGCCGCGCGAAGACGATGGGCAAGAGCCGTTACGAAGTGTTCGACCGCAGCATGCGCAAGGGCGCGGTAAGCCGCCTCGCCATGGAGACCGCGCTGCGCCACGCCTTGAAGAACAATGAATTCGTGTTGCACTACCAGCCCATCATCGAATTGCAGGGCGGCACCATCGTCGGCGTCGAGGCGCTGGTGCGCTGGCAGCGCGGACCGGATGAGCTGGTCTATCCGGGCGACTTCATCGACGTCGCCGAAGACACCGGCCTGATCCTCTACATCGGCATGTGGGTGCTGCGCGAGGCCTGCCGTCAGATGCACCAGTGGCACCGGCAATTTCCGCGCGCCAAGCCGCTCACCATCAGCGTCAACATTTCACCGCGCCAGTTTGTGCAACCCAATCTGGTGGACCAGATCAAGCAGATCGTCGCCGAGACCGGCATCGATCCCAACACACTGCGCCTGGAGATCACCGAGAGCGTGACCATGGGCGACGTCGAGCGCACCATCCGCATCCTGTCGCAGCTGCGCGAGATCGGCGTGCGCTTCAGCGTCGACGATTTCGGCACCGGCTATTCATCCCTGAGCTACCTGCACCGTTTTCCGCTGGACGTTTTGAAGATCGACCGTTCCTTCGTCATGCGCATGAACGAGGATCGCGAGCGCCTGCAGATCGTGCAGACCATCATGACGCTGGCACGCAATCTCGGCATCGAAGTGGTGGCCGAAGGCACCGAGACCGAGATGCAAGTCGATCACCTGCGCAACATCGGTTGCGATTTCGGACAGGGATTTTTCTTTTCGCGCGCGCTGGCGCCGGAGACGGTGACGGACTTGCTCTATGTGCCGCACCACGTGCTCAACACCGCCTTCGTCAACTCGTTGCAGGCGATGCAGAACTGATCAGGCCTTGCGCAGGCACAGGGCGCCCGCCGGCAGCAGCACGCATACGGCGGCGCCGAAGATCAGCGCGAAGCCCAGCAGGTCCGGCGCGCTGGGACGTTCGCCGAGCAGTAGCACCGCGCTGCTGACGCCGACCACCGGCACCAGCAGCGTGCCGAGCGCGGCGATGCCGGCAGGCAGCCTGGCGATGATTTCGAACCACAGGATGTAGGCTGCTGCCATCCCAAAGAAGACGTGATACGCCAGCGCGCAGATTACCGGCACAGGCAGCGTGCCCGGATCCAGGTGCGGCCATCCCTCAAACCACAGCAGACCGGTGAGCGCCACCAGCGCACCGATCAGCAATTGCCACGCGGCGATCGCGAGTGGCTCTGCATTGATCCTCGCCCATTTCATGTAGACGGTGCCGGCCGCCCAGGCCAGCGCCGCCGCCAGTGCATACAGGATGCCATGCGGCAGGTTCAGCAGGCCGCCGCCGATCAGCGGGGCAATCAGCACCGCCAGGCCGCTGGCGCCGAACGCCAGGCCCATGCTGCGTACGCGATCGAGTTTTTCTCCGAGCGCAATGCGCGCGAACAGGGTCGCCCACAACGGCATCGAATAGGTGATGATCGCCACGCGCGAAGTCGCCGCACCGAGCTGGGCGAAGGTCAGCAGGATGTTGAACAGCGCAATGTTGAGCAGGCCGGTCATGACGATGTGCGGACGATCGCGCCGCCCGATGCGGAGGCTGCGGCCGCGCGCGAATGCCAGTACGAACAGCGTGCACGCCGCCGCCCCGAGGCCGATGCTGCGCAAGGTCCACGGTGAAATTCCGCTCAGCGATACTTTCACCGCGGGCCAGTTGAGTCCCCAGAGGACGCCCAGCACGAGCAGCAACAATCTGGCCCTGGCGCTGTCCTTGCGGCTCTGCGCGCTCGTCAGCGGCATCGTCGTATTCAGACCGGCGACGGCGTGGCCGCGTCCAAGGGATAGACCGGACGGCGCACCTTGCGGATAGGGAACAGGTCGAAGTTGGAGCTGGTCGGGCCGCCGCTGTCGGAGTCGCATTCCACCAAGCCCTTGCTGATCGGGACGAACACCGGACGGCAATACATGCGCGACTTCAGGATTACGTAGTCCATGGCGGCCGGATCGAGGCCGAGGCTGGTGAACACGCCGAGGTCGTACGGCTCCACGCGCTCTTCGGTGATGACAATCTTCGCCGCGCCGGTATCGAACAGCACGCTGCTGCCCATGTTGATGGTTGAGCCGGTATAGATGGGACCGGACACGCGGAACACGCCGTCGGTGATCGCCAGCACCTTGCCGGTCAGTTGCAGCGGGGTCTTGACGATGCCCTGCTGCGTCAGCGCCACCTTGTTGCCGACCGCCAGCGTGACAGAGGTGCCGACGCCGGCCTTGAGCAATTGCGCGACCGCTTCGGGATCGCTGATCGGACCGGCGGCGATACCGCTCATGCCTTCGGCCAGCGCCGCTTCCAATACGTCCATGGTGTTGCAGGTGCCGCCCGACATGACGTTGTCGCTGTGATCCAGCAACAGCACCGGCCCCTTGCCGGGACCGGCGGCCATCTCGCGCGCATGCGCCAGCGACTGGCGCAGCGGTTGGCTGTCGTAGACGAAGTCGTCGCGTTCGGCCCAGATCTGTTGTGCGATGTCATCGGCCACACGTTGTGCGAGCGCGGCATCGTTGTCGGTCACCACCACCACCGACATGCCGGCATCGCGGAAGTCGGACAGCGGGAATCCCGCCAGCACCGACACCGCCAATACGCCCGCCTGCCGCTCGGCCAGTTTGGCCCGTTCGACCGCGCGCTGCATGGCCGACGCAGAGGTATTGCTGGTCAGCGTCGCCGACAGCAGCGGCACTTGACGCCAGCCGGTGACCGGGCGCGATTTCTCCTGCAGCAATTCCACCAGCAGGCGGCCGGCATGTTCACCGGTCTCGAACATGTCGATGTGCGGATAAGTCTTGAAGCTGACGATGATGTCGGCGTTGTCGACCATCTTCTGCGTGACGTTGCCGTGCAGGTCGAGCGCCACGCACAGCGGCACGTGCGGCGCGATCTTGCGGATGCGTTCAAGCAGCGTGCCTTCGCCGTCGTCGGCATTTTCCGCCACCATGGCGCCATGCAGGTCCAGCATGATGGCGTCGCAGCCGCCTTCGACGGCACGCACGATCGCATCGGTCATCAGCGTATAGGCATCGGCCGCCACGGTCGCGCTCGGATTGGCGGTCGCTGCCAACGGCGTCACGATGGTCGCGGACATGCCGTCGGCGATATCGAGGAAAGCGCCCATCGCGGTACGCGCGCCTTTCTGGTCCTTGTACGCGGCGCCATCCCATTGCGGCAGGAAGGCTTCCAGCGGCGTCGGGATCGGCGAGAAGGTGTTGGTCTCGTGGTTGAGGCGGGCGACGACAATCTTTAACGGCATGACATTTCCTTGGCGATGTTCAGACTACTTTTGCACTGGCGAGCATGGCATGCAGCAGCACGTTGGCCCCGGCTTCCAGATGCTCGGGTTTGGCGTCCTCGATCTCGTTGTGGCTCACGCCATCCTTGCACGGTACGAAAATCATCCCGGCCGGTGCCAGGCGCGCGGCGTAGATGGCGTCGTGGCCGGCGCCGGAAACCACATCCATGGTGGCGTAGCCGAGCATGGCCGATGCATTGCGCACTTCACCCACGCAATCGGGATGGAAGGGGCAGGGCGGGAAGTAGGACACGCGTTCCAGTTCGATTTTCAATCCGGTCTTCTGGCGGGTTTGCTCCAGATACGCCAGCAAGTCTTCGTGCATCCGGTTCAGCGTTTCATCGCTGACGTTGCGCAGGTCGATGGAGAACTTCACCTGGCCCGGAATCACGTTGCGGCTGTTCGGCATCACTTGCACCTGGCCGACGGTGCCGCGGCCGTAGGGCGGATAGCGGTTCGCAATCGCCACGACCTCCTGCATGATGTACGTTGAGACCTGCAGTGCATCCTTGCGGATTTCCATCGGCGTCGGACCGGCATGCGATTCGAAGCCGGTGACCGTGCAGTCGTACCACGACAGGCCGAGCACCGCCGGCACCACGCCGATGACGGTGTCGGCGTTTTCCAGCACCGGCCCCTGTTCGATGTGCGCTTCGTAATACGCGCCGATCGGATGATCGCCGCACTTTTGTTCACCGATATAGCCGATGCGCGCCAGTTCGTCCCTGACGTTCTTGCCGTCGACGTCGGTCGCACTGTAGGCATGCTCCAGCGTGAATGCGCCGCAGAACACGCCCGAACCCATCATCACCGGCACGAAGCGCGAACCTTCTTCATTGGTCCACACCGCGACCTCGATCGGCGCTTCGGTCTGGATGTTGTGCTGGTTGAGGGTGCGGATCACTTCCATGCCGGCCAGCACGCCGTAGTTGCCGTCGAACTTGCCGCCGGTCGGCTGCGTGTCGATATGCGAACCGGTGACGACGGGCGGCAAGTCGTTGTTGCGGCCGGCGCGCCGCATGAAGATGTTGCCGATCTGATCGACCGTGACGCTCATGCCCTCCTGTTTCGCCCAGCTGCTGACGAGGTCGCGGCCCTGCCTGTCGAGGTCGGTCAGCGCCAGGCGGCAGACGCCGCCCTTCGGCGTTGCGCCGATGGCGCCGAGTTCCATCAGCGAGTTCCACAGGCGTTTGCCGTCGATGCGTAAATTGGTGATGCTGGTTTTCGTGTTCATGATGATTCCGTCAAATTCGTTGATTGTTCCGTCGGCTTGGAGAGCAAATCAGGCCGCCAAATTCACGCCAAGATAGCGATCTTTCGCGCTGTCGTCAGCGAGGAATTCCGCATTGGTCGCGGTATAGGCGACGCGCCCCTGTTCCACAATGTAATGCCGATCCGCCAGTTGCGTGCACACCGCCAGATTCTGTTCGACCAGGATGATCGACATGCCGGTCGCCTTGATCAGCTTGATCTGCGCGACGATCTGGTCGACGATCACCGGCGCCAGTCCCTCGACCGGTTCGTCCAGCATCAGCACCTTGGGATGCGTCATCAGCGCGCGCGCAATCGCCAGCATCTGCTGCTCGCCGCCAGACAACTGGCCGCCGCCGTTCTTGCGGCGCTCCTTCAGGCGCGGGAAGATCTTGTACACGTCTTCCAGTCCCCAGGCAGAATCCTTGCGCGCCGCCATGGTCAGGTTTTCTTCCACCGTCAGCAGCTTGAAGATGCCGCGATGTTCCGGCACCAGGCACACGCCGCGCGCAGCAATCTTGTAGGCCGGCAGGCCGGCGACGTTATTGCCTTCGAACATGACCTTGCCCTGGCGCGGCTGGACCACGCCGACGATGCTCTTCAAGGTGGTGCTCTTGCCGGCGCCGTTGCGGCCCAGCAGCGTCACCACTTCGCCGGCCGCGACGTCCAGCGACACGCCTTGCAGGATGTGGCTCTTGCCGTAGTAACCGTGAATGTCCTGTACGCTGAGGATCATGACGCTTCTCCCGTTTCCTTCTCCGCTTTCTTTCCACCTGTGATCATGCTGCCCAGATAAGCGCGGCGCACGCGTTCGTCGTTGCGGATTTCGTCCGGCTTGCCTTGCGCCAGGATCTGCCCCTGCTGCATCACCGTGATGCTGTCGGAGATGTCCATCACGATGTCCATGTTGTGTTCGATCAGCACGACGGTGTAATTGTCGCGCAGGCTGTGGATCAGTTTTTTCATGTCGGCGATGTCGTCGATGCCCATGCCGGAGGTCGGTTCATCGAGGAAGATCACCTTCGGCTGTCCCGCCATCGCCATGCCGACTTCCAGCCGGCGTTGCTGGCCGTGCGAGAGCTCCGACGACAGGCGGTCCGCGACGCCTTGCAGGCTCAGGCGCACCACCAGCTGTTCGGCCACGTCGCAAGCCTGACGCAGCAACTCAGGCCGCTTCCATGGATTGAGCGCCTGCGCGGGGCGCGTGCCTTGCGCCGCCAGCCGCAGGTTCTCGCGCACGCTCAGGTTGGGAAACAGGCTCGTCACCTGGAACGAGCGCGCCAGGCCTTTGCGCACGCGCTTGTAGCCGGGCAGGTGTGAAACCTCTTCGCCCTCGACCAGGATGCTGCCCTCGGTGATCGGCGTGGTGCCGGTCAGCGTGTGGAACAGCGTGGTCTTGCCGGCGCCGTTCGGGCCAATCACCGAATGCACGGTGCCGCGCAGGATATCCAGCGTGATGTTGTTGACTGCGGTGAACTTGCCGTAGCGCTTGGTGACGTTCACGGCCTTGAGGATGGATGTGCTCATCAGTGGATCTCCTTGGCGACGTCGATGCGAGGTTTCGCGCCCGGGCGAATGCGTTGCAGCAGCGATTGCGCAAGACCGTACAAGCCTTTGTGCATGTACAGGCTCACGCCGATCAGCAGGAAGCCGAGCAGCATTAGCCAGCGCGGCCACAGGGTCGACAGCCAGTTGCCGACGAGAACGTAGAAGGATGCGCCCAGCACCGAGGCGAACAGATTGCCGGTGCCGCCGATGACGGTCATGATCAGGATCGATTCGCTGGTGTGGTATTCGATGTTGGACAGCGGCGCGACGCCGGTCATCATCGCGTGCAAGCCGCCCGCAAGCCCGGTCACGGCGCCCGAGATGACGAACGCCGCCAGCTTCAGCAAGGTGATGTCGTAGCCCACCGCGGATGCGCGCGCCTCGTTGTCGCGCACCGCCAGCAGCGTGCGACCCAGTACCGAATCCACCACGCGCTGCAGCAGCCAGAACACCACCACGAACAGGATCGCGACGAAGCTGTAGTACTGCCACGACGTGGTCGTCGGCAACAGCGTATGGCCCAGCACCGACAGGTTCGGACGCGGAATGTCGAGCAGGCCGTTGTCGCCGCCGGTGATGTCCTTCATCGTGTAGGCGAGGAAGTAGAACATCTGCGCAAACGCCAGCGTCAGCATGACGAAATAGGTGCCGCGCTGGCGAATCGAAAACCAGCCCACCAGCAGAGCAATCAGCCCGCCGATGACGGCGGCGATCATCAGCGAAATCAGCAGCGGCGCCTTCAGGTGCAACAGCGCCAGTCCGGTGGCATAGCTGCCGATGCCGAAGAAAATCCCCTGGCCGAACGACATCAGGCCGGTATAGCCGAGCAGCAGGTTGCAACCGAGCGCCGCCAAAGCGAAGATCAGCACTTCGGTCGCCAGCGTGCCGGAACCGACGCACAGCGGCAGCAGCAACACCACGGCAATGGCCAGCAGGGTGAAGCGGAAATGAGCGATATGTTTCATGGCCGTCTCCTCAGCTGGCGCGGCCGAGCAGGCCGTTGGGACGCAACAGCATGACCGCCGCCATCGCCACATAAATCATCAGATGCGCGCCTTCCGACCACACCGTGCTCATCACGCTCTGCACGATGCCGACCAGAATGCCGCCCACCAGCGCACCGGAGAAACTGCCGAGGCCGCCGATCACCACGACCACGAATGCGATGCCCAGCGCCTCCACGCCCATGAACGGCTCGACGCCGCGGATCGGAGCCGCCAGCGCGCCCGCCAGGCCGGCGGTGAACGCGCCCAGCGCAAACACCAGGCTGAAAATGCGATCGATGTTCAGGCCCAGCAGCGACACCATCTCCGTCGATTCGCTGCCGGCGCGTACGATGGAACCGAGGCGCGTGCCTTCGAGGATCCACCATAACAACAGCGCCATCACGGCGGTGAACGCGATCACGAACAGGCGATATTTCGGATAGACGAAACCGCCGGCCATGACCACGCCCTGCAGCAGATCCGGCGGCGAAATATTGTTGCCCAGCGGCCCCCAGTAAGAGATCACTGCCTCCTGCAACACCAGCGCCAGGCCGACGGTAAACAGAATGTGGAAGTGATGCGGCAAGGCATAAATGTGGCGCAGCACGAAGCGCTCAACCAGGAACGCAAACAAGCCCACCACGACGGGCGCGACCAGCAGCGACCACCAGAAATTGACGCCCATTTCGCCGAGCTGGAAGCACAGATAAGCGCCCAGCAGGAAGAATGCGCCATGCGAGAAATTGACGAAACGCAGCAGGCCGAACACGATGGACAGGCCCACCGCCAGCAAAAAATACAGCATGCCGATGCCGATGCCGTTGGCAATTTGCAGCAGATAGATATTCATGAAACCTCGAAACGCTTGTGCAAGCAGCTTGCAGTAATGTGCGGAATTGGCGCCGTGCGAGGGAGGTGCACGGCGCCGCGCAGAAACAAACCTACATCAACCCGATCAGGTCAATTTGCACATCGTCTTGTCGAGCGCGAGGAAGGACTTGCCGGACGAGATGATGTCCGCATAGTCGTTCTTGTTGCGCATCTTCGACTTGGCCTTGCCCTTGAGCAGGTAGTAGTTCTTGATGACCTGGTGATCGCCCTTGCGGATTTCTTCGGTGCCGGTCAGGCCCTCGTACTTCATCCCTTCCATGGCTGCGATGACTGCCTTCGGATCGGTGCTGTTGGCCTTGATGATGGCGTCGAGCACGATCTTGGTACAGATGTAGGAGCCGGCCAGGCTGTAGTTCGGATCGATCTTCAGCGCGTCGTTGACCGTCTTGACGAATTCCTTGTTGAACGGTGCGTCAATGGCGTGCCAGTACTGCGCGCCGAAGTACACGCCGTCGCAGATATCCGCGCCCAGGGTTTCGAACTGCTCCAGGCCGGAAGCCCAGGCCATCAGGATCGTGCAGTTGTTCTTCATGCCGAAACTGACCGCCTGGCGCAGCGTGTCCGACGATTGCGAGCCGAAGTTCAGCAACAGCAGGACGTCCGGCTTGGCCGCCATGGCATTGGTGAGGTAGCCGCTGAATTCCTTCTCCGCCAGCGAGTGGTAGCTGTTGCCGACGTGTTCGATGCCTTTTTCCTTGAAGATCGCCTTGGCCGCGCTCAGCAGGCCGTCGCCGAACACGTATTGCGGCGTGATGGTGTACCAGCGTTTTGCGTTCGGCATTTTTTCCAGCAGCGGCCGCACGGTTTGTTCGATCGCCCCGAAGGTCGGCACCGACCAGCGGAAGGTGGCGCGATTGCAATCGCTGCCGGTGATTTCATCGGCGCCTGCGGTGGTGATGAAAATGCCGCCGCCTTTTTCCGCTTCCTTGCCCATCGCCAGCGCTTCGCCGGAGAGGATGCCGCCGGCGAAAAAGCGCGTGCCCTTTTCCATCGTTTCCTGCACTTTTCGCACGGCGGTCGCCGGTTTTCCTTCGGTATCCAATGTGGTGTAGCTCAGGTTCTTGCCGAGCACCTTGCCGTATTTCTGCAGCACCAGCTTCATGCCCATGTCGGCGTATTTACCGTTGGCGGCGAAAGGGCCGGACATCGGAACGGGGCAACCGAACTGGATCGCATCGGCTTGTGCGAAGACGTCGGTATAGGACAACGCGCCTGGTGCGGCGAGGGCTGACAGCTTGAGAAAATCGCGGCGTTTCATCATGTTCACATCTCCAAAAAATGACTGCGCATTGAAAGGGTTGATCAGCAATTGTGCAATTGAGTCGGGGTATTGTGACGCAAGTTCCATGCCCGTGACGACAAAAAATCATCGTGCTCGGAGATGAAAAAATGCGTGAGGAATCTAGTGTGGTGACAGCGGCGAACGCACCGCGTTTACCTCGGTAAAAGCAGCGTGAAGATGACGATTTTGCGACCTTGTGCGCACGCGAATGTGCGAACGTCGCAATGCATGATGACGATGGATCATGTTTGCTCCTCCTGGTTGGATGTCTCTGTTCGTTTTTATATTTTTACTGGCGCGAATGTTTGCATGATCGTGTCTCTTTGCACGTTCGCATTTTTGTTTTTTTCGCGTTACTGCATGCTACGTGAATTACTTCACGGAGGGATTTTTCTTTTGATGAATTTAATCCTCTCTTTCAGAAGATGACGGTGCATTTCCAGTATCGTTCTGCACCATCAGTTTCATCTCTCGCACCAATACTTCACATGGAAAAACCGGTTCTGGAAACGGCAACGGCATGAGGTTTGCTCATGCCGTTTTTTCTATGAAGAAATCGCCGTTTTCATTTTTCTTCCAGGGTCACTTCATCTGCGGGAACGCAAACTCGGCGCCGGCGCTGGCGGTGTTCGGCCAACGCTGCATCACTGCTTTTGCGCGGGTATAAAAACGCACGCCTTCCGGACCGTAGACATGATGGTCGCCGAACAGGCTGCGCTTCCATCCGCCGAAACTGCTGAACGCCATCGGCACCGGCAGCGGCACGTTGACGCCGACCATGCCGACTTCGATCTGGCGCACGAACTCGCGCGCCACGCCGCCGTCGCGCGTGAAGACTGCGACGCCGTTGCCGTATTCGTGGTCGTTGATCAGTTCGACCGCAGTGGCGACGTCGGGCGCGCGCACCACGCACAGCACCGGCCCGAAAATTTCTTCCTTATAGATGCTCATTTCAGGCGTGACGTGGTCGAACAGCGTGCCGCCGACGAAGAAACCATTTTCACGGCCGGGAACCTTGAAGCCGCGACCGTCCACGACCAGCGTCGCGCCTTCTTCAACGCCTTTTCCGATCAGGCCTTCGATACGCGCTTTTGCCGCAGCAGTAACGACCGGACCCATCTCGGCATCTTTTTCCATGCCGTCGTTGATCTTCAGATTGCGTGTGCGTTCCGCCAGTGCCGCGACCAGCTTGTCGCCGGCGTCGCCTACTGCGACGGCGACCGAGATCGCCATGCAGCGCTCGCCGGCCGAACCATAGGCCGCGCCGATCAGCGCATCCACCGCGACTTGCATGTCGGCGTCCGGCATGACGACCATGTGATTCTTGGCGCCGCCCAGTGCCTGCACGCGCTTGCCCTTGGCGCTGCCGCGCGCGTAGATGTATTCGGCGATCGGCGTGGAGCCGACGAAGCTGATGGCCTTGACTTTCGGATGATCGAGCAATGCATCGACGGTGACCTTGTCGCCCTGGATCACGCTGAACACGCCGTCCGGCAAACCGGCCTGCTGCAGCAGCTCGGCGATGAGCAGCGAGGCCGACGGATCGCGTTCGGACGGCTTGAGGATGAAGCAGTTGCCGCAGGCCAGCGCGATCGGGAACATCCACATCGGCACCATCGCCGGGAAGTTGAACGGCGTGATGCCGGCCACCACGCCCAGCGGCTGGCGCATCGACCAGGCGTCGATGCCGCGCGCGATCTGGTCGGTGTATTCGCCCTTGAGCATTTGCGGAATGCCGACTGCATACTCGACCACTTCAATGCCGCGCGCGACTTCGCCTTGCGCATCGGAGAAGGTCTTGCCGTGTTCACGGGTCAGGATGGCGGCGAAGTCGTCGGCGTGCTGCTGGATCAGATTCAGGAACTTGAACAGCACGCGTGCACGCGTCAGCGGCGGCGTGTTGGACCATGCCGGGAAGGCGGCGACAGCGCCGGTGACGGCGTCATTGACTTCGTCCGCCGTGCCCAGCGCGACGCGCGCCACCGCTACGCCCAGCGCCGGGTTGAAGACGTCGGCGTAGCGGTCGCTGTTGGTGTCGACGCGACGGCCGCCGATGAAGTGGGTGATCTTTTCCATGCTGACTTGTTTCCTCGGTTCTTAGGTTCTTAATCCAGTGTTTTCAAAATGGCGGCAAGCTTGCCGAACAGCTCGTCGATGTGCTTTTTCTCGATGACCAGCGGTGGCGACAAGGCGATGATGTCGCCTGTCACGCGGATCAGGATGCCGTCATTGAAGGCGCGGCGGAAGGCGTCGTAGGCGCGTGCGCCGACCTTGCCCGGAATCGACGCCAGCTCGATGCCGACGATCATGCCGATGGTGCGGATATCGATCACGTGCGGCAGGCCGCGCAGTGAATGAGCGGCTTCCTGCCAGTAGTCGGCGACGCTGTTGGCATGTTCGAGGATGCCGTCCTGTTCGAAGATGTCGAGCGACGCCAGACCGGCCGCGCAGGCCAGCGGATGGCCGGAGTAGGTGTAGCCGTGGAACAGCTCGATGCCGTCGGGGCCGTTCATGAAGGCGTCGTGGATGTGCGGCTTGACGAACACGGCGCCCATCGGCACCACGCCGTTGGTGAGGCCCTTGGCGGTGGTGAAAATGTCCGGATCGACGCCGAAGTAGTCCGACGCGAACGGCGTGCCAAGGCGGCCGAAACCGGTGATCACTTCATCGAAAATCAGCAGGATGCCGTGCTTGGTGCAGATGTCGCGCAGGCGTTGCAGGTAACCCTTGGGCGGGATCAGCACCCCGGTAGAGCCGGCCACCGGCTCGACGATCACGGCGGCGATATTGGACGCATCGTGCAGCGTGACCAGGCGTTCCAGTTCGTCGGCCAGGTGGGTGCCGTATTCGGGTTCGCCCTTGGTGAAGGCGTTCTTTTCGAGGTTGTGGGTGTGCGGCAGGTGATCCACGCCTTGCAGCAGGGCCGAATTGAAAGTCTTGCGGTTGCCGCCGATGCCGCCGACCGACATGCCGCCGAAGCCGACACCGTGGTAGCCGCGCTCGCGGCCGATCAGGCGGGTGCGGGTGGCGTCGCCGCGGGAGCGGTGATAGGCCAGGGCGATCTTCAGGGCGGTGTCGACGGCTTCCGAGCCGGAGCCGGTGTAGAACACTTGCGAATAGCGGCCGCCGGTGTATTGCTTCAGGCGCTCCGCCAGTTCAAAGGCCATCGGATGGCCGAGCTGGAACGACGGCGCATAGTCCAGCGTCGCCACGGCCTTCTGCACCGCCGACACGATCTTCGGTTGGGCGTGGCCGAGCGGTACGCACCACAGGCCGGCGGTGCCGTCGAGGATGGCGTTGCCGGCGTCGTCGCGGTAATACATGCCTTCCGCCGACACCAGCATGCGCGGGCTGGCCTTGAAGTTGCGGTTGGCGGTGTAGGGCATCCAATAGGCGGACAGGTCGGAAGCGGAAAGTGGTTTGTTCATTTCAGGCGCACCTCGGGCGGTTGAAGATGCTCGATTATTGCGAGACGCGGCCTGGATTGTTAGATACACTTTGGAATTAACCGAAGAACTGTATTGTTTGTTTCAACAATCTGTATTGATGACACTTGCCCGCCTGACAAGATGCGAAGCGCATCGGCGGCGGGCGGCAGCGAGGAAAAGATGGCGAAAGCCCAGCGGGAAGCGGTTTACCTGACATTGGAACGCAACGGTGCAAAGGGTGGCGCCAGGGGGGCAGGCAACCGCCTGGTCGAGCAAGTGGTGAGCGGACTGGCGCAATTGATCGAACAGGGCGCGCTGCGTTCGGGCGAACGCCTGCCGTCGGTCAGGCAGTTCGCCGAGTCGCACGCCATCGGCGCCTCGACCGTGGTGGAAGCCTATGAGCAACTGGTGGCGCGCGGCCTGCTGATCGTGCGGCGCGGCGCCGGTTTCTTCATCGCGGCCAGGGGCGCCAACCCGCCGCCGGCGATGGCCTTCACGCCGCCCGATCCGGTGATCGATTCAGCCTGGCTGCTGTCGGAAATGTTCGCCGACGAGCGCGTGCCGATCAAGGCCGGCTGCGGCTGGCTGCCCGGCAAATGGCTGGATGACGAAGGTCTGCACCAGGCCGAGCGGCGCATCATCCGCTCGCCCGGCGCGCAGCAGGTCGGCTATGGCCATCCCTACGGTTACGCGCCGCTGCGCCAGATCATTTGCCAGTTCCTGGCCAACTGGTCGCTGGAAGTCTCGCTCGACCAGGTGCTGACCTCGCACGGCGCGACTCAGGGGCTGGACCTGATTATCCGCACCATGGTCAAGCGCGGCGACACGGTGTTCGTCGACGATCCCGGTTATTGCAACCTGATCGCCATGCTCAGGATGGCCGACCTCAACGTGATTGGCATTCCGCGCACGCCCACCGGCGTCGATACCGAGATGCTGGAGACGCTGGCGCGCACGCACAAGCCGAAGCTGTTTTTCACCACCAGCGTGTTGCACAATCCGACCGGCACTTCGTACACGCCGGCCTGCGCAATGCGCGTCTTGCAGGCGGCCGAGCGGCATGGCTTCTGGGTGGTGGAGGACGACATCTTCCGCGAACTGGGCCAGCCGACCGATCCGATGCTGGCGGCGCTGGACGGTTTGCAGCGCGTGATTTACGTCGGCAGCTATTCGAAGACCATCGCGCCCTCGCTGCGCCTCGGCTTCATCGCCTGCCAGCGCGACCTGGCGCGCCAGCTGGTGCACACCAAGATGGTGCTGAGCCTGACCAATTCGGAAATCAATGAACGCCTGGTACACAGCGTGCTGACCGAAGGCCACCATCGCCGCCACGTCGAGAACCTGGCGGCATCCCTGCTCAATGCGCAATCGCGCGTCAACGGCAAGCTCGGTGAAACCGGCCTGACGCCGTTCACGACGCCGCGCGGCGGCATGTTTTCGTGGGCCCGGCTGGACGGTTGCGATCTGAGCGCACGCGAGATCGCCGACCGTGCGCGGCAAAAGGGCATCTGGCTGGCACCGGGGGAATTCTTCCACCTTACGCCGCCGGAACAGCCGTGGTTTCGTTTCAACGTGGCGTATGCGGATGCCGCGGAGTTGTATGAATTTTTCCGCACGCTTTGATGTCTAGAGCATTCCTTCAACTTTCATCTGATGGTCGCCTGATGCAAAAATTCAACCCTGATTATGCGAGCCCGGCCGGCATTCGCGCCGTCGTGTTCGACTTCGGCGGCGTGCTGTTCGACTGGAATCCGCTGCACCTGTATCAAGACCTGATTCCCGATGCCGCCGAGCGTGAACACTTCCTCACCAACGTCTGTTCACCCGACTGGAACATCCGCCAGGACGGCGGTCGCACGCTCAAGGACGGCACCGAATTGCTGGTGGCCGAACATCCGCAGCACGAGCCGATGATCCGGGCGTTTTACGATCGCTGGACCGACATGCTGCGCGGGCCGCTGCATGATGGCGTCGAACTGCTGCGTACCTTGCACGACAAGCACGTGCCGCTGTTCGGCCTGACCAACTGGTCGTCGGAGACGTTTCCGTATGCGTTGGCGAACTACGATTTCCTGCAGATTTTCCGCGACATCGTGGTGTCGGGAACGGAGCAATGCATCAAGCCCGACGCGGTGATCTACCAGATCGCGCTGACGCGCTACGGCGAGCACCTGCCGGGCCTGAAGCCGTCGGAACTGGTCTTCCTGGACGACAACGCCCACAATGTCGACGCCGCGCGCCGCCTCGGCTGGCATGCGATCCATCATGTCGATTGCGCCGAGACGGTGAAACAGCTGCGAGAACTTGGCTTGCCTGTGTAAGCCGGTTCAGCGGTGCGTGTACGCGGCGAGATGCGCGCGCCACGCATCGGGTTCTCCCAGCCAGCGGCCGGTATCGAGTAGTTCGAAGCGGCCGTCCTGCTCCAGTACAAAGGCCGGAAACCCGTGGCCGCCGACCTGCGCCAGCAAGCGGCGGCTGGCGGCGATGTGCTGCTGCAATTCTTCCCCGGCGATGCGCGCGTACGCTTGCGCGAATGCGTCGCCATCCAGCCCCGACTCCACTGCCAGCACGCGTAGTACGTCTGCGTCGGCGATGCGTTTGCCATCGACATAATGCGCTGTTTGCAAACGTGACAGCAGGTCCAGTCCGCGTCCGGCGATTTCTTCCGCTGCCAGAATCGCCGCAATCGGCGGCGCCGAATCGAACACCGCCGTTTCGTCCAGCAGCAATCCGTTGAAATAGGCGTCGCCGAACGGCTGGCCGCTCAGTTCCTCGATGCGGCGGTCGTGCGGCATGACGTAATTGCGCAAGGCCGGACTGACCTGCTTGCGGTTGGCGCCGGTCATCATGCCGCCGCCATGGCCGATTACGGGCATGACTTCGCGTGCAGCTTTCGCCAGCGGCGCGGCGCCGTAGCACCAGCCGCACAGCGGGTCGTAGATGTAATGCAGGGCGGTGATGCTCATGGGTTTTCCTTTCGCTTCGTCGACGTGGCCTACCACTTCATTTCGCCCTTGGCGACCTTGGCGCTCAGCTCCAGCGACGAGACGTTGGCCGGCGCAGGATAGCGTGCCTTCATGGCGGCGATCAGTGCGGCGGAGTCGGTCGCCTTGGCGCTTTCAGCATCGAAGGCCTTGATGTAATCGTGGGTGTATTTGACGGACGCGATGTTCATCGGCGCGCCTGCGGCGTAGTGGCCGGGGACGACGGTTTTCGGTTTCAGCTTTTCGATGCGGGCCAATGTGCCGAGCCAGTCCTTGTGCGATTGCGCGCCCTGCGTATCCGCCATCCAGACATGCAGATTGCCGTCCACGACCACGCCGCCGACCACGGCCCTGATCGAAGGAATCCAGACGAAGCTGCGTTCAGGTTGCGGACCGTCGAGACCGACCACTTGCAGCTTCTTGCCTTCCAGCGTCAGCGAGTCGCCGTCGAGGACGTCCGGTACGACGAGTTGCGTCGGCGCATCGGCGCCCAGCTTCGGTCCCCAGAACGCCAGCTTGCCGGCCATGGTTTCCTTGATGTGCGCAACGGTTTGCGGCGTCGCCAGGATCTTCACGTCGGGATAGGCGGCCTTGATGGTGTCGAGGCCGAAGTAGTAATCCGGGTCGCCGTGGCTGATATAAATCGCCACCAGCTTCTTGCCGCCGGCGCGGATCTTTGCGACGACTTGTTCGGCTTGCGCACGGCCGAACTGAGCGTCAACCAGGATAGCGTCTTGCTTGCCGCTGACCAGCACCGAGCTGACCGGGAACAAGGCCTGCTCGCCAGGGTTGTAGACATTCAGGGTGAGGGCCTCGGCAGCAACAGCATTACCAGCGGCAAGGAATCCCGCGGCGGCGGCCAGCGCCAGCAGCGGACGGGAAATAGTGCGAATGTTCAGATGCATGTTGATCTCTCCAAAGTAGTTCAAAGGTCAGGAACGGGAAACTGCGATGGGTGAAGATTAATGATTTATTTGTTTTTGAAAAACAGCATAATGGAACATAGTTTGTTTCTGAAATCGGACAAATGGAATCAGGCATGGAGAACACAACATGGACAGATTGACGGCAATGCAGGTTTTCGTGACGGTGGTCGACAGCGGCAGCCAGTCGGCGGCGGCCTTGCAGCTGGACCTGTCGCGGCCGGTGATTTCGCGCTACCTGGCGGAGCTGGAAGAGTGGGTCGGCGCGCGGCTGCTGCATCGGACCACGCGCCGCCTGAGCCTGACGCCGGCGGGCAACGAGATTCTCGCCCGTTGCCGCCGGATGCTCGAGGCGGCTGGCGATCTGCAAAACGCGGTCAGTCAGCCGCAGCAGGCGCCCAAGGGATTGCTGCGCATCACCACCAGCACCTCGTTCGGCCCGCAGCTGGTGCGCGCGGTGACGGAGTATTGCAAGCGCTATCCGGATGTGGCGGTCGATCTCGTGATGCTGGACCGTACCGTCAACCTGGTGGAAGAGCGCATCGATCTGGCCATTCGCATGACGACGCGGCTCGATTCCAGCTTGATCGCACGCAAGCTGTCGGTGTGCCGTTCAACGATCTGCGCCTCGCCCGCTTACCTGCGCGAGCACGGCACGCCCAAGAAGGTGGAAGACCTGGCGCTGCACAATTGCCTGACGCATTCCTACGTGGGCAAGAGCCTGTGGGAGTTCGACTACAAGGGCACGCGCAGTTCGGTGGCGGTGGGCGGCAACATAAGCGCCAATGAAGCGATGGTCTTGCTGGCGGCGGCATTGGCCGGCGCCGGCGTGGCGCATCTGCCGTCCTATGCTGCGGCGCCCTACGTGGCTTCGGGCGAGCTGGTGGCCTTGCTGCCCAGGCATGAGCCGACCGTGCTCGACATTTACGGCGTGTACGCGTCGCGCAAGCACATGCCGGCGACCTTGCGCACGATGCTGGATTTTCTGGCGGAGAGATTTGCCGGAGAACCGGACTGGCAACTGACGGCGTAGTCGTTCCGCAGCTACGGAGTAATGCTGAGCAGCTTGTGTACGAGTTCGGAAGACGTCGCCGCGCCGAACTTGCGCATCAGCCGGGCGCGATGCATTTCCACCGTGCGCGGACTCAGTTCGACCTGGCGCGCGATCAGCTTGCTGGTCTTGCCTTCCACCAGCAACGCGGCGATTTCGCGCTCGCGCGGCGTCAGTCCCGGCGCCAGCGGACGCTTGGCGCTGACGTCCTCGAAGGTCCAGATGCCGGCCGCATGCGGATCGCCCTGCACCAGCGAGGCGCCGGTGACGTGGCACCAGAACATCTCATCGTTGGCGCGCTTCATGATGCGCTCGTCGGAGTAGAAGCCCTTTTCGTTGAGGATGGGCACCAGGCGTACGCCGGTACGCTCGAATTCGTCTGCAGTCGGATACAGGACCTTGAAGGACTTGCCTGACAATTCCCCCGGCGCATAGCCGAACATCTTCGCCAGCGCCAGGTTGCTTTGCTGGATCACGCGATTGTGCGAGACACACATGCCGATCGGGGCATGCATGAATACTTGTTCAAAGTCGATCGAATGCGAGTTGCTCATGATGTGCTGCCAAATGCGGTATCGTAAAAATACTGTTGAGAATCCCCAATAATAAGGCCTGGCGGGAGTTCTAGGTATTTTTACCGTATTGTTGCTGCCCTATCAGCGTCCTATGATGCCAGCTGACATTTTGAACCTATAAGAATCGAAAGGAGACACGTGAATAAAGTCTATCCCGACGCGTCCAGCGCGTTATCCGGCATCGTCAAGGACGGCCAGACGATTGCCGTCGGCGGCTTCGGCCTGTGCGGCATTCCTGAGGCACTGATCGCCGCGCTGCGCGACTCCGGCGTACAGAACCTCACGGCGATTTCCAACAACGCCGGCGTCGACGGTTTCGGCCTGGGCCAACTGCTCAACACCCGCCAGATCAAGAAAATGATCGCCTCCTACGTTGGTGAAAACAAGGAATTCGAACGCCAATACCTGGCCGGCGAACTCGAGCTCGAATTCACCCCGCAAGGTACGCTGGCCGAGAAGCTGCGCGCCGGCGGCGCCGGCATCCCGGCGTTCTTCACCAAGACCGGCGTGGGCACGCTGGTGGCCGAAGGCAAGGAAATCCGCGAGTTCGACGGCGCCCGGTACGTCATGGAACGCTCGCTGGTAGCCGACATCTCGCTGGTCAAGGCGCAGAAGGCCGACCGTGCCGGCAACCTGATTTTCAACAAGACCGCGCGCAACTTCAACCCCAACGTCGCCATGGCCGGCAAGATCACCATCGTCGAAGTCGAGGAACTGGTGGACATCGGCGAGCTCGACCCGGACCAGATCCATACCGCCGGCATCTTCGTGCACCGCATCGTGGTCAACGCCACGCCGGAAAAGCGGATCGAACAACGCACCGTGTCGAAATAAGGAGAAATAATCATGGCATGGACCAGAGACGAAATGGCTGCGCGCGCAGCCAAGGAATTGCAGGACGGTTTTTACGTCAACCTCGGCATCGGCTTGCCGACGCTGGTTGCCAATCACGTCCCCAAGGACATTGAAGTCTGGCTGCAATCGGAAAACGGCCTGCTCGGCATCGGCCCGTTCCCGGCCGAAGACAAGGTCGACGCCGACCTGATCAACGCCGGCAAGCAAACGGTGACGACCATCCCCGGCTCATCCTTCTTCTCGTCGGCGGACTCCTTCGGCATGATCCGCGGCGGCAAGATCAACATCGCGATTCTGGGTGCGATGCAGGTCTCGCAGCAGGGCGATCTGGCCAACTGGATGATTCCGGGAAAGATGGTCAAGGGTATGGGCGGCGCGATGGACCTGGTGGCCGGTGTCGGCCGCGTGGTGGTGCTGATGGAGCACGTCGCCAAGGGCAAGGACGGCAGCATCTCGCAAAAGATCCTGAAGCAATGCAACCTGCCGCTGACGGGCGTGGGCGTGGTCAATCGCATCATCACCGACCTTGGCGTGATCGATGTGACGCCGAGTGGCCTGAAGCTGATCGAGCTGGCCACGGGCGTGAGCAAGGAAGACGTGATCGCCAACACCGAAGCGGAGCTGGACGTCAGCGCGGTGTGATCCGGATACGCAAGTTTGTTCTGCGTTCTCTTCGGAGAGCGGACGGTACAGGGGTCGAAGCCTGTACCGTTTTTTATGCGCGTTTGATTTGCTCTGTTCAGCGCCGCGCCAGCCGTTCGCGCACGTGTTCTTCATGGAATACGGTGTGCGCCGGTTTGACCAGGTCGCTGCGGCTGACAATGCCGATCAGTTGCAGCGACGATGCATCGGCCACCACCGGCAGGCGTTCGACGTGATGCGCCGCCATGCGCCGTGCGATCGACTGGCAGGTTTCCGTGGAGAAGGCCAGCAGCGAGGTGGATGACGCCAGCATGTCGCCGATCGGCGTCGTGCCGGCATGCCGGCCGAGCTGCGCCAGCAGGGTGTCGCGATCAAGCATGCCGAGCAATTTTCCGTGGCTGTCGCAGACAGGGAAGGCGCGGTGCTGTTGTGTCGCGCCGAAGTAGGTGGCGGCGATTTCCGCCAGGCGGAGCGAACCCGGAATAGAGATGGCATCGCGCGTCATGACTTCTTCCACGAACATGCGTTCCTGCGGATCGACGCTGTATTCGCGATAGATGTGCAGGCCGCGTCTCGCGATTTTTTCCGTCATGATGGAACGACGCATGAGCAGCACCGTAAAACCGTAAGCGATCCCGGTCGCCAGCAGCAGCGGCAGGAAGGCGTTGAAGTCGCCAGTCAGCCCCAGCGCAAACACGGCTGCGGTCAGCGGCGCGCCGAGCACGCCGGCCAGCACCGCCGCCATGCACACCAGCGGCCATAGAGTCGGATCGCTGCCCGGCACCAGATAGGCGATTGCGGTGCCAAGTCCGGCGCCCAGCATCAGCAACGGCGCCAGCACGCCGCCTGAAGTGCCGGAGCCCAGCGCAATCACCCAGATGATCGCCTTTACCGCCAGCAAGGCGAGCACCGCCGATATGGCCAGGTGATGGTTGAGCAGATCGGCGATGACGTCATAGCCCACGCCCAGCGCGCGCGGCTCGAAATAGCCGCCGATGCCGACCGCCACCGCGCCCAGCGCCGGCCACCACATCCAGTGCAGCGGCAAGGCGTGGAAACGGTCCTCGATCCAGTACAAGGCCACCGACATCGCCGCCGACAACGCACCGCTCAGCACCCCGGCGACAACGCATACCAGCAGCGCCGACAAGCCGACCGGATCGGTGTGCAGCGGGAACAAAGGGCCCGGTTCCAGCAGCAGCGGCCGCGCAAAACCGGCCACCGCGCACGCCAGGATCACCGGCAACAGACTGCGCGGCCGCCATTCGAACAGCAGCAATTCCACCGCCAGCAGCACCGCCGCAACCGGTGTGCCGAACACGGCGGTCATGCCGGCCGTGGCGCCCGCGACCAGCAGGGTTTTGCGCTCGGCCGCGCTGACGTGGAAATGCTGTGCGATCAGAGAGCCGATCGCGCCGCCGGTCATGATGATCGGTCCTTCGGCGCCGAACGGTCCGCCGCTGCCGATCACGATGCCGGAAGCCAGCGGTTTCAGCAGCGCGACCTTGGCGGACATTTTGCTCTTGCCGAACAGGATCGCTTCGATGGCTTCCGGAATGCCGTGGCCGCGGATCTTGTCCGAGCCGAAGCGCGCCATCAGTCCGACGATCAGGCCGCCGATGACCGGCACGACCACCACCGCCATTCCCAGCGCGTGGGTTGCAGGCGAGCGATCCGCAAACGACAGCGTCTGGAAGAAAAACAGATTGGTGAAGAAATGGATCAGGTTCAGCAGCACGAAAGCGGCAACGGTGCTGATGCCGCCGATCACGACGGCGATACCGGCAAGGAAAAGTACGCGGCGGTCGAGGCCGAAGTCGCGTTGGTGGCGATGCATGATGGATTCGGAAAGGGTGAAAAGGGGCGGCGCATTCGGAAAAATTGGCGCAATTAAATATATCACAATGTGATGTATTTAATGAATTTGAGTGGAAAAATCGATTTGTCGTTGATATTTTTCGTTGTTCTATATGGAATGTTTTCGTAATTCGATACTGATCAAATCGAGTTCTATGGAGATGAAGGGTGCTCGTAACGATTGGTAACCATTCGCGCCTCCGATTGCATTCGCGCGCGTTCATAATACAAAGCCCTTACAACCGACGGAAGACAACATGAAGCTGGAAACCAGTCAAAAAGACGGCGTGATGATCGTACGTGCGGCTGGCCGTCTGGATGCCAATGGCGTCGGCGAATTCGTGGTTCAGTTGCGCGAGCAATGCGATGGCACGGCAAAGAAGTTGATTCTCGATTTCAGCGGCCTGACCGAACTCGGTGCGGACGGATTGCGGGTGCTGTATCTGCTCAGCAAAAAAAATCAAGGCGCACGGGATTGCCTGCTGGTGACCGGCATGCGTCCGTGCGTGCGCGATGTCTTTGACGACAGCGGCTTTGCGGCGCTCTACAAAGTGGTCGATACCGTCGAAGAATGGCCGCACGCAAGCCACGCGTAATACGGCGCGAATCCTTCCGCCTCAGGATCAGGCCATCGCATCAGATCCCTCCCGTGCAGAACTGCTATGCCGCCAGCGGCGTGGCGGGCATCGGTACGAACTTCGGCAGACTCTCGATACGCGCGATCCAGCCGCGCACGTGGGTGTACGCATCGAGGCTGACGCCGCCTTCGGGCGCGTGCGCGACGTAGCTGTAACAGGCGATATCGGCAATCGTCGGACGCGTGCCGACCAGGAAGCTGCGACCGGCAAGGTGGTCGTCGAGCAGTTGCAGCAACGCCGCCGCCTTCTGTGTCGCCAGCGCGTAGTCGTGCGGCGCGCCGAACACCTTCACCAGACGCGCCTTGCCGGGACCTTCCAGCACTTCACCCGATGCCAGCGACAGGAACTGCTGCACGCGCGCCGCATCGGCCGGGTCCGACGGCAACCATCCGGCTTCGCCATATTGTCGGGCCAGGTACACCAGGATGGCGGTCGAGTCATACAGCGTGATGTCGCCGTCTTCGATCACCGGCACCTGTCCGCGCGGATTCTTGGCCAGGAAGGCCGCGTCCTTCTGCGCTTTCTTCGGCAAATCCACGTAGATGAATTCGTAAGGCAGGTCCAGCAGCGTCAGGAACAATTCGACCCGGTGGCTATGGCCGGACAGTGGAAAGCCGTACAGGCGGATGGGTTGGGCGGGTTGTCTGGCTGGGCTGGTCGACATGGAAGACTCCTTAAGGTGGCGATGCGGATCGAGGGAAATATGCAAGTTCGGCAATCTCTCAGAAACCGTACCGAACGTTCGGTACAATAAACAATCGAAAGCAGGCTGTCAAATAAATCTATAATCCTTGAAACGCAAAACGGCGCCGCCATCTGTCCAGTGCAGCCGCCAACGACGCAGTCCCTCACCGAAGTCATATTTATGCCCGCACCCACCCTGTCCCGAGACGAAGTCGTCCAACGCATCCTCGCCGAATTCCGCCGCTCCGGATACCAGGGAGCGACCCTGGCGAGCCTGTCGGAGGCAACCGGCCTGGGCAAGTCCAGCCTCTATCACTACTTCCCCAACGGCAAGGCCGACATGGGTGAGGCGGCCTTGCAAGCCGTGGGAATATGGCTCGGCGAAAACGTCCTGCCGGCGCTGAGCGAACCAGGATCGCCGGAAAAGCGCCTGAAGAAATTCAGCGCCGGCCTCAGCGAGTTCTACGCCAAAGGCTCCAAGCCTTGTCTTACCGACTTGTTCACGATCGGCGAAGCCGGCGAGCTGTATCAGCAATACCTGAAGCAGCGCCTCGGCGGCCTGATCAAGGCGCTGGCCGCCGTCGTGGCCGAAACCGGCGTCAGCGCGGAAGAGGCCGGCCGCCGTGCCGAAGACGCGATGATCACGCTGCACGGCTCGCTGGTGGTTTCGCGCGCGCTGGGCAGCACGGCGCCGTTTACGCGCACCATGCGCAATTTTCCGGCCGTCCTGCTCGGACAGTAATCCGGCTCACCGCCGGCGGCCGATGTGCGGCGACGTTCGTTGCTGCACCGCATCTCCTCCGAAGTTTCCCATCCGTTCCGAGGCGTCGCCGTCAGGCACCGGACATCGTTAGGCATTCCCTATTGCATCGATTGAAATGATGAACTTGCTTGACTTTCGCCATGTAACTATTATTATGAAAGTAACTGACCGAATCGTCGGGCATTACCGCTAACCCTTTGGAGAACACAATGAGCAACGCAATCAACAACAAGCCCGGCACCGCCCTGATCACCGGCGCCTCGACCGGCATCGGCGCCACTTACGCAGACCGCCTGGCGCGCCGCGGCCACGACCTGATCCTGGTGGCGCGCGACGTCAAGCGCCTGGAAACCCTGGCCGAACGCCTGCGCAAGGAAACTTCCGTCAAGGTCGATATCCTGCCAGCCGATCTGGTCAACAAGGCCGACCTGCTGAAGGTCGAGCAACGCCTGCGCAGCGACGCTTCGGTGACGATGCTGGTCAACAACGCAGGCATGTCGATTTCCGGTGAACTGGCCGACGGCGACGTCGAACGCTACGATGCCATGATCCAGCTCAACATCACCGCCGTCCTGCGCCTGGCCGCAGCGGTTGCACCCGGCTTCATCGCACGCAAGGGCGGCACGCTGATCAATGTCTCCTCGGTGCTGGCGCTAGCGCCCGAAATGTTCAACGGCACCTACAGCGGCACCAAGGCCTTCGTCCTGAACCTGAGCCAATCGCTGCAAAAAGAACTGGGCAAGCATGGCGTGCGCGTGCAAGCCGTATTGCCGGGCGCCACCCGCACCGAGATCTGGGAACGTTCCGGCACCGGCATCGAAAACCTGCCGGCGGAAATGCTGATGGAAGTGGACGACCTGGTCGACGCCGCATTGTCGGGTCTCGACCTGGGCGAGCCGGTGACAATTCCGTCCTTGCCCGACGCCGCCCAATGGGAAACGCTGACCGCCGCACGTCACGCCATGGGCCCGAACCTGTCGCTCAGCAAGCCCGCCGCACGCTACCTCAAGTAAGCCGTCACGCGCATGCGTCACAAATGCATAGCCGATGCGGAATGCCCAGTCGCTTGCACACTGCAAATGGTGGGCGAGTGGTGGAGCATTCTGATTCTGCGTGACTGCCTGCGCGGATTGACGCGCTTCGACCAGTTTCAGAAAAATCTGGCAATATCACCCAACATGCTGACGCGCCGTCTGCAAACGCTGGTTGACGCCGGCTTGCTGGAGCGGCGCCGATACTGTGAACATCCGCCCCGCCACGAGTACATCCTGACCGAGCGCGGTCGCGATTTCCGTATCGTGATCGCGGCGATGTACGACTGGGGCAGCCGCCATTTGCCGATTGAAGGACAGACGGATCTGCCGCGGTCCTCATCGTTGCCGGGCGAGGATGCCGAAAATTATTTGCAGGGAAAAAGCGAGGAGATTTAGCAATGCGAATTCTGGTGGTGGGAGCCGGCGCAGTCGGCGGATATTTTGGCGGCCGCATGCTGGCGGCAGGACGGGATGTCACTTTCCTGGTGCGCGAGAAACGCGCTCAACGATTGGCGCAGGACGGCCTGCAGATCAAGAGTCCGGTCGGCGACCTGAGCTTGCCGAATCCGCCCACGGTGCAAAAGCAAGATCTGCAGCAAGCCTATGACCTGGTCATCCTGAGCTGCAAGGCCTATGACCTGGCCGACGCCATCGATTCCTTTGCCGCCGCAGTCGGACCGGATACCACCATCCTGCCGCTGCTCAACGGCATGCAACATCTCGATATGCTGGCAGCGCGTTTCGGCGCGGAAAAAGTCCTCGGCGGCCAATGCGTCATTGCCAGCACCGTCGATGCCGACGGCGCCATCCGCCATCTGAATACCTTCCACGGCATGACCTTCGGCGAACGCGACGGTACCGAATCGCCGCGCGTGAAAGCGATCGGGCAGCAACTCGCCGGCGCCGGCTTCGACGTTGCCGTCAGCACCGCCATCCTGCAATCGATGTGGGAAAAATGGATCATGCTGGCATCTTTGGCCGGCAGCACCAGCCTGATGCGTTCCAACATCGGCGACATCATGGCCGCCAGCGGCGGACTGGAATTCGTCAACGGCCTGCTCGGCGAAGCCAGCGGCGTCGCCGCCGCCAACGGCCATGCGCCGGGAGGCCCGTTCTTCGAACGCACGCGCAAGATGCTCACCGAAACCGGTTCGACATTGACCGCGTCCATGTTCCGCGATATCGGCAACGGCGCGCGCATCGAAGCCGATCACATCATCGGCGACCTGCTGCGCCGCGGCCGCGAAGCGGCAGTCAAAACCGACTTGCTGCAAGTCGTCTACACCCATCTCAAGACCTACGAAGCGCGCCTGCTGCACCAGCCGGCCTGATCTGTCGCGGTCACCGGATACATGCGCCTCCGGACGGGGCGCATGCAGTTTCTTCTACCATCCTCCGCCCAGTGAGCGGAACGTCGACACCGCCGCACGCGCATCGTCGGCGCGCACCTGGGCCAGCTGGTCGCGCGCATGCAGCAACAAGCGATCCTCCTCCAGCACCTCGGTCAGGCTCAGTACGCCGCCCTGATACGCATCCTGCGTCGCGCTGCGTGCGCGTTGCCGCGCCGCCACTTCATCGGCCAGCTCGATGCTTTGCTTCTCCAGTTGCACCAGCGTCACGATGGCGTTCTCGACATCTTCGGTGGCGCGCAGGATGGACTGGCGGTAACGCGCCAGCGCTTCCTGGTTGACGCCTTTGGCACGTGCGACTTCCGCATCGATGCGGCCGAAATCGAACAGGCGCCAGCGCAATCCCAACGCCGCCTGCGGCTGGAAACTGTCAGCGCTGAACAGGCCGGCAGCCCCCAAACTTTCAAAACCGAGCAAGGCCGACAGCGACAGTTTCGGGTAGTACTCGGCCATGGCCACGCCGATGCGCGCATTCGATGCCGCCAGCTTGCGCTCAGCCGCCAGCACGTCGGGGCGGCGGCGCAACAAGCCGGCGCTGCCATCGGCGACGCTGATGGCCGGCACGACAATATTGCCGTCCGCGCCTGCGTCCAGCTCGCGCGCGTAGGTGCCGGGCACTGCACCCATCAAGACGTCGAGGCGATTGAGCTGGCGCTCGAGTTCGGTGCGCAAGGGCGGTATGCCGGAGCGCGCCTGCGACAATTGCGCCTGCGCCAGGGCATCTTCACGCTGGTTGGATAAACCGTCGCGCAGGCGCAACTTCACCAGTCCCAGCAAGTTGTCGCTGGTCTGCACCTGGTCTTCGGCAATGCGGATGCGCGCCTGCGCACTGCGTATGCGGAAGTAGGCATCGGCAGCTTCCGCCGTGATCGAGATGCGCACGCCGAGATGATCCGCCTCGGCCGCGTCACGCTCGGCATCGGCGGCTTCGGCGCCGCGCTTGAACGAGCCGGCCAGGTCGGTCTCCCAGCTGGCGCCGACGCCGACGTCATACAAGGTCTGCGTGCGCTGATAGCCGGGAAAGCCGGACGCGATCTTGCCCAGCGGACTGTTGAGTGACTGGCGCTGGCGTCCGGCTTGCGTATCCAGGCCGACCTGCGGCAGCCGCTCGGCGCCGGCGTGGCGGGCCACTGCCTGCGCTTGCTCCACGCGCGCCAGCGAGGCTGCCAGGTCGAGATTCTGCTCCATTGCGCGCTGCACGATGCGGCTCAATACCGGATCGTTGAAGCCGGTCCACCACTGCTCAAGTTGTGGCATCGATGCTGCAGTCGCCGTGCGCTGTTCCAGCAGCGTCGCATTGTGGAATGACCCGGTCGTCACCGTCGGGGCCTGGTAATCGGGTCCGCTGGCGCAGGCCGTCAGGAAAATCCCCGCCGCCAACGCCACGGTCGTCAGCCGCGCCGCGCGCGATGCGGTGGCGTCCGCGGTGATGCCCATATATGTGCTGTTGCCCATGTCATTACCCCTTGAGAAGTGTCGGATGTTGTGTTTTAAAAAGTTACTTGCAAAATGATAGTCTCTAGTTTAATCTAACTATCAAAATGAAAGCAACTGGCAGTTTCAAAAATTCTTTGTAGTAAAAAAATGCCGCAAGGCGACATCCATCGGGCGCAAGACAGACACTAGAGAAGGATTGGGGTATCAAGATGACAACGCAGACAAATGCAACAGCGGGGGCAGCAACCACGGCAACGGCGACGCCCGTGGGCAAGAAGAAATTCATCAAATTTGCGGTGCTGGCGCTGGTCCTGCTGGCGGTGGCCGCTTATCTGATCTACTGGTTTGCGGAAGGCCGCCATTGGGAACATACCGACGATGCCTACGTCGGCGGCGACATCACCGTGATCGCGCCGAAAGTGCCGGGCAATATCGTCAAGGTGCTGGTTACCGACAACCAGCGCGTCAAGGCCGGCGACCTGCTGATCAAGATCGATGACCGCGATTACGTCGCGGTGCTGGAAAAACTGGATGCCGCAGTACAAGCGCAGCAAGCCGCCTTGGCCAACATCGACGCCGAGCGCCGCCTGCAGGAAGCAGTGATCGAGCAGGGCAAGGCCGGTGTCGCCGCCAGCAACGCCGACCTGACCCGCACACGCGACGACCAGACGCGCTATCAAAGCCTGTCGGCCAAGTCGGCGGTGTCGGTGCAAAGCTTCCAGAAGGCCGACGCCGACTACAAGCAGGCGCAGGCCAACGGCCAGAAGGCGCAAGCCGGCCTGATTGCGGCGCAACGCCAGCTCGACGTGCTCGCCACGCAAAAGCAGAAAGTCCAGGCGGCCATGCAGCAAGCCGTCGCCGAACGCAATCTCGCTCAATTGAATGTCGCGTACACCGAACTGCGCGCACCGGTCGACGGCGTGGTCGGCAACCGGCGCGCACGCACCGGCGCATATGCCGCCACCGGCGCACAGCTGTTGTCGGTGGTGCCGGCCGACGGCTTGTGGGTCGACGCCAACTTCAAGGAGAGCCAGATCGCCCGCTTCCAGACCGGCATGACGGTGAAGATCAAGGCCGACGTATTGCCCGGTGAAACTTTCGAGGGCCACGTCGCCAGCATCGCACCGGCCACCGGGGCGCAGTTCAGCATCCTGCCCGCCGAAAACGCCACCGGCAATTTCACCAAGATCGTCCAGCGCGTGCCCGTGCGCATCCTGCTCGACGGCGAGGCCGCCCGCCTGGGGAAATTGCGTCCCGGCCTGTCGGTGACGGCGGAGGTGGATGAGCGCACGGCCAATGCAGCCCATGCAGCCGATGCAGCCAGCGCAACCAACGCCACCGGCAAGCGGAGCTGAACGTGAGCGCCGCTGCCATGGCGTCGCCTGCCGAACTGACGCAAAAGGCCAAGATCCTCGCCTTCGCCACCATGTGCGTCGGCATGTTCATCGCCCTGATCGACATCCAGATCGTCTCGGCCTCGCTGGCCGATATCGGCGGCGGCCTGTCGGCCGGCGCGGATGAGACCGCCTGGGTCCAGACCAGCTACCTGATCGCGGAAATCATCGTCATTCCGCTGTCCGGATGGCTGGCGCGCGTGATGTCGACGCGCTGGTTGTTCAGCGCGTCGGCGGTCGGCTTCACCATCGCCAGCATGCTGTGCGGCATGGCGTGGGATATCAACAGCATGATTTTCTTCCGCGCCCTGCAAGGCTTCCTCGGCGGCTCGATGATTCCCATGGTGTTCACTTCGGCGTTCTTCTATTTCTCCGGACATCAGCGCGTGATTGCAGCGGCCACCGTCGGTGCGCTATCTTCCCTGGCGCCGACGCTCGGACCAACCGTGGGCGGCTGGATCACCAGCAACTATTCCTGGCACTGGCTGTTCTTCATCAACCTGGTGCCGGGGATCTTTGTCGCGGTGGTGGTGCCGATGCTGGTGCGCATCGACAAGCCCAACCTGTCGCTGCTCAAGGGCGCCGACTATCTCGGCATGATCCTGCTGGCGGCCAGTCTCGGCTGCCTGGAATATTCGCTGGAAGAAGGTCCGCGGCTAGGCTGGCTGGGCGACGACGTCATCAGAACCACCGTATGGATTTCCATCGTCGCCGGCATCGGCTTTATCTGGCGCAGCCTGGCGTACGACAATCCGGTGGTCGATCTGCGCGCGCTCAAGGATCGCAACTTCGCGCTGGGCTGCTTCTTCTCTTTCGTCACCGGCATCGGCATCTTCGCCACGGTGTATCTGACGCCGGTGTTTCTGGCGCACGTACGCGGCTTCAGCGCGCTCGATATCGGGCTGGCGATCTTTGCCACCGGCCTGTTCCAGATCTGCGCGATTCCGTTCTACACCTATCTCGGGCGGCGCGTCGATCTGCGCTGGCTGATGATGTTCGGCATGGCCTGCTTCGCGCTGAGCATGTGGAACTTCACGCCGATCACGCACGACTGGGGCTGGCGCGAGTTGCTGCTGCCGCAAGCCTTGCGCGGGTTCGCGCAGCAGTTTGCGGTGGCGCCGGTGGTGACGCTCACCTTGGGAGCGCTCAAGCCCGAGCGCCTGAAGCAGGCCTCGGGTTTGTTCAACCTCATGCGCAATCTGGGCGGGGCGATCGGCATCGCCGTGTGCGGCACGATTCTCAACGATCGCACCAACCTGCATTTCCTGCGCCTGGCGGAACATCTCAACAGCGCCAACGAATCGATGAACAATCTGCTGCAGAACACCGGCGCCAACATGCTGGCATGGGGGCTCGACGGCGGCAGCGCACCGACCGGCGCCTTGCAGCAGCTGTGGAAGCTGACCATGCGCGAAGCGCAGACGCAGACCTTCGCCGATGCCTTCCTGGCGGTAATGGTGTGTTTCCTGGTGGCGATCGTGCTGATTCCGCTGATGCACAAAGTCGCGCCGCCGAAAGCACCGTCAGCCGACGCGCATTGATCCGGAAATCTGTAGCCGGCCGGTGACGATCGCCGGCCGGATCCGCACGGTGGTCATCCCCCGGGCGAACTAGTCGTCGCTGCTCGCACGTGCGATCAAGGTATTGAGGAAGGCGCGGGCGGCATCCGGCAAGGTGCGTCCCGACAAGGACTGAATCTCCATCTGCAGCGTGTTCATGTCGCGGTCGCGGATCGGCAATGCCACCAGCACGCCGTTGCGGACCATTTTGCGAATCGGCAGCCCCGCGGCAAAGGCCACGCCGTCGCCTGCGAGCACAAATCCCAGCAAGGCATTGATGGAATCGCTGCTCAGGGTCGGCTCCAGCAGCAGGTTCTTGCGGCTGCAGCACGCATCGATCAGGCGCCGCATGGTGATGCTCTTCTGGGGAAGCGCGAGGGGATAGCCGACCAGCTCGGAGAGCACCACCTGCTTGCGCCCGGCCAGCGGATGCCTGGGGTGCATGACCGCAAGAATCGGGGCGCTCTGCGCATATTCCACCTTGATGTCGCGGTCGGGCGCCATCGTAAACGTCAGGCCGATGTCGACCGTGCCCTCGCGAATCGCCTGCGCCACGTCGCCGGCATTGCCGACCGACAGCTGGAAGCGGATGCCGCTGTGCCTCCGGCGAAAGTGTTCGATCGCCGCTGGCAGGAAGTCCAGCGCAAAACCCTCGGTGCTGGCCAGTTTGACTTCGCCGCGCCGCAAGCCTTTCAGCGCCAGCAGCTCGTTGCCGATACGTTCGGTTTCCAGCTGGGCGCGCAGGGCGTGGGCCGCCAGCAGTTCGCCGGCAGCGTTCGGCCTCATGCCGCGCGAAACGCGTTCGAACAGCTGCGTATCCAGTTCATCCTCGAGCCGCGCAATTTGCCGGCTGATGGCGGAAGACGCAACATTCAGCGTCAGGGCCGCCTCGGTGATCGAGCCTCGCCGCACCACTTCCAGAAAGTAGCGTATCGAGGTTCCCTGCAGGACGCGGGTATTGGTCATGGTTTCATTGTAGAAGTGGTTTGCCGAATCGGCAATCGATTGTTCGAAACTTTGTTCTTGTTGCAAACCACCGGCACCCTTAGGATGGACTCATCAGCGTGAGTCAATTCCATCCGGGAAGGAACTGAGCATGAAGGCAACAACAGAAGCGGGCAAATACAAATACGTGGTGCTGGCCCTGCTGTACCTGGGCTGGTGCGTCTCGTACATCGATCGCGCCGCGATCACGTTTGCGGCCACCTACATCGCCGGCGAATTCCAGCTCAAGCCTTCCGACCTCGGCATCTTGCTGAGCAGCTTCTTCCTCGGCTATTCACTGCTGCAATTGCCGGGCGGCTGGCTGGCCGACCGCTTCGGATCGCGTCCGGTGATCGTGATTTCCATCCTGATGTGGTCGGTGTTTACCGCCTTCACCGGGCTGGCCTGGTCGATCTCCAGCCTGGTCATCATCCGCTTCGTGTTCGGTCTCGGAGAGGGCGCGTTTCCCGCTGCCAGCGTCAAGGGCGTGGCAGAGACCTTCAGCAAGGAAGAGCGGCCCAAGATGTCGTCGCTGCTGATGTCCTCCAACTATGTCGGCAGCATGTTGGCGCCACTGATCATTGCACCGATGATCATCCAGTTCGGCTGGCGCAACGTGTTCCACTACATCGGCATCGCCGGCCTGGCGTTTGCGCTGATGTACTGGTTCGTGGTGAAGCCGGTCAGGGCGGCCAGGGGCGATGCCGCCGCAGAGGCGGAAAAGAAGGCGATCAACAAGCAAGCCTTCCGCACGCTGCTGAAGATGCCGCTGATGTGGCAGATCGTGGCGGTCTGGTTCGGCCTGAGCATCGTCAACAAGGGACTGGATTCCTGGATGCCGACGTACCTGATGACGCAGCGCGGCCTGAACCTGAAATCGGTCGGGCTGCTGTTGCCGTTGCCGTATGTACTGGCGGGCATCGCCACCGGTATCGGCGGCTGGGTGATGATGCGATTCTTCGACGGGCGCGAACGCTATCTGCTGATCGGCAGTTCGATATTGACGGCCATCTTCGTGTATTGCATGTACACCTCGAACAGCGTCGCCGCCCTGATCACGTATCAGTGCATCGCCTATTTCTTCAAATCCTTCGTCTTGGCGACCTGCATCGCGCTGCCGACCAAGATGCTGCCCGCCAATCTCATCGGCACCAGTATCGGCATGGTCAACCTGGGCGGCCAGTCGGCCGGCTTCATTTCGCCGCTGGTCATCGGCTTCCTGGTCAGCGCCTTCAGCAACTACGACTATGCGTTCAGTTTCCTGATTGCCGCGGCCTGCTTCTCGGTGCTGGTCAGCCTGTTCATCCGCACCCTGAAATCATCGGCCTATGCGCAGCACGCCTGATACCTCCCGCCTCCCGCTATCTCAAGGATTTTTATGCCCGACCACAGCATCGTTGAAAAAAGCGCAGTCGCCCTGCGCGCCCTGATCGGCGCCAGGCAACTTTCCCCGGTGGAACTGCTGGACGCCTGTATCTCCCGCATCGAAGATATCAACCCGCGCGTGAACGCCGTCACCGCGACGTGCTTCGAGCGCGCCCGCGATGAAGCCAGGCGCGCGGAGCAGGCCGTGATGGCTGGCGCACCGCTGGGTCTGCTGCATGGCTTGCCGATCGGCATCAAGGATCTGGAAGAAACCGAGGGTCTGCTTACCACCTACGGCTCGGCCATCTACCGCAGCAACATTCCTGCGCGCGACAACGTGCTGGTGGCGCGGTTGCGCCGCGCAGGCGCCATCGTCGCCGGCAAGACCAACGTTCCGGAGATGGGGGCCGGCGCCAACAGCCGCAACACGGTATGGGGCGCGACCGGCAATCCCTTCAATCCGCTGCTCAATGCCGGCGGCTCCTCAGGCGGCTCGGCTGCCGCGCTGGCCTGCGATTTGCTGCCGCTGTGCAGCGGGTCCGACACCGGCGGTTCCTTGCGCATTCCGGCGGCCAAATGCGGCGTGGTCGGCTTCCGCCCATCGCCCGGCCTGGTACCGAGCGAGCGCAAATTGCTGGGTTGGACGCCGATCTCCGTCGTCGGTCCAATGGGGCGCGACGTCGCGGACACCGTGCTGCAATTGCGCGCGAGCGCCGGCATGGACAGCAGCGATCCCTTGAGTTATCCGCTGGGCGACGATCCGTTTGCGACCTTGCCGGACATCGATCTGTCGCAACTGCGCATCGGCTATACCGAAGACTTCGGCGTCTGCGATGTCGACAACGACATCCGCGCAGTCTTCCGCAAAAAAATCGCCGCCATCCGTCCTCATGTGAAAACCTGCGAGCAGATCGACGTGGATATGGGTGAGGCGCATCGCTGTTTCGACGTCATTCGCGCCGAGAGTTTCTTCACCGGTTTTGACGCCGCCTATCGTCGCGATCCTTCCTCGCTCGGACCGAACACGCGCGCCAACTATGAGTTGGGCGCCGCCATGAAGCTGGCCGACACGGCCTGGGCGCACAGCGAGCAGACGCGTATTTTCCGCCGCTTCCAGGCGCAGTTTTCCCGGTTCGATCTGATCCTGTCGCCGACCACGCCGGTCTCGCCTTTCCCTTGGAGCCAGTTGTATCTGAAGGAGATCAATGGCGTCGAACTGGAAAATTACTATCGCTGGCTGGCGCTGACCTACGTGGTCACGCTGGCGACCAATCCGTCGATCTCGCTGCCTTGCGGCACCGACCACAGGCAGATGCCGTTCGGCTTGCAAGTGACGGGCGCTTTCCGTGCCGACCGTCATCTGCTCGGGTGCGCCGCGGCGCTGGAAAATCTGTTCGACGGCAGCGACGAACTGCGCCGTCCGCGTCCCGACCTGCAGCAGCTGCGGCGCAGCGAGGTCGACCTGAAATCCATCGTTACCGATTCGCCGCAACCTGCAGGCGCGCCGGCGCCGACGGCCGTGGCCGGAGGGCCGGCCGTCTGAGCCCGGCGTCGGATTGAGGGAAAGGAACATACCCATGCCAGACCAGTTTTCATCTTCTTCCAATGCGGCGACGCAGACGGATTTCCTGATCGTCGGCGCCGGTATCGCCGGCGCATCGATCGCGTACTGGCTGGCGCCGCATGCCGGCGTCATCATGCTGGAGCGCGAATCGCAGCCCGGGTATCACAGCACCGGACGTTCAGCGGCGGCTTACATGGAAAGCTACGGCCCGCCGCAAGTGCGCGCGCTGACCTGCGCCAGCCGGGCGTTCTTCGATCATCCGCCGGCCGGCTTCGCGGAACATCCGTTGTTGACGCCGCGCGGAGCGCTCTTCATCGCCAGGACGGATCAGTTGGACCAACTGGATGCGCATGAAGCGCTGGTGCGTTCGGTCTCCGACAAGGTGCAGCGCCTGAGTCCGGATGAAGCATGCGCGCGGGTGCCGGTATTGCGTCGGGAAGCCCTAGGCGGCGCCGTGTACGAAGAAGACGCCTGCGACATTGACGTCCACGGCTTGCACCAGGGATTCCTGCGGGGCGCACGCGGTGCCGGGGCGCGCGTGGTGTGCGACGCCGAAGTGCTCGGCCTGGCGTACCTCGACGGACAGTGGCGGCTCTCGACTTCACAGGGAGAATTCCGCGCCCCGGTGGTGATCAACGCGGCCGGAGCCTGGGCCGACGTCATCGGCGGCATGGCCGGCGCCAGACCCATCGGGCTGGTGCCCAAGCGCCGCTCGGCGTTTACCTTCACCGCCGATGCCGGACAGGACAGCACCTCCTGGCCGATGTTCATGAGCGTCGACGAGTCGTTTTACATCAAGCCGGATGCAGGGTTGCTGCTGGGCTCGCCGGCCAATGCCGATCCGGTCGAGCCGCATGATGTCCAGGCGGAAGAGCTGGACATCGCCATCGCCATCGATCAGATCCAGAACGCCACGACGCTTGCCATCCGTCGGCCATCGCATGTCTGGGCCGGATTGCGTTCCTTTGTCGGGGATGGCAGCTTTGTCGGCGGTTTCGATAGCGGACTGAGTGGATTTTTCTGGGCTGCGGGGCAGGGCGGCTACGGCATCCAGACCGCGCCTGCGGCCGGAGAAACTTATGCCGCCCTGGCGCGCGGCCTGGCTGTGCCGGCGGCGATAGCCGCATTCGGCGTCAGCGCGGAGGCGTTGAGCTGCGATCGCCTTCGCGCGAAAGAAGCGGCGATGTAGTCCCGGTTTGCCGATACGGCAAACATCGCTTCGCAATATTGATATGGCGAGCAGGGGCAGACACTTCTAGAATCGGGACATGCCGGGGACGGCATACAGGACCTTACGCAGAACTACCTATGGCCGCATGTGACCACATATCGCGGCCCTGATTACGGAACACGTCATGTTGAAAAATATAAAAATTGGTCCGCGGCTTGGGGGCGGCTTTGCAGTAGTTCTGGTATTTTCGATCCTGGTGGCGGGGATCGGCATCTTGCGGCTGAAGGCCGTGACCGAGGAGACGCGCTCCATGATGGACGAGCCCTTGCGCTCGGAGCGACTGGTGTCGGAATGGAATACCCTGCTGCTCAACGCGATCCAACGCACGACTTCAGTCGTGAAAAGCAAGGATCCCGAACTGGATGCCTTCTTGTCAAAGGAGGCCGCACAGTCGAGCAAGGCCTCCGCCGAGACCCTGGCGCAAGTGGAGAAGCTGCTCTCGACGGAAGAAGAACGCCAGCTGTTCAAGAACATCAACGACTACCGCAAGAAATTCCTGACCGTCAGGGACAGCATCTACAAGCTGAAAAAGGATGGCAAGGCGGAAGAGATCGCCGCAGTCTTTGAAGCGGAGTATCTGCCGGTCGCCAAAGGCACCCAGGACGCCATGCGCAAGCTGCTCGACTTCGAGCGCGGCAGAATAGACACCATCGCCCAGCATGTGGAAACGACGGCCGAAAATAGCCAGAAACTGATCTTTGCACTCGAGGGCGTGATTCTCCTGGCCGGCATCTTCTTTGCCATCGTGCTGACCAAGAGCATCACGCGCCCGATCGACATGGCGCTGGCGATTTCCAAGCAGGTATCCTCTGGCGATCTGACTTCGGAGGCCAGGATCGTCAGCAAGGATGAGGTGGGCCAGCTCGTCATGTCCTTGCAGAGCATGAGCGAGCAACTGCATGTGATCGTCTCGAACGTCCGCAACGGCGCCGACAGCATCGCCATTGCCTCCGGCGAGATCGCTTCCGGAAATCTGGATCTCTCGTCCCGCACCGAGGAGCAAGCCGGTGCACTGGAAGAAACCGCCGCCTCGATAGAGCAGCTGACTGCGAGCGTCGGCAAGAACGCGGAGAATTCCGGCAAGGCGCACCAGCTGGTGACGTCTGCCGCAGAAGTCGTCAGCGAAGGCGGCGACGTCATGGCCCAGCTGATCGAGACGATGAATACGATCAACGAGTCTTCCCGCAAGATCGTCGACATCATCAGCGTCATCGACAGCATCGCATTCCAGACCAATATCCTGGCGCTGAACGCCGCCGTGGAAGCGGCCCGGGCCGGCGAGCAGGGCCGGGGGTTTGCGGTGGTGGCGTCCGAAGTGCGCGGACTGGCCCAGCGTTCCGCCACGGCGGCGAAGGAAATCAAGATACTCATCAATGAATCGGTGGACAAGGTCGCCTCCGGCAGCAAGCTGGTGGAACAGGCCGGCGCCACCATGAGCAAAGTGGTGGGAAGCGTGCAGAGCGCCAACACGCTGGTCAGGGAGATCAATTCGGCCAGCCAGGAACAGGCCGCCGGCATCAAGGAGGTCAATCAGGCGATCTCCCAGATGGACGGCGTGACGCAGCAAAACGCGGCGCTGGTCGAACAAGCCGCCGCAGCGGCGCATTCGCTGGAAGATCAGGCGAGAAACCTGAAGCAGCTGGTCACTGTGTTCAAACTGAAACCGGCGGCGCACTAGTCGCGGCGGCGCCGTACGAAACAGCCCGGCGGCAAGTAAAAAGAGCCTGGCCGGCACTACCCCGAGGTGGTGCCGGCCAGGCTCTTTTTACATGTACGTACTTACTGCGCTTGCAGGTAGCGCTCCACCAGACGCGTCCAGTAGGCCGCTCCGACCGTCACGTTGTCGTCGTTGAAATCATAGTGTGCGTTGTGCAGCATCGGCTGGCCGGCGCCATTGCCGACCCGTACGAAACAACCGGGACGCTGTTGCAGGAAGTAGGCAAAATCTTCGCTGCCGGCGATCGGTCCGAACGGTGCGATGATCTTGTCTGCGCCGACCAGTTCCTCCGCGATCTGCCTGGCGAATTCGGTTTCGGCTTCCGAATTGATCAGCACCGGATAACCGCGGATGTACTCGATCTCGGCGCGGGCGCCATAACTCTCCGCATGCGACAGCACCAGTGCGCGGATGCGTTGTTCGAGCAACTCGCGCACTTCCGGCTTGAAGGAGCGCACGCTCAGCTCCATGGCGGCGTGTTCCGGAATCACGTTGGCGGCATGGCCAGCATGCAGCGATCCGACCGTCACCACAGCCGTTTCCATCGGATCGACATTGCGCGAGACCACGGTCTGCAGCGCCATCACGAGGCTGCTGGCGGCGACCAGCGGATCGACCGACAGATGCGGGCGCGCCGCGTGGCTGCCCTTGCCGATGATCTTGATCTTGACCGTGTCGCAGGCTGCCATGAAGGCGCCTGCGCGGAACATGAAGGTGCCGGTGGCGACGCCGGGGTGGTTGTGCATGCCGAAGATGGCGTCGCAGGGGAAGCGTTCGAACAAGCCGTCCCTGAGCATCTGTTCGGCGCCGCTGTTGAAGCCGGCTTCTTCGGCAGGCTGGAAGATCAGGTTGACGGTGCCGTCGAAACGACGCGTGCGCGCCAGTTGTAATGCCGCCCCCAGCAACATCGCGGTGTGGCCGTCGTGGCCGCAGGCGTGCATTTTCCCCTGATGTTCGCTGGCGTAGCTCAGTCCGGTCATCTCGTGGATGGGCAGGGCATCCATGTCGGCGCGCACGCCGATGCTGCGCGTGCTGCTGCCGGCGCGCAGCGTGGCCACCAGGCCGTTGCCGCCGATGTTGCGCGTGACCGCATAGCCCCAGTCTTCCAGCCGTTCCGCCACCAGCCGCGCGGTGTCGACTTCTTCATACGACAATTCGGGATGCTGGTGGATGTGGCGGCGAATGCCGACCAGTTCGTGCTTGACGTCATCCAGATCGGCGATCTGGCAAAACTTTGTGCTCATGGATTTGCTCCGGATGAAGAATTGTTGTCAGAACGTGTTTACGATCTGTAGCGAGCGGCCCTCAGTTGTCGCTAAACGGCACGGAAACACCGGAATGTACCTAAGTACATGAGGATGTTGAGTACCGTTTAGCGGCAAATCAGGGTCGCGCAGTAAGATCGCAAACACGTTCTCAGGCTGCCAGTCTGCGCGCCAGCACCTGCTTGCCTTGTTCGGCCAGGTCCCAGAACAGGCCCGCCATGACTTGCAGCGATTCGCGCGAGACGCTGGCAAGTATATGCTCGTTGGGCGCGTGCTGTGAGCAGGCCGGGTAGGAATGCGGCACCCACAGCGTGGGCAAGCCGAGCACGTCGGAGAATACGTCGTTGGGCAGCGATCCGCCGAGGTTGGGCAGCAGCGTCGGCTGCTTGCCGCTGGTTTCCTGCATCGACGCCAGACCCCAGCGCACCCACTCGTCATCAGGATTGAGGCGGGTGGCGGAAAACTGGATGCCCGACAGCGTCACTTCGACATCGGTATAGCCATGGGCATCGAGATACGAACGGATGTTGGCGATGAAATTGCGGTCGTCGCTGCCGACCACGAAACGGATCTGGCAATGTGCGTGGGCGTGACCGGGAATCGCATTGACCGGCGCTTCCGGATTGCCGGTCTTGAAGGCCAGCACTTCCAGTGTGTTCCAGCCGAACACGCGCTCGGCCGGCGTCATGCCGGGTTCGCCCCAGTCGGCATCGACTTCTGGATCATTGGGGCCGCCGCCGACTTCGACATCGCGCAGCGCGTGGCGCACGCTGTCGGGCAAGCCATCCGGCAACAGGCTGGGCACGCGGATGCGGCCCTTGCCGTCGACCAGGCAGGCAATCGCATTGGCCAGGCGCACGCCGGGGTTGCGCAGCAGGCCACCCCAGTTGCCGGAGTGGTGGCCGCCGTCGCGCGCGTTGACGCGCAGGTCGAAATTGCAGCCGCCGCGCGAGCCCAGGAACATGGTCGGCGTCGGCGCATTGACGCGCGGACCGTCGGAGGCGATGAAGAGATCCGACCTCAGTTTCTCGGCGTACTGTGCGGCGACTTCCTTGAGCCCCGGCGAACCGGCCTCTTCTCCCATTTCGAGGATGACCTTGACGTTGTAGCCGAGCTTGCCGCCGCGCAGTTTCAAGACCTCCGCCAGGGCGGCGAAATTGATGGTGTGCTGGGCCTTGTTGTCGGCGATGCCGCGACCGTACCAGCGGTCGCCTTCGACCACGATTTCCCAGGGCTTGAGTCCGGCGCGCCATTGATGGTCGTAGCCGCGCACGACATCGCCGTGGCCGTAGGTCAGCAGGGTAAAGGCAGCGCCTTCCTCGATGCGCTCGGCAAGCAGGAACGGCGTGCCGTCCGGCAGCGGATTGTCGATGATCTCGCAGTGGAAACCGAGGTCTTCCAGTTCGGGCTGGATTTCCAGTCGCAGGTAGTCGTACAGGATAGGCCTGCTTGCGGCTTCCTGGCTTTCGGTACGGATGGCGACGCGTTTTTGCAGTGCCTGCATGAAACGGCCATCGTCAAAATAGGCGCTCGCCTGCGCGATGGCTTGTGCTCTGCTCATGTTGCTTCTCCTGTGTAGTCGTCAATCATTTTTAATGTGGCCGGGCGCGGCCGGCTGCTCTCATTCGCTCGCCGCCAGCTCCGGAATGCCCAGGCCCGGCTCGGGCGTCAGCGCCGACGCCAGCAGCATGCGCGTGTAGGGATGTCCGGGAGCGGAGAAAATCTTTTCACGGGTTTCCAGTTCGACGATGCTGCCCTTGTGCATGACGGCGACGCGGTCGACCAGGTGTTCGACTACGCCCAGGTCATGGCTGATGAAGAGATAGGTCAGGCCGAACTCGGCCTTGAGGTCCAGCAGCAGATTGAGGATCTGCGCCTGCACCGAGACGTCCAGCGCCGACGTCGGTTCATCGCAGATCAGGATGTCCGGCTGCAGAATCAGGGCGCGCGCAATCGCAACGCGCTGGCGCTGGCCGCCGGACAGCTGGTTCGGATACTGGCCGTAAGTGCGCTCCGGCATGCCGACCAGGTCGAGGATCTTGCGCACCGCTTTTTGCCGGTCGGCGGAAGAGCCGACGCGATGCAGCCTGAGCGGCAGGCCGACAATCTCCGACACGGTCTTGCGCGGATTGAGCGAAGAATAGGGGTCCTGGAAGATCGGCTGGATGTGGCGTGCGTTGTCCTTGCGCAGCGTCGGATCGACTTCCTGGCCGTTGATCAGCACATTGCCGCTGCTCGGTTCGAGCAGACCCAGCAGCATCTTGGCCAGCGTGCTCTTGCCGCAACCCGACTCGCCGACCAGGCCTAGCGTCTCGCCGCGATACAAGCGCAGCGACACGTCGTTGACCGCCCTGATCTCGCCGGGCGCCTTGAACATGCCGCGCTTGAGCGCGTACACCTTGCCCAGTGAACATAGCTCGAGCGCAATGTCGCGGTCCGGCTGCGTGTCCGGTGGAGGCGCGGTCGGCGCTACGCCGGTATCGATGGTATTCATGCAGCCACCTCGTTCAATGGCATCGCTTGCGCAGCCGCGATCTTGTGGCAGCGCGCGTAGTGAGTCTTGCCGTCGGCCGCAGTGTTGAGCATCGGCGGCTCCTGTTCGCAAACAGCGTCGGCCAGCGTGCAGCGATTGCGGAAAGCGCAACCGCGGACCTCGCCGGTCAGGCTCGGCACCACGCCGGGAATCGCTTGCAGCCGGCTGCCCGGCGGCGTCTTGCCGCGCACCGGAATGCAGTTCAGCAAACCGCGCGTATAGGGATGCAGGGGCGCCGCGAACAGCTGCGCGACGTCGGTTGTCTCCACCACCTGGCCGGCGTACATCACGGCGACGCGATCGGCGATGCGCGAGACCACGCCGAGATCATGGGTGATGAACACCACGGCAGTGCCGAACTCGCGCTGCAGATCGCGGATCATGCGCAGGATCTGCGCCTGGATGGTGACGTCGAGCGCGGTTGTGGGCTCGTCGGCGATGATCAGGTCGGGACTGCACATCAGCGACATGGCGATCATCACGCGCTGGCGCAGCCCGCCCGATAGTTGATGCGGATATTGGCGCAGGCGGTCCTCGGCGTTGCCGATGCCGGTCCTGTGCAGTAAATAGATGGCGCGCTCGCGCGCTTCGGCGCGGGTGACGCCGGGGTGTTCCAGCATCGCCTCGCACAGCTGGTTGCCGAGCGTATAGGCCGGGTTGAGCGACGTCATCGGCTCCTGGAAGATCATCGCCATGCGCTGGCCGCGCAGCTGGTTGAGCTGTTTTTCCGTCAATCCCTGTAGCTCGACGCCGTCGAATGCGAGGCGGTCGGCCGTACAAATGGCCTTGCGCGGCAACAGTCCCATCAGCGCCAGGGAAGTCATCGACTTGCCGCAGCCGGATTCGCCGACCAGGCACAGCATTTCGCCGCGCCTGACATGGAAGTCGATGCCGCGCACGGCGTGCAGCAGACCGTTCTCGGTAGGCAGGTCGACACGCAGGTTCTTTACATCGAGCAAGACATCGGACAGGACGCTCATGGCTTGCCCCTTTCAGTTGCGGCCGTCGGGCGCATTGACATCGCGCAAACCGTCGCCGACCAGGTTGATGGCCAGCACCAGCAGCGCCAGCGCCAGACCGGGGATGACGATCACCCAGGGCTTGAAGAACATGTAGGACTTGCCTTCGGCAACCATCAGCCCCCATGACGGGGTCGGCGGTTGCACGCCGAGGCCGAGGAAGGACAAGGTCGCTTCCAGCAGAATCGCATGCGCCATTTCCAGCGTGATCACGACGATCAGTGCGCTCATGATGTTGGGCAGGATTTCGCGCACCAGGATGTACGGCGTCGACGCGCCGATGGCCTTGGCCGCCGCGATGAATTCGGCATCGCGCAGTTGCTGCGTGGCCGACCGCGTGACCACGGCGAAGCGGTCCCAGAGCAGCAGGCCTAGCAGGATGATCACCACCTTGAGCGAGCCGCCCACCAGCGATGCCATCGCCAGCGCCACCAGCACCACCGGCATCGACAGCCGTGTGGTGATGATGTAGCTGATCAGCGCATCGACCCGGCCGCCGAAGTAGCCGGCCAGCACGCCCAGCGTGGTGCCGATCAGGCCCGAGATCAGCGCCGCCGCGGCGCCGATGATCAGCGACACGCGCGCGCCGTGGATCAGGCGGCTCAGGTAATCGCGGCCGAGCTTGTCGGTGCCGAGGATGTGCTCCCAGCTGCCCTGCGCATTCCACACCGGCGGGATCAGGCGTTGCGCGACGTTCTGATCGTAAGGGTCGTGCGGCGCCAGCAGCGGTGCAAACAATGCCGCCAGCACGATGACGGCGAGGATGGCTGCACCCAGCACCAGGCCGCGATGGCCGAGCATGCGATTGAGCTTGCGGCGCCACAGCGGCGCCGGTTTTAGCGCGCCCTGCAACAGGCCGCCGGCAGGGAGGGTGGAAGTCGAGATGGTCGTCATGGCGATTCCTCAGCGGGTGCGGATGCGCGGGTCGAGCAGCGCGTTGATGACGTCGGCCAGGAAGGTCAGGCCGATGTAGAACATGGCGATGATCAGCACCACTGCCTGCACCACCGGATAGTCGTTGCGTGAAATGGCGTCCCAGGCCAGCTGGCCGAGTCCCTGCATCGAGTAGACCGATTCGATCACCACCGAGCCGCCCAGCATGAAACCGAGTTCGACGGCGGCCAGCGCCACCACCGGGATGACGGCATTGCGCAGTGCGTGCTTGAAGATCACCTTGCCTTTGCTGAGGCCTTTGGCGCGTGCGGTGCGGATGTAGTCGGAACCGAGCACCTCGAGCATGCCGGCGCGCGTGAGCCGCATCATCGCGGGCATCGCGTAGTAGCCGAGAGCGATGGCCGGCAGCACGAAGTGTTCCCAGTTCTCGTTGCCGGACACGGGAAACCAGTGCAGCGTGACGGAAAAAATCAGGATCAGGCTCAGGCCGAACCAGAAGCTGGGCATGGCCTGTCCCACCACGGCAATCACCAGCGCCGCGCGGTCCAGCCAGGTGTCCCGATAAATCGCCGCCAGCACGCCGAGCGGAATGGCCACCGTGACGGCCAGCAGCAAGGCGATGCCGCCCAGCTTCATGGTGATCGGCAGGCGTTCGGCCACCATTTCCATGACCGGTCCCTGGAAGTAGAAGGACTTGCCGAAATCGAGATGCATGGCGTTGCCCAGCCAGTCGACATACTGGGACATCATCGGCCGGTCGAGGCCGAACTGGACGCGTATTGCTTCCACCTGCGAGGCGCTGGCTTCAGGTCCCGCAATCGCCGTAGCCAGGTCGCCCGACATGTGCAGCAGTGAAAAACTGACGATCGATACCGTCACGGCGACGCACAAGGCAATCGCAAGGCGGCGCAAGAGATAGATCAACATGGCGGCAAGCCCTCTTCACGTTGGCTGGGCGGACGGCGGTTGCCGTCCGCCATGGCGGAACTACTTCCAGCTGGCTTCGTAGAAGCGCGGCAACTCATCCGGATAGCCCTGGAACTTCAGCTGCGAGTTGTAGGCGTAAAAGGTGGAGTAGGAAAATAGCGGCGCCATGAATGCCTGTTTTGAGATCGACTCCAGCGCCTTCGAGTAATTGACCTTGCGCACCGCCGGATCGGTCGAGCTGTCGGCGGTTTCCAGCCATTGGCGCACTTGAGGATCCTTGGTGATGTCGTCGCTGCCGCCCTTGAAGAACACGCCCGCGAATGCCGAGGTGTCGTTCATCGAGAACGATCCCCAGGCCTGGAAGGTCAACGGCGTCTTGCCGTTGCGGTACTCCACCTGCAGCGCCGCGTATTTCATGTAGTGCAGGCGGGCGCGGATGCCGACCTTGTGCAGGTCTCCGATGATGGCCTCGGCGAATTCGCGCTCGCGATAGGCATAGATATCGGTATCGAAGCCGTTCGGAAAGCCGGCGGCGGCGAGCAGTTCTTTCGCCTTGGCCGGGTTGTACTCATAGTTGATCGCGACCTTGGCGTCACACCCGAACTGGGTGCGGAAGCACGCGGTGTAGATCGGCTTGCTGCCGCCGCGCACCAGGTTGTCGGCAATGCCTTTGCGATTGATTGCGTAGTTGATGGCCTGGCGCACGCGCAAGTCCCTCATCGGCGAGTTGGGCGACGACGAGCCGGGCGCGTCGATGGTCAGGAAACCCACCCGCATGGTCTCGCCGCTTTGCACGGTGACCTTGGGCATGCTCTTGAACGACTCGGCCTGGTCGGCCGGCACGCGCCAGATCCAGTCGACGGCGCCGGTCATCAGCTGGGCGGAGCGGGTTTCCGGATCCGGAATGACGACGAACTTGATGTTGCCGATCTTGGGCTGGCCTTGCGGACTGTCCTTGAAGTAGTTGTCATTCTTCACCAGGGTGACGCCTTGCCCGGGCGTCACGCTGGTGGTCTTGTACGGACCGGTGCCGATCGGCGCCTTGGAGAAGCCTTCGAGGCCGACCTTCTTGAAGTACGCGCCCGGATAGATCGGCAACGGACCGGACAGGTATTCGAGCGCGGCCGGGAAAGCCTGTTTCAGGTTGATGCGGACTTTGTAGTCGCCCAGCTTTTCGGCGCTCTTGATCCAGTCGGTGTTCTGGCGCGTGACGGCCTTGGACTCATTGGAGACGACGTAGTTGAAAGTGAACACGACATCGTCGGCGCTGAACTTGTCGCCGTTCTGGAACTGCACGCCCTGGCGCAGATCCAGCACCAGCGCGGTCGGCGATTCCCATTTCCAGGCGGTCGCCAGCTGCGGTTTGTAGTCGCCGCTCTTGGGATCGCGGTAGATCAGCGTGTCCCAGATCAGGTGCGCGAGGATGACGCCTTCGCGCAGGTTGTTGTGATACTGGCTGATGTTCTCGACTTCGCTGTCGGATGCGTAGACCAGCGTGTCGTTGGCCTTGTTGGCCAGCGCCGGCGCCGACATCGCCATGCCCGCCGCAGTCGCCGCCAGCAGCAATGCGCCGCGCGTCCGGCTCGCCAGCGACTTCTGCATCATGTTCTTCTTCACGTTCATTGCAGCCCTTCCATTTGAAGTGTTGGGGAAAACAACGCCGCCACACGATGGCGTGGCACAACGACGTGCAATGGATACTAGGTCGATTGCGGGGGTGCCACAATTAGAGAATTACGAAGCCAGCGTTGCTGTAATGAGAATGCAGGATTGTCGATTGCCATGAAAAACGGCTAATCTGTCGTCATTCGCTGCAAAAAAGGAAAGTCATGAAATCGCAATATCTGCAGGACACGGCGCTGCGCTACTTTCTGGAAGTGGTGCGCTGCGGCTCCATCGCCGCAGCCTCACAACGCCTGAACGTCGCAAGTTCGGCCATCAGTCGCCAGATCAGCAACCTGGAATCCTTGCTCGACACCGTCCTGTTCGAGCGCCGGCCGCGCGGCATGGTGCTCAGCGCCGGCGGCGAGATGCTGGCCGCGCACGCACAAAAGGTCACGCTGGAGGCCGACCGGATGGTGGCCGATTTGCTGGCGTTGAAGGGATTGCGCCGCGGTCGCATCCGCGTGGCGGCGTCGGAAGGTTTCGGCATCGACTTCCTGCCGCGGGTGATCCGCGGTTTCCAGCAGAAATATCCGGCCATCCAGTTTCAGGTCTACGTCGGACCGCCGGGGCTGGTCTCGCGCCAGGTGCGTGAAGGCGACTCCGACATCGGCGTGACCTTCAACCGGCTGCCGGAACCCGACATCAAGATCGCGCATCAGCAGCCCGCGCCCGTGCTGCTGCTGATGCGCAAGGGCCATCCGCTGAGCCGCTTCAAGAGCGTCACGCTGTCGCAACTGCGTCCTTATCCGCTGGCGCTACCCGAGCAGGACACTACGCTGCGGCAATTGTTCGACCTGGCCTGCAGCCGCCAGCAATTGGTGTTCGAGCCGGTGTTGACCAGCAACTACATCCAGACGCTGCACAACTATCTGCTGGAAGGCGATGCGCTCTCGCTGACCGGGGAAGTGACGGTGCGCTATCGCCAGGATGTTCTGACCATGGTGCCGATCAGCGACCGCGCGCTTGACGGCCGCTACGTCGAGGTGCAGACGCTGTCGGGCCGCACCTTGCCGCGCATTGTGGAGATCTTCCTCGACTACCTGCTGGCGGAGCTGAACAAGGATTAGGCGCCTTTCACCTTTCACCTCTTATCGCTCACCTCTCACCTTTCATGTCTCACAGATGCAGCTGCGTGGTCGACAGCACTTCCTTGATCACCATGAAGGTGCGCACCTGGCGCACGCCCGGCAGGTAGAGCAACTGTTCCGCATGCAGGCGGTTGAAGCTGTCGTTGTCCTTGGTGCGCACCAGCATGAAGTAGTCGAACTCGCCGGTGACGACGTGGCACTCGAGGCAACCCGACACCCTTTGCACGGCCTTTTCGAACGCCGTGAACGACTCCGGCGTGGAGCGATCGAGCACCACGCCGATCATCACCAGCGTGCCCGCATCGAGCGCGCGCGGATTGAGCAGCGCCACAATTCCCTTGATCAGGCCAAGTTCCTTGAGCCGCTCGACGCGCCGCAGGCAAGCCGGCGCGCTGAGGTTGACCCTGGCCGCCAGCGCCACGTTCGAAATCGATGCATCGCGCTGGAGCAGTTTGAGGATGGCGCGGTCGGTACGATCGAGCGAGTCGTTGAAGGATTCGTCGGCAGCGCTCTTGCTACGCAATTTTGTTGCTTTCATATTTTATTTCTCAAAATAAAAATAATAAGAAAATGCATTGCTTAATGATACTCGCCAAATAATAACCAAAGTTTGCAACCCTGGTTTGCGTGTTAATTCCTAAAATGAATGCCAGCGTCACCTCGATTTCCAGTATCAAGAGGCCCCACATGCCGTCTTTGTTCGCGAGTTTCGATGCCTGGATCCCCGTCCCCACTTTAGGAGCTGCACACATGAATCTGAAGAAATTCGCCCGCTATCCACTGACCTTCGGCCCGACGCCGATCCAGCCGCTCAAACGCCTGAGCGCCCACCTGGGCGGCAAGGTCGAGCTGTATGCCAAACGTGAGGATTGCAACAGCGGTCTTGCCTTCGGCGGCAACAAGACGCGCAAGCTGGAATACCTGATTCCGGAAGCGCTGGAAGGCGGCTACGACACCTTGGTGTCGATCGGCGGCATCCAGTCGAACCAGACGCGCCAGGTGGCTGCGGTGGCGGCGCATCTGGGGTTGAAATGCGTACTGGTGCAAGAGAACTGGGTGAATTATTCGGACGCCGTCTACGACCGCGTCGGCAATATTGAAATGTCGCGCATCATGGGCGCCGACGTGCGTCTCGACGCCGCCGGTTTCGACATCGGCATTCGCAAGAGCTGGGAAGACGCGATGGAAAGCGTGCGCCAGAGCGGCGGCAAACCGTATCCGATTCCGGCCGGTTGCTCGGAACATCCGAAGGGCGGCCTCGGCTTCGTCGCGTTTGCTGAAGAAGTGCGCCAGCAGGAAGAAGAGCTCGGCTTCAAGTTCGACTACATCGTGACCTGCGCCGTCACCGGCAGCACGCAAGCCGGCATGGTGGTGGGCTTTGCCGCCGACGGCCGCGCCGACCGCGTGATCGGCATCGACGCATCGGCCAAGCCGCAGCAGACCTTCGATCAGATCCTGCGCATTGCAAAGAACACCGCCGGGCTGGTGGAACTGAACTACGACATCACCGAGAAAGACGTGGTGCTCGACACGCGTTTCGGCGGCCCGGAATACGGTTTGCCGAACGACGGTACGCTCGAGGCGATCCGCCTGTGCGCGCGCACCGAAGGCATCCTGACCGATCCGGTGTATGAAGGGAAATCGATGCACGGCATGATCGAGAAAGTACGCCTGGGCGAATTCCCGGCCGGCTCCAAGGTGCTGTACGCCCATCTGGGCGGCGTGCCGGCATTGAATGCCTACAGCTTCATCTTCCGCAACGGCTAAGAACGTATTTGCGATCTTACTGCGCGACCCTGATTTGCCGCCGTTTAGCGACAACCGAGGGCCGCCCGCTACCGATCGTAAACACGTTCTAAGCGCTGCGCCTGCTTTTGCGCAGCAATGCATGAGGTCCGCCGGCGCCGTCAACACTTCGGTCGCCGCCGGACCTTGTCCGCTTCAACAGGTATCGCCGCGCATGGATCCATGCGCATGGGAGAGCCGTCATGAGCCCGGTAGCCAGTCCCGCCATCGTCCTGCTGCAGCAACTTGAAACCTTGCTCAGGGATCCCGTCATGGGGCCGCGCGTCGCGCAACGTGTTGCGGCGGCCATGGAGGCCGTCGTGCAGGAGAAAAACGCGGGCGAGGCAGTCAGGCCCGATCTCGAGGCCTATGCCCGGTTGTGGATCCCGGCATGGGACGAGGCTGGCAGGGAGCAGGCATGGATTTCATTGGCGTCGATATGAAAGAGGAGTCGGCGGCCGGCGCCACCTGTCCTAATCAGCCGCCATGCGTTCGCGCGCCAGCTGTGCGGAGCTCTGGCGCACTGCCCAGCGCACCGGCCTGGCCGCCACGCCGACCGCGCGTTGCAGCAGCACCTGCTGTAGCGGCCGCAGCGGCGTCAACCCCAGCTGCTGCTTGGCCCAGCTGGGCAGCAAGTCCACGCCGGCGCGCGTCATCAGGCGCGTAAACGGCAGCGCAAGCGCATTCGGCGCCGGCGCATTCAACACCAGCTCCACCGTCTTGAGCGTACGCTCTTCGCAGCGCAATTGCGGGCGCATGCCGTCGATATAACTCTCCAGGTCCTTCAGATTGCGCGGCACGCCGACGGCGCCGAGCTTCTCGGCGACCAGTGCGATTTCATCGAGGTAACGATCCTGCATCGCCAGGCTGAAGTCCGGATTGCGATAGCGCACGTAGGCGCGCAGGAAGCACCATACTTCCGCCGCATGCACCCAGGTCAGCAGCGCCGGATCGTCGGCGGCATAGCTGCGGCCGTCGGCGGCGACGCCGCGTACACTGGCGTGGATGCGTCGAACGCGTTCGATCAGGCGTTCGGCGTCGGCGCTGTTGCCGAAGGTCGTCCCCGCGATGAACTGCGCAGTGCCGCGCAAGCGGCCGAGCATGTCCTGCTGAAATGTGGAATGATCCCACACGCCCGCCAGCGGCAGCGGGTGCAGCATCTGCAATAGCAGAGCGCTGACGCCGCCGATCAGCATGGAAGTGAAGTCGCTGTGCACCTGCCAGCAGGCCGAATCCGGCCCGAACAACCCGGGGTCGCCCTTGGGCAGGCGGAAGTCGGGGCTGCCGGGCGGGCGGCTGATACTGATGACGCTGGCTTCGATGCGGCTGCGCAGGGCTTCCATGGAGGTTCTCGTGGGGCGGAGGGCAAATGGTAAGGCTTTTGCCGGCCAGATGCAGGGCGATGGCAGGTGGATAGTCAATGCCTTGCGGCAACATGACAGCAAAATGACGGCAAAATGACAAAAGCGTGGCATATAGGCAGAAAGCGCCAGACAAGCCCCGGGCAGCAGCCGGACGCGAAGTTATTCTGAGTATAATTAAAGTCTTACTTCAGGGAACCAAAGTACATGTCAATGGTCGAGTTGGCGCTGCGTCGCCCCTACACCTTTATTGTGATGGCGATGCTGATCGTGCTGTCCACGCCGCTCGTCCTCATGAAAATGGCGACCGACATCTTCCCGGAAATCAATATCCCGGTCATCAGCATCATCTGGAACTACAACGGCTTGTCCGCGCAGGAAATGGGCCAGCGCATCGCCGCGCAGAATGAGCGCGGGCTGACCACCGTAGTCAGCGACATCGAGCACATCGAATCGCAATCGCTGGCCGGCGTCGCCGTGATCAAGGTGTTCTTCCAGCCGACCGCCAACATCCAGAACGCCATTGCGCAGACGGTCGCCTCGGTACAGTCGCAACTGCGCCAGCTGCCGCCCGGCATCACGCCGCCGCTGGTGATCAAGTATTCCGCATCCAGCATCCCGGTCATGCAACTGGCGCTGTCGAGCCCGACGCTGCCGGAGCAATCGCTGTTCGATGCCGCCATCAACACGCTGCGGCCGCAACTGATCACCATTCCCGGCGTGGCCGTGCCGTTCCCTTACGGCGGCAAGACCCGCCTGATCTCGGTCGACCTCGACACCCAGGCATTGCAGGCGCGCGGCCTGTCGCCGGTCGATGTGGTCAACGCCGTCAATACGCAAAACCTGATCCTGCCGTCCGGCACCGCCAAGTTCGGCGCCACCGAATACACGGTCAAGATGAACGGCTCGCCGGAAGCCGTGGCCGGCCTCAATGACTTGCCGGTGCGCACCAGCAACGGCGCCACCACCTACCTGAAGGATGTCGCCTACGTGCGTGACGGCTTTTCGCCGCAGACCAACGTGGTGCGCCAGGACGGCGTGCGCGGGGTGCTGCTGTCGGTACTCAAGAACGGCGGCGCCTCCACGCTGGACATCGTCAACAACCTGCGCGCGCTGTTGCCGCAAGCGCAGCAGACCATGCCGTCCGACGTCAAGATCACGCCGCTGTTCGACCAGTCGCTGTTCGTCAAGGCGGCGGTCAAGGGCGTCGTCGCCGAAGCGCTCATCGCCGCCGGCCTGACTGCGGCGATGGTGTTGCTGTTCCTCGGCAACTGGCGCAGCACGCTGATCATCGCGCTGACGATTCCGTTGTCCATCCTGGCCTCGATCCTGATCCTCTATATGCTCGGGGAGACGCTCAACCTGATGACGCTGGGGGGGCTTGCGCTCTCGGTCGGCATCCTGGTCGACCAGGCCATCGTGACGATTGAAAACATCGAGCGGCACATACACATGGGCAAGCCGCTGCACGACGCCATCATTGTCGGCGCCGGCGAAATCGGCGTGCCGGCCTTTGTCTCGACAGTATGTATTTGCATCGTGTTCGTGCCGATGTTCTTCCTGTCGGGCGTGGCGCGTTTCCTGTTCGTGCCGCTGGCCGAAGCGGTGGTGTTCGCGATGGCGGCGTCGTATATCCTTTCGCGCACGCTGGTGCCGACGCTGGTGATGCTGCTGATGGGCGGCGTCCACGGGGCGCAAGGTGACACCGGCGGCGGCAAACCGAGCCTGCTGCAACGACTGTACCGCGGCTTCGACAGCCGTTTCGAACACGTGCGCCGCGCCTATACGCTGGTGCTGTCGTCGCTGCTGTCGCACCGGCGCCGCTTCGCGCTGGCTTTCCTCGGTTTCTGCGTATTGTCCTGCCTGCTGTATCCCTTCCTCGGCCGCGACTTCTTCCCCAACGTCGACGGCGGCCAGATTCGCCTGCACATGCGCATGCCGACCGGCACCCGCATCGAGGAAACCGCGCGCGCCGCCGATCAGGTGGAGGCGGCCATCCGCGAAATGATCCCGGCCGATGAACTGGAAACCATCCTCGACAACATCGGCGTGCCGAACAGCGGCATCAATCTCTCTTACAGCAATGCCGGCACCATCGGCACGCTCGACGGCGAAATCCTGATGTCGCTGCACGAAGGGCATCGGCCGACGGAGAAACTGGTCAGCATGCTGCGCGCGGAATTGCCCAAACGCTTCCCCGGCATCGAGTTCTTTTTCCAGCCGGCCGACATCGTCACGCAGATTTTGAACTTCGGTTTGCCCGCCGCGATCGACGTGCAATTCACCGGTCCCAACCTGCAGCAGAACGCCGAGCTGGCCGCCCAGCTGACCAAGCAGATCCGCCAGATCCCCGGTGCGGTCGACGCCCACGTGCATCAGCGCCTCGACGGCCCGGCGCTGGACATGCAGATGGATCGCACACGCCTGCAGCAGTTCGGCCTGTCCGCCGCCAACGTCGGCCAGAACGTACTCATCGCATTGTCCGGCAGCTCGCAGACGACGCCGGCCTTCTGGCTCAATCCGCAGAACGGCGTGGTCTATAACATCGCCGTGCAGTCGCCGCAGTACCGTGTCGATTCGCTCGACGCGCTGCTCAACATCCCGGTCGGTGCGGGCGGCGGCGCCGGCGCCGGCGCCGCTGTGACGGGCGCGCCCGTCAATACGCAACTGCTGGGCAATCTGGTGGAAGTGAAGCCGGCCCGCCAGCAAGCGATTTCTTCGCGCTACAACATCCTGCCGGCCATCGACATCTATGTCAGCGTGCAAGGCACCGACCTGGCCAGCGTCGCCGGCAAGGTCGAGAAGCTGGTCGCGGAAATGCGTCCCAAGCTGCCGCGCGGCAGCCAGATCGTCATACGCGGCCAGGTGCAGACCATGCAGTCCTCGTTCATCGGCCTGGGCGTCGGCCTGGCGATGGCGATCGTGCTGGTCTACCTGCTGGTGGTGGTGAACTTCCAGTCGTGGATAGACGCGGCGATCATCATTGCTGCGCTGCCTGCCGCGCTGGCGGGCATCGCCTGGATGCTGTTCATCACCGGCACCACCTTGTCGGTGCCGGCGCTGACCGGGGCCATCATGACCATGGGGGTGGCGACCGCCAACAGTATCCTGATCGTCTCGTTTGCACGCCAGCGCCGCGAAGAGGGCGCCACGCCGCTGGCCGCCGCGCTCGAATCCGGCGCCACGCGCATCCGGCCGGTGCTGATGACGGCGCTGGCGATGATCATCGGCATGATCCCGATGGCGCTCGGCCTGGGCGAGGGCGCGGAACAGAATGCGCCGCTCGGACGCGCCGTGATCGGCGGCCTGATCTTCGCCACCGTCTCGACCTTATTTTTCGTCCCCGTCGTTTTCGCGGGCGTTCACCAACGGCTGGCGCGCCGCCAAGAAGCGCGCCGGCAACACGGGCACGGACCGGCCGACCAGCCGCCTCAGCCTCAGCAGCCGTAACAGGAGATTTGAAGCAATGTCGCAAGAACGTCATTCCCAACTCGGCATCCACCCCCTCGATCCGGGCGAGGCTGGAGAGCTGCTGAAGCGCCGGCAAATCGTGCGCCGCACCCGTCTCATCGTCATCATCGTGCTGGTGCTGCTGGCCGCCGGCGCTGCGCGCACGGTAATCAGCCGCGTGTTCAACGCACGAGAACTGGAAGCCGGCACCGCCGAGCGCGCCAGGCAATACGTCAAGACCGCCATCGCCAAGAGCAGCGACGCCAGCCAGACGCTGTCGTTGCCCGGCACCTTGCAAGGTTATGTGCAGTCGCCGATCTCGGCACGCGCCGGCGGCTACCTGAAACGCTGGTACAAGGACATCGGCGCCCGCGTCGAAAAGGGCGAGCTGCTGGCCGAGCTCGACACGCCGGAAATCGACCAGCAGCTGTCGCAGGCCGTGGCCGCGCGCCAGCAGGCCGCGTCCAGTCTCGAGCTGGCCAAGAGCACCGTCGATCGCTGGGAGGCGCTGCGCAAGAAGGACGCTGTCTCGCAGCAGGAACTCGATGAGCGCCGGAGCGGCTATTCGCAGGCGCGTTCCAACCTTGCCGCCGCCGACGCCAACGTCGAACGCCTGCGCCAGGTGGAAGGCTTCAAGCGTATCGTCGCACCGTTCGCCGGCGTGATCACGCGCCGCAATGTCGACGTCGGCGACCTGGTCGATCCGGGCGCCGGCGGCGGCACGGCGCGCGCGCTGTTCCTGCTGTCGCAGACCGATCCGCTGCGCGTGTACATCAACGTCCCGCAGTCGTATTCCAACCTGGTCAAGCAGGGCCAGAAAGTGGTCGTCACGCAAACCGAATTGCGCGGCCAGAAATTCGACGGCAAGGTGGCACGCACCGCCGCTTCGATCGACACCGCCACACGTACTATGCAGGTCGAGGTGTCGCTGCCCAATCCCGACGGCGCGCTGATGCCGGGCGCCTTTGTGCAGGTTGCCCTGCCGCTCAAGCCGAGCGGTGCGCTGGTGGTATCCACCGATGTCTTGCTGTTCCGTCGTGAAGGCACGATGGTGGCGGCAGTCGACGCCGGCAACAAGATCCGTCTCAAGCGCGTGCAGATCGGCCGCAACTTCGGCCAGACCGTGGAAGTGCTCGACGGCATCACCGGCGATGAGCGCCTGATCCTCAATCCGTCGGACTCGGTGGCAGAAGGCGATGAAGTCGCGGTCGCGGCCGACACCGCTGCACCGAAGAACAAGGACGGCAAACCTGCGCCAGAAAAGGCCAAGTCGTGATGCAGCGACCATTAGTCATGGCGGTTTCTGTTGCGGCAGTCGTCATTGCACTGGCCGGTTGCGCCGCCGGTCCCGACTATCGCAAGCCCGACGTCGAGATGCCGGTGACCTGGCAGCTCGATACTCCGTGGCGGCAAGGCACACCCAGCGATGATCAAGCCAAGGGGCCGTGGTGGGAGCGCTTCGGCGACGCCAGACTGAACGCCTTGCAGCAGCAAGCGATCGACGGTAACCAGACGCTCGCCATCGCCGCTGCACGCCTGACGCAGGCGCGCGCTACCGCCAACGCCGCATCGGCCGGCATGTATCCGCAGGTCGGCGTCAGCACGCGCGCGTCGCGCCTGCGCATCGCAGGCAATCGTCCGCTGACCAATTACAACTCTCCCAACTTCGCCACGGTGCAAAACGATTTTGCGCTGGGCCTGAACGCCAGCTACGAAGTCGATCTGGCCGGTCGCGTACAGCGCAACGTCGAAGGCGCGCGCGCTTCGTCGCAACAGTCGGCCGCCGATTTCGAGAACACACGGCTGCTGCTGAGCGCCGACCTGGCCGGCAATTATTTCAACCTGCGCGAGCTGGACGTCGAACTCGATGTGCTGTCGCGCTCGATTGCGCTGCAACGCAAGGCATTGGAACTGGCGACTTCGCGTCATGACCTCGGCGCCACTTCCGGCCTCGACGTCGCTCAGCAGCAGGCGCTGCTCGACACCACGCTGACCCAGGTCGACGTGCTGCGCAAATCGCGCGCGCAATACGAACACGCCATCGCCACGCTGGTCGGCACGCCGGCGCCGCTGTTTTCGCTGGCGCCGGAACTGGTGCCGATGACGCCGCCCGCAGTGCCGTTGGGGGTACCGTCGGATCTGCTGGAACGCCGTCCCGACATCGCCTCGGCGGAACGCGCCATGGCCGCTGCCAATGCCCAGATCGGCGTGGCCAAGGCGGCGTTCTATCCCAGTATCATGCTGGCGCCGTCGTATGGCGTCGACAGCCGCAATATCGATACCTTGTTCAATGCGCCCAGCGTGGTGTGGTCGCTCGGCGTGTCGCTGGCGCAGACCATTTTTGACGGCGGCCGCATCAGCGCCAACGTCGATTTCGCCAAGGGCGGCTATGAAGCATCGGTGGCGTCTTACCGGCGCGTCGTGCTGACCGCGATGCAGGAAGTGGAAGACGGCATCACCGGCGTCGCCGCACTGGACCGCGCTTACGCGCAGGCGCAGGCGGCCATCGTCAGCGCGCGCCGCGTACTCGATCTCGCCAACAGCCGCTATGAAGGCGGTGTATCGACTTACCTCGACGTGATCTCGGCGCAGCAGTCGCTGCTCAACAGCGAACGCCAGGCCGCGCAGTTGCTGGGCCAGCGCATGCTGACCTCGGTGTTCCTGATCAAGGCCTTGGGCGGCGATTGGCCGGATGCGCAGGTCGCACGGAAATAGCCGGCGGATAAAACGGGGGCCTCGGCCCAATGCCGATCAGTTAAACGCAATCGTTTCTTGAAGTGATAAGAGTCGTAAAAATAAGAGGCGCCGCTCCGAATAGTTTCGTAGCGGCGCTTTTTTGTTTTAACCGATCGGCATGAGAGCTTGCCGGAAACTTTTACACGACTAACATGCTAATTCGACAACCAAAGACGGAGAGGCACGTATGCTGTACGACGGAATCGAAGTAACTGATCCAGACACGATTTGGTGGATTGAAGAAAATCAGCGAATAAAAGCGTTACCCATCATTAGGAAGCATGATTTCATCACTTTAGGTTCAAAAACCAAGAATGGCGGCGTAGTGCATACCGCCACCTCAGGCCGAACAATTCATGGTATTTCGGTGGCGTTAGTCGGCGATGAGGTGCACTACCCGAATGGGGAAATTGCCGCCATCACCTCAGGCGCGGGTGCTGCGTCGATCTATGACGGAAAGTGCCTTGCCGTCGAGGGGAGTCATGTCAGCAATGGCGACGTAATCGAAACCAGTAGCCAGAAAGGCTACGGCATAGTTATTCGAGCAGGCATGCCACCCATCCCCGGCTTCCTCGAAGAGGGATACGTACCACCCGCTTTGGAAGCCTCGCTGACATGAAGCGCTTCTACATTTTCGAAGGTGACAAGACCTCATCCGGTGGGAAACCGATAGCGTCGCAAGGCCACTCGACCTGGCATGGTCGCAAGTACATCATGCTTGACGATAAGGTCTACTGCCCGGCGTGCAAGAAGATCGGCACGGTCGTTGGACAGGGCCCGCGCCTGAATGACAACTGGATGGGACAACATCCAGCCCTCAATGACGACATCTGTGTCTGTGACTGCAGGCCCGCGCCAAAAATGATCGCTTATCAGGATAATGATTGGCAGATGATGACGGCAGAAGAAGTAACTGCCCAAGGATTCCGGGCACAAAACACATTATCGACAGAAAATACCGAAGAAAAATTCGACCTGCACTTCCAGATTCGCGGGGATAAAACGGATAAACCGCTTGGAAATATCCCCTACATGTTCCTTTGCTCGCAGCATTGACCCTGTCTAACTGATCCACTTTCCATTGCCGGGCGAACGCGGCAACGCGATCATAAGAGCCTTCAAATCCCAACGCACACAAGTCTGCGTGCATCTGCTTGAGA